>MDSW01064503.1_pt1 | contig 19344 bp, 9 predicted proteins | sample 811171 | NCBI WGS metagenome assembly MDSW01 (sample SAMN05326641, study PRJNA326480) | marine metagenome | isolation source: seawater | place: Atlantic Ocean: North West | collected 2012 | reverse complement strand
GAAGCATAAATCTTACCATTGTAAGGATTACCACTACCATCCTCAACAAAAATTGCCGCAGGTTTCTTATCCTGGTCGCTATCAATACCTCCGCCATTATCTTCACAATTTCCTGAAATACAGTAATAACTAAAGGGAACTATTTCAATACCATTTGTATTGGTAATATTATCTTCTAAATCATCAAATAATCCAATTAAAGAAAGCCTTGCTTCATTTCCTGGATCACCACTTAGAGTTAAGGATAAAACATTGTTATTAATCGAAAAATTAGTTATTGAAACCGGATTTGCATTAGTGAATAAAAAATCACTATTTAACCGGTTTAAAATATTACTTTGATTGCTAGAATTAGTCATCAATGATTCAGCTGTGGTAGAAATGTTTAGCTGTGTATTTTGATTTGAAAGAGAAGTGCCAGAAATCATAGGAGCATAAATATCCTCTTGAAAGGAAAAACCATAAATATCACTTAATACAGGATTTATAATTCTTAATCCAAACTTTTCGTATCCATTTGTAAAAGGGTAATGACAATAGTCTGAATGTAAAGTCATCCCAGTGGTTGGCATAATTGATACATTATTATTTTCAACAGCCAATAATCTTTGGGCTTCTTTAACAGCAAGTCTTCCAGATGAACTAGTGCCACAGTTACATTCTCTAGTTTGGAATATATAGTAATGTTCGATATTGGGATAATCCTCTTCCCAAAAAGTCATCAGATTTTCAAAATAACTTTTGTATTGATCCGTAGAAAGATTATTTGAAGCTCCTGAGTTTGCCTCCCCCTGTGACCAGAGTAATCCTCTTACGTTATCATTTAGTCCAGTCTTTTCTAAACGGTAAAAAAGTCTTCCGTAATTTGAATCTGTAGAAGCTTGATAATTATTAGGTCTTTGAAAAAATTCTATTGGCTGACCGCCATGAGCACCATTAAAAATTGCTATTGGTATACTTAATTCATCAATTAATTTTTTTGCTAAAACAATACCCCATTGACCAGTATTACCGTTTGTATTTTCATTTCCATCTCCTTGTCCATAATACCATTGTTCATTGTTAATTAATCCAGAAGAACTTGTAGCGCCTCCGGCATAAACTCTTACATAATCACTGTTGTAAGCTGAAGAGGTCCCACTATATTGTACAGCTGCAGCATTTGATTGTCCTTGTACAATAAAGACATCTCCGCAAACAATGTCATTAACTTCTTTAATTAATACAGATTCATTTTGTGAGTCAGCATAGATTTTAATATTGTATTTAGATAATTCAGCATTTATATTAATGTCAATATTAAATTGTGCATTATCATTATTGAAATTTAAATTTTCAACTAATGTTTCTTGTATATTATCAAACTTATACAACTCTACTGTGATTGATTCAAATGAAATTTCTTCGTCTGTAGGTTCAACCCATTTCCAACCTTGGCTAGGCTCACTATAATTTTGAGAAGATGTATCCTGATACAAACCAATCCAACCTCTAAAATTACCCATTTCAGCTACTGCATTATTTTCTTCTATCGTTTGATGAGATGACAAGTATGCACCCAAACTTAGAGCATCAGATTTTGCTGAATCCCAATCTAAACTTTGTGGATTTTTAAAATAACTATGTCCATTGTATTGACCAAGAAATTCATAATTTCCTAAAGAATTTATAAGACCATTATATTCAACATAAGACGGATTTAATGAATTTGCAGAAGCATCATTCCATTGACCAACTAATATTGTTGTATTCCCAAACATTTCAACAACATCTTCAGGTTGAGGATTGTTATTAGGTTCACCACTTTTCCAATTACTATACGCCAGATCAAAATAAGGTCCATTATTGACAGAACCACTAATATTTATAGTCCCTTGATTTGTTGATAAGTCTCTAGCTATCAACTGTTTATTTTCAGGAAGTGAAGAAAAATTAAGCTGTCCAAAAGTGGTAAAGCTTAAAATAAAGGTGAAAAATAATAGAATAAATTTTATCATTAAATGTAATTTAAATACAAATTATACAAAAAAAAAATAACCCTGCTTTTAATAGCAGGGTTATCATTCAACAGTTAATTAATAAACTATTTATTAATTAAAGCTTTCAAGACATTTATTTGTTCTTGTTGTTCTTTGATTGCGTTGATTAAAACCGGAATCAATCCCTGATAGTTAACAGAAAGAGTTCCATCTTCATCACCACCTTTTTTTACTAATTCTGGGAATGCAGCTAAAACATCTTGTGCAAGTAATCCAATCTTTTCAACATTTTCATTTGATTTCATGGTATAACTTTTTCCGTCAATTAATAAAAGTTTTGAAAGAGTGCTACCTAAAGTGACAATATTTGACTTTAATCTAGCATCAGAATTTACAGTAAGATCTCCAGCAAGAGTTGCACTACCATCATAATTTACAATAAAAGCATTAGAAGAATTAGAACCAGCTAATCCGTTTGAAGAATCTATATCTCCATTTCCAACTACAAAAGCAACACCTGGGTTACTACCAGTGTATTGACCATCAACATAAAAATATTGCTCAGCAGTATCTCCAATACCAGCAGCATTATTTACTCCTACAGCTACCATACCTACATTATCAGCAGTAGTACCTAATCCCATTGAAGTAGCAGCTTGATTTGTTGCGCTAGTTCCTCTGTTAAGAGCCATTGAAGCATCAGCAGATGCAGTATTGTATTTACCCATTGCTGTTGCACTTCCACCAGCACCAACACCTTGACTAGTATCTCCAGCAGTATTTTGGTATCCAGTAGTAAAGTTTGTTGTTCCCCAAGCTACGTTTTCTTGACCAAGAGATACTGAACCTGCACCAGCTGCATGATTTTTAAAACCAATTGCTATTGTACTAGCTCCTTCAGCCCAATTTTCTTTTCCAAGAGCAATTGAAGAATCACCTGTTGCATAATTATAGTTACCCATAGAAACAGATGTAGAGCCTGAGGCAGTATTTCTAAATCCTGTTGCGGTTGAAATATTTCCAATTGCTCTAGCTCCCCAACCTGCAGAAAATTGACCAACATTTCCGCCATCAATTCCACCAGCTGCACCTACCTGTGGGCCAGCAATAGTAGTAAATCCAAAAGCTACAGAACCAAGACCAGATGATCTATTATACGCATTTGCAGCAAAAGATCCCCAACCAATAGCGCCCATACCTTCATGGATAAGAGACAAGTTCCCATCACCATTTGTATAAAGAGGGTGACCTGATTCCGTAAATCCACCATGATCATTTGCAGCTTGTTCAGGAGACTTTTCAGAAACAACTAAGTCAACACTCCAGTCACCTGGATTTCCAAAAGCTCCATTTGAATTTCCATTTCCATTTCTTGATGCTCCTCTAACAGATGAAGCATAAATTTTACCATTGTATACATTTCCGTCGCCATCTTCAACGAAAACGATTGCCGGCTTTTTATCTTGATCAGCCGCTTGTCCATAAATATTAGTCGCTGTAAAAGCAAATACAACAACTAAAAGTAAAGTAATTTTTTTCATAGTTTATTTTTTATATTATTCTTTTATTTATTATTCTTTTATTATTTTAAAATTTGTTGAATTATTAGATTCAAGATTTTGAACGATTAAAATATATGTTCCTGTTTCAAGCCCTGAAATATCAATTTGTTTACTGTTTGTTTCTAGTACTTGTTGTCCTAGCATATTAAAAATTGAAAGATTTAAATCTCCATCAAAATTTATATTTAAAATTGATGATGTTGGGTTTGGAAAAACAGATATTGACATTTCACCATCAAGCGTTTCAACACTTAAAGTTGCATCTCCAGCTGTAACAATTGCAAAAGTAGTTGGGTCTTGAAATTCTGAAGTTACTTGATAGTCTAAATCATCTGAATCTTCATATTCCATAGTATTTCCACCATCGTGGTCAACAACCATTTTTGCATTGTGTGTTATCCCGTTCATATCAGCATCTTCATAATTATATACAACGGTAGCACTTAAGTTTTCAAGTGTTTGATCCATGTAATATGATCTTAACATACTTTCGCCATTAGGCAAAGCAATAGATGTATTAGATTTTTGAATAGTTACTCCCGCACTAAAATTATAATCACTAATAGGGGTAATTTCTAAACCTGCTACATCGAGTGTTGCTCCTGCTTTAACTTCTATATTTCCATTTTCTCCAACCACTAATTGGGCATTTAAAGAATATGAAAAGAAAAAAACAAAGAGAAGTATCATTGTAGTTTTGTTCATAATTATTAATTTTTGTTAGTATTTAAATTCAATGTAATAAAAAAAATGATAAGTTTCGCAAACGATGTAGATAATATTATTATATTTAGAATTCGCCAGAAAAATAAATATTTAAAACTTCAATTTTGAATTTGAAAATTAGCTATTTAAATTTTGCCTTTTTTTGTTTCTTATTTTTAACAGTGATATTAAATTCTTATTCTCAAGATGAAATCATCACCGGGACGGTAGTTGATTCTAATGAAACTCCGATTCCTGGTGTAAATATATTTGAGGATTCTGAAAACTATAACGGATCAGTTACTGATTTTGACGGAAATTTCATAATTAAAACCAAGCCAAATTCAACAATAATAGTTAGTTATGTAGGTTTTATAACTCAAGAAATTCAAATTGGAAATGAAAAAAATCTAAAGATTATTTTGGAGGAAGACTTATTTGGTTTAGAGGAAGTTACTGTTGTGGCTTACGGAAAACAAAAAAAAGAAAGTGTAATCGCTGCGGTAACATCTGTTAACCCAAGTGAGCTCAGAGTGCCATCAAGTAATTTAACCACTTCTCTAGCTGGTAGAGTTGCCGGTTTAATTTCATATCAAAGGAGTGGAGAACCTGGCAGAGATAATGCTGAGTTTTTTATAAGAGGTGTTAGTACTTTTGGGTACGCTAGATCTCCTCTAATTCTTATTGATGGGATTGAAACTACTTCAACAGACCTTGCCAGGTTACAACCTGATGATATTGCCAGTTTTTCCATAATGAAAGATGCAACTGCGACCGCCTTATACGGGGCTAGAGGTGCTAATGGAGTTATAATGGTTACTACAAAAGAAGGTAAACAAGGTAAAGTAAAACTTAATATTAGGTATGAAAAGGCATATTCAACCGCTACCAAGAGGGTATCCATTGCTGATCCTATCACTTACATGAGACTGCATAATGAAGCTTTGGCAACAAGAGATCCTTTGGGAGGTAGAATATACTCGTTAGAAAAAATCTTAATCTCACAAGATCCAAATAGAAATAAAATGGCCTATCCAACCGTGAATTGGTTTGATGAACTTTTACAAGATTATACGTTAAATAGCAGATTTAATTTTAATGTAAGTGGTGGTGGGAAAATTGCAAGGTATTATTTAGCAGCAACCGTTAACACAGATAACGGTAATCTTAAAATTGAACCTCAAAATAATTTTAATAATAATATTAATTTTAATAGAATATCCTTACGATCAAATGTTAATATTAATCTTACACCTACTACAGAAGTTGCTGTAAGGTTTAACGGAAATTTTGACGATTATAATGGCCCCTTAAACGGTGGTGAAGAGATTTATAAGCAAGCTATGCAAACCAACCCAGTATTGTATCCAAAATATTATAATCCTGATGCAAATTATTTTAATACAACACATATTTTATTTGGAAATTATGGCCAATTTGGAGATTATCTTAACCCTTATGCTAATATGGTAAGAGGATACAAAGATGAGAGTTACAATAATGTTTTAGCTACTGTAGAAATTAAACAAAATTTGGATTTTATTACTAGTGGTCTAAAAGCTCGAGCATTGATAAATACTTCCAGATACTCATTTTATAATCTAGAAAGAAAGTATAATCCGTTTTATTATACTTTAGCAAATTATGATTTTCAAAGTGATATTTATTCGTTAATTGCCCTAAACCCTAATCAAGGAACAGAATATTTGGAATATAATGAAGGGGCTAAAACTATTTCAAATTCTGTATACTTTGAAGGATCCTTAAATTATAATAGAATATTAAATGAAAAGCATAACGTTAGCGGAATGTTAGTAGGCATAATAAGAGAGTTAAAATATGCTAATAATGGAAATTTACAAACATCTCTGCCGTACAGAAATCTAGGTTTGTCCGGAAGATTTACATATGCATTTGACAGTAAATATTTTGCAGAAGTAAACTTTGGATTAAATGGTTCAGAAAGATTTGCGAAAAGTGAAAGATTTGGGTTTTTCCCTTCGTTTGGTTTTGGATGGTATTTATCCAATGAAAGCTTTATGGAAAAGTTTGAAAATACTATTACAAAATTGAAATTAAAAGGTACATATGGTTTAGTAGGTAATGATCAAATCGGTAGTGCTTCTGATAGATTTTTTTATATTTCTCAGGTAAATCTTAATGATGGATCAATGGGGTCAATGTTTGGTCAAGAATTTAGTAATTGGATCAACGGAGTGAGTATTGACAGATATGCAAACGATCAAATTACATGGGAAAAAGCAAAAATGACAAATATTGGATTTGAATTAGGCTTGTTTGATAAAATTGATTTACAAGCTGATTATTTCACTGAGTACAGATCAAATATTTTAATGGACAGAGCACAAACACCTTCAACATTAGGCCTACAAGCTCCGATCAGGGCAAATGTTGGGGAAGCTTCTTCTAAAGGATTTGAATTTACAATCGATTATAAGGAATCTTTTAAAAATGATTTTTTTATTTCTGCAAGGGCAAATTTTTCATACGCAACCAGCAAATTTGAGGTATATGATGAATTAGATTATATTTCTGCTGGATTGCCATGGCGATCAAGAATTGGACTAAATCTATCACAACCTTTTGGATATATTGCTGAAAGACTATTTATAGACGAAGCTGATATTGCAAATTCTCCATTACAAACCTTTGGGGAATACATGCCTGGAGATATTAAATATAAGGATATTAATAACGATGGTATTATTGATATAAACGATGAAGTACCTATTGGATATCCAACTACACCAGAAATAATTTATGGATTTGGAATATCTAGCAGTTATAAAAATTTTGATTTTTCCTTTTTCTTTCAGGGATCTGCAAGATCATCGTTTTTTATCGATGCATTCAGAACTTCACCATTCATAGATACAAGTGGAAGTGCTATTGGGAATAATGCTTTACTTACAGCCTGGGCTAATGATTATTGGTCGGAAAATGACAGAAATCTTTATGCAGCATGGCCAAGGCTTTCTGATCAAGTAATTGATAATAATAACCGGAATAGTACTTGGTGGCTAAGAGATGGTGGTTTTTTAAGGTTAAAATCTTTAGAAATTGGATATTCCATAAATTCTAAAGACATAGAAAAGTATAAACTTGAATCAATGAGAATATACGTAAGTGGAACAAATTTATTAACATTTAGTAAATTTAAAATCTGGGATGTTGAAATGGGCGGAAATGGATTAGGCTATCCAATTCAAAAAGGAATTAATTTAGGACTTAATATGAACTTTTAAATGATAAATAGAAAATATTACATATTGATAATCTTATGCTGCTTTACTTCTTGTGAAAAAGATTTTTTAAATGTTGTACCTGATAATATAGCGACTATAGATCTTGCCTTTAATAATAGAGCAACGGCAGAAAGATTTTTATCAACCTGCTACACTTATATTCCTGAACATGCACATATTGAGCAAAATTTCTCCTTGATTGCAGGAGATGAGATATGGTATTATGCAGAAAATGATTTTTATATGAATAATGAAACAAGTTTCAGGATTGCCAAAGGTTTACAAAACTCATCATCCCCATACCTAAATTACTGGGAAGGAGGTAGAGGAGCTCCACATAGTTTATTTGTTGGATTAAGAGACTGTAATATATTTTTAGAAAATTTAATATCTGTTCCTGGTTTAGAAGAGGAAGAAAGGCAAAGATGGCTTGCGGAGGTCAAAGTTTTAAAGGCTTTTTATCATTTTTGGCTACTTAGGATGTATGGCCCCATTCCAATAATTAGAGACAACCTTTACGTGGGTGCGTCCTTGGAAGAAAGTCAGGTTGCCAGAAATTCGGTTGATGAAGTCGTAGATTATATTGTTGAGCTTATAGATGAAGTTATTGCCAGCGAAGCATTACCTGGGATTATTAACTATATATATACCGAACAGGGAAGAATTACCTTACCTGCTGCAAAAGCTATAAAAGCCAAAGCACTTGTTTTAGCTGCCAGTCCAATATTTAACGGTAATACAGATTTTAGTGAATTAATTGATTCTGAAGGAAACCATTTAGTTAATCAAACATACGATGAAAATAAGTGGGTAAAAGCAAAAGATGCTTTATTTGACGCAATAAACGAGGCACATTCAAATGGGCATGGTCTATATGAATTCACTGATCAAGTTCCAATAAACGGAGATATCAATGATGTTATTAGACAAGAATTAACCCAAAGAGCTGGAATCACTGATCCTTTTAATAAAGGTATAATTTGGGCTTTTGAACCTGCCTGGACTGGAGACTTACAGCAATGGAGCCAGCCCAGATGGACAGCTGATCATCAAGCTCTTTTTAATTATACAAAGAAATCTCATGCTCCAACCCTTAATATGGTTGAAACATTTTATACAAAAAACGGAGTTCCTATCAATGAAGATATTTCATGGGATTATGATAATCGATTTAATATAACCTCTACAAATGAAAATGATGAATATCATAAATATTATATAGAAAACGATTACAGTACTGCTAAACTTCATCTCAATAGGGAGCCTAGATTTTACTCAACGATTGGCTTCGATGGAGGAAAATGGTTTTCATTAGAAACTACAAATGTTGAGCAAATTCCTCATTTGAACGCAAAAGCTGGAGCTCCATCTGGGAAAAATGGTTTTGAAATTTATTCTATTACAGGATACTTTGCTAAAAAATTAGTACACTTTGAAAATATAATATCCTTACAAGGTTCAACAATAAAAGGCTATTCTTTTCCCATAATAAGAATGTCAGATTTATACTTAAATTATGCTGAAGCATTAAACGAAATAAAAAGCGCCCCAGACAATGAAGTTTATGAGTTTATTCAAGCTGTTAGATATAATGCAGGTCTTGATGATGGAGGAGACATATTGAATACATGGGCACAGTTTTCAAATAATCCGAATAAACCGACTACAAAAGAAGGTATGAGAGCGATAATTCAACAAGAAAGAATGGTTGAATTAGCACTAGAAGGATACAGATATTGGGATCTGAGAAGATGGAAATTAGCAGAAGATTATTTTAGCAGGCCAATTAGAGGATGGAATATTTTTAGATCCGATGTTGAAGGATTCTATGAAGTTGAAAATATTTATTATCGAAATTTTTTAAAGAAAGATTATTTATGGCCAATTAGTCAAAATGAACTTTTAAGGAATCCTAACTTAATTCAAAACCCAGGTTGGTAAAATATTATTATGAAAAATAAAATTTATATAAAATTCTTTAATGTATTTATATTGTCATTATTAATAGCATGTATAGATGACTCAGAGCATGGACCATATGGTAGTGATAATATAGCTCCAGGCATTGTAATAGTCGATGAAATTATAAATACAGCTGGTGGAGCAATAATTTATTTTACACCTCCTTCAGACGAAGATCTGTTATATGTGAAAGCTTCTTTTGAGGACGAAAATGAAATCGAAAGAGAAGTTATTGTTTCGTCTGTAATAGACTCTTTAAGTATAGTTGGATTTGCAGAACAAGGTACGTACCCAGTTGATGTAATAGCTGTTGATAGAGGAGAAAATGAATCTTTACCAACTACAATTAATATATCTCCACTTGAAGCTCCAATTCATGCAATTTTAAATTCAATGATTGGAAATGATGATTTTGGAGGAATAAATATTTCATATGAAAATCCAACAAGAGCAGAGGTTTCATTAAATCTGTCAACTCTAGATGACGATGGGAATTTAGTATTCAGAGAGTCATTTTATACAAGTCAAGCAAATAGTTCATATAGCTTTAGAGGTTATGATTCAGTCCCAACAACATTTATTATTTATGTTGAAGACAAATGGGGTAATCAAACAACGACTAGAAGTTTTGAAGCTACCCCTTTAGAAGACATATTTTTAGATAAAGCATATTGGGCTATTGAATCAATGCCAGGGGATGAAAGCTTTAGTGAGTATGGATTTTCTGCTAATCAAATATGGGACGGATATTGGAGTAATCAATGGAATTGTGGGCATACTAATTTTCTTCCTTTACCTCATCAATTAACCTTAGATTTGGGCCAAACAGCAAAATTAAATAGATTTAAATTGTATCAAAGAGGAGGTTCTGAGCTTTATAAACACGGAAATCCCAAAATATTTAAAATCTATGGGAGAGAAAATTTAGAAGGATTACCCATTTATGATCCAGATGATCCTGGTGATGGCTGGATATCACTTGGAACATTTGAATCTTTCAAACCATCAGGACTTCCGCCTGGGTCAAATACTGCTGAAGATTATGAATATCAAGATAATGGTGAAGATTTTGTCTTTGGATATGACGCAAGACAATATGATATTCGATATATTAGATTAGTAAATATTGAATCATGGAATAATCAGATGGTTTCTGTAATCGGAGAATTATCATTTTGGGGAAGTATAATTAATTGAAGTTATGTGTAAAAAGTTTAATTTTTTAATATTTAAATCATTTTTGATATTGATGTTAATAATTTCATGTGGAGATATTGATTCTATACATGAAGATTATCTACAAGGTGAACAAGTATATGCAGGGAGACTTGATACCTTAAAGATAAGGCCAGGATATTATAGAGCTCAACTTGAAGGTCAAACACAATTTCTTGGAAATTCTAATCAAATCTTAATTGAGTATGATGATCAGACTGATATCTATGATATTGACACAAATAATATTAATGACGGTATATATACCATGATACTTCCAAATTTAGAAGAAAAATCTTATGAATTTACAATTTCTACTCAAGATGAACTTGGTAATCTTTCTGTTTCGCAAGTTGTGGCTGGAAGTTCAGTAGGTGATGTATTTGTGTCCGACCAAGATCCTCGTGAAATAATTGACTTTTCATTTGAAGACGATGGAACATATGCAAATTTTTTTGGAAATGCTCAGTCTGAAAACGTGATATTTACCTTAGTAGATTATGAAAACGAATTTGATCAGATTTCAAGAGACACATTATTTTACGAAGATAGCAGGGTTAAAATTGAGCAATATAAACCTACCGGTAACCTTCAAACAACATCTGTTATTCAATCAGGATTAAATGGAATTGATTCTATATCTCTTACCCCAGTAAGTTATAATATGCCAGAACTTCCTTATGATCGTCTTAATAAAGATTATATAAGATTAGTAAATATGCCAAGTGATGATCCTGGTACTTATAATGGCGCAAATCCTGAAGAATTTCTTTTTGATGATAATACTTCTTGGGGTGGTGATGACACCCATACTTACTTTACAGAGCCTGGAAATATACCCGGACATTTTACTGTTGATCTTGGCATGAACACTATTTTAAGAAGGGTTGATATTGATATGATTGATCCGGAAATTGATCCGTCGTTTAATCCTACAAGTGTACAAGTTTGGGGAAGAGAAAATTTAGAATTTGCAGAAACTTCTTCAAGTGAAGAAAGTTTATTAATTGATGCTGGTTGGGTTTTATTACACGAGCAGCAAATAGATGGAGAAAATTTAAGCAGGGCAAGTTTTATAATCAATCCTAACATATCCTCTAAAAGATATATAAGAATCCGAACAACTTCATCTGTTGGAAATGAAAGTGTTAAGCTAACAGAATTAACATTTTATGGTGAAGATATTGAGCCTGTTGATTTAGATAAGTCAATGTATCTGATTCAAAATATGCCAAGTGATAATCCTGGAACATCTTACGGTGCCGATCCTTCAAATTATTTATTTGACAATAATTCTTTGTATTCTGGAGATATCTATGGTTATCATTCGGGTGAAAATGCTATTCCAGGTCATTTCACAATAGATCTAGGAGTATCATCATATTTAAGTAGTGCAAGGTTAGATTTTAGACCTAATTGGAGTTTTAATGGAAACACCCCAAACGAAGTTGAAATATGGGGAAGAATTGATCTTACAGGCGCAGAAACATTACCGATATTTCAAAGTTCTGGAAATTCGGTTATTTCTGAACCTGTATCAACAGAATCATTTGAAAATGCCGGATGGATTTTACTACACACACAAATTATTGATGGTCAAAACACAAATAATATTGAATTTGACATAAGTAGTCTAATAAAATCTAGATTTATAAGAATAAGATATATAAATACTGTTCAAAACAATGCTTGTCAATTCATTGAAATGAGTTTTTTCGGTTATGGTTCATTCCCAATAGATTAAATAAAATTAAGCTTGAAAAAAATATTAATTTTTCATTTATTGTTGTTAATCTCAGTGCAAATTAATGCACAAGAGTACTCAAGATTAGTTGATACAAAAATTGGATCAAAAGGAGAAGGTTTAGCTTGTGGATATAATTTTATAGGAGCAGCCTATCCCTTTGGAATGGTTCAATTTACTCCAACCTTTTTCTCAGCTCACAAAGGTTTTGTTATAACTCAATTGAACGGAGCCGGTTGTTCAAATTTAGGGGATTTCCCAATATTACCAATAAGTGGAATTATTGAAAAGTCTCCAAATAATATGAATTCGTATAAAAAATTTGAAGAAATTAAAACATCACAAGCTGGTTATCTTTCGTTAAAAATGAATGAAAAGATTGATGTTGACTTAACGGTAACAAAAAGATCTGGAATTGGTAAGTTTAATTTTAATAATTCAGATTATGGAACGTTAATAATTGGAACTGGAATAAATTCCTCTCCCTCTGAAAAAATTAAAGATGCATTTGTCAAAGTCACATCTCCTTCAAGCTGTGAGGGTTTTACAAGGGGTGGCGATTTCTGTGGAACTGAGGTAGATTATAAAATTTATTTTGCGGCAGAATTTGACAGAGCATCAGAATTTAACGGTACTTGGAAAGGAAAGAAACTTTCAACAAAAAAAAGTAGTACAGGAAAAAATAGCGGAGCCTACTTCACTTTTAATACAGATGATATAAGCAAAGTAAACTATAGAATTGCTATTTCTTATGTTTCTATCGAAAATGCAAAGGAAAATCTAAAATCCGAAAATAAATATATCTCCTTTGAAGATTATAAAAAACAAACTTCCCAAGTTTGGGATAAATATCTTTCTACCATTAAGATTAAGTCAGATAATAAAGATAGATTAAAACAGTTTTATACTCATTTTTATCATTCGTTAATTCACCCAAATATTGTTAGTGATATTAATGGTAATTATATGGGTTCAGATTTTAAAGTTCACAGTGTAGAAGAAGGTCGTGAACAGTATAGCTCATTTAGTGTCTGGGATACATATAGAACACAGGGGCAGCTTTTAGCAATGTTATTCCCAAAAAAGAGTAGTGATATGATGCAATCTTTAGTTGATTTCGCCGAGCAGTCAGGAGGATATGGAAGGTGGATATTAGCAAATATTGAAACAGGAATAATGCAAGGTGATCCAACACCAATTTTAATTTCTAATTCGTATGCATTTGGGGGGGATGACTTTGATATTAATAAAGCTTATCATTATATGAGAAAAGGAGCTCTAATTCCTAGGGTATACTCTCAAAAGCAAGAAATTAGGCCTTACCTTGAAGAATATATTAATCATGGACATACATTTGCTTCCATGTCTCTTGAATATGCGTCTTCAGATTTTGCTATTGCCCAATTTGCATTAAATGCCTTATCAAATGAAATTGATTATAATTTTTTTAAAAAAAGATCTCAAAACTGGAAAAACAATTATAACCCAAAAACAAAGTGGTTAAATTCAAAGTTTCCAAATGGCATATGGAAGGATAGAACACATGACTGGAGAGAAGGAACATATAAAAATTATTTCTGGATGGTTCCTCACAATTTAAATAAATTAATTGATACTATAGGTGGGGCTAAATTTGCTGAAAAAAGACTTGATTCATTGTTTGTAAAGCTAGATGCTGAATACGAAGAAGACTGGTTTGCTGCTGGAAATGAACCTGACTTCCAAGTACCTTGGATTTATAACTGGATTAATAAACCCGAAAAAACCTCAAAAACCATTGACAGAATATTAACCGAAATGTATAGTAGTAAGGAAAATGGTCTTCCAGGAAATGATGATTTAGGCACAATGGGTTCATGGTATGTTTTTGCCTCTATTGGAATGTATCCAATGATACCTGGTGTTGGGGGCTTTTCAATCAATATTCCTCAATTTAATTCAATTGATATAAAACTTTCTGATGATAAAATTTTAAAAATCAGAAAAAATAAATCTAAAAAGTATTTCATAAATTCATTAAAATTTAATGAAATAGAACAAAATTCAACATGGATATGGTGGCATAAAATAAAAGATGGAGGGACTATTGAATTTAATGTTTCAGACAATAATTTTTATAATTTGAATAAGAAAAAACCACCTAGTTTTAATTAAAAAATGAAAAAATGAAAAAAAATATCTACCTAATATTTGCAATTATTTTCATCTATAGTGCAGCGTTTTACACTAATGATGGAAAACTAATAAATTATGTTGATCCATTTATTGGGTCTGGCGGCCATGGCCATGTATTTGTTGGAGCTAATGTGCCTTTTGGAGGAGTACAGGTTGGGCCAACTAACTTTAATAAGGGATGGGATTGGTCTTCATCTTATCATCATACTGATAGTATAGTTAAGGGATTTTGTCATATAAATGTTAGTGGGACAGGGATGTCTGACCTTGGAGAACTAACAATAATGCCAGCAACTGGAAAATTAATGACAGGGGCGGGCACACAAAATAATCATATGGCTGGCTATTCGTCCCTTTACAGAAAAAATAAAGAACATGCAAGTGTAGGATATTACAAAGTGTATTTAGAGAGATATGATATTGATGTTGAGCTAACAGCAACTGAGAGAGTTGGGCTACATAAATATAGATTTCCAAAGTCTGATCAATCCAGAGTTATTATCGATCTAGGGGAAGGAAGTGCTGATAGACCCACTGAAACATATTTAAAAAAAATTAATGATACTCTTTTTGAGGGTCATAGATTTTCAACCGGATGGGCTAAAGACCAAAGAGAATATTTTAGTCTTATTATTTCAAAGCCTGTAGATGATTTTATTATTTATGATAGACATAAAAAATTTAAAGGCACTGAAAGAAAAGGGGATTACGTTAAAGGATTTTTAGAATTTTCAACAAAAACTAATGAAGATATTATGATTAAAATGGGGATCTCTACCGTAAGTTCTAAAAATGCTTTAGAAAATATGATGATTGAGCTGCCTCACTGGAATTTTTCAAAGGTTAAAAAAGATGCAGAAAAAAAGTGGGAAAAAGAACTTTCTAAAATCAAAATTAAAACTGATGATATAAAGAAAAAAAGAGTTTTTTATACAGCAATGTATCACACAATGATTGCTCCAAATCTTTATCATGATTTAAACGGTGAATATAGAGGAACAGATAAAATAGTTTACAAGGACTCTTCCTTCACAAATTATACATTATTTTCTCTTTGGGATACATATAGGGCAGCTCATCCTCTATACACGATAACCCATCCTGAGAGGGTAAGTGATTTTATTAATTCTATGGTTAAAATCTATGAGCATCAAGGAAAACTTCCAGTATGGCATTTAAGAGGAAATGAAACCAATACGATGCCTGGATATAGTGGAATTCCAGTAGTAATTGATGCTGCGCTAAAAGGATTTGACAATATTGATCTAGAAAAAGTTTTTGAAGCTGCAAAAGTTAGTGCTACTGGTGATTTTGAGCCAGGTGTTAAAGATTTAATGGAAAGAGGATATATTCCTGCTGACTTTATGGTTGAATCAGTTGCTAGTAGTATGGAATATGCTATCGGAGATTGGGGTATTGCACAGTTAGCAAAAAAACTTGGGAAAACAGAAGATTATAAATATTTCTTAAATAGGTCTAAAGCATACAAAAATTATTTTGACGAAGAAACTAGATTTATGAGAGGTAGACTATCTGATGGTAGCTGGAGAACTCCGTTCAATCCTATTTCTGCTGAACACCGTGTTAATGATTATTGTGAAGGAAATGCATGGCAATACCTTTGGCTTGTTCCTCAAGATCCAGAAGGTTTGATCGAATTATTAGGTGGAGATGAAGCGTACAATAGAAAATTAGATGAGTTGTTTAGTATGTCTTCAGAATTAGGAGAGGAAGCTTCAATGGATATAACAGGTTTAATTGGTCAGTACGCACATGGAAATGAACCAAGTCATCATACTACTTATATGTACGCATATTCTGGGCAACCGTATAAAATTGCGGATAAAGTAAGGTACATTAATAATGAATTATATAGCGATGAGCCTGACGGGCTTTCCGGTAATGAAGATTGTGGTCAAATGTCAGCTTGGTATATATTTTCATCAATTGGATTTTATCCGGTAAACCCTTCAAACGGAGCTTATATTTTTGGATCTCCTTTATTTGATAAAGTTGAAATCAATATTCCAGGAAAGAAAAAATTCAAAGTAGTTGCAGAAAATAATAATGATAAAAATATTTATATACAATCAGTTTCCTTGAATGGAAAGGATTATAAATATTCTTATATCACTCATAAACAAATTTTAGAAGGCGGGGAATTAAAATTTGTGATGGGGCCAAATCCAAACAAGAAATTTGGGAAAGATAAAAAATATAGACCTGCTTCAATAGTCTACTAATATGAAAAAAACCTTTATACTATTTTTTTACTTTATATTTAGCACTCATCTTTTAGTAGCTGATAATGAAACTGACTTTGTCAAGTATGTAAATCCTCTCATCGGTACAGATACTTCATTTGAGCTATCCAATGGAAATACATATCCTGCGATAGCAAGGCCATGGGGAATGAATTTTTGGACTCCTCAAACAGGAAAAATGGGAGATGGTTGGGGATACACCTATAAGTCTGAATATTTAGTTGGATTTAAACAAACTCATCAGCCAAGTCCATGGATTAATGATTATGGTGCATTTTCTTTAATGCCTTCTGTAGGAAAATTATCGGTTCTTGAAGAAGAAAGAAAAGCAAAATTTATACACTCTAATGAAATAGCAGAGCCTCACTTCTATTCTGTATTATTGGATGAAATCAAAACTAAAGTAGAATTTACGGTAACAGATAGATCTTCTTTTTTTAAATTTAATTTTCCTAAAACTCAAAAAGCTAATATTATTATTGATGCTTTTTTTAAAAATTCTGAAATAAAAATATTTCCAGATGAAAATAAGATAATAGGTATTGCAAAGAATAATTCTGGAGGAGTCCCTAAAAATTTTGCAAATTATTTTGTTATAAAATTTAGTCACCCGTTTAAAACTTCTGGTGTTTGGGATGGAAGAGGAAATATAAGCTTAAACCAGAGTCTAAAGGGAAATCATGTTGGAGCATATGTGATTTTTGACACACAAAATGATCAAGTTGTTGAAGCTAGAGTATCGTCATCATTTATAAGCCATGAACAAGCTTGGATAAACTTAAATAGAGAATTACCTGATTCTAAAGATTTCGATGATATTAAAAATGAAGGTAGAAAAGCATGGAATAATGAATTGTCTAAAATCAAAGTAGAATCAGAAGACAGTGATTATGGAATTTCTAATAAAATTAAATTTTACTCTTGTTTTTACAGAACGTTATTGTTTCCAAGACAATTTCATGAATATGATAAAAATGGAAGACAAATTCATTACAGCCCTTACAACGGGAAAATATTAGATGGTCCATTATATACAGATAATGGTTTCTGGGATACGTTTAGAGCCGTTTTTCCTTTTTATTCGATATTATATCCTGAGAAATTAGGAGAAATAATGCAAGGCATTATGGTTAACCCTTATCTTGAAAGTGGATGGTTACCCGAATGGTCAAGCCCAGGTCATCGTGATTGTATGATTGGCTCAAATTCTGCATCAATTATTGCAGAAGCATATATAAAAGGAATAAGAAATTTTGATATTAATATTGCCTACAAAGGAATCTTAAATAATTCAGAAAATGAAGGCCCACTAAGCTCTGTTGGAAGAAAGGGAGTTAAAGATTATAATAAACTTGGCTATATTCCGTTTGACTCGTCAGTAAATGAAAATGTAGCGAGAACTCTTGAATATGCTTATAATGACTATTCAATTTGGAAATTGGCAGAAGAGTTAGATAGACCTCAAAAAGAATTAGATGTTTTTAAAAAAAGAGCTGAATATTATAAAAATGTTTTTGATCCTGAAACAAATTTTATGAGAGGAAAATTAAAAAATGGAGAATTTCAATCTCCATTTATTCCGGATGCTTGGGGTGGTGCGTTTACAGAGGGAAGTTCGTGGCACTATACATGGTCTGTTCTTCATGATCCTCAAGGTCTTATTAATTTAATGGGGGGTAGAGAAAATTTTATAACAAAATTAGATGAAGTATTTTCAACCGAAGCCACATCTGACTTTTCATATTATGGATTTAAAATACATGAAATAGTAGAAATGGAACTACTTAATATGGGGCAATATGCTCATGGAAATCAACCTATTCAACATGCAATATATTTTTACAATTATGCACAACAGCCTTGGAAAACTCAAGAAAAAATTAGATATGTATTAGATAATTTATACAGTGCTAAACCAGACGGCTATTGCGGAGATGAGGATAATGGACAAACATCAGCATGGTTTTTATTTTCTGCAATGGGATTTTATCCAGTAGCGCCAGTAACAATGCAATATGTTATAGGAAGTCCACTATTTAACTCAATTGAGATAGCTTTACCCAATGGAAATAATCTTAAAATTGAAAGTAAAAACAACAACAAAAATAATGTATACATAAATAGCCTTAAGTATAACGATACAAAATACAGTCAAAATTGGCTAGATCATAGAGATTTGGTTAAGGGAGGGGCAATCAAGTTTCAAATGTCTGATCAACCTAATTACGATTGGGGATCAACAGAAAAAGATATTCCTTATTCAATGAGTAAAAAATAAAAAATTAGTCGGGATGACAGGATTTGAACCTGCGACCCCACGGCCCCCAGCCGTGTGCGCTAACCGGACTGCGCCACATCCCGTACCGGCAAATATAAATTATATGCTATGAATAAAAAGGTAAATATTAATAATTTAAAATCTAAAGAAATAGTTTCTGGATTTCACGGTAAATTTATAAATGGTAAACAAAT
>MDSW01081688.1_pt1 | contig 19345 bp, 15 predicted proteins | sample 811171 | NCBI WGS metagenome assembly MDSW01 (sample SAMN05326641, study PRJNA326480) | marine metagenome | isolation source: seawater | place: Atlantic Ocean: North West | collected 2012 | reverse complement strand
CAATTGATGTATAGGTGAAATCTTTGTTTTTTAAATCGTATCCTGATCTAAATCCTACTTTCCATTTACTGGTGATATTTACATCTCCATTAAAATTAATAGACTGACTTGTTTCTGGATCTAGGCCTTGTTTTAAATAATTAAAATTATAAAATAGTTTTAGTGACCACGGAACATTAAAGTCCACAAAATGATCAATATTCTTATTTATATAGTCTAATTCTTCCTCTGTTCCAGCCTTTGAATCTTTATTTGCACGAACATTATTTAAATTAACACCAATATCAACACTGAAATTTGTTATTCTTCCTAATTTATTTGTTTTTAATAAAAGTTCATTTACTCTTTTATTGTTTATACTGTCATATTGGTACGGGTCAATCCTACCTTGTGCTTTGAAATCAAGTTTATTAAATAATTTAGTTCTCATACTGATATTAATGGGGCTAATTTTTAATGAATCTGCTGTATTGTCGTAATGTCCACTAAAACTTAAGTTCTCAATTAATTTAAATTTTTCTTCTTTTCCATTTTTCTTTTTTTTCATTTCGAAGTTATTGCTCAAGTTTACATTTATTTTACTTTGTTTTTCGGCATTATTTCGGCTATATACACCAACAAGATTTTCAAAATAATCTCTTGACCAATCTGGTTTATAATTATAACTTATTGAAGGTGTTATGACATGTCTAAAAGACTTGTTTTTTGTAGAGAAAAAGCCATATATTTTTGTGCTTATTTGTGTTGAAAGTTGTAGGTCCCTAATTGACCAAAAACCATAACTTGAAATACTATCAGAAGATTCTTCTTTAAAGAACCAACTTTCATTATATTGAGCAGAGGGATTGATGTTGATGTATTTTAAAATATTAAACGAGGTTGAAATCGGAATAGAGTGTTTTACACCATTTTTCATATTTTGTTCAATGTCTTGAAAAAGTAAACTATCTGGACTTGATAATGTATTTTTTGCATTTACATTGTAACTAATTCCTAAATTTTTATACCATGTGTTTTTAATAGTTTTTTTAAAAGGGAATATACGATTGATTGAAAATAATAATTCAGGTAAAGTTAAATCTACTTGTTTGTTAAGTGTATTTTGCGTGTGTTTTAAGTTCATGGAAAAATTATATGGTTTATTATCCCATTTACGTTGAAAAGAAATATTTGATGCTAATGTATTGGTTAAATAATCAGAGTTATAAGAATTATTTTGCATGTATGAACTGGTAGCTAGATTGACGGATGCAGAAAATCTATTGTTTGGATGTGCTTTGGGATCTTGCACATGTCTCCACTTAATTTTAAAGTCTTTGGATAAAGAAAAGTCATTACGTTCTCTTTCGCCAATTTTGGTTCTAGCAATATTGATAGTAAAATCTCCATCAAATTTATATCGTTTTTTATATTCCATTAATGTTCCGATTCTAACACTACCTCTACTATAGAGGTCACTATTAATAGATAAATTAATATTGTTATTAATATTGAAAAAATATCCAAGACCTGATAGGTTGTATCCTAGACTTTGTGAATGTCCGTAGGTTGGTAAAATAATTCCAGATGATTTTGTGTTCTCTATGGGGAAGATGCCAAACGGGATTAATAAGGGGCTTGGAATATTGCCTAATACGAGATTAGCCGGACCAGTTATAATTTTTTCGCCAGGTATTAACTTTAATTTTTTCGCATTAATGTAAAAATGAGGATCTTCAAGTGAACATGTTGTGTACTTTCCATGTTGCAGATAGTATGTTGTGTCATTATCTTTTTTTATTTTTCTTCCATGAAGATACCCACCTTTTTCCTCAGTTAATAATTTTTTTATTTTAGCTTTTTTTGTGGTGTAATTATATTTTATAGTGTCAGCTTTATATAGTTTATTATCTTCTTTTAGAAGAGGTTTAGATATATAAGTATTTAAAGAATCCTTCAGTCCGGTTGATAAAATTGTATTATTATTAAAATCAATCAACATAAATCCAGATTCAAGCTGGATGTTTTTGTATATCAATTTAGCTTCATTGTATAAATGAACTTGATTTTCTTTTATATCATAAATTATGGAATCTTTTGCTGAATAGATTAAATCATCATTTGTTTTTGTGATACTGTCAATTTTAACTTGCGAGAATACGGTATTCATGCAAATTAATAGAAGAATAGTTAGTATTTTATAAAATTTTAACTTCAGTTTTTATTAACTTTTATTTATATTACTCGAATTAAGGCATTATTTTTTATATATGAAACGCTTAATTCCACTATTTCTTACACTTTTTATTGTTCATTCTTTTTGTTTTTTAAATGCACAAAGCACAAATTTAGGTGTTAAAAAGATAGTTATTGATCCTGGTCATGGAGGTAAAGATCCCGGAACTTTAGGAACAGGTCGTTATAAACAAGCGGAAAAAGATGTTGTGTTAGACGTTGCTATTAAGCTCGGTAAGTATTTAGAGTCTGAATTTGATGATATTGAGGTTATTTATACACGTGATTCAGATAAATTTATTAAACTATCAGAAAGAACAAAAATTGCTAATACACAGAAGGCAGATCTTTTTATATCTATTCATTGTGATGCGTTTCGTGATCAGAAAGTTTATGGTTCCTCAACTTATGTGATGGGTATGCATAAAACTGAAAGTAATTTAAATGTAGCTATTAGAGAAAATTCATCAATTTTAATGGAGAATGATTATCAATTTGACTACGAAGGTTTTAATCCTTCAGAACCAGAATCTTATATTGCATTATCTATGTATCAGTCAACTTATTTATCTCATAGTTTATTGATTGCTTCTAGGATTCAACATCAGTTTAAAAATCGTGTTAATCGTAAAGATAGGGGTGTGAAACAAGCTGGTTTTCTTGTTTTAAGTAGGGCTACGATGCCAAGTGTATTAATTGAATTAGGTTTTTTAACTAATAAGACAGAAGAGGATTTTTTAAATTCTGAACAAGGCAAAATATATATGGCATCTGCAATTTTTAGAGCAATTAAAGAATATAAAATTGAGATGGAAAGTGTTATTTTAGATAATCATAAAAAAGAAACTGACAATAGCGAGGAACAATTATTTTTTAGTGTTCAATTTTTATCTTCAAAATCTCAAGTTAATCTTGAGGACTTGCAAATTGATGAATTGAGTTTAGTTTCCGAGTTTTATGATAATAATACTTATAGGTATTCATATGGTAAAGTAGAGACATTGAAAGAAGTTTCACTTTTAAAGAAAAAATTAATTAATTATGGTTTTCAAGATTGTTTTACAATCGCAATATTAGATGGAAAAAAAATGTCTTTATCAAATGCATTATCAATTTTAAAGTAAATTGCGTATATTTTAGCGTTTAATTATTGAGAATTTTGAAAAAATCAACAGAATTATTTATAGGATTATTTACAACTATATTAATAGTCGTTTTGTATTGGGGTGTTAGTTTTTTGAAAGGTGAGAATGTGTTCTCAGATAAAAGGTTTTTTTATGCAATATATGATAACGTTAATGGATTAACTATTTCTAGACCAGTTACTGTTAATGGCTTTAAAATAGGGCAGGTGTCTAATATTACTTTACATTCAGAGAATCAAGCTTATTTAATTGTTGAAATTGCGCTAGAAGAGCAGATTGAATTTACAGAACAATCTACATTAGAAATTTATGATTCAGATATTATGGGTTCTAAGTCTTTGCAATTAAAAATATCAAATAAAGGTACAATAGCAACAAACGGTGATACATTAAAAGGTACACTTGCTACTGGTTTGACTAGTGAAATGAGTGAACAATTTGGGTCTGTAAAGGTGGGGTTAGATCAATTAATTATATCGTTTAACAAAGTTTTGAAAGAAGTTGAAGATTTATCAAATACTGCTAATCGTATTTTATTACATAATGAAGAAAAAGTGGCTAATAGTATTGATAATGTAGAGGCTATTTCAGAGGTAATAGAAAAGCAGGCGTCTAATATCAATAATACTATTGTTAATATATCTGATTTGAGCGATCAATTGAGTAAAATTGACTTAGTTACTTTCTCTAATCAGATGACAAATATTTCAAAGGAACTCGATAATCTAATTGTACAAATAAATAAAGAAGAGGGTAGTTTTGGAAAATTATTAAATAATGATTCATTATATAATGATTTTTCAAGTGCCATTCAAAGTCTTGAACAACTAATAAATGATATTAAGTTAAATCCAAAAAAATATGTTAATATCTCATTATGGGGTAAGGATAAATAAAGAATGTATATATGTTTTCAACAAGTAGTTTGATTTTCTTTATCCTTTTATCATCTAGCATCTTTCTTTTTTATAGAAATATCAATAAAATTATTCGCAATATTAATCTAGGTAAAAGTGATCAAAATTTTCCTAACAAAAAAGAAAGATGGAAAAGAGTGTTTTTTATTGCATTTGGACAGTCTAAAATGTTTAAAAAGCCACTGGTTGCGTTATTGCATTTAATAGTTTACGTTGGGTTTGTAATTATTAATATAGAAGTTATTGAAATTATCATTGATGGTTTATTTGGAACACATCGTGTTTTGTCGTTTCTTGGACCATTCTATGATTTTTTAATTGCCACTTTTGAAATTTTAGCCTTTTTAGTTTTAATAGCTTGTGTTATTTTTTTAATTAGAAGAAATATGTTAAGAATTAAAAGATTTTCAAGTCCAGAGATGAAAGGTTGGCCGAAATCAGATGCAAACTTAATTTTAATTTTTGAAATTTTACTCATGTCTGCGTTTCTTTTTATGGATGCAGCGGATTTAATCTTACAAGATAAACTTCCTAATTATTATCATTCTGTTGGAAGTTTTCCAATTAGTAGTTTGATTGCTCCAATTTTACTTGACCTTTCTACTTCATCTTTGATTTTTGTTGAGCGATTTTGTTGGTGGTTCCATATTATTGGGATATTATGTTTTTTAAATTACTTAGTAATCTCTAAACATCTACATATATTATTGGCTTTTCCAAACGTATATTATTCTAATTTAAATCCTAAAGGACAATTTAAAAACATGGATTCTGTAACAAAAGAAGTTAAAATGATGCTAGATCCTAATGCCGACCCGTTTGCGCAAACTGATGATAATTCGAATCCTGAAATGTTTGGTGCGAAAGATGCAAGGGACTTAACATGGGTTCAATTATTAAATGCATATTCTTGTACAGAGTGTGGTCGTTGTTCTTCTGAATGCCCCGCAAATATGACAGGTAAAAAATTATCTCCTAGAAAAATCATGATGGATGTTCGTGATAGAATTGAGGAGTTAGGAAAGGGGGTTGATAAAAATGGACCCAAATTCAGTGATAATAAGACATTGTTAAGTGATTTTATTTCCCCAGAAGAATTATGGGCTTGTACATCATGTAATGCTTGTGTAGAAGCTTGTCCTTTAAGTATAGATCCTTTGTCTATTATTATGGATTTAAGGCGTTATTCTGTAATGGAAGAGTCCTCGGCTCCCTCAGAATTAAATACTGTTTTTTCAAACATAGAGAATAATGGTGCTCCGTGGCAATTTTCTGCTTCGGATCGATTAAATTGGAAAGATGATGAATAAAAAAAATACATTAATTCAAAAAAAAATAAAAGGTGAATACATTAGTCCAGTGTTACCAAATGACACTAAAAATTATCTGATAGATATTGATGGTACGATTTGTGATGATATACCAAATGAACAGCCTGATAGAATGTCTACGGCTACTGTTTACCCTGAAGCTTTAATTACCTTGAATAAATGGTATGACCAAGGTCATATAATAACTTTTTTTACATCTAGAATTGAGGTTCATCGAGTTGTGACAGAAGCGTGGTTGAAGCGTCATGGGTTTAAATACCATGGATTATTAATGGGCAAACCAAGAGGGGGGAATTATCATTGGATTGATAATCATATGGTTCGAGCAACAAGGTATGATGGCAAATTTACAGATTTGGTTGAAAAAAATGTAAAAATTCAAGTTTTTAAGTGATATGAGTTTACAGGTTAAAACAATGGCAGAATGGTTGGCTGAAGGTGCGAGTCCAGAAATTTTATTTTGGGTTGGATCTGCTGGTAGTTTTGATGATAGGGCCAAAAAAATTACTAGATCATTTGTGAAAATTATGCACAAAGCCAATGTTCAATTTGGTGTTTTGGGTGTTGAAGAATCTGCGAGTGGAGATATTGCTAAGAGAGCTGGTAATGAATTTTTATTTCAAATGCAGGCATTGATGAATATTGAAATTTTAAATTCATATCAAGTAAAGCGTATTGTTACTACTTGTCCCCATGATTTTAATACTATTAAAAATGAATATAGTGGATTAGGCGGGAATTATGACGTTCTGCATCATACACAATTTATTTATGAATTAATTCATAATAAACGACTTGTTCTTTCAGGAAATTTAAAAGGAACAAAAATCACATATCACGACCCTTGTTATTTAGGAAGAGGAAATGGTGTTTTTAATACACCTCGTAAGCTCCTTAAAATCATTGGTTTAGATTTAATTGAAATGAAGCGATCTAAAGAAAGATCTCTTTGTTGCGGAGCTGGTGGTGCTCAAATGTTTAAAGAGCCCGAAAAAGGCTCAAAAGACATTAACATCCTTCGAACAGAAGAGGCTTTAAGAACAAATGTAGATTTAATAGCTACAGGTTGTCCTTTCTGTAATACGATGTTAACTGATGGAGTTAAAAATTTAAATGAAGGAGCTGCAGATGTTGTTGATATAGCAGAAATAATTGTGAAGTCTGAAAAATTATAATATGAAGCTTGTTGCATTCCTATCAAAACAAAATATCAGTAGGGTATTTGTATTTCAATCAATTAATAAGTTAGATATTAATCATATTGAATATATTAAAAATCATTTTAATAATGTATTTTTCCCGACTTGGTATTCTCATCAAAAAAAAATATTTCCTGATTTAGTTATATTAAATTCTCATTTTATTATTATCTCAACTAATAGTCTTAGTATTTCTGGATGCGGAATTGACGCATTAACAAGAGAAATTAAGAAAATAGCGTTAGATTTAGGTATTGATCTATTAAATAGATTGCAGATACCTTTCTGCAATATGGAAATTGAAAAGAAGTCAATTCTAGAAATCGATAGAATAGATGTGAAATTTTTGCCTTATTCGAATTTTATTAAACAAATAAAAACATCTAATAAATACAATAATATTTTTGTGTTTAATATTAATATAACTACTAGTGATCAGTCTTGGATAATTCCAATCGATAATTGGAAAAAATTATATTGTAAGGAGAAGTAAAAAAAAAAGGGCTCACTAAGAGCCCTTTTGATTTTGAACATTCAATTAAGAGTTTCTTAAAAGAATAAGCTAAAGTTAACACCACCGATGAATTCAGAACCTGATAAATCAATAGTTTCAACATTTTGAACTGTTCCTTGACCATCCATAACCATCTCACCATCAACAACTAAGTCTAAGTGAACAAATGGCTCAATAGCAAAGTGCTCTCTCCAAACTAGAGTATAACCCATTCCTAATCTTACATTAGAAGTAGACATTCTTGTTTGAGTCACCATATCTTCGGTTATCCACTGATTTTGGCCAACATTAAAATATGTAACAGGACCCCATGAATCATCTTCCATAGTCATACTACTTAAAGACATCTCAACGAATAAATTTCTTGCAGCATAATATCTTGCAAAAACACCAAACTCTCTAGTATTATCTGTAAGAGTGTAGTCTCCGTGAGCTCCAACGACAGTAGGTTGTCCATTAACGATTACATAATCACCAGCAAATGCAGGTACATATTGATCGTCACTGTCGAAATGAATCATAGCACCAATTGCTAAACCATCTTGAATGAAGTATCCAATTTTTGGACTAATCATCCACTCTGTCCAAGAAGTTTCAGAAAATTGGCTCCCTGCACCTAAAAGTACAGTTCCTTTCTTTGTTTGTGCGTTTGCTGAGAATGTTATAAAACATAAAGTCGCAAACATTAAAATAAATTTTTTCATAATATAATAATTATTAATAATTAGTTAACAGGGCAAATATATATTAAAAAATTATAAATCAGGCACTTTTTTAAAGACTTTATTATATCTTTTTTTAATAATTAACTTTCCTTAACCTGTTGTTATCTGTTAAAAAGAGAATAAATATTTAATTTTTCAATACTTTAATTGAATAAATTTGATAGCCATCTAACTCTGTTATTTCTTTAACTTTTTGCATTGTGTTTTTAGTTGTGTCTAATTCTATATGATTAGATTCGACTTGATTTACACATAGCATACTTTTTATATTATTACTATTATCAAATAGTATTTTAATTTTTCCTGCCTCAATATTATTAATTCCAAGAACAGATTTGTTTTCTATATTTTTGTCAAAGTATTTCATTTTACTGTTTCCATTAAATTCAAGAAAATCTATGGATTTTTCCTTCAACTTTCCCTCAAGAAAATTTCCTTTTATTTGATTATCATAACTAAGAGAATCGTTAGGAGACCTTATGAATGGGTTCTTTGGTATATAAATACTATCTAATTGATTGTTTTGTTTAAATAATGTGATTATTTCCCCAGTTAACTGAGTCTGATTAAAAAATAAAACTGGCCTAGTCAACATATTTATTTCTGTATAATTAGATTCAAATGTCATTATTTCGCAACTTCCATGAAGATCTTGACCATTTATAATGACATTTGAATTTATTTGAATTGTGTTATCCTGGTTATTGATTAGGATACTATCTCCTGTAACAATAATTGAATCTGTATTATTTAATAACTTTATTTTACAATTTTTTGTAATAGTCGATACATCATCAAGTTGAGTAAGTTCATTACCAAAAACATGCGTGCTATCCTCAGTTATTATTTTCACATCCTCTGTAAAGTGATTTGTGTCTTTTTTTATGTCTCTAATTAATTTTTTAGCTTGGATAATTTCATTTTTAACATGAACTTTTACTCCATTATCAAGAATTAAAGTATTGGATTTTTTTAATAAACCTTTGTTACAATAAATATCTAATTCACTGTTTTTGATATTGGTCATTCCAATAAAAGTAATAGTATCATTATATTCGTGCATTGTATCTGTTTGTATTACAAAGTCTTGAGTCTTTAAATTTATGTTTTTAGAAAAACTAGATTCTTTTGACTCTATATTATACAAAAAAACTTGACTCTCAATATTTTGATTTTTAGATTTAATAGTGCCTCCACTGTAGTAATTTAGTTTTTTATTTTTATAATCATATGTAATTTGATTGCTATAAATTGTCATACCATTTGTTTTTAGTATGGTATTATTATAAAACACAATGTGATCTTGTAATTTTTTAATATTAATTGAGTCACTTTTACAACTTATAGAGTCATTAGTGATTTCAGTATTCCCCCAACCTTTGATAAGAGTTTTAAATTCATCAATAATAATAGTGTCAGATTTAATTTTAAAATCTAAGTGTTCAATTATAACATTTCCTGCAAATTTTTGCCAAGTTGTGTCATTGACAATAATTTGATCTAATTGATTTGATTGCACTACGTTAATAGGATTTTGACAAAAAATATATTGTGAAGTAAAAAATAAAAATATAATATGTTTATAGATAGCTTGGATACTAATATCTATTTATTTAAAAATTGTTTGAGACCGATCTGGCCCCACTGAAATAATTGAAATAGGTTTATTTAATTCTTTTTCTAAAAAATCAATGTATTTAAGGAATGCCTTAGGCATTGTATTCATAGATGTCATGCAAGATATGTCCTCATCCCAGCCTTCAATTTCAGTGTAGTTAGGTGTAATTAATTCATCATCTAAATCATATGGTAAATAGTTAATTTCCGCCCCTTTGTAATTATAACTTGTGCATACTTTAATAGTCTTAAACCCACTTAAAACATCAGATTTCATCATGCTTAGCTGGGTTACTCCATTTATATTGATTGCATATTTTAGTGCTGGCAGGTCAATCCATCCACATCTTCTTGCTCTTCCAGTAGTCGATCCAAACTCATTGCCTTTTTTTGCCATTTTATCCCCTGTTTTATCTTTTAGTTCAGTTGGAAATGGACCTGAGCCAACTCTTGTGCAATAAGCTTTAAAAATACCAATAACTTCTTTTATTGAGTTAGGAGCTATTCCTAAACCATTACATGCTCCTGAGGCTATTGTGTTAGAAGATGTAACAAATGGATAAGTCCCAAAATCAAGATCTAGTAATGTGCCTTGTGCACCCTCAGCTAAAATATTTTTATTTTTAGATAGTGCGTCATGAAAAACATACTCACTATTAATAAACGGAATGGACTTAATTCGATCTATCGCCTTGAACCATACATCTATTTGCTTGGTTAAATCAGCTTTATAGTTGTAATGCTTGAGAATATGTAGATGTTTTTTTGTGAGATTTTGAAGTTTTTTATCAAAACTTTGTAATTCACAATCACCGATACGTAGTCCGTTTCTGCCAGTTTTGTCCATGTAAGTTGGTGTTATACCTCTTAAGGTAGAACCAATTTTATCTTTCCCCTTAGCAATTTCAGAGGCTGCATCTAAGTGTTTATGAGTAGGGATAATCAGATGAGCTTTCCTTGATATAAATAAGTTTTTTTTGTAATTAATTTGCATCTTGTCTAGCATATCCAACTCCGCACATAATGTTACTGGATCAATTACTACACCATTCCCAATAATATTGTTGACATTTTCATTAAAAATACCAGATGGAATAGTGTGCAAAACATATTTTTGTTGATTAAATTTGATAGTGTGTCCTGCATTAGGTCCACCTTGAAAACGTGCAATTATATCATATTTATTGCTAATAAAATCAACAATTTTTCCTTTTCCTTCGTCGCCCCATTGCAAACCTAATAAAACATCTACTTTCATTTATTACATTTTTTATTTTGACATACACCATATATATTTAATTCATGGCTTTGAACTTGAAAGTTAGTCATTTTCTGAACACCATCGAGTATATTTTTGATCCTAGGATCGCAAAATTCTATAATTTCACCACATGCATTACATATTAAATGGTCATGTTGATTTTTATTTAGTGATTTTTCGTATAAAATTTTATTATTATTGAAACTAATTTTTTTAATCAAGCCTGCTTTAGATAAAACCTCAAGATTGTTATAGATAGTAGCTTTACTTATTTTATCTTTTTTATTGATACGATTAAATAAAAAATCAATTTCAAAATGTTTAGAAATTTTATATATATGCTTTAGTATAATATATCGTTCTGGTGTTTGACGCAAGTTATTTTCTAAAAGATATTTATTTAATAATTCTTTCTGTTTCATGCTATGTGCAAGTATATTTATTCATTAATTCTGTTAACCTGTTCAACACCCTCAATTTTTTGTATTTGTTTAGTTACTTTTTCCAGATGTTTATTATTCTTTACTAATAACGTGATTTTTCCATAAAATAAACCATCATTTGTATTAAAATTAAGCAATTTCATATTGACATTCATGTGACTTGAAATAATATTGGTTATTTTATTGACTAGTCCAACTGAGTCAATCCCTTTTATTTCAATTAAAGCATCAAATTCTATATTGTTTGCACTTTTCCATTTACAGTTAAGTATTCTATAAGAGAAACTAGTTCTTAATCTTATTGCATTTGGACATAAAATAGAATGTATTTTTATACCATCTTTTATAGTTACAAATCCAAAGACTTTATCTCCTGATATTGGCTGGCAACATGTTGCAATTTTATAGTCCAATACTTCTTCTTCTTCACCAAAAACTAATAGTTTAGTCTTTTCTTTATTTGATATTGGTAGTTCTATTTTTTGTTTTTTAATAAATTTAGATTTAATAAAATCGTACCAACTATCCCTGTTTCTCTTAAACTCTTTTAATTGCTCGTTAGTTATTTTTCCAATTCCTACCCTGTAAAAAAGTTCTAAGCTATCATTTAATTCAAAGTAAATTTGTAATTCATTTACTGTTGACTCTGTAAATTTAATTTTTAAATGTTTTAGTTTTCTGATGAGTGTTTCTTTCCCATCTTGAGCAATAGATTTTCTTCCTTGTTTTAGAGAGTTTTTTATTTTATTTCTTGCTTTAGATGTTATGACAAAGTCTAGCCAATTTTCTTTTGGGGTTTGTTTTCTCGAACTAATTATTTCAATTTGATCGCCACTTTTAAGTTTGTGACTTAGAGGAACAAGTTTTCCATTTACCTTTGTTCCAAGACAACTTTTACCCAAGTCCGTGTGTATTTGAAATGCAAAATCTAGTGAAGTGGCTCCAGTTGGTAATGTGACTAAATCTCCTGTAGGTGAAAAAACAAATATTTCTTCCGAAAATAAATTTAATTTAAAGTCATCTACAAACTCAATAGCATTTTTCTTGTCGTATTCTAGTGTGTCTCTAACTCTATTGATCCAATTATCAAGGTTTTTTTGAATTTTTGAACTTTTTAGGTTGTTTTCTTTATAGCGCCAATGAGCTGCATAACCTTTTTCAGCAATTTCATCCATTCTTAGACTTCTTATTTGTACTTCTACCCAGCTACCATCCATTCCCATAACAGTTGTGTGAAGAGATTCATATCCATTTATTTTTTCATTGGATATCCAATCTCTTAGTCTATCAGGGTTTGGCTTATAAAAATCCGTAACAATTGAATATACCTTCCAGCATAGTTCTTTTTCTTTATCTTCTTTACAATCAATAATTATTCTTATAGCAAACTTGTCAAATACTTCTTCAAACTCAATTTGCTTTTTAATCATTTTTTTTCTAATTGAAAAAATAGATTTAGGCCTTCCTTTGATTGAGCATGTAATGCCTTCAGATTTCAATCGATCTTTTATTGGTTTGGTAAATTTTTTTATATACTTTTCTCTGTTATCTTTTGTTTCGTTAAGCTTTTGAGAAATATTAAAATATACATCTGATTCTGTATATTTCAGACTTAAGTCTTCCAGTTCAGTTTTAATTGAATAAAGTCCTAACCTATGAGCAAGAGGAGCGTACAAATAAAGTGTTTCAGATGCAATTCGAGCTTGTTTTTCTGGTTTTAGGTATTGCAATGTTCGCATATTATCTAGTCGATCTGCAATTTTTATTAATACTACTCTAATGTCGTTCGAAATTGTTAGAATCATTTTTCTAAAATTTTCTGCTTGCAAGGATACGTCGGCATCAACTACACCAGAGATTTTAGTTAATCCATTTATTATTATACTTATTTCACTCCCAAAATTTGCTTCGATGTCTTTAATTGTTAAGCTTGTATCTTCAACAACATCATGTAACAAACTACATATTATAGATGTAGGTCCTAAGCCAATATCATTTGCAATAATTTTAGCTACAGAAATTGGATGTGTTATATATAGATCGCCCGATTTTCGTCTTGCATTCTCATGAGCTTCAATTGCGGTTTTAAATGCTTGACGAATAAGTTTTTTTTCTTCCGGATTAGCTTTTCCAGAAATTGTACGCATTAGTGACCTGTATTCTTGGATTACTTGTGTCCTCTCATTAGTGTTAGATTTTTTAGAATTCATTTTAGTCTATAATTTTATTTTTTAGTTCTCCAAAACCAATTCTAATTTCTTTATTCTCTGCAAATCCCTTCATTATAACTTTATCATTGTTCATTAAAAATTTACGTACTTCACTATTATCTAGAATTATTTCTTTTGTGCCTCCCCAAGATAATTCTAACATAGACCCAAATTCATATTCTTTTGGTCCAGAAATTGTACCTGATGCCATTAAATCTCCTGCTTTAATATTGCAGCCATTAATTGTATGATGAGCAAGTTGCTGACACATGTTCCAATACATATATTTGAAATTTGAAGAAGTAATTTTAGTCATCGTATTCTTGGATTCTATAAATACGTCTAATTGTATATTATAATTTCTATTTCCTGAGAATTGTAAATAATCACTTACAACAGGATTCTGTGTTTCACCTTTAACTCTAAAAGCTTCAAAAGCATCTAGAGTTACTATCCAGGGAGAGATGCTAGACGCAAAACTTTTACCTAAAAAAGGACCTAATGGAACATACTCGTACTTTTGTATATCTCTCGCAGACCAATCATTAAACAGACATAATCCAAAAATATAATCTTCTGCTTCGTCTGTTGAAATAGATTCCCCTAGTTTTTTTCCTTCTCCAGTCACAAATGCCATTTCAAGTTCAAAATCTAGTAGTTTAGATTTTGAAAAAATCGGTAAATCTGTATTTTTTGGTAAAATTTGACCTTTAGGTCTTTTAATTGTTGTGCCTGAAATAACAATAGATGAAGATCGACCGTGATAACCTACTGGAATATGAAGCCAATTGGGGAGCAATGCATTTTTTGGATCTCGAAACATTTTTCCAACATTCATTGCATGGTCTTTACTTGAATAGAAATCAGTGTAATCTCCTATTTTTATAGGCATTATGGGCTGTACCTCACTTATAGAAAACAAACAATCAATTTGCTTTAATTTTATATCCTTTTGAAATCGTGTATTTGAAACATCAAATAGTTCTGCAATTCTATCTCTTACATTTCTCCATGTTTTTTTATTCTGTTTTAGAAATTTATTAAGATTTTCAGATTTGTGAAAAGTACAATCTTTTAGTAGTAAATCATTAAAATAATGATGTTTTTCTATTTCAGATAAACTGATTACGGTATCTCCAATTCGTGTGCCTATGTGAATTTGAAAATCATTCTCAGTGTTATTAATTAGTTTAAATACTCCAAACGGGATATTTTGTATTGGAAAATCAGATTTCTGATCATATTTGATCCAAGATTTTCGTCTTATGTCATTTGCTTTTATCATTTCTTACTTTATTTATTTAAAATTAAATATATTTATTTTTTTATTTCAATAATATTAAAATATGCAAAACTTAGACAAAGATGTTTTTAAATTAATAGAACAAGAAGAAAAAAGACAAATTAATGGGATTGAATTAATTGCTTCTGAAAACTATGTTAGTCAAAATGTATTATCTGCAGCAGGCTCTATTCTTACAAATAAATATGCTGAAGGATATCCTTCTAAAAGATATTATGGTGGTTGTGAAATTGTTGATCAGATTGAAGAATTAGCTATCAAAAGACTTAAGATTTTATTTAATGCAGAATATGCTAATGTGCAACCTCATTCTGGTTCACAAGCCAATAGTGCAGTTTATCTTGCCTGTTTAAATCCTGGTGATAAAATTTTAGGATTTGACTTGTCACATGGTGGGCATTTAACACATGGCTCACCTGTAAACTTTTCTGGAAAATTATATAAAACTTGTTTTTATGGAGTTTCCCAAGAGACAGGCTTAATTGATTACGATAGTATGAGAGCAACAGCTTTAAAAGAAAAACCTAACATGATTATTTGTGGAGCTTCTGCTTATTCTAGGGATTGGGATTATAAGTTTTTTAGAAATGTTGCTAATGAAATTGGAGCAATTTTATTAGCAGATATATCACACCCCTCAGGATTGATTGCAAAGGGTTTGTTAAATGATCCATTAGATTTTTGTCACATAATTACTTCTACCACTCATAAAACATTGAGAGGCCCTAGAGGTGGAGTTATACTAATGGGAAAAGATTTTGAAAACCCTTGGGGATATACAACTAAAAAAGGACAGAAAAAAATGATGTCTACGCTTTTAAACTCAGCCGTATTTCCTGGTTCTCAGGGGGGGCCATTAGAACATATTATAGCTGCAAAAGCTGTGGCTTTTGGTGAAGCATTAGAGGATACTTTTTTTCAATATATTCTACAAGTGCAAAAAAATGCTATCCACTTAGCTAGTGGTTTAATTGATCTAGGATATCATATTATTTCTAATGGAACAGACAACCATTGTTTGTTAATTGATTTAAGATCAAAAAATATCACAGGCAAAGATGCAGAATTTGCTTTAGGTGAAGCAGACATTACAGTTAATAAAAACATGGTTCCTTTTGATGACAAATCCCCGTTTATTACGTCAGGTATTAGAATTGGTACTGCAGCTATAACAACACGTGGTATGGTTGAAGAGGACATGGATCTTGTGGTAAATTTTATTGATCAGGCATTGTTTAATTATAAGAATAAAAAATCTTCTAAATCTTTATCAAAAGAAATTTCTAAAACCATGCAAAATTTTCCAATTTTTAAATCTTTATAATTATGAAATGTGGTATCGTTGGACTTCCCAATGTTGGTAAGTCGACATTATTTAATTGTTTGTCAAATGCTAAAGCTTTAGCCGCAAACTATCCATTTGCTACTATTGAACCTAATGTTGGAGTCATCTCAGTTCCAGATGAAAGATTAGATCAACTTGTAGAACTTATTAATCCACAAAACTCTCAGTCTGCTATTGTCGAAATTGTTGATATTGCAGGTTTAGTAAAAGGTGCTAGTAAAGGCGAAGGGTTAGGTAATAAGTTTTTAGCTAATATTAGGGAAACACACGCAATTATTCATGTTCTTCGTTGTTTTGAAGACTCAAATATCACTCACGTTGATGGTGTTATTGATCCAGTAAATGATAAAGACACCGTTGATTTTGAATTACAATTAAAAGATTTAGAAACTTTAACGAAGAGGAAAGAAAATTTAAATAGAATTGCTAACTCTGGCGATCAAGCGGCCTTAAAAGAGTTAAAAGTCATAAATCAGTACTTTGATCATATATCACAAGGTAAATCAGCTAAAAGTTTACAAATTGACAATAATGAATGTGTATCAAATTTAAATTTACTAACTAATAAACCCGTGTTATATGTATGTAATGTGGATGAGGCATCAATCTCGGGTAACAAATACACAGAAATGGTAAAGAAATCTTTATCAGATGACGAAGAAATGTTAATTATTTCTGCTGCTATTGAGGCAGACATTAATGAATTAGATAGTCCTTCTGACAAACAAGAGTTTTTATCTGAGATTGGACTTAAGGAGCCGGGGGTTAATAAAGTTATTAAATCTGCATATTCTTTATTAGGATTACATACTTTTTTCACTGCAGGTGAAAAAGAAGTTAGGGCATGGACAATAAAAAAAGGTGACTTTGCTCCTCGTGCGGCAGGTGTTATTCATACTGATTTTGAAAAAGGATTTATAAGAGCAGAAGTTATTTCATTTCTTAATAGAATAGAATTTAAAACTGAGCAAGCTTGTAGAGAAGCTGGTAAAATATCTATAGAAGGCAAAAACTATGAAGTTCAAGATGGTGATGTTATTCATTTTCGTTTTAACGTTTAATTATTTTCTACAAATAACCTCAAGGTTTATTGTTGATAAGTTTTATAATTTATATATATAGTTAATTTTTAATCTTTTGTAGATTTATCAATCGTTTATTTTTTTATAAAATTATTTTATGCCTAAACATCAATATACAGAAGATAGTATTAAATCTTTAGATTGGAAGGAGCACATAAGAATGCGACCAGGTATGTATATTGGTAAACTTGGCGATGGGAATTCATATGACGATGGTATTTACGTATTGTTAAAAGAAATTTTAGACAATTCAATGGATGAGTTTGTTATGGGATTTGGAAAGACAATAGATATTAGTATTAGAGGTCAAAAAGTTACAGTTCGTGATTATGGTAGAGGTATACCTTTAGGTAAGGTCCTAGATTGTGTTTCTAAAATTAACACTGGAGGTAAATATGATACTAAAGCTTTTAAAAAAGCTGTTGGTTTGAATGGGGTAGGAACAAAGGCTGTTAATGCTTTGTCAGAGTATTTTAATATTCAAAGTAATAGAGATAATAAAAATAAACTTATTGAGTTTGAAAGAGGTGTAGTTTTACAGGACAATGAAATAGTTGATACAACTCAAAGAAATGGCACAAAAATATCTTTTATACCTGATTCAAATATTTTTGGAAAATATAGATTTTTAGAGGATTATGTCGTTAATATGATTTGGAATTATGTTTATTTAAACCCTGGTCTATCCATTGTTTATAATGGCACAAAATTCTTTTCAGAAAATGGCTTACATGATTTACTTCAAGCCAATATAGATTCAAAACTTTCTTATCCCATTATTCATTTAAAAGGCTTAGATATAGAAATAGCTTTAAGTCACTCTACACAAAAATATGGTGAAACTTATTTTTCATTTGTTAATGGTCAACACACAACGCAAGGAGGCACGCATCAATCTGCCTTAAGAGAAGCCATTGTGAAGACCCTTAGAGATTTTTATAAAAAGAATTATGATGCAGCTGATATTAGGCAGTCAATTATTGCTTCAATTAGTTTAAAGGTAATGGAGCCAGTTTTTGAGTCACAAACAAAAACAAAACTTGGGTCGTCTGACATGGGTGGAAATTTACCAACTATTAGGACATATGTAAATGATTTTACAAAAAATAGCTTAGATAATTTTTTACACAAAAATAAAGAAATTTCAGACTTGCTACTTAGAAAAATTCAACAATCTGAAAAAGAACGCAAAGAACTCTCTGGAATCAAAAAAATAAGTAGAGAAAGAGCTAAAAAAGCTAATTTGCATAATAGAAAATTACGAGATTGTAAATTGCATTATAATAATCTAAAACACGATAGAAGACTGGAGACTACAATATTTATTACTGAAGGAGATTCTGCCAGTGGCTCAATTACCAAATCTAGAGATGTTCAAACTCAAGCTGTTTTTAGTTTAAAAGGTAAGCCTCTTAATTCTTATGGTTTAACTAAACGTATCGTATATGAAAATGAAGAATTTAATCTTTTGCAAAATGCACTTAATATAGAAGATGGATTAGACAATTTAAGATATAATAATATTGTAATTGCTACAGATGCAGATGTTGATGGCATGCATATTAGACTTTTATTAATTACCTTTTTTTTACAATTTTTTCCTGATTTAGTCAAAGAGAAGCATTTATATATTTTACAAACACCTTTGTTTAGGGTTAGAAATAAAAAAGAAACAATTTATTGTTATGACGGAATAGAAAAAAAAGAAGCTGAAGAAAAATTGTCCGGAAAAATAGAAATAACTAGATTTAAAGGATTAGGTGAAATCTCTCCATCAGAATTTAAAAAATTTATAGGACAAGATATTAGACTAGATCCTATTGTATTAAAGCGAGATACTACAATAGATGATTTGCTTAAATTTTACATGGGTAAAAATACACCAAATAGACAGGATTTTATTATTGATAATTTAAAAGTTGAGGATAATTTAATTGAAAAATAATGTCAGAAGATAGTAACATAGTTGATTTTTATGACGATGATTCAGGTTTAGTTAAACTAACTCCAGTATCTGAAATGTATAAGGAGTGGTTTTT
>MDSW01072046.1_pt1 | contig 19346 bp, 9 predicted proteins | sample 811171 | NCBI WGS metagenome assembly MDSW01 (sample SAMN05326641, study PRJNA326480) | marine metagenome | isolation source: seawater | place: Atlantic Ocean: North West | collected 2012 | reverse complement strand
GGGGGGGGGGGGGGGAGGTGAGCTCGGACGACGAGGAGGCGGAGGAGGCGGAGCTCCGGGAGGAGGCGCTCGCGGGGGGGTTCGTGGCGAGGAAACGGACGACGAGTTGATGAGAGGGGACACCGCGCAGCGCGCGAGGGAGACGAGGATGTGAAGAGGCGAGGAGAAGAGGCGAGGAGAAGAGGCGAGGAGAAGAGGCGAGGAGAAGAGGCGAGGAGATGAGGCGAGGAGATGAGGCGCGTCGACGAAAGTATGATAGAAAAAGGCGACCAGCGCTTTTTCGCGCCCACGGGTGCCCTTTTTGGTGAAACCCCACTTTGGGATCAAAACACCGCCACCTCCCTTCTCTCCCTGTTTGTTGGTTCGCGCGGACGAGCACTTTTCGGTCGCTCGGGATCTCCGACGCTGTCTGATCGAACACGTGGCAGCGCCTCGAGCGTCGTTCCGCCGCGCGTTCCTCGGTCGGCTGGTGGTCGGTCCGCCGGCAGAGCGCCACGCGCGCGCGGTGGCGCGCCTCGTCGCTCCACGCTCCGATGCGACGCTCCCGCCGCGCCTCGCGGTTCCACCTCGCGTCCCTCCTCGGGTTCGTCGCGCTCGCGGCGCGCGGCGCGGACGCGGGCGGGTTCTACGCGGTGGGCGACGTCCTCCCCGTCGGCGTGATCGAGGCGACGCATCCCGTCGCGTTCCCCCCGGGCGTGGCGACGGCTTCCCTGGCGGAGTACGACTTCACGCGGAACGGCGGGACGCGGTACGTGACGGTCGTCGCCACCTTCTACACCGGATGCACGCCCGGGCGCAACGACTACCCCGTCTTCACGCGCCACGTCACGTCCCTTCGCGAGCGCACCTCCACCGGCGTCCTCCCGGGCCAAGTCGCGTTCCTCGCGTCGCTGAAGAACGGCGTCCACGCGGGCGTCGCGGAGGCGTGGGCGAACCTCCCGGGCGCGGACTCGGTCTCCTCGAACGGCGGGTTCCCGCGCATCGTCGACGATCGCCACCGCGCGCTCGTGTACCCCTTCTTCGACGCCGCGGTGCACCCCGCGTACGCCATCGTCGACCACTGCATGCGCTACGCCGCGCTCCTTCCCGCGATCGATCGCCAATCCGGCGACGACGCGTTGGTCGCCGCGGTCGAGGCGCTGCTCGCGAAGATCGACGACGCGTGCCCGTCGACCGACGCCGAGCGCGCCGCGGAGGTGTACCCGCGGCGAACCCCCGCGACGTTCGCCCCGGGCGCGGCGCCGAGCGTGGACGCGTGCGTCCCCGCGTTCGGCAAGAGCCCCTCCGTCGGGTCCGTGGCGCTCCCGAGGGACCCCGCCGCCCCCGACGCCCCGCCGCTCGCGACGCCCAGGGCGCTCGGGTTCCACCCCGTGACCGGCGACTTATGGGTCGGGAACCGAGCGACCGACTCGCTGACCATCGCGCGCGGCGCCTCCGACTACGCGCGTAGTCCGGCGGAGGGCGAGGAGGGGCCTCGGGTGTCGTCCGTCGCGCGTCGGTTCGACCGCGCGCATTACCACTACATGGATCAGATGGCGGCGTTCGCGTTCGGGTCGCCCTCGGATCCGCACGCGCCGCTCGCGACGTGCCAGGAGAGCGAGAACACGTACGACGGGATGAAGCGCGCGAACCGGTTCATGGGTCCGAGTTTGTACGACACCGTCTCCGGGCGTTGGCCCAGAGACGCGCCGATCCACGTCGACCAGGGGGGGGCGGCGTGCGACCCCGACGCGGCGGAGAATTCGGAGAATAATTCCGAAGAGCCGCCGAAGACGTGCTTCATGACGCACACGGACATGCTCCACGCGAGCCCGAACTGCGTCGGGATCGCGTGGGACCCCGAGCCCGAGACGCCGTTCGGGAACGTGTACTGGGTCTTCGACGGGCTGAGCGGGATGCTCGCGCGGTTCGATTTCGAGAAGCCGCACGGGCCGGGAAGCTTGGACCATTCCCTCGCCAACGTGCGGCGGTACCCCGAGCTCACCCTCACGCGGGTCGCGGGCGTGCCCGGGCACGTCGTCGTCGACGCGGAGACGCGCGCGGTGTTCGTGGCGGACACGGGCGGGGGCCGCGTCGTCGCGCTCCACGCGGACTCGGGGCGGTTCGCGAGGCACGCGAGGGTCGACCTGGGGGGCGAGTACGAGCTCTGGAGCTCGCCCGAGCCGAGCTTCGAGTACTCCGAGTTCGCGTGCGCGAGCTGGTTCGAGTTCGCTGCCGGGCTGGACCGACCCAGCGGCCTCGCGATCCACGGCAACACCCTACTCGTGGGCGAGCACGGCACGGGCGTCGTCCACGCGTTCCACCGCACGACCGGCGCGAGGCTCGGGAGCGTCCGCACCGGCGCCGCGAAGCTCTTCGGCCTCGCCGTCGAGCCGAAATCGGGCGACGTCTTCTTCGTCGACGGCGAGGCGGAGGACCGAGTCGGAAGAATCGTCAGAGGAGGAGGCGACGCCCTGTGCGCCCCGGGGTCCGTCCCGAACGGACCCGCGATCGCCTGGCCCGTCGCGAGCGCGGGAATCACGCCGGAGTGCGCCGCCGAGACGGTTGAGCTCGGCGTCGCCGTCGCGCACGAACACGACGACGGGTACCTGAACATGGCACCCCTCGGCCCGGCGTACGGCGCCTCGGACGCGTGCGCCGCGTGCTCGGACGCGTGCGATAACGACATGCTCCTCATGTCGGGGTTCCTGTGCCACCCGTGCCTCCCGGATAACTGCCGCGCCGGCGTGGTGTTCCCGAACCAGGCGGGGACGTGCGTGAACGATATCGGGCGCGGGTACGCGTGCGAGTGCGACGAGGGAAGGAGGGGGGACCACTGCCAGTTCGAGGCGGTGAGCGGAGCGACTACTACGTATAGGGGGAGGAAGAACACCGGGGCGTCCGGCTCGAGGTGGGTCGTCGCGTGGGCGCTGGCCGTCGCGAGCGCAGGAGTCTCTATTATAGGATGACATCGCGGAGCTCGTGTCGTATAACGCTAGGACTAGTCTACTCTACTACCTTTGAAGGTACTACTCCGGGTCACGCGGCGCGAGGATTCGATACCGCGTCCCCTCGTCCTCGTGCGTCGTTCCTTCCCCCGCCTCCGCCGCGGTGCCGCTCGCGAAGCGCACGGTGAATCCCCAGTATCGGCCCTCGCGCCCGGGTTCGTCCGGGGAGACGACGCGCGCGCGCCTCGTCGGCTCGCGGGCCGCGGGCGCGCCGTCGCCGCGCTCGCGTTCGCGTTCGCGCGCATCCTCCGAGAGGTGGTGTTCGTCCTCCGAGAGGTTCGCTTCGCCCGCGTGAAGACGGCCCTCGGCGACGTCGTCCAGGGCGGTCGTGACGCGAACGCCGACCTTGACCGCGCGGTCGAGGCGGACGTTCGCGCGGAGGCCGACGTCGGCGAGCGCGGACGCGGTTCGCGACTCGGAGGAGGGGTCGGGGATGACGACGCCCTCGCGGTAGCGCGACCTCTGGTGGCATCGGAGGTGGTGCGGCATGAGGGGGGCGAGGCCGAGGTTGTTGCGCGGCAGGGCACCCACCTTGGCGAGGTCGGGGTGGCGCGGGACGAGCGCGCGGCGGAGGTACGGGGGGGTCTCGAGGTACTGCAGGAGACGCGCGAGGCACGCCGCGCCGCGGCCGTCCGCCGCGTCGCCGCCGGCGGGGGTGTAGACGACGACGCGCTCGGCGCGGTGTCGCGCCGCGGCGGAGGCGACGCGCCAGGCCGCGAGCGTCGCCGCCTCGAGCGAGGGGGGCGAACGCACGACCGACGCGTCCACCGCGAGCGCGCGGACGCGCGGCATACCCGCGAGCCGCGCGGCCGCGAGTCGAGGGAGGCGGGCGACGAGGATCGAGGGAAAGAAAGAGCGCGCTGGATTCAGGAAAAAAGCCCCCGGAGATTCGGATCCGCGATTCGGAGCGCGCGAAATCCAAGAAAAGCAAGTCCACGTCACGATCTTTGCGCGTGACTCAGCGCCTTTTCGCGAAAGGACCGACGCGGCACCGACCCCCGGCCACTTCCACGCGCGCGCCGTTCGGTCCCCCACGCATCGAAACGCGCTTCTCACGCACGCCTCACTCCCTTCACCGGTGCGCTCCCCCCGCCCGCGCGCTCGCGCGCGCCCCCCGCCCCACCTTCCGGAGCCCGAAAAACGTTTTTCCGGAATCGTCCCGGGAAATTTAACATCTCCGCCACCGTCGACGCGCCTCCGCCAGGTCTCCGCCAGCCATCATGTTCGCCGCCACCACGTCGATCGTCCCTACCCGCGTCGCTCTGTCGCGCCGGCCCGCGCGCGCTCGGCCGCGCCGCTCGGGCGCGGTCGCGTACACCGAGTGGATGCTCGACGGCGTCGGGTGTTCCGGCGCGAGGTCCGACGACGCCAACCTCGTCAGCAGCAAAAAGTTGCTCAACAACGTCATCCACTGCCCGCTCAAGCCCATCAACCTGACCTCGCTGTGCGAGAGCCACGACGGGGGATTCGAGATGACGTGCGCGAAATTTGAGCTCCAGGGCGACAACATGTTCGTCATCAACCTCGCCCCCGAGGAGCCGGACGGCACGGTCGAGGACATGATCGTCGACGGCGAGATCGTGCCCCCGCTCGGGAAGGCCCTCCTCCGCCCCGGCGCGCACGTGAAGATCGGCGACGAAATCTACCAAGTCAACCGCAACACCCACGCGCACGCGTGAAGCGCGCGACGCGAACCCGGGGGGTCGCGGCGTAGAGCGCCACGAGTGATCCTGATGTACGTCCTCACGCGCGCCGATGTTGATATCCGCGCGCGCGAGCGTCGTCTCTCGTTGATGTTTGTTGTCAATTTCGCCAAAAAAAAAAGGTATTGTACGGTAAAAAAATGTCTCTTCCTCACACGCTCCTGTCCTCCGGCTCGACGTACGCGAGCTTGAGGAAGTCGAAGATATCCTTCTCGTCGCGGAACGTTCCTTCGCGCGCCCTCTCGTACGCCGGGTTCCCCGGGTCGCGCCCGAACCCTTTGTCGTTCAGGCTCAGCCCGAACTTTTTCTTCGCCCACCACCGCATGCTCCGGTTGAAGTATCCGCTCCCGGTGAAGTACAGCAGCGCGAACGGAAGCTCCTCGGGGCGGTACACCTTGATGTCGATCCGACGGTGCAGCGAGGGCGACGCCGGCTCGAGCGACGCCGGCTCGGGCGTTTCGCCCCCGCCCTCGCCCGCGCCGCCGCCCCCCCGGGCGTTCAGCTTCGCGACGCCCATGTACGAGCCGTCGCCCGCGCCGAGATCGTGCGTCAGCAGCCCCCTCGCTCTGAGCCGCGCGAGGACGGCGGGCAGGATCTCCTCGAAACGCTCGACGCCGACGCCGCCCGACGCCTGCGACCCCCTCCGCAAGAACGCCTCCGAGGGCGCGATCAACACGTCGACGTCCCCGCACCGCGGCTTGTTCCTCCGGAACGACCCGGCGAGGTGCACCGCGCACCCGGGACACGTCTCCTCCGCCGCGTCGCGCACGATGGCGCCGATGCGCGCCGCCTCGGCCCGGGGCATCTTCTCCGCGAACTCGTCCACGAACGCCAACCCCACGCGCTGAGGCGGGGTCAGGAGCCGCGCGTCCTCGCTCGCGAGGCGGCGGAGCGCGTCGACGCTCGTCGCGCCCCTGGCGTACAGCCGCCGCGCGGTGTCCGGGCCCACGCCCCACACCCTCGCGAGGTCGCGCAACGCGACGACGCGCTTATCGCGCGTCAGCTCCTCGAGCTTCTCCAGCCGCCCCGTCGCGAGCAAGGCGGCCACCTTCGAGCGCACGCTGGACGCCTTCCCCGGCGCGAACGCGGGGGCGACGGGCCGGCCCGTCCCCGGCGCGCGCCCGAGCTGAGCGACGCTCTCGACGCGAAACGGAAGATCCTTAATCGCCGCCGCCGCCCGCGCGTGGTGCTTCGCCTTGTGCGGCTCGCCGAGAACCGCGTCGTACAGCTCCGCGAGCGCCTCGAGCGGGTCGGTGAGCCGCGCGTTCAGGTTCGCGGCGCACGCGAACGCCTGGTCCGCGGCGCCCGAGGGCGTCTGGCACGCCAGGCGAGCCTTGACGCGGCCGAGGAACGGGCGCTCCTGCGACTCCGAGTCGGGGATCAGGGTCAGCGCCCGCGACGACGACGCGTCGGCGCGAGCCGCCGCGCCCGCGCCGACGCGGGGTTCGTCGGCGGCGCCCGGCGCGAGCGCGCGATCGTCCCCCGGAAGGTCCTCCTCCGCGCCGTCGCGGGGGGGCGTGCTGGAGTCTTCAGGCTCGGCGGTGCGGAGTCTTTGGAGTCTTCGGCCGACCCCCGGCCGAACCCCGGACGACCCCGGATTCTCCTCGTCGGGTTTCTCCTCGGGTTTCTCCGAATGCCGCCCGCGTCTCGAGAGGGTCTTCCCGCCGCCTCTCGTCGGGGCGCGGGCGAAGGCGCCCGCGCGCGCCGCTCGGGACGGCGGGAAGTCCTCCTCCCGCGCTCTGCGTCCCGTCTTCAAGCACTCGGTCACCCACTCCGGCGCGACGATCTTCACCCCGGGCGGCGGCGTCCAGGACGCGTCCGCGGTGACGACGTGCGTCGTCCGCGGATCCCCCGCCGCCGCACTCGCGAACCCGCCGCGCTCCGCCAGACGAGCGGCGAACACCTCGCGCCGAGCCCTCCCGACGTCCTCGCGAACGAACGCCGAGACGCCGGCGAAGAGCCCACCCGCGCCTTCGCCGCCTTCGCCGCCGCCGCCTCCACCCCGCGTTTTCGCCTTCTCCCGCGCCCCCGCGGTCGTCTTCGTCTTCGTTTTCGCGAAATCCGTCGCCATCTCCGAGGTTCGCGAGCCGGCCTCGTTCTTCTTCTTCCCCCACTCACCCCGCGCGTTCGACGCCCGTGCGGCGGCGAGCGCGCGGCGGTACGGGTTCGACTCACCCCCCGCGCCGCCTCCGCCCACGCGCACGCCCGCGCGCCCCTCGGGGTGGTGGTGGTCGTCGTCTTCCGCCGAGACAGACGGAGACGGCGCCCCGCCGAGGTCGAGAGACGCGGGGTCGGGGTCTCCCGCTCCCGACGACGGCGTCTCCGGCGGCGGGCGAAGGCTGAGGCTCGCGCCGAGCGTCTGCTGCGTCGGAGGGTCCTTTTCCCGCGCGCGGAGGTTCCCGCGATGCACCGCCGTGGGGAGGCGCGCCGGTGAGGCGTCCGCCGTCGTCGCGCTCCGCGTCGCGGCGTCCTCGCGGGTCGACACAGCTGTGTCCCCCTTCTCGGGGCGGCGGCGGCGGGGGGCGGCGGCGGCGGCGGTGGCGGCGGACTCGCGGCGGCTTCGCCGGAGCGGCGGCTCGGCGTCGAGGATGTCCGCGCACGCGTCCTGGGCGTCGCGCGTCGGGCGCTTCGGGGGCATGTCGGGGATCGGGGTTCGGGGATGCGCCGGGGCTTCCTTCTCGCTCGCTCGCGCTAGCGCCCTCCGAGGAGATCTGTGTCGTCGTCCTCGTCTGCGGATTCCTCGAGCTCGGACGCGTCGAAGGACTCGTCCTCGCCCTCGTCCGTGCGTTCGGAGGAGGCGGAGTCGCGCACGTCGAGGCGGCGGAACGTCTTCTGGCCGATGGGTCTGGGCGCGCGACCGGGTCCCGCGCGAATCGCCGCGCGCGCTGCTCCGGAGGTGGCGTCAGTCAGTCGAGGGCGGGGCGGAAATCTAGGCACCCCCCCGCGTGAGGAGAAGGCGCGAAGGGGGGAGACCCGCACCTCGCTCCAGCGCGCGCTCGACGCGCCGCAGGGACGCGGACGCGGGCTCGACGGGGCGCGGGGACGGGCGAGGCGGGAGGACCGGCGGGAGGGCGGCGGGGAACGAGACGGGCGCGAGCGGCGGCTGCATCGCCCTCGGCACGAGCCACGAGTGACGCCGTCGGATCGGAAGAGCCGAGGAAAGCGACGACGAGACGCGCGGCACCGGTCGCTGCTGGCGCGATGATCATCGCGTCCGCCGCGCCGCGCCTGATCGTCGTCGACTCGGCGACGCTGAGCTGATGGTACGTCATCGCCGTCGCGCGCGCCACTGCTTTCCGCGCGCGCGTCCACCGCGCGCGATCGCGGCGCGGCTCTCGGCGATGCTGCGTCGCCTGGCGACGGCCGCGGCGCGCCCCCCCGGCGGGCACTGCGCGGCCCTCGCGCGCGCGCGCGGGTTCGCCTCGAGCGACGCCTCCGGCGGTTGGTTCGGCCGAGGCGGCCCCCCGGCGGGCACGCCCGGTTCGAACGCGGCGGGTCCGCTCGCCTCCGACGCGAACGTCCCGTCGACGTCCGCGCCGCCGGACATCTCGCCCGCGTCCGCGGACGCCGCCGCCCCCTCGTGGGTCTCCTCCGCGCTGATGACCTCCGCCGAGCCCGGGTCGTCGTCCCTCCCCGGCGTGATGACGACCCCCGCGCTCTCCTCGGACCCGGTCGGGCTCGCGGCGTTCGCTCTGGAGCACGCGCATCACGCGTCGGGGTTGCCGTGGTGGGCCGTCATCGCCGGCTCCGCCGTCGCGGTCCGCTGCGCCTTATTCCCCCTCACCCTGAAGCAAGCGAAGGCCGCGGCCCTGCTCAACGCCGCCGTCGCGCGCGCCAGGGGCCCCGACGGCGAGCCGCCCAGATCCCCGCGCGACGTCCTCGCCGCCGCGTCGGAACTCCGCCGCCGCGTCGACGCCGTCCGCCTTCGGTGGCTCGTCGCCGCCCCCCTCGCGCAGATCCCCGCGTTTCTGTGCGCCGTCTTCGCCGTCCGGAGGGTCATCGCGACATCATCCACCGCCGCCGCGGGGGGCGAGTCGTCGTCGATCGGGCTCGAGACGGGCGGGGCGCTGTGGTTCGTCGATCTCACGCAGGCGGCGGTGGATGTCGCCACCTTCTCGGCGCCCATGGGCGTCGCGGGCGCGGCGTTGCCGTGCGCCGTCGCCGCGGCGCTCTTCGCCAACGTCAACGCCAGCTGGGGCGGCGCGGCGGCCAGAAGCCGAGTCGCGGGGTCGGTGAAGCTGCTCATGGAGTGGCTCGCCGTGCCGACGCTCGTGATCGGGATGCAGCTGCCGCAGGGCGTGCTCGTGTACTGGCTCGCGGGGTCCCTCGCCGCCCTCGCGCAGGGCGCGGCGATGCGCGCGCCGGCGATTCGAGCCGCGCTGAAGGTCGAGCCCGACCTCGCGAGGGCGGCGTTCGCCGCGGCGGCGAAGGAGCGAAACGGGGATCGACTGATGGGGTCGAGTGATGGCTCGGGGGTGGAGGGTGTGACTCCGAACAGTCCGGTCGGCGAGGGTCGTACTGGGGGTCGCGAGGGCGGGTCCTCCTCCGCGGAGGTGGTCTCGGAGGGCCCCTGGATCACCGCGACTGAACGCTTCGGGAATACTCCGGGGAACGCCGCCTCGGGCGGCGCCGCCGCGTTCCTTCGGTTCTCTCGTCCGCTCACGGACGAGGAGGCGGCGCTGCTCCGCGAGGCGGCGGAGGCGCGGGCGGAGGACGACCCGAAGCGCGCGGCGGCGCTTCTGGAACGCGCGGCGGCGCTCGGGGGCGGGGGGGGCGCGAGCGCGAACGAAGACGCGTCGCCGTCGGGGGAGGCCGGGGTCGAGGGGTTGGAGGCGTCTTCGGGGTCGGAGGCGTCTTCGGGGTCGGCGGCGTCTTCGCGCGCGTCGGCTTCGGCGGGGTCGGAAGCGTCTTCGCGACTCGCCGACGCGCACCCGACGGTTCTGTACGCTCTGGCGCAGACCCGCCACAAGCTTCGGCGGTGGTCGGAGGCGGCGGCGGCGTTCGACGCGTGCGCGGCGGCGGAGACCAACGTGGAGCTCCGGGCGCGCGCGCTCTCCGGCGCGGGGGTGGCCAAGGCCAAGGCGGGCGACGTCGACGGCGCCGCGAGGGCGCTCGAGGCGGCGGTGGCGCTCAGGCCGGAGGACGCGGGCGCGGGCGTGAGCCTCGCGGCGGTGCGCAAGAGCGCGGGGGATCTCGAGGGGGCGCTGGAGGCGCTGGAGAAGGCGGCGCGCGTCGCGCCGGAGGTGAGGGAGAGGTTCGTCGCGCCGCTCGAGCGGGAGATGGAGCGGCGCGGCAAAGAGGGGAAACGCGCCGGCGGGAAACAAGGGAAACGGCGGTAGGTAGTCGGGGAGCGGGTATATATCCCGGGTGTCTGACGTGCGACGGGGCGAGCCGTAGCCAGTACGATTGTAGTCCGCGCGGAAACGACCTGGTCGATACCCCTCTCGATATCCCTCACGCTCGAACAACGCTCTCGTCTTCTCGTCTTCTCAACTGAGATCGAAGCCCGCGCCGGCGGTGACGGCGTATAGGAGCTTGGACTTGACCTGTTCCTTGCTCGCGTACGGCGGGAGCTTGAGCATGTTCATGCACGTCGCCGCCGTCGGCAGGCGGTCGAGGTCCGCGTCCGCCTCCGCCGAGCTGGACCCCCCCCTCATCCCCCCCCTGTGCACGCAGAACGCCGGCGCGAGCTGCGCGAACCCCAGCAGCGGCGTGTTCGGGCACGCGGTGACGAACCGCAGAAACGCCCTCTGCTCCTCCGCCGAGAACTCGCGCACCGCCTCCCACAGGTACCCGATCGTCGGGTGGTCCGCGGTGTACCCTCCGCTGTACGTCGCGGCGCGCCTCAGGTCGTCCACGTCCACGCCCCCGCCCGCGCCGGAGATGAGGAGCCGCAGTTCCTCGGGCGCGAACGGACGGAGCCATTCGGGATCGACCAGCCTCCGGAACCCCGCGACGAACGCCGCGCTCTGGTTTCGGATTCGCGCGTGGAGGAGGTGGTGCGCCATGAGGTGAACGTACCGCCCGCGGTTCTCCGCGGTCACCGCGAGGTTCTCCCCGTCGGGAACGAGCTCGACGATGGAGTCTTTACCGGTGTCTTCACCCGTGGCGGCGACGTGGTAGAGGCACAGGCTCTCGACGCGCTCGGCGGGGACGCGCTTGAGCGAGAGCAGGTGGCGGTAGAGCTCCGGGTCGAGCGTGGCGAGGTCGTTGAGCTCCGGGGGGCGCCCGTCCCTGAGCTTGGCGAGGAAGAATCCCGCGAGGGGGAGGTCCACGAGGATCCCCTCGTACACCGCCTTGCCCAGCATCGCGCCGAGGAACTCCAGGCGACGCAGTTTGTTCGCGGGGTTCGGGCCGAGGGACGGGTTCGGGAATAAGGTGCGCTCGGGGGTCTCGACGAAGAGCGGGTCGGCGGCGCGCGGGTCGAACGCCTCCTCGACGAGCGCCGAGAGGAAATCCTTGAACAGACCGCCGCCGTCCACCCCGGGCTCCTCGACGCCGTGTTGGTTCAAAAAACGAACGCGGACGATGCCCCTGAGATCGCCCGGGGGCGGGCGGTCGGGGTATTGCGCGGCGAACGCGGCGCGGTCGGCTCGGAACACCGCGGGGCCCAGCTGCTCGACGGCGTCCTCGAACACCCGCCCGCGCGTCGCGACGACGTGGTTCTCGGGGCTCAGACCGAACGCCTCCATCGCGCCGCCGCGACCGACGGCCTCGCTCCGGTCGCGCGAGATGGCCGCCTTGAACCACCGGACGCGAGCGCCGAACGGAACGAGCGAAGGCGCGCGGCGAAGAAGCTCCGCCGCGCGGCTGCGCCTCCGGCCGCGTCGCCCCCGCGAGACCCCCGCGCCCCGGGGGCCGCGAGAACCCCCCGCGGGAGACCCCGACGAAGACGCCTCCGCCAAGAACGCGTCCACCGCCGCGCCGTCCGCGCCGAACCCGGCGGAAGAACCGGAGCCCCGGAACAGATCGGGCGCGTGGAACAGCTCGGGGTCCGCGAACTTGAGCCGCCCGTTACGATCGTGCACCTGCGCGAGCGCGCGCGCGACGGTGCGCGTCGACAAAAAACGCGCGTCGTCGTCGAAAGCCCCGACGAAGCGAGCGTCGTCGCTCGCCTCGCGCCGTACCCCCCCCGCGAACTCGTCGTCCGCGCGGGCATCCATCTCGTCGTCGCCTGCGTCCGTCCACAGCGCGCGCCACAGCGCGTCCCTGAACGTCGCCACGAGCGCGGGCGTCTCCGAGGCCGGGAGAGGCTTACCGAGCTTCGCGAACTCCTCGTCGTCCCCGGTGAGCAGAAAGGTCCCGTACGCCGACGCGAAGACGCCGAGCGCGTCCAACCACCCGCGCGGGGTCCCCGATCCCCGATCCCCGCTCGACGAAAAAGTCCCGTCGTCTTCCGCGCTCGCCGGCCACCGGTTCTGTCGCCTGAACCGCGCGAAGGTGGCCCACGCGCGGGGGACGAGAGCGGTGCCGAACGCGAGCGTCGAGTCCATCGCGCCGCGGTCCGCCGAGCGAAGCGTCCGCCGCGACGCGACGACGAGCCGAGCGATCGCGCGGAGACCCGTCTCGGACGCGCGAACCCGCGAGGGCGGCGACGCGTCCCAGGCCGAGGGCGAGGGCGACGAAGAGACGACCGAGCCGACCGATGAGCCGCGCGCGGCGGAAGAGCCGCCGAACGTTCCGAACGCCGGCGCCGGCGCGCCGCCGAACGTTCCGAACGACGCACCGAAGGGTTTCGCCGCCGCCGCCGCCGGGGCGACGCCGGCGTCGTCGTCCTCGCCCCACGACCCGTCGTCGGCGTCCTCCCCGGGGAGCGCCGCGTCGACGAGGCGTTTCCACGCGCCGGGGTCCAGGAGCCCCGCGATCTGACGCGCGACGTCGGGGCGAGGCGGGCGCGACGGCGAAGACGGCGACGCGCGCGCGCGTTTCGTCCCGGAGGCGGAGGGTCGACGTTTCGCGGCGGCGCGTCGCGCCGCCGCCCGGCGGCGCGCCGACGCGCGGAACCGCCCGTACTCGTCCTCGTCGTCCGACGCGGAGTCCGACGACGAGGACCCCGAGGACCCCGCGTCCTCCGACGGCGGGCCCGGGCCCATCTCCGCGGCGGCGTCCATCGCCTCGGCGTCCGCGCCCGTCTCCTCGGCCTCGGCGTCTCCCATCTCGGCGTCTCCCGCCGCCGATTCTCGCGCGGAAACGTCTTCCGCGCGCGTCGGCTCGGCGCTTTTTCCCACTCTGGACGAGGCTCCCCGAATCACCGTCCCGTCGGGAAGGCGCGCGAGTAACCGCGCGGCGGTCTCGGCGTACTTGACCGCCGCGCGCCACCTCGAACACGCGCCGGCCTTCCCGGCGAAGAACCCCCCGGGCCCAAACGCGGCGGCGCTCGCCTCGACGAGGTTGGCGAGCGCGACGCCGTCGCCGAACGCGTCGACGCGCGGCGACGTCCCCGAGTGCTCCGGGTCGTCCGCGTCTCCCGCGTCTCCGGGCGACCCCGCCGGAAGGCATCGCGCCCTCGCGGCGTCGACGAACGAGAACCACGCGTCCGCGGGGTCCACGCCGCGGGACCACACGGAGGGGACGGCGAAGAGACCGAGCGCGAGCGCGCGCGCCGAGCGTACGACCGCCTCCGCGTCTCCTCGCCGCCCCTCGCGTTCGGGCGCCTCCGCGTCTCCTCTCCGCCCCTCCCCGGGGAGGGACCCGAGCGCGGAAAACGCCGAGCGCGAGAGCGCGCCGAGGAACCTCCGCGCGTCCTCGTCGCCGCGGTCCTCGTCGCCGCCCATCGCCTTCACGAGAACGGCTCGAACGGCTCCGCCGGCGGGTTCGACGGCCGCGGCGATCTCGCGAAGGCGGTCCGCGAGGCCGTCCTCCGTCGCGAGCGCGCGAACGACCCACCGCGCGGACCGCGCGTCGTCCCACGCGTCGTCGGTCGCGACGCGAAGGAGCGTCCGCCGCAGCGCCGCGGCGACGCCGCCGCCGAGCCTCGTCGCGCCGCCGCGGGCGTCCCGGGATCTCGCCGCCGCCGCGTCCGCCGCGAGCGCGTCCAGGGCGAACGCCGCGACCCGCCGAGCGCGGAGCCGCGTCAGAGCGGCGGCGTCCGCGTCGAGGTCGCGAGTGCTGAGTCCCGCGGGGTGGGGCGTTCCCTCGACGTACGCTCGCGTCGCGAGCGCGGCGACCGCCGATGCGTCGTCCGCGTCGCCCGGACGCGCGAAGAAGAGGAGAGAGGGGAGCGACGACGCGGACGTCTCCGTCGCGGAGGCGTCCGCGGGAGGGAGCGACCACGCGAGACGCGCGGCGCGGCGCGCGGCGCGGAGGTCCCGCGACGCGCGCCACGCCGCCTGCGCGAACGGAGGAGACGGGGTGGGTGAGGGCGGGTCGGCGAACGGGAGGGACGGGAGGAAGGCGCGAGATCTCTCACGAGGGTGCCGAGATCTAAAAAGTCAGATCCGCGGGGTCGCCGTCGGGGGAGGGGGGGCGAGGCTTCGCGCGCGCGAGAAGACGCACCTGCACGACGGCGGCGGACCTCGTCTCGATCCTCAGGCGGGAACGTCTCTCGCGATCGCGCTTGGCGCGCTCGAGGAGCGCCGCGCGGTCGCCCTCCTCGCGAGACGCGCCCCCGAGCGCGACGCGTCGCGTCGACTTGAACTGCCCGTCGAAGAAGCCATCGAGAGGCATCGTCACCTCCCGAACGCGCTACCGACGCGGGGGATCGCCTCCTCCCCTCCCCCAGGTGCGTCCGCGAGCCCGCGTCGAGACGCGGTCCTGCGCGACCGGACGCCGCGCGACCGGGCGCTCGCGGGGCGAGTCGACCTCGCGAGGCGACAGTGCGAGCGCCGACGTCGAAGCGATTGTTGACGTGAGGGGAGCCGACTGGCCGCGACGAGCGGGTCGATGAGTTCGATTTCGATCTCGATCGGATCGTCGACTCGCGCCGATGACTTGAACGAGCCTCGGGCGCCCCGCGCGCCAGACCAGGGAGTCGCGCCGAGCGCCCGGGGCCCGACCGCCCGGCGGGAGCGTCGAAGATGGCCACCTCCTCGATGCGTGGCCTGAACATCTTCATCCAGGACATACGCAACGCGCCGAACAAGGAGGTGGAGCAGGCGCGCGTGGACAAGGAGCTCGCGAACATCCGCAAAAAGATTACAAAGTACTGGAAGGATCTGACCTCGTACGACCGCAAGAAGTGCGTCCTCGCGAACCCCCTCCCGTCGCGCGTTCGCCTCTCGCTCTCCCCCCTCCCCATCCCCCGATCGCGCCGAATCGCGGCGCTCGATCCGCCTCGGTTCGCGCCGTTCGCGAGGGGTTCAGGGTTCGGGATCACCCTCGGCTCCCCCCAACCGTCGTCGTCCGCCCCGCTCCCTGCCGCCCCTTTTCTCCGCTTCAAACGCGCGGCAACAACGACGCTCGACGCTCACCACCGAACGCCGTCCCCCCTCCCCGCCCCGCTCCTCGCAGGTACGTGTGGAAGCTCCTGTACATCTTCATGCTCGGGTACGAGGTGGACTTCGGGCACATGCAGGCGGTGAGCCTCATCTCCGCGGAGCGGTACGCGGAGAAGCAGGTCGGGTACACGGTCACGTCCGTGCTCCTGAACGAGACGCACGATTTCCTCCGCCTCGTCATCAACTCCGTGCGCGAGGACATCATCTCCCGCAGCGAGACGTTCCAGTGCCTCGGCCTGAGCCTCGTCGCGAACGTCGGCGGGCGCGAGTTCGCGGACGCCCTCGCCGCGGACGTCCAGCGCGTGCTGTGCAGCGGCACGATCCGCCCCGTCGTGCGCAAGAAGGCGGCGCTGGCGTTGCTCCGCCTGTACCGTCGCAACCGCGAGATCTTGGTCCCCGAGACCTTCTCGCAGCAGATGCTCAACCTCCTGGACGAGCGCGACCTCGGCATCCTGACCGGGGTCGTCTCCCTGCTCACGGGCATCATCTCGCACGACCACCGCGGGTACGAATCGTGCGTTCCGAAGCTCTGCGCCGCGCTGCGCCGCCTCGCCGAGAACAAGGACATCCCCACGGACTATCTCTACTATCAGCTCCCGACGCCGTGGCTTCAGGTGAAGTGCATGCGCGCGCTGCAGTACTTCCCCACGCCGGAGGACCCGGAGTACCTTCGCGCGGAGGTGGACGTCATCAGGCAGGTCCTGAGTACCACGGACATGGTCAAGAACGTCAACAAGAACAACGCGTTGCACGCGGTGCTTTTCGAAGCCGTGCGCCTGGTGGACGCGCTGGACCTCGGCGCGGATACTTCGCTTCTCGAGGAAGCCGTCGCGACCTTGGGCCGGTTCATCGAGCTCAACGAGCCGAACATCGTGTACCTCGGCCTGAACCACCTGTCGCAGATGATCGCGCCGGACACGATCGAGGCGATCAAGGCGTACCAGCCCCAGGTGGTCGCGCGGCTTCACGACGCGGACATCAGCATTCGCAGACGCGCGCTGGATCTGCTGTACAACGTGTGCGACGAGAGCAACGCGCGGGAGATCGTCGGGCACCTCCTGCGCTACCTCGTCACCGCCGATTTCCACATCCGCGAGGACCTCGCCCTGAAGACCGCCATCCTGGCCGAGCGGCACAGCGGCGGCCCGGGCGGCAAGGCGTGGTTCCTGGACGTCGCGATGAAGCTCGTGGAGAAGGCGGGGGATTTCGTCGACGACGCGATGTGGCACCGCGTCGTGCAGGTGGTGACCAACGCCCCCGAGCTCCACCGCCCCGCCGCGGAGGTGGCCCTCGAGAGGCTCGGCGCGGGCGCCGCGCACGAGTCCTTCGTGAAACTCGCCGCGTACGTCCTGGGCGAGTTCGGAAGGGCGCTCGACCCGAACCGGTATCCCCCCGCGCGGTACGCGGCGACGCTCCTGGCGCGGTACAAGGAGGCGGGCGCGGGGACGCGGAGGGTCCTCCTCACCGCGCTGGCGAAGATCGCGATGCGCGCGAACGACGACGAGCCGCTGCGGAAGACGCTCGGCGAGCTGTTCCGCCAGAACGCCGTGCACGACCAGGTGGAGCTGCAGCAGAGGAGCGTGGAGTACTTCGTCATGACGAACGTGCCCGGGAACCCGGCGCGGCTCGGGGCGGCGATGGAGCCGATGCCGGAGTTCCCCGCGCGCGAAAACGCGCTGGAGAGAACCGTCGCCCCGGGGGGGGGACGAGGCGACGCCGACCCGGCGGACGCGCCGCGCGGGGTGCCGGCGAAGCACAGAGCCGCGGGGGGCGCGATCGCGAGGGTGGCGATGCCCTCCACGCCCGCGACCGCGGCGAACGGGGGCGGCGCGCCCGAGACGCCGGGGCTGGCCCACGTGCCGACGATGGGCCTCGAGGACCTTCTCGGCGGCGGCGCGCCCGCGCCGAAGGCGGCGCCCGCGCCCGCCGCGCGGGTGCCGACGATGGGCCTCGAGGATCTCCTCGGCGCGCCGGAGCCCACTCGCGCGAGCGAAGCGAGCGACACGAGCGCGCTGGCGGATGTTTTCGGCGGTGGCGGCGGCGGCGGCGGCGGCGGCGCGGCTCCCGCGCGGGCTCCCGACGCGAGCGCGCTGGCGGACGTTTTCGGCGCCGTCGACGTCTCCGCGGCGCCGCCTCCGGCTCCGGCGCCGCCTCCGGCTCCGGCGCCGCCTCCCGCCGCCGCCGCCCCCTCCGTCGCCCCCGTCGTGAACGTGGGCGACTGCCTGAAGAAACTCCGCGCGAGCGATAACGGCCTCCTGTACGAGGACGCGTACTTGCAGATCGGCGTGAAGTCGCAGTGGCGCGGGCGCCAGGGTCGTGTGATGTTTTACCTCGGGAACAAGACGGACGCCGACTTGTCTGGCCTGCGCCTCTCGGTCTCCCCCCCCGCGGGTCTGCACGCCCGCCTCGCGCCCGCGCCCGCGATCGTCGGCGCCAAGAAACAGGTCCAGGTCCTCCTCGAGCTCGCGGCCGAGCGCGGGTACGCCGACCTCCCGACGCTCGCCCTCGCCTACCGCGCCGCCGCGAGTGTACCGGGCGGCCAACAAAGCCTCGTCGATTTCGAGACGACGCTCGAGCTGCCGTACGGGTGCCATAAGTTCCTCGAGCCGTGGAGCGTCTCCGCGCCCGAGGCCTTCTTCGCCAAGTGGCACGAGCTCGCGCGAGACGGCGCGCAGGACGTCAAGGTCGTCACCGTCGCGCCGGCCGTCGCCGCAGAGGGCCTGCGCGCGATCGAGGCGGCGTTATCCGCGGTGCGGATGGGCGCGCAGCCGGGGCTGGACCCCAACGCCAACAACGCCGTCGCGGGGAGCCGATGCGCGTACTCGTCGTCTCCGGGGGGGGGCGAGGAGTTCGCGCTGGCGCGCGTGGAGTCGGACGCGAACAACCGCGCCGTGTTTCGCATCACCATCGCGGGGAGCGACCGGGGAACGGTGGAGGGGGTGCGGGCGGCGCTCTTCTCGCAGATCTTGTGACGACGCGCGAGCGAGGGACGGCGAGGGACGGCGAGGATACGGCGAGGAGGCGGGACTTTTTGTCGCGAGGAGGCGCCGGCGGGGGATTCATCGCTCGCGCGTTTCGAGAATAGCTTTAGGTTGAAAACGCCGCGGCTCGTGGGTCTACTATCGCGCGATATCGTCGCGAGCGGGGCGCGCGAGGGGGCGCGCGTCGCGGCGACCGTCCCGCCCGGTTCCTCCCTGGTTCCTACACGGCGAGCCAGTACACCGTGGCGATGCACTGGATGGTCTGGTTCTCCCACTGCACGGTGTGCTTGCCGTCCACCTTGCCGTCCCACAGCGCGGTGCTCGCGGTGTGCATCCCCGCCCCGGCTTTCTGCACGAAGTTGCACGTCACCACGTACTTGAACGGCTTGCTCAGACCCGCTAAGCGCTTCAGGCATCCCTCCTGCGAGCGAGAACGAGAGGGGCGGGTCGGTTCGGGGCGGAGGGGCGAACGTTTGAATTAGGCGCGACGGCTTCTCTCGGCCGTGCCGAAGACGACGATGCATTTTCGCGAACGGGACGCGGAGGGGCGGTCGCGCGCACCACCACGTTCGTCGTCCACTGGTTGACCTTCGTGTGCATGAAGCTGTTCGTGCCGACCGTCGACTCGATCGCCTGAGCGCGTTCGGACGGGGGGCGGGGGAGGGGGTCGCGAAGCGTCAGAGACGAGTTCGGGGGGACGCGCGGCCGTCCCCGACCGGGGGCGGGAGGACGGCACGACGCGCGACCGCGCGTGGACATCCGCGCGACGAACCTCCTTCACGAGCGCGTCCATCTCCTCGTTCGTGATCAGCTGATCCTCCGTGAGCCCCGAGATGAGGCCGTCGTCGTCCGCCATCGTTCCCGACCCGGGCGCGAAGGTGTGATGACGGACCGGGGGGGAAAAGTCGAGCCTGTTTTGGGAACGCTGGCGGGCTGCGCGCCTGAAGACTCGTCCGCGCGAATCGAATCGACGCGGTTGATCAGCCTTGGGGCGGCGCCCCAGACGCAGTGTGCTCGCGCGTGGTTTCGTGATGGCAAAAAGCTCCCCGCGTCTCTTCGCTCCTCCGTCCCTATTCGCCGCCCGCGTCGCCTCCGTTCGCGCGGCGGCGCAGCCCTCCACCGCCCTCCCCCTCCCCCGCGCCCTCTCCCCCCGCGGCCCCGCCCTCGACCGCGCCCTCCCCGGCCGTCTCCGCCGCCGCGGCGGCGCCCCCGCCGGCGCCGCCGGCGCCGTCGCCGCCC
>MDSW01024519.1_pt1 | contig 19351 bp, 5 predicted proteins | sample 811171 | NCBI WGS metagenome assembly MDSW01 (sample SAMN05326641, study PRJNA326480) | marine metagenome | isolation source: seawater | place: Atlantic Ocean: North West | collected 2012 | reverse complement strand
GGGGGGGGGGGGGGGGTGACCGATCGTCAGCGTTGCGCGGGACCGATCGATCGAACGCCGACCGATCGACCGATCGACCGAACGCCGCGGGGAAGAAGAGGTGGGGGCGCACCGTTGTCGAACACCTCCGCGGACTCCTCCGTCTTGGTCTTGATCGAGAGCTTCCCGGAGAGCGCGGGGTGGTGCGCCGCCATCGTCTCGCCCGGGACGACGGCGGGGCGCCGCGCGCGCCAGGATTGACGAGACGGGGCGGAGATATCGAGACGAGGTGGCGTGGCGGATCGTCCCAGAGATGACTTTTGAACACCCGCGTGTGCCGCGACGACGACGCGCGCCGCGTCGGCGCCCCCGCCCCGGCGCCCCCGCCCTCCCTCACCGGCACTCGCGCGCGCGCCGTCTCCGGCACACGCCCGCGCGTTCCGGACGCGCCCGCCTCGCGTTCGCCCTCCGGACGTCCCTCCGCGTCCCTCCCCCCCCGCGCCTCGCTCCCGCGCGCGTCCGCCGCCGCCCGGGGATTTTCGTCGCCGCCGCCGCCCCTCGCCTCGCCCCCTCGCGTCGTCAGCTCGCTCAGGATGCCGAAATCCCGCCGCGACAAGGTGGTCGCCCTGACGCAGACGAAGAAGAAGGACCGCGAGTGGAAGGGCGGCCTCATCGACAGCATCCGCGCGGCCCTGGACGAGTACTCCGGCGTCTTCGTGTTCCGCTGCGCGAACCTCCGCAACAACGTCTTCAAGGACTTGAAGGCGGATCTGCGCGACTCGAGTCGCTTCTTCATGGGCTCCAACAAGGTCATGCAGGTCGCCCTGGGCAAGGGCCCCGAGGACGAGCAGCGCGACGGCCTGCACAAGCTCTCCTCGCACGTCCGCGGCCACGCCGGGGTGTGCTTCTCGAACCTGAGCGCGGCGGACCTGGCGAGCGCGCTCGAGCGATACGCCACGGCGGATTTCGCGCGCACCGGCTCGATCGCCAGCGAAACCGTCGTCGTGGAGCGGGGGCCGGTCCGGGGGCCGCACGGGGGGCTGATGGAACACACGATGGAGCCGACGCTGCGGAAAAACGGCATGCCCACGAAACTCAACCGCGGGGTGATCGAGCTGCTCGCGGACCACGTCGTGTGTAAGGAGGGGGAGCACGTCTCGCCGCAGGCGGCCATCCTGCTCAGGCTCTTCGGGAAGGCGCTCGCCACGTTCGAGATCGCCCTCGTGTGCGGATGGGTGCGGACCCCTACGCCTCGTCGCCGGCTTCGGCTTTTTTCCCCCCCGATCGCGATGCCACCGCCCCTTTCTTTCCTCGATACCATCGTCCGCTCGGCGTCGGCCGTGACGACAACACGCTGTGGGTGGCTGAGACGGTTAGCGACGGGGAAACCCGGAACGACCGTGCTGACAAAAAGCGCCATCCATTTCCGTAGCCGACACTTTTTCCGAGCGGACGATGCGATTTCGACGAGGCGATTTCGACGAGGCGATGTCTCCCCTTCTTCGCGCGGTGCCTTCTTCTTCGGGTCGAACGCGCGAACGCGTCGCCACTCTCCGCCTCACCGCTGACCCCTCGTTACCGTACCCTTTTTTCGTCGCTCCAAAAAAAATTAAAAAATTTTCAGATGGACGACGGGACGTTTGAGACGTACGCGGCGGCGGAGGAGGCGGAGCTCGTCGAGGACGACGAGCCGTTCGACCCCGAGCGCGACCGCTTCAAAAACGACCACGTCCCGGAGAACATGATGCTCCCGCCGGAGCTCGCGAACGCGCCCGCGGGCGTGCCCGTGGAGGACCTCGGCGCGGGGACCGCGAAGCCGAAGCGAAGGTCCGCGAGGAACAAAAAGTAAACGACGCCTTTTTTCGACGAGGAAGAAGAGGCGTTTTTTTTTTCTCTCCCGCCGCGGGTACGATATACGTTCGACGCGCGGTCCCATTCTTATACTCTATCTCTATCATTCACGCGCTCGCGCGTCACACGCTTCACCGCAGCTCGTCCCTGCCGCTCGTCCCCCGCTCGTCCACTCCGTCGGTCCCCGCTCCCCCCGCCCTGCGCCCCTCCTCGGCTTTTGTCTTCGCCCCCGCCTCCGGGAGGTTGAACCAGTGGTTTGCCGCCCACTTCACCGCCCCCTCCCCCGTGACCTCGCACGCGGCGTGCACGGCGCTCGAATCCACGCGCCCCGACTCGTCGAAGTTGTAGAAGAGCACCGCGGCGCCCGGCGTCGGCTCGACCGCGACGCCGACGCGGCACGCCTCCGAGACGTTACGGGATTCGATCGCCCTTTTAACCGACTCGTACCCGACGCCCGTCGCGTCCGACGCGAACCCGCCCGCCCCGTCCGGCGCGAGGGGGAACGCGGTGTGCCCGCCGTTCCCCGGACCGGGACCGTCGAGGTAATAGAGCACGGTGGCGAACCGACGCAAAAACGCCGTGCTCTCGTGGTGGACGTGGAAGTACCCCCCGCGCGAGTATCGCAACACCTGCACGCGCTCGGAAACGAGCCGGGTTTTTTGGGCGTTCTTCTCTTTGTCCTTTTCGGCGTCCAAAAACGTGGGGTCCACGAGCGCGTGCGCGCGGCGCGTGACGGCCTCCACGACCGCGTCGCCCGCGGTCGGGATCCACGCGGTCGTGGACACGCGCGCGGGGCGCGTCGTACTCCTTCGCGAACGGTTCGGATCCGGGTTCGAATCCGCGGCGGATTTAGCTTTTTCGTCGGCGTTTGTTCGCGCCGATCCTTCGTCGGGGCCCGCCACGCGCGAAGGCGCCATCGCGCCCGAGCGATTCGCGACGTCGACGAGGTGCGCTCGTTCCGCGGCGGAGAGGAACCCGCGGACGAGGAACACGGGGGGCGTGACGGAGAGCGTCTCGATGGAGTACTCGCGGCTGTCTCCTTCTTCTTCTTCCAGGAGGACGGTTTCGACGTCGCCCGCGCGCCGCGCGACGCGGCGTGGCATCCCCGCGGGCGCGACCGCGCCGAGGGATCCCGCGGCGAGCGTCTCCGCGGTCTCGAACCTGAGGTGCGCCTCCACGTCCTGCCCGAGCCTCTGGAGGACGTTGCCGAGGAGGTGGTGGCTCTTCGCGTGGTCCGGTCGGAGCCTCACCGCGTCGCGCGCCAGCGCCAGCGCGTCGCGATGCGCGCCGACATCCTCGGAGAGCACGAGCGCGAGGTTCAGCACCGCGTCCGCGTGCGTCGGGTCGAGCGCGACCGCGCGCTCGAAGTGCGCTCGCGCGCGCGCGGCGTCGCCGCGACCGTACCGAATCGCCCCGGCGTTCGTGTGAAGCTGCGCGGCGGCCGCGGGGGAGAGGCGCGCGGCGTCCGCGGCGTTCGTCAGGATGCGCTCGTACTTTTCCAGCGCCGATCCCTCGTCCCCGGCTCGGTGCGTCGCGAGCGCGTCCGTCGTCGCGGCGACGAGGGGGTCCGGCGGGGGGGGGGACGCGGACGAGGGAGCCGACGCCGCGCACGCCAGCGCGAGCGCGAAGAGCGCGACGCGAGGCGTGACCCGCATGCGCGCGCGACACATCTGAGGGGACGACGAGAGGACGAGAGTGCCGAGTATCGCGTAAATCGCGATGAGACGCGCGCGGCGCGACGATGAATCGGATTCTCCGAAACTCTCGGGGGGAACGAGACGCGGGTGCCGTCCCCGCGCGTCCCCGCGCTCCCCCCGCGCCACTCCGGGCGGCGCGTCTCGTCGCGGCGGGAGCGATGCACCCGGCGTTCGCGCACGCGCGACCCGCGCACGAGACGGGCGGCGGGCAGATACCGGTGCCGGTGCGTCCCCGCGCGTCACGCGTCGCGGAAATCCCATCCCGGCCCGTCCCGGAGCGTTTTTTTCCCAGCCAGCCCCCTCGCGCCGACCCCGACGCGCGCCCCCGCGCGCCGACCCTGACGCCCGCACCCCGCCCCCCGCGCCCGCTCCGCAGCCCGGTCCCGGCGCGTACGCGTACCCCGGCCCTCCGCAGGGCGCGCCCGGCCACGCGCCCCCCAACCACGCGGGGTGGCCCGCGGTGACGCCCCACGGCCCCGGCGGTCAACCCGGCCCCGCGCGCCCGCCCTCGAGCGGGTACCAGCGCTGGACCCCCGGATCGAACGCGGGGCCCGGACCCCACCCCCCGCCCCAAGGACAGGCGCACGCGTCCGCGCCCCCTCCCGGCGCCCCTCCGTCGCACCCGCCCCCGTACCACCCCGCGACGGGCGGCCACCCGCCGCCGAACCCCCACCACGCCCCGGGGATGGCTCCCGCCGCGGCTCGCCTCCATCGCGCGACGCCACCGGGATCCTCCGGGAACGGGTCCGGCGCCGCGCACCTCGGCGCCCCTCCCTCCGCGGCGGCGCCTTCGTACGACGTCGTGCACTTATCCGCGCGGAACGCGCGCCTTGAGGAGAAGCTCTCGAAGGCGTTGGCGAAGAACCGAAGCATGGCCAAGTATTACGACCAGCTCCTCGCCAAGACGCGCGACGCGCACGAGCGCGAGGCGGAGGCGTTGCGAGACGACGTCGCCCGACTCTCCGCCGACGCCGGTTCCTCCCGCGACGTCCGCGCCGAGCTCGAGCGCGCCGGCGCCGAGCGCGAGGCCCTCAGGGCGGAGCTCGAGGCGCTCCGGGCGAAGGTCGCGGCGGAGGACGGGAAGGGGCGCGAGGACGCCGGCGCCGTCGCGTCGGCGCTGCGGTCGGCGAAGGACGCGCTCGCGCTCAAGGAGAGCGAAAACGCGCGGCTCCGCGCGAGGCTCGTCGAGTTGGACGCGAGCCTCGGCGCCGCGGAGTCCGCGTTCGCCGGCGGCGAGCCGCTCGCGGACATATCGAACGCGGGTTCCGACGGGTTCTCGACGGGTACTACCGCGCGCCTCCCCGGGGGCTCTCGGACGCTTCGCGAGATGCAGCGCATGCTCGACGAGGCTCGCGACGAGCGCGAGCGCGAGCGCAAGATGGCGTCTCGGCGCGACGCCGAGATGACGAAGCAGCTCGAGGCCATCAAGGAACAGGCGCTCGACCGCATAAACGAATCGAGCGCCGCGGCGCGGGAGGTTGCGGCGCTGAAGGAGCGCGCGAAGGCGGCGGAGGCGGAGCGCGACCGGCTGAGGGACCTGTGCGCGGAGCTGGAGGGCGACGAGCACGAGCGCCGCGACGCCAAGCGCCGCGCGGCGGACGCGGAGGCGCGCGAAAAGTCGTCGCGCGAACGCGCCGAGCGGTGCGACGTCGCCGAGGCGAAACTCCGCGCGTCCGAGGCGAACGCCGCGAGTTTACAGAACGAGCGCGCGGCGGCGCACGCGAAACTGCAGGAGATGACGGAGAGGCTCCTGCAGGTCACCGCGGAGAAGGACGTGTTGGTGAGGCACAGCGCGCACCAGGTGCACGTGGAGGCGGAGCTCGCCAACGCGAGGAGGGAGCTCGAACGCGTCTCGAAGGGGTCGCTGGCGGCCCGGGCGAAGGAGCGCGAGACGAGCCTGGCGTGGAACCAGGGCGCGGAGGGTCTGGGGCGCGTGATGCGCGCGCACATCTACGGCCACGCGCGGTGGGAGCGCGAGATGGCGGAGGCGGCGGCGGGCGCGGCGGACGCGCACGAGCACGGCCAGCGCTCCGTCGTGCGCCTCGTCGCCGCCGCCGAGGCGGAGGCGGCGAGCCTCGCGGGGGAGGCGATCGAGGTGACGCGGACGACGCGCCAGCTCCTGCGCGAGTACGGCGCGGAGTGCGCGGCGGTGGTGCAGGAGGTGACGCGGCGGAACGAGGCACGCGCGAACGAACGCGTGGAGGCGGCGCTTTCCATGATGGAGGAGGCGGAGAGAAGGGCGGAGCGCGCGGAGGAAGACGCCGCGAGGAGCGAGGCGGAGGCGAGGCGCGCGAGAAGCGCCGCGCTCCGGGCGGGGGCGCTTCCGAGCTCGCTGAGGGACGAGGAGGGTGACCCGGAGGATCCGGAGGATCCGGACGCGCTCGGCGACGACTCGGAAGACGTTCGGAGGACGTTCGCGGATTCGGACCGTTCGACCCTTCGAAAACGTCTGCGCGCCGCGCAGTTCCAGCTCCTCGGCCTGGCGGCGTGGCGCGCCGCCTCCAAGGCGGAACCGAACCGCGGCGAGGCGCTCCTGAGGCAGCAGGTCACCCTCGCGCGGCGAGAGGCTGCGACGGCGGAGCGGCGGCTCGAGGCGGAACGCCGGGGGTTCGGGTTCCGCGGCGCGGCGCTTCGGTGGGGGAACTTCGCCGCCGCGCTTCTCCGCCGCGCCGACCGCGCGGCGATCGCATCCGCCGACGCAAACGCGCACGCCCTCGCGAGGGAGGCGATGTCGCTTCAGATCGCGAAGGGCGAGGCCCATGGCGCGGCGGAGGCGCTTGCGGCCAGCGAACACCAGCTCGAGCGCGCGCACCGCGTTTTGGATGCGCTCCGGCTGGAGCACGACGACGCGCTGAGGGCGCTGGCGGAGGAGAAGAGACTGAGGGAAGAACTGTCCGAGATGATTCGCGCGGAGGGCGCGGCGCGCGGCGGATCCGGATCCGGGGGGACGACGATCGCGGACGGACCGACCGTCTCCGAGGCGCAGAAGGCGATGGAACAGCTCGCGGACGAGGCGAGGGCGCACGTGGAGACCGCCGAGCGCGCGAGCGTCGCGGCGGAGGCGCGAGGGCGCGCGGAGGCGGAGGCGGCGCGGCTTCGAAGCCGCGGCGACAAAGAGGAGGAAAAAGACGAGGAGGAGGAAAAGAAGGATCCGCACCGCGCGAGCCTGGAGAGGGACCTCGACGCGTGCCACGACGCGCTCCTGTTGTTGGCGGACGAGGAGGACGCCCTCGACCGCGCGAAGCGCGCGGAGCGCAACGTCTCGGGGCTCGCGCTGGCCGACCCCGCCGAGGGGAAAGACGGGAAAGAAAACGCGTCGCTCGTGGCGGCGCGGCGCGTTCGAAAAGCGGCGCTGGAGGTGAAAGCGGAGCTCATCGCCGCGCTCCTCGACGCGGCGGACCGGAGGCAGGCCGTCGCCGCGGCCGAGGGGTTCGCGGGAGCGCTCGAGGCGCGCGTTCGGGAGCTCGATCAGAACGCCTCGAGCCTCCGGGGCGGCGCGGCGGCGTCGAAGATGCTTCGGTTCGCCGCGGACGCTCGGCGCGAGAGGGAGACGCGGGCGGCGGCGCGCGAAGCGGAGGACCTTCGCGCGGAGGCGGCCGCCGCGAAGGACGCGGCCGCGAGGACCGGCCGCGCGAAGACGCGGTGGGCGGTCGGCGCGACGCGAGCCGCGGAGAGAAGGGACGCGGCGATGGACGCGACGCGCGTCGCGTTGGAGCGCGCGGCGGAGGGCGCGAGGGCGGAGCGCGCGAGAGGCGCGCGCGAGGCGGAAGCCGCGGAGGAGGCCAAGGCCAAGGCCAAGGCCGAGGCGGCGGAGGAGGCGGAGGCGATCCGGCGAAGGCGCGAGCGTTCGTCCGAGCGCGGCGGGAAATCTTTTTCGCTCGAGGCTGGGCTCGGCGCGCCGGAAAAGCCCGTCGCGGCGCGGAGCCCCGAGCGCGGGGGGTCGCGGCGGGCGACGGCGTCGGACGAGGAGCGCGCCGCGTTCGCGCATCGACCGCGAATCGCGAGGAGCCGCGACGGCGCGCTCGAAATGCGCGGAGGCGGGATCGAGCGCGACGACGACGACGGAAGCTCGCCGGACTCGAACGGGAGCGCGCGGAGGACGAAGACGTTCTCGGCGATGATGCGCGAGAGGAGGAAGGGGCCCGGACCCAGGGGGGAGACGCGCGCGCTCCGGACGACGGAGAAGAAGAAGGGGTGGTCGCCGCCGCCGTGGGACTCGAGCCCGCTGCGAAAGTCGCAGAGGCCGAAGCGGGAGCGATTCGGGCTCCACGCGGACCTCGCGAACCCGTACGCCGGAGGGACCGCGCCGGTTCGAAAGCAGAGGGGGCGGTGATGAGCGTCGGGCGGGCGAGCGGGCGCGCGCGGTAATACCGGGTATTCATATTCTGGGGGACTTTTTCTTCTTTTCCGCGTCTCGCGTTGGTTCCCGCCGGCGCCCCGTCGCCGTCCCGCCGGGTCCGTCATCGCAGGGAGAATGCGACGACGACGACGGTTATGTCGTCCGCGACGCCTCCCCCCTCGAACTCTTCCCACCTCGCCCTCGCCACCCCCGCGACTTTCTTCGCCGCCTCCTCCGGGCCGTCGCACGCGGCGACGAGCATCACCGCCTCCTCGTTCGAGCAGTGTTCCCACACCCCGTCCGACGCGAGGATCACGAATCGGTCGCGCGCCTCGAGCGTCCTCACGTCCGAGCTCGGGTCCGCGACGACGCCCAGCGCCCTGGCGATGCCGTCGCCCATGCTTCGGCTCATGGCGAGTCCCGGGACCCAGGCGTCGCGGCGCCACACCCGCGGCGGGCCCACCTCCGCGGGCTTGCCGTCGTCGCCGAGGCCGTCCAGGATCTTCGCGACGCGCCCGCCAGCCTTCTCCACCCTCGCGCGCTCCGCCGGGTCGTCGGGGCGGTGGTCGCGCGTCAGCGCCGAGGCGGACATCACGCCGTTCTCCTCCCTCCCGAGCACCGCGCGGCAGTCCCCGACCCACGCGGTGGTGAGCTGGAGGCCGCGGAGGTGCACCGCCGCCGCGGCGGCGCCGCTGAGCTCGCAGTCGATCGCGCTCGACGCGAGGTCCGCGTCCGCGCCGCGGAACGCGGACGCCATGGCGGACGGCGGGTCGCGCGACAGCGCCGCGCGCGTCTTCGCGTCCTCGACGAGGCGGCCGGGGAGGCGCTCGCGCAGAAGCCGCGCGACGTGATGCCCGTTGGGACCGTGGCCGTCGTACACCGCGAAGAAGGCGCCGGACGTGGACGCGAACCCGCGCGGGTGCGAGGAGTGCGCGTCCTGGTTCGCGCGCTTCTTCGCCCCGGGGTCCGACCCCGCGAGGCTCACGACGCCCACCGCCAGGTCCACCGAGGGCTCGCCGTCGTCGTCCCTGTGCGAAACCAAGAGCGCGTGCACGGGCGTCACGGCGTCCATGGACGCCAAGGACTTCTTCGAGGGCGTGCGCTTCCAAGGCTTGGCGGGGGAGTCCTCGACCGCGCCGCCCGCGGATCCTGAGACGTCGATCGCGAGCGCGCACGCGGAGGTGGGTCAGACAGAGATGGCACGAACGCGCGGGAGAGGTCGGTCTATCGCGGCGCGCGAGGGCGTTCGGGGCGAAAGGCTCGGCCGGTCGCGCACCTCGAGCGGGTCTCCGAGCCGGCGGCGCCGCGGCCGCGGCCGTCGCGGGTGCCGACGCGCCGCAACCCATCTCGGCCGCCGCGCGTCGGTCATCAATGCCGCATGTCGGCTGGAGGGGAACGAGAAATACAAAAGGCGTTCGGGAAGACGTCGAAAAATCGTAACGCCAAAAACCGTCCCCGCCTCCGGACCGGCGCGCCGCGGAGGACGAGGGACCCGAACGCGTCTCGTCTCTCGAACGCTCCCTCGAGCGGTACGCGCGCGTTATTCTACGTTGCTATGACACCTTACCCTCCCTCCTCCCCTCACCCCCTTTCGATATTCACCGATGATCCCCCCCCCGACCGACCCCTCCGTCTTCGGCCGCCCCCCTCTTCGTTCGTCGCGCCGTCGCCCTCGTCACACCGTGGACTACTTCACTCCCCGGTAAAATTAACCCTCGCGTCGCCTCCCGACGCCTCATTCATCCCCTCGTCCCCCTTAATCAGCGGTCGCGGTCGTCCCTGATGGCTTCCCACCGCCCCAACAACCCCTCCGCCCTGGACCCGGTCTCGATCCACCTCGCCCTGTCTTGCTCCACCTCGCTCGAGGCGTCGGGGCCCCCCGCGCTCGCCGCGCCCCGCGGTCCCGCCTCCTCCCCGTGAGTGTCGCGCCGCCCGCGGGTCGCGAACGTCGTCCCGGCGGACCGAAGCGAGTCGTCGATGGCGGACACCGACGCCTCGAGCTCGGCGCACTCCGCGAGCACCGCGCGGTACGCCCGGTCCAGCGCCCCCCTCGCGGGCGACGCCGCGGGCGTCCGGCGGAGCTGGGAGACGAGCGCGGAGGCGTCCCGCCGCCGATCCCGGAGCTCGTCGCGCGCGTGCATGCGCACGCGAACCTCCTGCTCGAGCATCGACGACGAAGCGTCGGGCGCCTCTTCCCCGCGAGGCGTTTCTTTTTCTTCCCCGCGAGAAGAAGACACGCGCGGCGGCGGCGGGTCGTCCGAGAGGACGGTCGCGCGCGCCCCCCGGGTCCCTCGCGTCGTTCGCGGGCGCGCCGCGGAGTACTCCGCGTCTCGTTCGCCGCCGAGATCGTCGAACGCGAAATCGAACGTCTCGACGCCGCCGCCGAAGTCGAAGCCGAAGCCGCCGCCGCCGCGCGATCCGTCCAGCGGCGGCAACGCGATGGGGCTCGGCGCCGTCCACCCGAGATCGTCGTCGCCGCGCGGGGTTCCGTACGGCGGCGACTCCGGGTTCACGAACCCCGCTCGCGACTCCGCTCGATCGCGCTCGAGCTCCGGCGTTCCCAGGTTCTCCGCGACGGTGGCGTCCCAGTCCCACTCCGTCGCTCGCTTCGGCTCCGCCGAATCCTCCGACGGCGCATCTTCTTTTTTCGCGAGACGCGCGCGCGCCTCCGGGACGGGCTCGAGCGTCGCGCGGGCGGCGGCGTCGGCGCCCTCGCCGGACCAGCTCTCGAAGCTCGCGTTGAGCGCCGCCGCCGCCGCCGCCGACGCGAGGCGCTCGGGATCCGCGGCCGCCGACGCCGCCTCCGGATCCGGATCCGGCGCCGCCGAATCGGAATCCTCGGCGTCCCCCGCGGGCTCGTTCGGGTCGCGAAACACCGTGGTCTTCACCATCGCCGCCGCGGACCAGCCCTCGAACGCGATGTTCGCCAGCGAGGAGGAGCTGAAAGAAGCCGGCTGGTTCGGGTTCGGGTTCGGAGTCGCCCCGCCGGAAGCCCCGGGATCGAGCGCCGCGGACTTCTCGAGGCTTCTCGCGGGACTTCTCCCGGGAGCCGCGGAGGACTTCTCGAAAAGTCTCCCCGAGTCGCCCTTCTCGCCTTCGGTTTTCGTCTTCTCCTCGGCGGCGAACCCTACACCCTCGAACCGCCTCGCCGCCTTTTCCTCCGCCCTCCGCGTCGCCTTCTCCCACGCGTAGTCCGACCACGCGTCGAGCGCCCTCCGCGCGAATCGCGAGCGGAGCACCGCGCGCATCTCGTCCCCGAGCCGCTTGGCGCTTCGCGCGCTCCCCGACGCCCACCGGCGCCAGTGCGCGAACATCTTGAACCGCTTCACCGCGGCGCGGCGCGCGAAGAGCTGTCGGATGAGCCGCGCGGTGGCGTCCGCGCGCGTCTTCTCCGCGGCGACCGAGGCGGACGCCGTTCGCCGCCACCGGTCGAACGCGTGCACCATCGTTCGCTTCCCCATGCGAGCCACCGCGCGCCTGCCGAGGCGGGCTCGCACCGCCGCGCTCGTCCACGACGCGAACGCCGACGCGAGGCGCCGCTTCGCCATCTTCGCCGCCGCGCGGAACACCAACGACGCCTTGCGCCTCGCCTCCGCCTCGAGCCGTCGACTCGTCGCCCTGTTCGCCGCGCTCGCCGCGGCGACCCGGCGCCACCTCCGAAGCGAGGCCAGGAGCCTGGAGTTGGCGAGCTTCGCCGCCGCGCGCCGCGCCAGTCGTTTCTTCGCGACGCGTTCGACCCACCGGTCGAACGCGGCGACGGCGACGCGGCGAGACAGCTTGTTCGCGACGCGGCGCGCGACGCCCTCGAGGCGCGCGCGTTCGTTCACGCGGAACGTCCACGCGCCCCACGCGCTCGCGAGCGCCCGGTGCGTCCACCGCCTCTCCACGCGCCTCAGCAGCGTCGCTCTCCGGTCCGTCTCCGCCTTCTCCCGCGCCGATTTTTCCTTTTCCGAGACGCTCTCGAGGGCGCGTTCGCGCCACCGGCGCAGCGCCGCGAGCGCTCGTCCTCGCGCCATCTTCGCCGCCGCGCGGCGCGCGAGCCTCGCACGCCGCGCGAACCCACGCCACGCGTCGAGCGCCGCGCACGCGAGCTTGTTCGCCCACCGGGTTGCGGCGCGGCGTACCTTCCTCGCGGACGCCCTGTACTCGCGCCAGCGCTGAAGCGCCATCTTCTTCCTCCGCCGCCTCCGCACGCGGCGGAACGCCGCCTGCACGGCGGCGAACCGCGCGATCTCGTGACGGCGCGCCGACGCCCACCGCCGGAAGTGCGTCTCCAGGCTCCGTCGCATCGCGTCGCGCTGGTCGAGGACGACGTACGACCACGACCGGAACGCGGCGCTCAGAAGTCGCTTCGAGAGCCTGGTCGCCGCCTCCCGGCCCAGCGCGCGGCGGCGCGAACGCGCCGAGGCTTCGGCGCGCCAGAGGCGCATCCGAGACGCCGTCAGACGAAGGTTTCTCCGACGCGCCATCCGCCCCGCCGCGGCTTCAAACGCGCGCCTTCGCCTCCCTTCCTCCGCCGACTCGACCCACGAGCGCACCGCGTCGTACAAGACGCCGCGTCGCATCTTCGCCACGACGCGGGTCGCGGCGGCACGGAGACGCCTCCGGTCGCGCGCCTCCGCCGCCCACGCGTCGAACGCGGAGGCGAATCGGCGCCGCGTCCACCGCCGCGCGACGCGCGTCGCGACGACCCGAAGCCTCGCGTTTTCAAGCGCCGCCTCCGCCCACCGCGCGAACGCGGACGCGACGGTTCGCGCGGCTCGCGACGCGAACCGACGCGAGACGACGTCGCGTCTCCGCTCCGCGCGACGGTTCGCGTCGCGAACCGCGGCCCACTTCGCGAACGCGGCGTGGAGCGTGCGCCGGGCCATCTTGCGAATCGCGCCGAGGGCCATCTCGCGACGGGCGCGTGTTTCGCCCGCCTCGGCGCGCCACCCGTTAAACCCGGCGCGAAGCGTCTTGTTCGCGAGGGAGCGGTAAAAGCGCGCCGCGTTCGCCGCCGCCTTCGCGCGACCCTTCGCGTCCGCGACGCGCTCTAACCACGTCCCGAACGCGGGCGCCGCCGCGAACCGCCGGATCCGCGCCGCGTGCCTCGCCAGAAGCCGCCTCGAGCGTTTTTCCCGAGCCGCCTTTTCGCGCCACCCGTCGAACGCGCGACCGAGCCTTCGCGCCGCGAGCCGAGCGACGATCCGAGCGTGCCTGGCGTAGGCGCGTCTGACGGCCGCGCTCGCCTCGACCGCGTCCGCCCACGTCGCGAACGCGGAGGCGAGCGAACGCCTCGCCCACTTCGCCGCCGCCCCGCGGAGCGCCGCGCGGAGCCGACGCCGCTCGGCGACGGCGAAGGACCACCCGGCGAAGCCCGCGCGGAGTTCGCGCGTGACGACGCGCCGCAGAATCCGCCTCGCGTTCGCCTCCGTCCTCCGGCGCGCGATTCGAGCCGCCGCGGCGTCGCGCGCGACGTCCAGCCACGTGCGGAACGCTCGGCGCACGCCGTCGTCCGCGGCGGCGCGGCGCACGACGGCGTCGGCGACGCGTTTCTCGCGGAGCCTTTCGAGCGCGGCGAAGCGCCATCCGCGGAACGCCGCCCCCGCCTTGGCGCGTCGCGCGGCGGCGAAGAACCGCGCCGCCTTCTTCTCAGCCGCCGCGCGTCGCCTCGCCTCGCGCGACGCGCCCGACCACGCGTAAAACGCGGCGGCGAACCATCTCCTCCGCATCTTCGCGAGGGCTTTCTGGACGGCGTGATCGCCGCGTCTGAGCTTCGCGCGGTGGGCGACCCGGTCCCTCGCGCGTCGGCGCCACGCGCCGAACGCGGCGCCCGCGGTTCGATTTCTCAAGCGCCCCAGCGCCCTGGCGACGGCGACGCGCGCGCGTCTCCGCTCGTAGACGGCGTCGTCCCAGCGGTAAAACGCCGCGTGGAGCCGGCGGCGAAGCATGCTGTCGAGGATGCGCGCGTACCGCTCGCGGAGCACCTTGAACCCTCGAATGTCGGCGACGTCGCCGCGCCAGGCGTCGAACGCGGAGGCGACGAAGCGCCGCGAGAGCCGGAGCGCCGCGCGGCGCAGAAGGTTCCGGCGTCGGACGACGTCGGACGCGCGCCACCGCCACCCGTCGAACGCGCCGGCGAGGGTTTTGTCGCGCCATCGACGCGCGATCCTCTCGACGATGCGCGCCTCGCGCCGGCGATCGGCGACGGCGGTCGCCGCCTCCTCGCGCCACGTGGCGAAAGCCGCGTGTTTTTTCCTCGCCGACATGCGAAGGACGCACTTGCGCGCCGTCGCGCGATCGCGCTCGCGTTTCGCGGTCCACTCGCGCCACGCGGCAAGCGCGCGCCAACGCAGGCGCGTCGACGCGCTCCGCGCGAAACTCGCCGCCTTCTGCGCGCTCGCCGAGTCGGCCAAGGTGACGCGGTCCGATTCGTTCCGGTGCTCGCTTCGTTCGACGGCGAGTTGGAGCCGACGCCGAACGCACTCGGAGCAAAAGAGACGCCAGACGCCGAACGCGCGAACGAGGCGAACCGCGCGGGAGCCTCGGTGCGCGCCCGGATCGAACGCGCGCCGCATGAGCGCCAACGATTCGTAGCGCGACTCCCTCCACGCCGCGAAGACGGCGCGCGTCGCCGTCGCTCGTTTCGCGTCGAAGCGGTTGTTCGCGACGAACGACGCGCGCGATCGACGCAGCCAAAACGCGACCCAGTCCCGGAACGCGCGCACCTTCGCCGACGCCGTCCACCGCTCGGCGAACCGGCGCATCTTCGCGCGGCGCGCGCTCGCGCCCGCGCTCCCCTCGCGCCACTTCCCAAACGCCGACGCGGCGACGGTTCGCGTCCAGTGCGCCGCCGCCCGCCTCGCGACGGTTCTGCCCCGCGCGCGCGCCGCGCTCCCGTCCGCCCACGCCCCGAACGCGGCGCTCTTTCGGCGATCGGCGAGCCTCGCGGCGGCGCGCGTCGCGACCCTTCTGAGCGCCCTTCGGTCGTCGAACCAACGCACCCACGCGTTGAACACCGAACCCAACCCGCGGCGCGTGACCCTGTGGACGACGGACGCGAGCGTCGCGCGGCGCGTCGCGCACTCGTCGTAAAATGCCACCCACCGGTCAAAAGCGGCGGCTTGGGTCCTGCGCGCCCACCGCGACGCGAACCTGCGAACCAAGGCGCGTCTTCGCCTCATCTCCCGCGCCTCGCTCGACCACCGCCGGAACGCGGCGGACTCGCGGTAATACCTGATCCTGACGGCGCTCTTCCTCGCCACCGCGTTCGCGCGTCGGCGCTCGGCGGCGAACTCGACCCACCGTTCGAACGCGGCGCACTCGAGTCGGTTGGCGAGGCGCGTCGCGACGCGCTTCGCCGCCGCGCGTAACCGCCTCGCCTCCGCCGCGCGCTCGACCCACCCGTCCCACGCGTGGTGAAGCGACCGCCGCGCGAAGCGTTCGATCGCGCGCGCGAGCACCGAGCGGCGCCGCGCGTTGGTTCGCGTCTCGCCGCGCCACCGCGCCAACGCCTTGGCCGTCGCGCGGTGGCGCATCGCTCGGACGACCCGCGTCGCCGCCCTCCGGAGACGCTTCCGCTCCGCTGCGGCGTCGAGCCACCCGTCCCACGCGCGCGCGACGCGCGCCCTCGCCAGCCGAGTCAACGCTCGGAGGACGACCTGTCGGTCGCGCCGCGTCGCGCGCGCCGTCTCCACCCACCGCCGGAACGCGGCCAACGCGCGGCGGTTCGCGAGCTTGAACGCGGCGCGTCTGAGCGCGAGGCGCTCGGCCGCCGCCGCCGTCGCCTCGGCGCGCCACGCCGCGAGGTTCCGACGCTTGCGCCGCATCTCCCACCGCGCGAGGTACCTGGCGAGCGCGACCCGAACCGCGCGGCGCCGAGCGACGAGCGTGCTCCAGTGCTTGAACGCCCAGGCCTTCCCCACCTTGACGCACTCGCCCAGGACCTTGGTCGCGGCGATTCTGAGCGCCCTCCGGTCGCCGATGGCAATCTCCCACGTGCGGAACGCCTCGCGCTGGAGCCTCGACGCGAGCTGGCGGAACCGCGCCGCCGCCATCTTCGCGTTCTGGTTCGTCACCAAGACGCCGTTGGCCCACTTGGCGAACGCGCGGCGGCGGAGGTTGAGCACCATGCGCTTTCGGCTCATCGCCGCCCAGTTCCTCGCCGCGCGCACCGTCTCGGACCACTTCACGAACGCCTTGGTGATTTCCCTCCGCGCCATCTTCCGAACCGCCTTCTCCGTCGCCTCGCGATCCGCCGCGGCGTCCGACGCGAAGCGACACGTCGACGTCCACTCCGTGAAGGCTCGGCGCGCGAGCCTGTGCTCGAGCGCGCGGACGAAACGGAGGCCGACGCGCTCGACGCGCCGGCGGTCCTCGATCGCCTCGACCCACGAGCGCCACGCGGACGCCTCGATCGCCGCGCGCCACCGCCGAGAAACCGCGTCGAGCGTCCTCGCGAACCGCCGCGCGTCCTCCGCCTTGGCGGCCCACCCGGCGAACGCCGCGCGCAGACGCCCGTCGGAGAACCGCGCGAGCGCGCTCGCGAGCCGCCGCCTCAGGGCGCCGCGCTCGAGCGACATCTCCGTCCACCGGTTGAACGCCGCCCTGAGGCTCCTGCGTCCCATGGACGAGACGAACCGGTCGCACCGCGCCATCTTCGCCGACCACGCGCGCTTCGCGTCGAGAAGCGAGACCCACCGATAGAAGGCGTCGGCGAAGGCGTCGCGGGAGATACGGGCGGCGACCCTCAGCGCCGTCAGCCGACGCGCCGCGTTCGTCTTGACGACGTCGCGCCACCTCGCGAACGCGCGGAACGCCGCCTTGTCGCGGATCGCGCGCAGGAACCGCGACGCGATCGCCACGCGAAGGGTCCACTCGCGGAGGTCCGCCACCTTCCCGCGCCACTCGTGGAACGCGGCGAACTGCGCGTTGCGCGTCATCTTAAACGCCGCCCTCCGCAGAACCGCGCGCTCGCGCGCGACGTCGGCGGTTTTCCGCGCCCACGCGTCGAACGCGGAGGCCATCTCGCGTTGGCGCATGCGAACGACGCAGTTCCGCACGACCGCGCGCTCGTGTTTCAGGGCGCGGCAGTTCTCGCGCCAGACGCGGAAGTGGAGCGAGACGTTTCGCTTGGTCCACGCGAGCACGAACTTCTCCGCCCGCCGAAGCGCCGCGTCGCGCGCGTCGCGCTCGCGAAGCGCCGCCGCCCGGGCGAGCGCGACCGCGTCGACCCACGCGTCGAACGCCGAGGCCGTCGTTCGCGCCGCGAGGCGCGCGAACGCGCGCGTCGCGACCAGGCGCTGGGCCCGGAGGTGCGCCGCCTCGTCCGCCCACCGGAGGAACGCGGCGGCGAGCTTCCGGTTGGCGAACCGACCGACGGCGCGTCGGAGCGTCGCGCGCGCGCGCGTCGCCTCCGCCGCGCGCTCGACCCACCGCGCCCACGCCCTGGCGAGCGACCTGTGCAGCATCGCCGCGGCGAAGCGATCGCACCGGGCGAGCTTCGCGCGCCACAGCTTCTCCGCCCGCTCAGCCTTCTCGGCGGCGCGTTTGGTCTCGTTCACGACGTCGAGCCAATCGTAGAAGAAGTGCGCGGTGGTTTTTTGGAGGAGCCGTTGGAGCGTCCGGCGCGCCGTCGTCTCCGCGGCGACGAACCGTCTCGTCTTTTCGCGCCACCCCTCGAACGCCCGCCGCGCGGCGCGGTGCGCGACGGCGAGGACGAACCGCTCGGCGACGCGAGCGTTACGCCGGAACACGCGCGAGCGTTTCGTCTCGCGCTCCCACGCGTAAAACGCGCTCCCCAGGGCGTTCCGCGTGAACCTCGCCAAGGCTCGGCGCGCCTTGGCGCGGTCCTCTTTCGCGCCCCGGGCCGACGCGACCCACCCGGCGAGCGCCGCGGAGACGATTCGGTTCGACGCTCGCGACACGACGCGCGCCATCCGGCGCCGGTTCACGACCCCGCGCCTGGTGGTATCGCGCCAGCGGATGAACGCGAAGGCGAAGTGGCGCTTCGCCCACGCGAGGACGAAGCGCTCGCACTTGGCGAGATTCGCGCGCCACTCCCGTCTCGCTCGGCGCTCGTCCTCCCGAGCCTCCGCGACGCGTTCGCGCCACGCGTGGAAGCTGTTCGCGAACGAGTCCTTCGCGAGCTTCGCCAACGCGCGCCGGACGATGACGCGATGCCTCCGCGCCTCGGTGAAGAACGCCACCCACCGGTCGTACGCGGCGACCATGTGCTTTTTCCTCAGACGCGCCGAGACGCGCATCGCCGCCGAGCGCAGGCGCCGGCGCTCCGCCGCGAAGTCGCCCCAGCGCTCGAACGCGCGCCACTGCGAACGCTTCGCCATCGCGACGACGAAGCGATGACACTGCGCGAGCTTCGCCTCCCACAGTTTTTGCCGCTTCTTGAGCTCCTTCGACTCGAGCGCGAAGTCTTTCCACCGCGAGAAGGCGGCGAAGATGCCGCGCTGCGCCATCGCGGTGACGAACTTGAGCGTGATCATCTCGTTCCGCGTGATTTGGCGTTTGCGCGACGTCTGGTCCGCCCACCGCTCGAATGCGCGCGCGATCCGTCGAAGCCTCAGCTTCGCCACCGCGCGCGTCAAGACGGCGCGGCGGTGCACGCGCTCGGTGGCCTCCGCCGCCCACCCGTCGAACGCGTGGCTCAAGCGCCGCGAGCTCAAGCGCCGCACGCACCGCTCCAAGAGATGGCGCCGGCGGGCGCGCGCCGTCGTCTCCTCGGCCCACGCGGCAAAGGCGGAATACTGCGAGCGCTGCGAGAGGCGGACGATCGCGCGGCGGAGCTTCTGGCGCCGAACGAGCGCCTCGCGCGTCGCCGATTCCCACGCCGCGAAAGCGCCGTATTGCAAACGCTGAGTCATTCGGGTGAGCGCCTTGGCGAGCGCCCTGTGGCGCCGCCGTTCCTCGGAGACAGCCTCGCGCCATTTCGAAAACGCGCGGAAAAAGATGCGCTGGTGAATCGCCGCGGCGAAGCGACGCATGACGAGCAGCCTCTGCGCCCACTCGCGCTTATTCTTGACCATCTGCTGCCAGTCGAAGAACGCCGCGGACAGCTCGCGGCGCGTGACGCGCGCGACGACCCGCCGCGCCAGAACGCGCTGCCTGCGCGACTCGGTCGCGCGGTCGCGCCACGACGCGAACGCGGCGAACTGCGCCCGCCGCGTCATCCGGGACAAGCACACGGCGAGGCGGCGGCGAAGGGACCGGAGGTCGACGGTGACTTGCGACCATCGCGAAAACGCCGCGCTCAGGCGTAAGTTGAGCCACGCGCGAACGAAGCGCTCTGTCTTGAGGACGTCGACGCGCCAGCACGCTTGCTCAGCCTCGGCGAGAGCCTTGTCGTCGGCGACGCGGCGGCGCCACTCGAAGAAACCCGCCGCGAGGTGACGCCTAGACATCCTCGCCACGCATCGGCGAACGACGACGCGCTGCCGCCGCATCTCCGTAGCGATCGACGCCCACGCGTTGAACGCCGCGAACATCC
>MDSW01051981.1_pt1 | contig 19352 bp, 22 predicted proteins | sample 811171 | NCBI WGS metagenome assembly MDSW01 (sample SAMN05326641, study PRJNA326480) | marine metagenome | isolation source: seawater | place: Atlantic Ocean: North West | collected 2012 | reverse complement strand
TTCCAATCCATCTGACTCACGCACCTGGAATTGGTGACTGATGGAAGGGAATAAACAATGGCTTTGCAGACGAATGTCAACGTCTAAACCTGCCATCAAGGCAAAGCAATTATCAAAAGGCATATTAAAACTTCTTGATATTTTCTTATCTCCCTTAACAGTCAAGAGAACTTATCGCCAAATTATTCTCATACGATTAGGTGCAATCCACTGATCCTGCTCACTCATTAAACGCTTTTCACCTCCAATACTGAATAGACGATCAAAGCGTTGCTGCAAGGTCTGCAACTTCACCGTTTCAACCGTGACAACAGCATCAATCTCTCCATGCCGCTCAAGACGCTCTTGATAAGCAACCGACAGTCGAACAATGCTCACGCAACCCAAAACGATGAGGCCAAGCTTCACAGCTAAAGCCATCACACTGCATTGCATTTCACGGCGATCGGTTTGCCGCTGAATGTCTGCCGCAACCGTGGCTGCGTCGACGGGTGGACCTGAAGGTTGATGGACAGTGGACGAGATCAACACCAGAGATCAGATGCCCGCTTGTAACGCAGCGGACATCCCTTGCCAAGTCCCGCCAGGGACCTCAGCCGATCAGGCTTCGTACAGGCTCACAGAAAGGCGCAGTGCCAAAACGGCAGCGTGAGCGGCCACCACGAGGGCGATGAAAACTTCAGCCGATGTGAGGGCGGTGTCCATGGAAGCAAATGCTGGAAACGAACCCATTGTTCTGTACAAGACAGCCAACACGCCATCATTCGCAAAGGCCTGTCACACCAGCTCATGGAACCGGTCCTGATCAACGCCTCGGCGATCCGTCGTCTCGATCTCGAACCCCTGAGGCCCTATAGCGATCGCCCGTTAAACAACATCCTTGCCCTTGGCCCCTCGCTGGAACTGCGCTTCGACTGGCCTCGCGCTGATGATGACCCTCGCGAACTGGCGGAATGTCCTGAACCTCGCCTATGGGCGCTACGCGCCGATGCCCGTTTCCCCTGGTTACCTGTACTACTCGAGAGGGATCGAGGCAGCCTGATTCGTCACGTCGCGATGGTGGTCCCCCACAGCTTTTCCCGCAGCGATGGGCTTCGCTTCGAGCCGCAAGCCCTTGAGCTGTGGATCACCCACCGATTGATGCACCTCGATGACCTGTGCAGCGGCACCAATCGACCGATGCGCGGCAACCTGTCTCAAATGGCTGCAGCGCTTGGATTCGAACTAGACCACGGTTTCTGGTCGCTGCTGGACACAAGCCCTTAATGCCTCAGCTTTAAAGAAAAAGCTGAAGGGCACGCCGGCTGCTATCAATCGCCAAAACAATCGCCAAACCGCGTAGGACGCGCACCAGCAACAACGCATCAAACTGGTCCAGACGACTGGCGGTCCAGCGAGCAGCTACCGCTGCAACCCCGCCCAGCAACAACCCCATCCAAGCAACGCCACGGCCATCGTGGAGGAACTGCAGCGAAGCGGCTGTCGCGGAACAAAACACAGCCACGGTACTGAGCCGCACCGCCATGTGAATTGGCACAGCCATCGGACCGTTCATTAACGGCACCATCACCAGGCCGCCACCAAGACCGAGCATTCCCGCCATCCACCCGGCGATACACCCCACTCCCGCCAGCAGGGGAGCCTTCTGATCTGACTCGACCTCCTCCAGCTCAGGCTCTTGACGCACGCGTACAGAACAAGCCAGTGCGATGTAGATCAATGTCTGCATCGCGAGTAACACCCATCCCGACACCAAACCAGCTAATCCACCGAATAACAACGCCGAACCAAAGGCCGCTAAACCAATCGCTGCACCAGACCGCATCGGCATTTGTCCGCCGCTCAAATGCGTGACTGTGCCTGCGAGCGCTGTGGGCACAATGGCAAAGCTGCTCGTTGCGAGAGCCTGATGTGGTGGAAGGTCTAGCCACAGCAGCAGAGGGGCAAAGATCAAACCGCCACCGATCCCAAGCAGTCCGGCCAAACCACCGGCAACGAGCCCCAAGGCGATCAACACAGGGATGTCCCACCACGGCAGCACGGCTTTGTGTCCATTGCAACCACCAGCATGACGAGCGATCCCCCCAGGGGGCGGCTCCTACCACTGCTCACAGCGGATGGCCCCACCCAGATGGCCATTGATGCCCTGCTTCTGAAGCAAGCCCAAACCAATCCGGTGCTGCGCTTTTATCGCTGGGATGGCCCCTGGCTTTCCATCGGTCGCCATCAGCGGCAATACCCCGAGCATTGGAATGCACTTGCTGCTGCAGGTGCTCTGTCGATTGTGCGACGACCCAGTGGAGGGAGCGCCGTGCTTCATGCGGGTGGCCTGACCTATGCACTGATCTGGCCCAATGCCCCGCGACAGCGCCACCAGGCTTACCGCGAGGCCTGCCGATGGCTCATCGATGGCTTCCGCCAACTTGGAGAGGAGCTGTACTTCGGCGATGAAGCCGCCATCGCGAATGTCGCGCATTGTTTTGCGCGTGCCACAGCAGCAGATCTCGTCGATCGTCGCGGCATCAAGCGCATTGGCAGTGCTCAGCGATGGCAACACGGAAATCTCCTTCAACATGGTGAAATCCTGCTCGATCCACCCAGCAACCTTTGGCAACAAGTATTCGAAGAATCCGGACCAATATCAGCTTCAGATCTTGTTCCTCGTGATGGACTCGATCAGCATCTTTTCAAGGCACTTCAACATCAATGGCCCGATCAAATCTGGCATGAACAGGACTTCAATGATGTTGAACGTCAGACCTTAGGACTGACTAAATCCGGATCGGTCGCCTGCATTGATTCAACAACCTGAGGCAGCATCACTAAACCCAACGGGTAATTGTTGTGCTTTCGGGCCTCCTCCAAGATTGTTGGAGGCAAACGCACACCCAAGCGCTCTAAGACAGCTTCACCAACATCCATGCGATCAATGGTTCCGGAGGGCAAACCCGCTGGACTTAACACCAGCAAGCGTGCTTCGGGAGCATTCTCCAAAGCCTGCACCGCTTCCCACAAGGGTGATTGATCTCGGATGGACGGCAATTCATCCAGTGGACGCAGATCATCGGCCAACGTTCTTCGATCCCATTGCTGAACAGGACGATCTCTCAATGGCTTGTCATCCACCCAACCAATCCAACGACCTGAGCGACAAATCAGCACCCAATCGCCACCTCGCTGGCCATCGGTGTCTTGCATTCTGATTTGACTCAAGCGTCTCAACGGCTGATCCGCTTCGAGAACACGAAAGCGACGACTTGACGCCTGTGCAACTTTGAGATCACGCAGAACCTTCTGCAGAACGAGCATTTGTGTTTGGCCACGGTTGGCCCCCAAACCGAACCAGCCGAGAAGAACCAGCCAGAGACCACCGACATCCTGAGAGGTAAAAAATCTCATTAGACCCAGAATGATCGCGGTCATCGCCAGGGCTCTGCCGGACGCTGTGGCCACTTGAACGCCCCGACTTCGACTGCCGGTCACCCTCCAGATCAAAGCCTTGAGGATGAGACCGCCATCTAGAGGTAATCCCGGAAGCAAATTAAAGAGAGCCAACACCAGATTCAGCCAACCGAGCGTCGCAAACAGGTTCTCCACGATTGGGCTTATCGATTTGGCCCATGGCACTGCGCTGTAGAAGCCTCCAGCGAGCAAGAGACTGACCAAAGGCCCCGCAGCCGCGACTCGCAGAGACCCCATAGCGTTACTGCACTCCTTCTCGACCCTGGCCACACCTCCCATCAAAAACAGGGTGATGCTGCGTACCTTCACCCCTTCTCTGAGAGCCATTAAGGAGTGGCCGAGTTCATGCAGCAGAACCGAAACAAACAGAAGAACAGCCGTCAGAAAGCCGACACCCCAAGTGAGGGCTACAGCCAAGTTTTGATCAACATCAGAAGCGATCCTGGCTTGAAACATCACAGTTGTAATTGCCAAAATGACAAACCAACTTGGATGCACACGCAGGGGTATCCCGCTGATCTTCAGAAGCTCCCAGCCTTCTCCCACCGGTTCAACCACATGGTGTCGCAAACGCGACGATCATCCAGGATCTTAGGGAGAAACTTCCGCTCGCTCCTTGCGCGAAAACCGATCATTGAGACTGTCCCTCAAGATCTGTGGTCTAACCACCGCCGATCAAGCCTTGGCCATTGCCGCCATGGACGTTCAGGCCATTGGGGTGATCGGCGTGGAGGGAACACCGCGCTACGTGAAGGAATCACTCCGGCGCAAGCTGTTTGATTCACTCCGTCAAAATGTCCCCAAGGTGGAACGGGTCTGGGTGGTCGCTAATCCATCTGAGAGCCTGATCGCCGATGCCCTCGTCGGGGAAGGCACTCCCAGTGTGATCCAGTTGCACGGTGACGAATCTCCAGACCAATGCAAGACCTTCAGAAAAAAGCATCCAAATGTGCGCATTTGGAAAGCATTACGGCTGAGAACAGTGGAGGATTTGCACAAGGTTGAGCTCTATCGAGAGACCATTGATGCTCTGCTTCTGGATGCCTGGAGTCCAGATCAACTAGGTGGAACTGGGGATCGATTGCCACTGGACTGGCTGGCAGAAACCACGTTGCCGTTGCCGTGGTGGTTGGCTGGGGGCATAAGTGCCGAATGGATTCCAGACCTGCTCAGCCGAGTCAGTCCGTTCGGCCTGGATGCATCAAGTCGACTCGAGAAGTCACCTGGACTGAAGGACTACAACAAAGTCCAAGATCTTGTGAAGGCAGTGTCTGAATACCGGAACTAGCGTTCTATCAATTCAGATGTCAGCCATGCCCCCACTGTCGATCACAACAGTCGTTGCTGCATCACTGAGCTTGAGCGTTATCGCTCAACAAGCCGTTCATGCTCAGGGGGTATTGGTGGGCTGCCGTCTTGGCGCAACGCTGCAATGCGTGCCAGGACTCACGATGACTCCGCAACAACAAATCAATGTTCTAAAGCAAGAGATCACGACCGACAAGATGGTTGAAGGGATGATCGTTCAGACCATTCAAGGGCTCGAACGCTTCGAATTAAGAGGAGATGCAAAAGTGGGATCTCTTCTTCAAACAACTCTGGAATTCAATCCGGATGATTTTGCTGAAGTACAAGTGCATTGGTACAAACGGAATCCAGGTGACGTCAATTGGTCACTCGTAGGAGAAGTGGACGCACGCGAGTACAAATTGACGCAACAAGATATTGATGCTTCTGTTATGGCCGTCGTAGCCCTGAAACCCTATAACAAAGCTATCGTTCGTCACAACAGCAATATTATTGGCCCAATCGTGAGCCAATAATATGAATGATCAGGAAGCAAGAAGGGACTCTTGCTGCCGCACTAATTCGAAAAATTCTTGCTTCAGACTTGGGTCATGGCGAAAATCGCCACGTACAACAGAATTAACCATGCTTGTTTGAGGTTCTTTCACGCCCCTCCATTTCATGCAATAGTGCTGAGCCTTAATAATAATTCCAAGCCCTTGAGGCTCACAAAGTTTCTCGATTTCGTCAGCAAGAATCATCACTGCTTCTTCCTGAATGTGAGGGCGAGAGAAAACCCAATCAGCCACACGTGTGAATTTAGACAAACCAATCACTCGTTTACCAGGCTTAATACCAATCCAGCAATTACCCATAATCGGCACCAAATGGTGCGAACAGGCGGAGCGAACAGTAATTGGTCCTACGGTATAAATTTCATCTAATTTTTTTACATTCGGGAAACTCGCTACTTTTGGCTGGCTGTGATAACGACCTTTAAACACTTCATGTAGATACATTCGAGCAACACGCTCGGCTGTCTCATGGGTGTTGTGATCATTATCGATATCAATCACAAGACTGCGGAGCAAATCTCTCACTTTGTCCGCTACTTCAACTTCCAGTTCTCGCAATTCGCCCGGCTCAATGTGCTCGGCCACATTGTCATTGGCCAGGAACGAAATACCCTCCTGTCTCAAACGCTCACTAATGCGGGTCGAAACTGGGACTTTTAGGTTGGTGTTACTGGCCTTGGAGTATCCATTGCCGTTTCGCGATCCGTTGCCATTGGCAGCGCCATTGGAGACGAAGGGGACGGTAGAAGTCATTGGGGTCTTCAGAAGGCGCCGGTTGACGGCATCAGAGTGAGGTCTTCGATCACTTGGTTGGATGGCTGCTCAGCCAAATGCACTAAAGCGTTGGCAGCCTGATCGACGGAGAGCATGGCACGACGATCGAAATCGCTATGTACGGTTTCTTCGTCCCAAAGGGGAGAATCCACCGCACCGAGTGTGAGCGTGCAGGCACGAATGCCTTGAGCACGCTCCTCCTCTGCCAAACAGCGTGTGAAGCTAGCTAAAGCAGCCTTACTGACGCAGTAGGCACCCCATTGCGGGAAGGCATTGCGGGATGCATGGCTGCTGACATTAATCACAAGGCCGCCGGATTTGCGCATCGACGGCACAACAGCACAGCAGACCTGCATGACACTGGTGACATTGAGCTGAATCAGCCATTGCCAATGGGGCAACGGCATCTCGATCAGTCCTCCGGTGTAAGCAGCTCCAGCGTTGTTGATCAATACAGAAGGGGCTTCCCCTTGCGAGAGAAGCCTTTCAACGGCTGGGGCGATTGCTTGGGGGTCCGTCAGATCCAATGCTGCGACGCTAACCGTCACGTTGTGACGGCGAAGCTCCTCAGCAAGGGACGAGAGCTGGCCTGAACTCCTCGCAATGAGCATCAGATTCCACCCCTTGCCTGCGAGGAGTTCGGCCGTGCGACGACCGATTCCTCGACTTGCTCCAGTGATCAATGCAGTGGGCAATCAGGGTCAGCGAATCAACACACCTTAAGCAGCAAACTCGGCTTTCTGTGACTCTGCATCAAGAAAACGCCCCATCGCACGAAATTTCCTGTAGCGACCATCCTTAAGCTGCCCTTCTGAAAGCGTCAGAAGTTCGTCGAGATGACGCTCCAAGGCAGCCTTCAATGTTTGTCCAGCCTCCAGTGGCGCCCAGTTGTTGCCACCTGATGGTTCAGGCAGCACCTCATCCACCACACCCAGCTCCAAAAGATCACGCCCAGTAATCCTCAACGCTGCTGCTGCCTCCGGCGCCTTCGCTGCATCTCGCCAAAGAATCGAAGCGCAGGCCTCAGGGCTAGCAACGGTGTACACACTGTGTTCAAACATCAACAGACGATCGGCGACACCGATTCCAAGCGCCCCGCCAGATCCACCTTCGCCAATGACAGTGGCAATCACCGGGACCCGCAAGCGGAACATCTCGCGAAGATTCACGGCAATCGCTTCACCTTGCCCCTGCTCCTCTGCCTGCAAACCGGCATACGCTCCAGGCGTATCGATAAAGCTGAGAATCGGTAAGCGGAATCGATCGGCATGATCCATCAGTCTCATGGCCTTGCGATAACCACCCGGTGTGGCCATCCCGAAATTACGTGCCACGTTTTCTTTGGTATCTCGACCCTTCTGATGACCAAGCAAGAGAACCGGTCGATCCCCCAACCGGCCAACTCCACCGACCAAAGCCTGATCATCATTGCCACGTCGATCACCATGTAATTCAATCCAGTCGTCACAAAACATCTGGATAAAGTCCAGGGTGCTTGGGCGATGTGGATGGCGGGCGACTTGGATCTTCTGGGCGGGTGTTAGCCCCTGAAAAATCTCCTGTCTGCGACGCTCAGCCAGCGTTTCCAGCTGATGCAGCTGCTGGCTGACATCCACTTCGGAATCACGAGCCAGCTGACGGATCTGATCGATTTGCTGCTCAAGCTCAACCAGAGGCTTCTCGAACTCAAGCAGGGGACGACGCGACATGAGAAGAAGAATGAGCGATGACGAAATAACGCCGTATCAAGCGGCAGCTGCATGCAGCTGAGAGTGCAAATTGAGCGTTGAGAAACCATGGCGAAGAGACGCCTCGCCGATGAAATCCATCTTCTCGAGGGTGATGTTGTTGCGACCCCAACTGAAGTTGGTATGACACTGCTCAAACTCGAGCAGCATCGCTTCGGCAAAACAAGCAAACATCTGTCGTTGCGGTTTCTCCATCTCGGCAATTTCCATCATGCTCCAACCAATATCTCGACAGAACTCAACAATTCCTCCCTTCAGCACATGGATGCCGCCTCCAGCGACTTTGGCATCAAGGTTCTTGGGATACCCACCATCGATCATCAAGCAGGGTTTTTGAAGCCTGTCCTGATCGATTTGCAAGGTACGAGGCATGCTGGCCACCCACACAACGACGTCTGCTTCAGGGATCGCTTCATCGAGGGGCAAGATGCGTCCACCCCCCAATTCCTGCTGTAAATCCAGGAGTGGCTGTTGCTGCCGGGCCACGAGCAACAGCTCTCCAACGGAGGTGCGAGCCGCAAGCCAACGGCAAACGGCACTACCGATATCACCTGTGGCACCAACGACAGCGACTCGAGCCTTGCTCAGATCGATTCCCAACGTGGGGGCATTAATTTCGACTTGACGACAGATCACCCATGCTGTGTGGGTATTGCCAGTCGTAAAACGCGCCCAGTCGAGCGTTGTGCTTCGCACCGTCTGGTGTTGAAGCAAGTTGAAATTTTCAAAGATGATCGACGTGAAGCCCCCAAGGGCTGTGATGTTGATCCCTTTTTTCTGAGCCAGTTCCATGGCATTCAACACCTTGCGCCTGGCTGTCTTGAACCGGCTGAGCATCTCCGGCACAAAACAGGAATCGATATAAGCACCTTCAATGGTCTTGCCGACAGGACTCGTGATTTCAACATGCTCGACGAGCTGGGGTGGTGCACTGCACCACACATCAAGATCACCTTCGGCAATGTGATCGAATCCGAGATCTAACGCCTTGCGACGAGCCGCCTCGAAACTTGTGGAATGTCCGATCAGACCAAACATGTAGCGCTGTGAACGTTCCTAATGGTCAGGTTCCGCCGCCCATACTCCCATGGAGACCGGTGTCGAAGGCTACGTGAACCTTCAGAAACCGGCCCAAAATCGATCAAAGCGATCAAATCGCTAATGCTGCAGCAGCCATTCGAGCAATCTCGCGAGTATTAAATCCAATCTCGCTCAGGGCCTCTTGGTAAGCGATCAGGAAATCCTCAATCAAATCTTCCTTCTCCATTTTTAGGACCGCTGCGTCTGCGGCAACGTCTTCAAGCATGGAGCGGATGAGAGGGAGATTGGCCTTATTAGCCTCGAACAACTCCTCCTTGCTGGCTTCAAAATTGGCTTTCAGCCATTCCTGGCCATAGTTGAGGTGGGTGTATTCATCCTTGACGACACCTTCGGTGATCCTTCGAGCGAATGGATCAGCAACAGGGATATAAATGTGGTAAGCAGAAATGGCGAAAGCTTCGATCAAGAGGGCTTGAATCAGAAGACAGGTCACGACCTTGCCTTCCTGAAGGGCAGTTTGGAAATTTCCGTGCAGTGGCTCAAAAAACTTGCGAGCAAAGTCCATGTCAGCCTCTACTCCCAGATTCCTGCCGCAGGACGTAAAACCCTTCATGTGCTTCATCTCCATTCTGGCCAAACGGGTCAGTTCCTGGGCTTGATCAGGAATCAGAGTCCCAAGTGAGATGTAGTTGTCATGAGCCTCCTGTTCGCCCTCGATCACGATGGCGTTAATACGGCTGTAGGCGTCTTTGTAAGCCTCAGTGGTGAAATCAGGTAGTGAGCCCTGACCCTCCATCACAGCTGCCTCAGGTGCGTTGAGGGTCGTCATAGGACGCGGCTAAACACATTTAGTGAGACAGACAATAACCAGAGCCTCTTGCATCAGGCACATCGGCGTTCTCAGTTCACAACGAGACACTCTTTTAAATCCGCTTGCAGATCGGCGGCCAATCACTGTTCACAAGGGCGTTAAGCCTTGTGGTCCAGTGCTCAATCAGCAGTTCCTCTAGGCCTTTTCCAAGTGATATTGAAGCGGCTCGACTGTCACCAATGACACCGCTTGCGCTGATTTCCGACGTAAGCCAGGCACAAGGGGCCTCTCCTTCAAGACTCCATCCAGATGGCGGCGTTTGAGTCATGTCCAAGCCGTCCACAGGTCGCTCTCGTCCCACCAAATCAGGCGCCAAATGAAGCATCAAACTGGTTTCCGCTTGTCCGGCATGAAGGCCATGCTCTAGTTCCTCAGCCGGAATCAACGACGAGAGCCCCTTGACACCACTCCACAAAAAACAAGGCAGGACGGCCATCGAGGGATTGCGGTGATGAAGTTCTCTCGCTGCCACCTGCAGCAGAGCGATTTGACCACCGTGGGCGTTGAACAACACCAGTCGGCGCCAACCCATCTCTGCCAGCTGTGACCCAATGCTCTCCACCATTTGCAGCAGCAATGTCGGCGGAAGACTGAGCGTGCCGGGGAAGTCAGCGTGCTCAGGAGACACACCGATCGCCTGAAGCGGCAGGCGCCATAGAGGCAGGTCCTCCGGCAGCTGCTCGATCACGCCATCAAGGATCCGATCCGCAAACAGAGCGTCGGTCACAAGAGGCAGATGCGGTCCGTGCTGCTCACAAGCGCCAAAGGGCCAGATCAATGTCGAGCCGCATTGCTGGGCTGCCGCCGCAGCCAAAGGTGCAGACAACCTTTCGAAACAGCGCTCAGCACGGTGCATTCAGGCTTCGTTAAAGGAGGTAGAAATTCTCAGCTTGCCTGTCAGAATGGCCAATCGACGACCCCGATGGTCCATGGCCACAGCCGGCAGTCATCAGCCCAATAGGCCGAAGGCCCCGAATCAAGGCACGACCACCGGCCGCAAACCTCTCCAGGTGATGCGGATCAACCGCCGTGATGAGGAGCAAGAGCGCCTCCAACGTGAGGCCGCAGAAGCTAGGGCTGCGGCGAATGCCGCAGCTGAAAAGGCTCGCAAACTCGAAGAAGCGGCAGGCCTAACCGCACCTACACGCCCTGCGGCTGCATCCACCACGTCAAAAGCCGATGAAGATCGATTCGATCTCGGCGAGATGGAAGGGATGTCCATGGCCGATCTCCTAGGAGCTGAGGATCAAGCCAAATCAGGAAAGCCCGCCAAGCCGCTCAACAGCAGCATGTCGCGCAGTGTCGATGACTTTGACTTCGACGAAGAAGCCTTCCTTGCTGCTCTTGATGAAAACGCACCGGTTGGAACCACCGGTGAAGTGATTAAGGGCAAAGTGATCGCTCTTGAGAGTGACGGTGTTTACGTTGATATTGGAGGCAAGGCTCCTGGCTTCATGCCCAAAAGCGAAGCAGGCTTAGGCGTGATCACCAACTTCCGTGAACGCTTTCCGAAAGGAATGGACGTCGAAGTTTTGGTGACCCGTGAACAGAATGCCGATGGGATGGTGACGATCAGTTGTCGTGCACTGGCGCTGCGTCAAAGCTGGGAGCGTGTCAAAGACATGGAGAAAAAAGGCCAAGTCGTTCAGGTGATTGTCAATGGCTTCAATCGCGGCGGCGTCACCTGCGATCTCGAAGGCCTACGCGGATTTATTCCACGATCACAACTTCAAGACGGCGAAAACCACCAAGAGCTGGTTGGTAAAACCCTTGGAGTGGCCTTTCTCGAGGTCAACCCTGAAACCCGGAAGCTTGTGCTTTCTGAAAAGCGTGCAGCCCTTGCAGCCCGATTCTTAGAGCTGGAAGTCGGCCAGCTTGTTGAAGGTCAAGTTGCGTCGGTGAAGCCCTACGGACTTTTTATTGATCTGGGTGGCGTCAGTGGACTCCTCCATCAGTCGATGATCACGAATGGCAACCTCCGATCCATCCGCGAGGTGTTTGATCAGGGTGAACGGGTCAAAGCACTGGTGACTGAACTCGACCCGTCGAGGGGTCGCATCGGCCTGAACACCGCATTATTGGAGGGACCGCCAGGGGAACTGCTCGTCGAAAAAGACAAGGTGATGGCAGAGGCCTCCGATCGTGCTGTCCGAGCCCAGAACACGCTCAAACAACGAGAACAGCAAGCTGGATGACGGCTGCTGATCAGAACGGAGCCGACTGGGAACTGGATTTCTATTCCAGACCAATCCTTGAGCCCGATGGACGCAAGCGCTGGGAGTTGCTAATCACAACAACCCCCCCTGCTGAAGGAGAGTTCAAACCCTTCCGCTTTGCAAAGCGTTGCCCTTCTGGTGAGGTCAATTCGCTTTGGCTTGCTGCTGCACTTGCAGAAGCCATCGAAGCGGCTGAAACAGATGGATGGGGGCGACCGTTACGCCTGCGCTGTTGGAGAAGTTCCATGCGAACCATGATCCAGCGGGCTGCAGCAGAACTCGATCTCGAAATGATCTCCAGCCGCAGAACGTATGCCTTGCTGGATTGGCTGATGCAACGGGAACAAGAGGTCTACCCAAAAGATGAGGGGTTTATGGCTGGCCCCTTAGCTCCTCCGCCAGCGGCGGTTTTAACCCCTCCCGTTCCATTACCGGAAGCGGTTCAGGGAGATGCATGGTCTTGGGCATCACTACCAGCCGAGTTGCTTCAAGATGCCAACAGTTGGCCGATGGGATTCAGCAGCTTGATCCCTCTCCCAGCAGGCCTTCCAAAAGAGGCTTCCGTTCCAGGCTTACGGCTGTTCAGCAGCAGCAGAGCCCTTGCACTTGCGGGTTGGCTTGGGGGCATGGAACCTGTGCGCCTGCAAGTGGACGGTCGACAACTCCTGCTCGAAGCGGGGCAAGATGACCGCTGGCTCGTGAGCGACCTTGATGCTTCTGCGGCCAAAGAGATTGAGCAAGGGCTGACGAATTCGCGGGAGCACGTTCGTGGATTGCAGTTCATCTCGGTGCAAACCAACCCTGAAACGCAATCCTTCGCTGGATTTTGGATGATGCGAGATCTCCCAATGCCCTAAGGGCCATGACAACGAGCGATACAGATCCGTTCGCCCGGCCCGATAGCCGCTTCAACGTTCTGGACGGCTGGACATGGATCGGCTGCTACGGGGGCTACTACCTCCAGGCAGATCTCCTCACGAACCATGGTTTTGAGCACGGTTTCTTCACTCGCCGCTGGCATGGACGAGGTCCTGATGAATTATCTGGTTATGTCAGTGCAGGCGTGAGTGTGCACCGACCGCAACAGATCCACAGCGGGATTGTGTTGAACGCCAGTGAAGCCACCGCCGCGCCTTGGCCAGAAGCGGACGGCCTCGTCAGTGACCGCGGCGGGCAGAGTCTTTGGGTGTGCGGTGCAGATTGCACACCCGTGTTGATTGCAGACCCAGTCAGCGGACATACAGCCGCTTGCCATGCCGGTTGGCGAGGAGTCGCCGCTCGCATCCTGCCGGAAGCGGTGCGCCTGCTTGAGCAACGGGGTGCCCAGCGTGATGCCCTACTTGTGGCGCTGGGTCCAGCGGTGAGTGGAGACAGGTATCAAGTTGGGCAGGACGTGATTGACGCTGTAATCAACAGCCTGCTGGTTGGCAGCCCTTCGCGTGACGGAACTTTGAGGATCAGCCCAAACGCATCGCCAATCGATCGCGATGCCCATGAGACAGCCCTACGTGACAACGAAGCCGTGCGACCGGATGAACAACCCAACAAATTCCGCCTCGACATCCGCCATGCGACCGTGCAGCAACTGCTTCGAGAAGGGCTGAGCCAGGAGCACATTGCCCATTGCCCTCTTTGCACGGTTGGGGAACCGGAGTTGTTTCACTCCTGGCGCCGCGATCAAGTGAAGGCAGTGCAATGGAGCGGCATCGTCTCGCAAGCCCCGACGCCCTTTCAAGCCAACATCTGACCAGCCAAAGCCTCCGCAGCTCGAATGCCATCAATACCCGCAGACAAAATCCCCCCTGCATAGCCCGCTCCCTCACCGGCTGGAATCAACCCATGCACATTGAGCGACTCGAGCTGTTCATCGCGGGGAATCCTGACTGGCGAGGAGGTTCGCGTCTCGACGCCTGTCAGCACTGCATCGGGGTGGTCGTAACCCTGCAGCCGAGTCGCGAAAGCCGGCAGTGACTCCCTTAAAGCCGTCATCATGGGTTCTGGCAAAAGACCACCGAGATCGGTCGGCGTCACAGCGGGCTGATACGACGCTGTAATGCCGCCAAGCGAACTAGATGGCCGGCCCTTTAAAAAATCCTCGAGGCGCTGAGCAGGCGCGGCATAACTGCAACCACCAAGCTGAAACGCTCTGGCCTCAAGATCACGTTGGAGGGCTATGCCGGCGAGAGGATCACCTGGTTGCCGCGCATAAGACTCCAAGTCCTGCGGCAAGACAGGAACAACAAGACCGCTGTTGGCATTGCGCTCATTGCGCGAGTGTTGGCTCATGCCATTGGTGACGACGCGCCCCACTTCGGAGGTTGCTCCAACGACAAAACCACCAGGACACATGCAAAAGCTGTAAACACAGCGCCCGTTAGTGGCGTGATGAACCAACTTGTACTCCGCCGCGCCAAGCCTGGGATGGCCAGCCATCTCGCCCCAACGGGCTTGATCAATCATTGGTTGAGGGTGCTCGATCCGCACGCCTACAGAAAAGGGCTTGGCCTCCAGCTGCACACCAACCCGTTCAAGCATGGCAAAACAATCACGGGCGGAATGGCCGGGTGCCAAGACGAGGTGGCGACACCTCAGCCGTTGGCCATCCGCTAGACGAAGCCCCGTCAGTTGAAGCGGTTTTTGCTCCCTGCTGGGCTCGAGCAGAAGCTCATCCACGCGAGTGCCAAAGCGAACCTCGCCTCCAAGGGCCTCGATCCGGGCTCGCAATCCCCGCACCACCGTCGCCAATTTGTACGTCCCAATATGAGGCCGGTGCGACGTCAGGATCTCGTCGCTTGCACCGCTGGCGACAAGTTCCTCCAACACCTTGCGGCCGTAATGCTCGGGGTCGCTCACCTGGCTGTAGAGCTTGCCATCCGAAAAGGTGCCGGCACCTCCCTCGCCGAACTGCGCATTGGATTCAGGCTGAAATGGTTGACGACCCCGCCAAAAGCCAAAGGTTTGCAAGGTGCGCTGCTTCACCGGCTGCCCTCGCTCCAGCAATAACGGGCAAAACCCCATCTGTGCCAACAACAGCGCAGCGAAATAACCGCATGGACCAGCACCAACCACCACAGGCCGCAGCTCCGGGCGTTGCGGAAATCCAGTCGGGGCCTGTGCTGTAAGCCGATAGTGAGTATCCGGTGCCAATCGAATTCGACGATTGCTCCGATGACGCCGAAGCAGGGACCCCTCTCGCTTCACCGCCACATCGACGCTGTAAATCAACTCAATGCGATCTCGCCGCCTGGCATCAACGCTGCGCTTGACCAGGCGTTGCTCCAACAGTTGCTCGGCGGGGATACGCAGCCGACGCAAAACAGCCTGATGGAGAGCGTCATCGCCATGGTCGAGAGGCAGCCTTAGTTCACTCAGTCGCAACATGCCCAATCAACCCTTCGCCTGATCCATTCGATCCAGTCGTTCCATTCAAGGGTTGAGCAGGCCTACAACGGCATCGCCTGAAGGCGCTTGCCCGGCACGCAGACGAAAATCGCTTGCTGCTGCCTTCAAACGGAGCGACTGGCCATCGCGACGACGCTTTAGCCCCTCACAGATTGAGACCGGCTTCGCGTCAGGATCCACCCAACCCATTGGATCCTTGGTGCCTTCTTGCGAGACGGGTAATGGCGCCGAATCAGCCAACGCGAGAATTCTTGCCGTGTCGTATCCAGACGCCTCCAGCAAGCTGGGCTGCTCATCCCAGCGCTGTTGAAACGCGTTGGAAAAAGCGGACCAACCTTCACCACGTGCCGGGTGTTTTAACCCCATTTGCTGCCAAGGCTGAATTTGAACAGCATCCAACTGCTCAGCATCACTCAGCCAAATCCAGTTGGGTCGACTGGTCAGCCCTACGCCTAAATCACCCTTGCGCTGCATCTCTCCCAGCACGCGCGCGAGTGGGCCAGCCGGCTCAGCCGCGATGACCATGGTGGGAACATTCGACCAAAGCAAATCCTGAGACAACAGCTTCACGCTGGCGTCATCCGCAGGATTGACCGTTTGAATGGGATATGAGTCGTAACTCTTGACTGCACCACCGGCAGATCCGAACAGCTCAACAAACGCTTCGGTCTCGGTGGATTCAAGCGCGTCAAGATCTTGCACAACCATGGCCCAGCCCCAGCCCTCACGAACGGCTTCCTCCGCAATGGCCTGGAGATCATCCTTTCGCGGTGGCACCAATGGCCAAAGCCGTTCGCGGCCCTCAAGTCCTGCCAACACCGTCAGTGAGGCCCCACGCTGATAAGGCAACAGCACACTGAGTTGACGTCTCTCTGCGAAACGACCGAACGCACGCAAATCCGCCGCTGGAGGGGCCACCACTAATTGGTGATCGATGGCATCAGGGAGAACCGCATCGGGCGAGGCATCCGGAGGCAAAGCGAGCCAACCGACGCGAGCGGGGGCCACACCACAAGCTTTGACCGAAGCCTCACCAATCGAAAAGCCACGCAAAAACTGCTGCCTAAGCCGATCATCACCAGCCCCAAAGGGGAGCATCACAGTCAAGCGTGGTTGATGCAAACCACTGGCAACAAGCGACTGGCAACCAATCAAACTGACTGCGATGGCGGTCCAGGCCAACACAGGCCAATGGCCCAATTTCTGCAAAAAACTTTTTGAGGAAACAAGGGAATCTCCACGTGTTGCAACTGGAGAGTCTTGATCGAGATCCTTCAATGACTTGGCTTCTAAGGCTTGAGCAAGAGGCAGATTTGATGCTGCGCTTGCCTGAGGCGGGTTCATGAGGACGGGGGACGACTGAACCCGATTGGCCCAAATTAGTGAGCATCTGGTGTCTCGTCTGAATTTGTCACCGAGGGCTCTGATGAGCGCCATTGCGTCAACAATCCAGCTAACAAAAGACCGATTCCGATCCAAGCCGCCAGAGACCTGTTCTCCGCTGCAGCGCCCTGTCCCCAGATCGCAGTGGCAAGAAACGCCCCTCCGAGCAGCAGACATGGCACCAAAACAATGCCGCGCGCAATCCTGTTATCCGCCATCTATCCCAACTCTTTGACGCAAGGATCGGAAGCCAAGCCGGCTGAGATCAATCCCGCACTGAGATCATCACTGGAACCGATAGGGGTGACTCGAGCCAGCAAGACACCATCACTAGAACCAACGGGACGAAGATTGACGCGACGACGACGAGGCAATGCTTGTCTCAACCAGGCAATCGCCTCGGCTTCACGATCTGACTCAACCTCGATGCAAGGAAGTTGCACCGTATAAGTGCGATTGTGATCACCAACCTGCAGCACAGTCGAGGTCTGCACCTGAAGCACCTCAGCGGCCGTGGCTGGAGCAGTCACGCCACTCCAAAGCAAGAAAACAGAGATCGCCAGTAGGAGGGTTCGAATCACGGGTAGCACCACAGCGATGGCAAAGGTGATATTTGGGTGCTGTTTTTAGCCAATAAGGTTGACAATTTAATTTCGGACGGCGTCCATCGCCAACTCTGGATGGGCCGGAAGGCCCACCATCTGAGCATTGCTCTTACCCGGTGGAACCATCGGATAGCAGTTCTCACCGCGTCTGACGTGCACGTCGATCAGCATGGGGCCATCTGCCTGGAAGGCCTGTTTCAGCGAGTCATTCAGCTGTTCGCGCTCGCTGATCTTGACACCACCCACCCCGAAAGAACGAGCCAGAGCAATGAAATCCGGCATTCCATTGAGCATGTCGGACGCGGAATAGCGTTCGCCGTAAAAGCTTTCCTGCCACTGACGCACCATTCCCTGCCAATGGTTGTTCACAATCACGACCTTCACAGGCAATCGATAAGCCGCCAACGTGCCCAACTCCTGAATGTTCATCAAAATGCTGGCATCGCCCGCGATGCAAACCACCTGTTGATCAGGGCATGCCACCTGTGCACCCATCGCAGCTGGCATGCCATATCCCATAGTGCCGAGCCCAGCGCTGCTGATCCAACCGCGGGGTCCATTGCGCAAGTACTGCGCTGCCCACATTTGATGCTGGCCAACATCCGTGGTGACAATGGCTCCTGGAGCAAGATCACGCACCGCTAACAGCACCTCTTGGGGATAAATCTCACCTTCTGCAGGAGGGATCATGAGTGGATAACGCTCCTTCCAGCGATCAATGCACTCCAACCAAGCCGATGTCCGAGGCTCCTCGGGACGCTGCAAACTCAGTTCCACCAGGCGGGAGAGGCTGAGACGCAAATCCCCCAGAACGGCCACGTCTGCACCTCGATTCTTACCAACCTCTGCAGGATCAATATCGAAATGAATCACCTTGGCCCGAGGGGCAAACGTATCCAGCTTTCCTGTCACACGGTCATCAAAGCGAGCGCCAACGGCGATCAAAAGATCGCATTCCGTTACTGCAAAATTGGCGTAGGCCGTGCCATGCATGCCGAGCATGCCAACAGCCAAAGGATGATTTTCATCAAACGCCCCTTTACCCATCAAGGTTGTGGTGACAGGCAAACGAAAGCGCTCGGCCAACACTTTGAGGCTGTCGTGAGCCGAAGCCGAAATGGCACCTCCACCGACATATAAAAGAGGGCTATCGGCCTGCTCAATCAGAGCAAGAGCTTCAGAAATGGCCGCATCTTCAGGTGGCGCCGGCTGCTGAAAACCGGTCGGGATCACAGAACCGGGCTCCACCGGCACGTAATCGAACATCTCCTGCCCAACATCTTTAGGCACATCAATCAGCACAGGGCCTGGACGACCTGCAGCAGCGATCAAAAAAGCCTGAGCGACGATTGCCCCGAGATCGGCAGGATCCCGAACGACCCAGGAATGTTTGACGATCGGTAGTGTGATGCCAAAGATATCGGTCTCCTGAAAGGCATCCGTTCCAATAGCCGGACGGGGCACCTGACCGGTGATCACGACCATCGGCACCGAATCCATTTGAGCGGTAGCGATCCCCGTCACCAGATTGGTCGCACCAGGGCCTGAGGTCCCGAAACAAACGCCCACTTTCCCCGTGGCGCGGGCATAAGCATCAGCCGCATGGCTCCCCGCCTGCTCGTGACGCACCAAAAAATGTTTCACCCACCCTTCGCTCTCGGCGATGTGAAGGGCGTCATATATGGGAAGAATGGCCCCACCGGGATATCCAAAAATCGTGTCGACGCCATGACGGCGTAGAGCATCCATGAGTGCCGTAGCACCACTCACGCGTGTAGATCGACCCGATTCCTGCCCGCCGACAACCGTGGGAGCGGAGATAAGGGTCACGGCGTCACCGGCGGTATGACCCTAAAGATTAGGGGTCAACAGCTCGTGATGCTCTGTGCTGTCAAATCATGGCCTTGAGAATCAAAACCGGAGTTCACCAGCGGATTTGAAAAGGAATGCCTCCGTGCAGGTGCGGGCCGGTTTTGGGACCAATCCTC
>MDSW01200816.1_pt1 | contig 19364 bp, 20 predicted proteins | sample 811171 | NCBI WGS metagenome assembly MDSW01 (sample SAMN05326641, study PRJNA326480) | marine metagenome | isolation source: seawater | place: Atlantic Ocean: North West | collected 2012 | reverse complement strand
TTCTATTAAATCCGCAAGATCATCTTCAAACTGCCCAATGTAATCCAGATCCCCCCGCCGTATCGGATCAGGCCCATGTCCGCGCAAATCGGGGATAAGCACTTCGTAACCGAGTTGCTCGTTCAACGCCTCACCCAAGGCGACGTAAGCGCCACCATGCCAACCCGATCCATGCAGAAGTATCACTAACGGATTTTGGTCTTTTTGAGGTGCAAATCGGCGCAAACCCAATTGTGCACCATCACGCGCGCGATAATGGATCAGACCAGGATCAGACGCCACAGTCGCCCGGGCCGCATGAAAATCGAGACTGCCTTTAAAAACTGCTGTGCTGATCCATTGGGTCCCAATCAAGACCAACGCCAAAATCAGATAAATCGAAATTGAAACTATCGCAAATTTCAGGGCCACTAGAAAATAAGACACCACAAGTTAACCTTTAAAAAAAAATCTGTCTGAATGTGAAAGTGGTTAAAACGGTCTTCAGCAAATCACAAGCCAAATCAACTATCAAACACCTACGAATACTTTTTAAGTAAAAGATAAAGCCATCACCCTGACAAGGGGCTTCAGATTTTTATCAGACTGGCGCCAGCGCGTCCGCCTTTTAGCACCTCATCATGGGCTTGGGCGCAGTCTTCAAAGTCATAAATCCGATCAATCGAAGACGTGAACGCCCCCGCCAGATGTGCGGCATGGAGCGCCTCAATCGCCATCTGACGTTCTGGCGCAGGCAGAATGTAAATGAGCGAAATATCAATCTTAAGTGCTTTAAAGAGATATTGTCCGAACGGTACTGTTGGTGTCATGTCAAGGGCGGAGCCATAGGCGGCAATGGTGCCCATGGGACGCATGACATCACCCAAAAGCGCCGCATTCGCCCCAAATTCCAGTTCAACCGCACGATCAACGCCTTCTGGACAAATCTTTTTGATGTCCTCTGCCAAGGTGGGCGCCATATATTCAAGCACATGATCCGCTCCAGCGGCATGTACGCGCGCGTGGTTTTTGGCTGAGGCCGTCGCGATGACGCGCGCACCCGCCCATTTTGCAAGCTGCACTGCGATATGACCCACGGCCCCAGCACCCCCGCAAATCAGGACAGTCTTTCCACTGATATCTTCGCCGCCCAAAAGGCAATGTGCGGCCGTCAGACCCGGAATTCCAAATGAGGCGCCACATTCCATACTGATGCCATCCGGGAGAGGGACAGCCTGTTCCTGAGGCAAAGCAATAAACTCTGCCATTGTCCCATAGGGCCGCGCCCATTGACCATTCCAAACCCAAACGCGCTGCCCGATACGCGCGGCGTCTCCCCCTGCTCCGACCGCCGTGATCACACCGGATCCGTCGGAATGGGGCACAATGAGGTCATAGGCTGGTTTGCTGACACCTGGGCGCAGTCCAGCGCGCGCTTTTACATCGGAAGGATTAACGCCGGAGTAGATCAGTTGCACCAAAACTTCGCCTGCCTTAGGTACCGGACGCGGAAGATCAATTTCGTTTAAAACATCTTTTGCAGGACCAAACCGTTCATAGGCGATCGCACGCATGGATCAGGACAATTTCCGACGCAGACGAATGATCACATCCACGGATGCGATTTCGGCACCCTCTGGCACCTCGGGCAATTGCATGATTTTGAGCTGATCCACCGGCGCATCAGTCAGTTCATGCGTATCTTCCCAGTAAAAATGCGGGTGATCGTGAGTGTTCGTATCAAAATAGCTGCGTGACCCGTCAACCGTCACCTCTTGCAAAAGACCGGCATCACAAAAGGCACGTAAAGTATTGTAAACAGTCGCCAAAGATACACGATCTCCGGTCCTTTGAACCCGTTCAAAAAGGCTTTCTGCGGTGACATGGCGATGATGTCCGTCGCCCACCAACGCTTCGGCCAGCGCCATACGTTGCTTGGTCGGCCTTAACCGGGCCGAGGCAAGCCAGTTGCCCGCCCGTTTTGTTACTACAGAAATCACGACTCTTTCCTCATGCTCCACTTTTAGCATAAGACATTTCTGCATTCAAATTCAAAAAACACGTCAATATTTTGCAAGAAATCCATTGAAGTGACCAACCCATTGTAATTGCGATACTTGCCAGCACAAAGGTGGGGGTGATAGAGAAGTTTTAAACAAATGTTAAATCGTTTAAAGAAAGAACAAAAATATGTCTGAATATCCGAGCAGCTTTGACAGAGATGCGCTCTTGAAATGCGCCAGAGGAGAGCTGTTTGGCCCCGGCAATGCCCAGCTGCCTGAACCGCCTATGCTGATGATCGACCGAGTGAACGAAATCAGCAGTGATGGCGGAGAGCATGGCAAAGGTCATTTGGTGGCAGAATTTGATATCCGCCCCGATCTTTGGTTTTTTGACTGCCACTTCCCGAATAATCCGATTATGCCCGGCTGTTTGGGCCTTGATGGATTGTGGCAACTCACGGGATTTAACCTTGGCTGGCGGGGCTGGCAGGGACGCGGTTATGCGCTTGGCGTTGGCGAGGTCAAGCTGACCGGTATGGTGCGCCCGGATAGAAAAATGCTACGTTATTTCGTCGATTTCACCAAAGCGATCCAGACCCGCCGCCTCACTATGGGTGTGGCAGACGGACGTGTTGAAGCGGACGGAGAAGTCATTTATCAAGTTAAAGATATGAAAGTGGCCCTGTCGGAAACCTAGATTACAGGCCAGAAACAAAAAGGAAACCCAATGCGCAGAGTTGTGGTGACAGGTCTTGGCGTTGTATCCTCTATCGGGAACAACGCGGACGAGGTTTTGCAAAGCCTTAAAACAGGTGCTTCGGGCATCACAGCGAATGATGACATGAAAGAGCATGGATTTCGCAGTCAGATCGCAGGCTCCCTTAAAATTGATCCGGCAGAACATATCGACAAACGCACATTGCGTTTTATGGGCCAGGGTGCAGCATACGCTTACATTGCGATGGAACAGGCAATTGCCGATGCCGGGCTGAGCGAAAGTGATGTGTCAAATCCCAACACAGGATTGATTGCCGGGTCAGGCGGCCCTTCGACAAGTGCGATGCTTTTGGCCCATCAGACGGTTTTGAATTCTGGTGCACCAAAACGCATCGGGCCGTTTGCCGTTCCTAAATGTATGTCCTCTACCGTCTCTGCGAACCTTTCCACGGCCTTCAAGATTAAGGGCATCAATTATTCCATCACCTCAGCCTGTTCGACGTCACTTCACTGTATCGGAAACGCTGCAGAACAAATCATGCTTGGCAAACAGGATCTGATGTTTGCCGGTGGTGGCGAAGAATTGGATTGGACACTGTCCTGCCTCTTTGATGCGATGGGCGCGATGTCGAGCAAATATAATGATACCCCGCAACGCGCCTCACGCGCCTTTGACGCGGATCGCGACGGGTTCGTGATCAGCGGTGGGGGGGGCATTGTGGTGCTGGAAGATCTGGAGCGCGCACAGGCGCGTGGCGCTAAGATCTATGCCGAGGTGACAGGCTATGGTGCGACTTCGGATGGACATGACATGGTGGCGCCTTCGGGCGAAGGCGGAGAACGGGCCATGCGCATCGCTCTTTCCACTCAGCCCGACAGTCACAAAGTCGGCTACATCAATGCACATGGGACCTCAACCCCTGTCGGAGACGTTGGAGAAGTCAAAGCCGTGCGTCGTGTCTTTGGCGAAGGAAACACACCTCCGATCAGTTCCACAAAATCCATGACCGGACACAGTCAGGGGGCCGCAGGAGCACAAGAAGCAATTTATTCGCTTTTGATGTTGGACAATGATTTTATTTGCCCCTCAATCAATGTCGAAACGCTTGATCCTGAATTGTCAGGCTCAGAAGTTGCCACAGCCCTCGTGGACAATGCAGGACTTGAGGCCGTCATGACAAACAGCTTTGGTTTTGGCGGCACCAATGGATCTATGATTTTGTCCAAAATCCTTTAACTAGAAGAGGCAAAAGATGAACCAGCTTAGCGGCAAAAAAGGTCTTGTCATGGGGGTGGCAAATGAACGCTCCATTGCTTGGGGCATTGCAAAGGCGCTTCATGAGGCGGGCGCAGAGCTTGCGTTTACCTATCAAGGCGAAGGTTTTGGCAAACGGCTGGAACCCTTGGCTGAAAGCGTTGGCTCAACCTGCATGCTGGATGTGGATGTCACAGATGATGCCTCCCTTGATCATGCGTTTGACTACCTTTCGACGCATTGGGGAAACCTTGACTTTCTGGTGCATGCGCTGGCCTTTTCCGACAAAACCGAACTGACAGGACGGTTCATCAACACCAGCAGGGCGAATTTCAAAAACTCTTTGGACATCTCTGCCTATTCTTTGATCGACGTAGCACGGCGGGCCTATCCGATGATGAAAGACAAGGGTGGATCCATCATCACAGTGACCTTTCAGGGATCAAACCGCGTGACACCGTTTTACAACGTAATGGGGGTTGCCAAAGCAGCGCTGGAATCGGCAACCCGTTATCTTGCAAGCGACCTTGGTCAGGACAAGATCCGCGTCAATGCGATTTCACCGGGCCCCATGAAAACGCTGGCCGGCGCAGCCATCGGCGGCGCACGTAAAACCTATAAATTCACCGACCAAAACGCACCGTTAGGATCAAACGCGACGCTGGAGGCCGTGGGCGGCACAGCGGTTTATCTGGCTTCTGACGCGGCAGCCTGCACCACGGGCGAGATTATCCATGTCGATGGCGGTTTTCATGTCATGGGCATGCCTAAGGTCGAAAACATCTGATCAAAGATCGCGCGAATCCGGCGGCTCATCACCTGTCTGAAGACAGGGTTCGTTTCCCAATTTCAGGCCGCATCCAATATGATTATCCAAAGTCGATCCCGTTTCCGCCTGATCGAGAGACAGGGTTCTCCAAAATACGGCCCTTCGTTCAATATTTCATGTCTCCAAAACGCTGTACTTTTATCTTCATGTTCTCACAAAGCGCATCGGATTGATCAATTGTAAGGTAAAAATGGGACGCAACACCGGATGCTTGGGATTGGCGACGCAAAATTTACCCGCAACAAAGCCTAACCCCTCAGATGTTACATTTGCGCGGGGATCGGGCATTTTCTCGCTCTAGAGATCATCAAAATTATGACCCAAAAGGCTGGTCCCTTTAAATCGGTGCCAGAAATGTCATGGGTCTGAAAAGGGCCTATTGGCATTTGGGCAAGGCACATAGCATTTCATAAAGAAAATTCGCCCCTGTCAGAGCTGTATTCCCACTCGGGTCGTATGGCGGAGAAACTTCGACAAGGTCGCCACCAACAATATTCAGCCCTGCCATCCCGCGGATGATCTCCAATCCCTGAACCGATGTCAGCCCACCGACCTCTACAGTGCCAGTGCCCGGCGCATAGGCGGGGTCAAGACTATCGATATCATATGTGAGATAGACGGGTGCATCACCTATCTTTGCACGGATCTCTTCCATCAATGGGCTAAGGGACTTATGCCAGCAGTCTTCGGCCTGAATTACCCGCCACCCTTTGTCCCGTGCCCAATTAAAATCGTCCGGACTGTATCCCGTGCCTCTTAACCCTATTTGAAAGACTTTGTCATTGATCAAGCAGCCGTCTTCCCATGCGCGTCGAAAGGGGCATCCATGGGCCACTTTTTCTCCAAACATCTCGTCATTTATATCCGCATGCGCATCCACATGGACCAGTGCCACAGGCCCATATCGGTTTCGCATTGCGCGCAGGATCGGCCAGGTAAGCGTATGATCCCCCCCAAGCGTCAGCGGGATGACGTCATGACGCAGAACATTGTCAAAATAGTCCGTAATGATATCAACCGATTTTTTCAGATCAAAAGTATTTATTGGCACATCGCCAATATCGGCCACCTGCATACGATCAAACGGTGCAGCCCCCGTCGCCATATTGAACGGGCGTAACATCCGGCTTTCGTCGCGGATCTGTCGTGGGCCAAGGCGTGTTCCGGGACGATTGGATGTGCCAATGTCCATAGGGATCCCGACAAAGCAGGCATCCAAACCCTCTGCCCCCTCTTGCGCGGGAAGGCGCATAAAGGTCGCAGGACCGCCCGTTCTAATCATATCATTGCCGCCAAGAGGTTGATTAAATGCGCTCATGTCCTGTCGATCCTTCGTTTATCTTGAACGTAAATGTGCACGGCAAATTCACACAAGACCAGAAAAATGATTACGCTTAAACAAAATTTAGGTCTTTCGCCGGTCCAGCGCCAACTCTGCGCCTTTTGTGGCGTAGCGGATTTTCCATCACAGACCAAAAAGATGCACGGCGAAGAAGATTTGCTTCGACTATCTTTCCGCTATGATTAAACTCCTCAGAAAGACCTGTAATGTTGAGAGCATATCTTATGGCAGAAGTTGATATTTCCGGCGTGACGCTCGCCGCCATTCGTAGGCGCAGATATGCATTGCGCGAAAACCTGCGCCACACTCCAAGTGTTGCTCTGACCTCTCCGCGCATTTCCGAGACGCTCAACGGTGCAGATGTGTTTTTGAAATTGGAGTGTTTTCAACACACAGGGACTTTCAAGGCGCGCGGTGCTTTATCGGTTGCGCTCCATATTCCTGAAACGGATAAGCCCAACGGCATTACTGCTGCAAGTGCGGGCAACCACGCAATTGCCGCGGCTTGGGCTGCAAGAACCATTGGCACCTCAGCCAAGGTTGTGATGCAATCCACAGCAAACCCCTATCGTATTGCCCTCGCCAAAGCGGAAGGGGCAGAGGTCGTGATCAAAGATCCGGGCGCGCCGACATTTGCAGAAGCAGAGCGCCTTGTGTGCGAAGAAAACCGTACCTTCATTCATCCCTTCGAAGGCCTCCATACCTCGCTTGGGACCGCGGGGGTGGGATTGGAACTGATGGAGGACGTGCCCGATCTTGATGCGGTGGTGGTGTCCTGCGGTGGCGGCGGGTTGATGAGCGGGGTAAGCGCAGCGGTAAAGCTGATCAATCCCGCCTGCAAAGTCTATGGCGTGGAACCTGAAGGCGCCGATAGCATGAGCCGGAGTTTTACGGCGGGCCATCCTGTAACCTTAAAAACAACCTCTACAATTGCCGACAGCCTCGCACCGCCGATGGCCCTGCCCTTTGGATTTACCCTATGTCGGGAATATGTTGATGAATTGGTCCGTGTGAGCGACGAAGAGATTTGTGCCGGACTGGTGATCCTTCAGGAAGACGCAAAACTCGCTGTCGAACCGGCCGCCGGTGCGGCCATCGCCGCTGCCCTTGGCCCGCTACGGGACAGAGTGTCAGGACAACGAGTTGGTGTCATTATATGTGGTGCCAACATCGACTGCAGCACATACCAAGAACTGCTCGCGCGGGGGCAACGGTTTATTGCTAGATCTGCTCGAGATTAGGCAATATCTGACCCAGTCACGATTTAGGACAAAAAAATGGGCGCAGACCTACGTTTGCGCCCCAGTCCAACAGGGAGGAAGGACACTTTAACCCGTGCCCCAAGGGTCTCGCGTTCTTAACCCTACTATAGACCAATTACGGCCGAATTCAGGCAAGTTCATGATTTTTTATGGTCCGACAAAAATATTGTGATTTGGTTAACGTTTCTTAAAAAAACAGTCTTTGATCGCATAGGACCTCCAGTGCCATTCAACTGGCGAAGCACTGTAAATATCTGAAAATGTGTTTTCTGGCCATAAAACTCTGACCCTGCATCTATTCATAGTGATAGTCGATTTCCGCCCAAGTGTCCGTCGGGAAAATCCACAACACTTCAAAGGGAACTTTTCCAATATTTTTAAGCCCGTGCAGAGCATTTTGGGGGATATACACCGTGTCACCAGAGTTTAGTATTTTGGGCGTTTCACCGGAACCCAACAATTCAGCCCGTCCCTTCAACACATAATATATTTCCTGTGGCGCGTGACGATGGGGGGCCAGTGATTGATTAACTGCGACCTCCAGCCGTCCCATGGACAAACCTTCGCTGCTGCCCAACGTCTTATCCACCAAATGGCACCACCGTAAATCTGGGCTCATCGCGTGATGAACTGCATGATCAGCTGCGCTATGCCAGTCTGCGCATTCAGCGGGTTGAACAAATATTTCGGACATGGCTGCATTTCCTTTCAGAACCTCAATGACCCCATCGATCAACGGCGTATTTTCATCCAGTCTCTGAGCGCAAAATAATATTGAATGGCAGGCAGGAACCAAGGATTTCCGTCGTAAAAGGGTACCCTTTGCGGTGGTGGACCGTAAAACACGCTGGTGCTGTTGCCGGTTCCCATGGCCGTTTCGGCGACCTTTTTACCAAGCCAACGCGCCCAAACAGTACCTGATCCAGCATATCCCGCAGCGTAATAAATATCGTTGTGTTCGAAAATCACCGGAAGCTGCGCCCGAGTGAATCCGACATTTCCCAACCATGCGTAATCAACTCCGCACTCAGCGAGGTCTGGAAAAATGAGCGTCAGTTTACGCTTTAAATAGGTCACGGTTCGTTGGGTTGCCTCAGTTCTGTCAAAACTGCGCGATCCGATGAGGATACGGTCGCGATCAGGCGTTGGGCGGAAATAACTATAGAGGTTGGCGGTATTTCCATACATGCGCAGCTTGGGCATAAACGCGTTGACACGATCTTTACCAAGCCGTTCAGTGACGATAATTGCGCTTTGTGCAGGCACCAGACGTTTGCGAAGAAACGATCCGACCTTGTGTTGCGTGCCTGTATAGGCGTTTGTTGCCATAATCACTTTGCCGGCAATAATCGTGCCTTTGTTTGTTACAACCGATTTCTTGCCGGGTGACAGATCGTTCACCTCGTAAACGGGTGTGTGTGACAGAACGATCGCCCCTGCTTCCTCAGTGCGTCTTAAAAGCCCCGCGAAAAATTTACCGGGATGAAAGCCGCCAATTTCTTCGCGTACCATACCACCGTGAAATAAATCGGTTGAGATTTCGCTATGCTGGTCTTTGCGCTCCACCATATAGGCTTTATGACCGACAACACGGTTGAGCCGATCTACTTCGCGCGCCTGAGTGTCATAATCGCGCGCGCTCATGGCGCCTGTAAAACGACCCGTCATCTGAAACTGGCACTCTATCTTTTCTTCTTCGCAGAATTTTGCGAGGTCCAGACGCGCTTCTATCCCTTCGCTATAGGCTTCATCGGCAAAGTCGGTTCCAAATTTCGCGCTAAGTTCTCCGTGGGACAGACGTATTTGCCCACTGCAAATGCCGCCATTACGGGTGGATGCACCAAACCCCGGCGCCCCGCTGTCCAAAACCACCACGGATCGCCCCTGTCGCGCAATGCTCAATCCTGCTGAAAGCCCTGTATATCCGCCCCCTACGACGACAAAATCAGCCTCCGCGGGCAAAACATGTTGCACAGAAGATGAAAGGCTTTCTTCAATGTCCCACCAAAAGGCGCTCATTTTCATGTCAAATCTCTCAAATCGTCCGAAGTGCCCCAAAAAGCAGGGTCAAAATGTCTGTCTTACATTCTGCCGTTCTGCAGGTTTTGCAAGTCGAATTGTAGAAAGGCCAACACTTCGCTTTAGAAATTCGTTTCCCTTCCATTGCTTGGGCGGTTAAGCTTAACAGAGGGGCCAAGGCGTCACCGTCCTCAGAAAGGCACTTTATGAACAAAGCACTCCTGCCCTGGCTCGCAATGGTTTACATGGGGGCTATGTGGGGCCTGTCTTTTTCACTGGGCAAACTCGCAACGCAATATGGTGCCGCCCCGATGGGCATTTCATTTTGGAGCGCGTTTTTTTCTGGCTGTTTACTGTTGATCTACTGCCTTCTCACTGGTCGGTATTTTTCCCTGAGTTGGGCTTTGATTAAAACGATCTGCATCCTCGGCCTCTTGGGGAGCGCCTTGCCCGGTTTGCTTTTTTATTACGCAGCCTCCAGGGTCCCCGCCGGTGTTTTATCCATCACCGTAACTTTGGCACCGATTTTCACCTACGCCTTGGCGCTTTTGCTGCGCATTGAGGGATTTTCAAAAATCCGTTTTTTTGGGCTGGTATTGGGGCTGTCCTCCATCTGCATGATTGTTCTTCCAGAGGCCAGCCTGCCGAATAAAACTGCGGCCGTTTGGGTATTGCTTGCCTGTCTGAGTTCATTTTTCTATGCCTGTGAAAGTATTTACATTGGAATAGCCAAGCTGGATGATATTGGACCTATTCGGCTCAGCTGCGGAATGGGGTTTGCGTCGGCTGCCTTTCTTTTCTTTCCAACGTTCTTGACAGGCGCACTGACAGAGACTTTGAGCACGTCAACCGAATTGACGATGACGATCTTTGGACTGAGCCTTATTGGGGCGACGGCCTACACAGCTTTTGTCTATACGATACGCGCATCAGGGCCTATTTTTGCCAGTCAGGTCGGGTATCTTGTCACAGTATGCGGCATTCTCTGGGGAATTGTGATTTTTGGCGAAGCCCATTCTGGCTGGATTTGGGTTTCATTTGTTTTAATGATGCTCGGACTTCTTTGTGTCAGCCCGCGCGACACCACAATCGACAAAGGCTCGCCAAACACAGCACTTTGACGCGGTCCAACCGAGGAAAGCAACACGTTTCATAATTAACACACGACATGTTTAAAACGGGCACGGGAACCTGTCACAATATGGTCAACCTGCCGTCGACAAGCCCCACCCGTTTAATTAGCCCCGCTTGGGACAACCTCCTTGCAGCTTCAAGATAGAATTTATCGTCTCGCTTCTTGTTGAAGCGATCATTGCTCAGCACGGTCAGTCTGTGGCGATCGGCATGTCGCACCAAAAGCGCATCCGCCTTGTGGCCCTTTTGAGACACAGTCAATTGATGGCGGTTCATTCCCATAACGCGACAAAGCGTCATGGGAACCGTTTCAGTAGGTTGCATTAATTTGTTTTGTTTCAGCAATCTTTGAATACTGTGATCAAAAAACAAATGTACGGAAAACCCATCAGCCTGTAATTCTGTAATGAAGTCCTGAAAAAGCCCCAAGTCCCATTTCACAAGCCCCAGAAGGTTATTCGAATCTACAACAAGTGTACCTCGCGTGGGAGGGTCAGCATTTTCCGGATCATCCCTCGTGGGGGCCAGTCCCATGCGAATGCGCCGATATCCGGCAATAACCAAAAGCGCTGTGAACGCATATACGACGAGCGTTACAATACTGTCTCGATCCACAATCAACAAAAAGCACAAGACAAGTGACACACTGACCCAAAGGAAGGTACCGCGGAAATAAAGCCCGACCACTAAAACCGACAGGCTTATAATAAGCGGGAGTTGGCTTGCTTCATCGCTTAACCAGGGCATCTGTGGGTGCGACCTTTCTCATAACGTGTCTCAAAGTTTGGAGCGCATGAGGCAGCGCGACAGCCTTGCGAAGATCCCTTATATACAACTTGCTGCGACGTTTCAAAATGAGGCTGAAGCATGATCAAACACGGATGGACCACGATTGGCCCGACGTCTCCATTTTGGTCGCAATGATGGATATGTTTTCCCTCAGTATCATTGTTTTTTCAACAGGGATAACGCCTGACGCAATAGATTCGCAGTTAAAATATTGATTCCCGACCTCTACGTCAGCAAATCATCAAAGTCGCCAAGGTTCACAGAAGCGCGCAGCAGTTCCAGATGTGCCACCAATTCTTTCAGGTTGTCTATCTGAATCGCGTCTCTTCCGTCTTTCATCTCAATCGGTTTTCCTTTGTGATAGACTGAGATTTGAACCCGCCCATCCAAAAGCTCCACCCACCATTTTTTCACTTTCACGGGAATCGCCGTACGTCTTATATTGCCATTCACATCGGCGAGCCACTTGTATTTGACAGGTTGATAGGACCGGTTTGATGCAATTTTTATCTGTTCATTCAAGCCCTTAATGATTTTATCCCGCTTTGCTAACGTGGCAACAATGTGGCTGTCTGGTTCCCGAACAACAAAATCAAAAGATTCAAATATTTCTGACTTCGCTCCCCGTTTGCGTGCCTTTACGTCAAAATGTGTTGTCATCGCAAATGCCCTAGAGGGTTGAAGGTGTCTAAAACCGTATTCGGCTTTCTTCGATCAATGGTGGGGCATTGCCTTGAGGTAGACCCACCATCTTGGCCTTAACAGAACCGCCAACAGAACCATCGTTGTCGATTACGGCTCAATTTATAATTATATAGAAGTTCGTCTGAGTCAAATTTCTGAGATTTTGGGACTATCTTGATCAACCCTCAAAATCAGTGGGGGTCTGGCGAACCGGATATTTCCTGCCCCGGATCATCGGCTTGGGACATCAGCGATTTAAGGACTTTTTCTGACTTCTTAAGCTTTTCCGCATTTTTCTGACGCCAGTCTTGATACCCCTCCCGCAGGCGTGTGTTGATCACTTCGTGGCTCAGAACACGTCCGATGGCTTCCATGAAGGCAACGCATTCATCGACGGCCCCTTTTTCCAATAATAGCGGCGCAACGCCGGTTTTAAACTCTGTGTGGCGCCAGTATGTCATAAAAATATGATTGTCGTCCCCATGATCCTCATGTTGTGAGGACAGGTGTAACTCCAAAACAGTTGATATCGCTTCGCCCATGCCGAACGGCATAGGGTGATAAGAAAACAACTCATTGCGCAGAAAAGGTATCAGGATCGAAAGGTCACCACCCTTTTGATAAGTCTTCCAAGCTGCCTCTATCTGCTTCAGCTCTTGTTTGCGACTTTCTTTTGCGCGTTTATCCTGCTCGTCCCGCATGACGTCGGATGCATGGCTTGAAAGCTTCTTTTTGGGTTGGAACATCGGGTTTGGGCGGAATTGCACGCCGTTGCGATCTTTCATCATCCGTGTCAGGCTGACCTGCGCTTGCGCCTTGGCAAGATGTGACTTCTCGCGTTCAAGAAGACCTTGAATTTGATTGCCTTCACCGCTGTATTTGTTCATTGCTTTGGCCTTGCTGCGCGCTGAAGGAACATCCAAATCGGGGAAGGGACCGATGGAGATCAGAGTATCACCTATAGCTGTCCTGTGGCGCAGAAACCAAAGTTTCTTTCCGTTAGGATAGACCGTCAGCAGAAGATACGGGATGGCATCATCCTCAAACGTCTGCTTACGCCCCAGCGGCCGCAGCTCGTGCACCAATTTATTACTTAAGCGCATTGGCTTTCTCTGACTCAGTCACCGTTCTTTCATGTCTAACGGCAAAACGCCCTCTTCCGTTAGAAAAAAGTGGATTACAGATGTGATGTGTTCAAAGAGACACGCCAGAACGCCCAGCCAGATCGACAAAGAACTGCCACGCCACACGCCCGGATCGCGCACCGCGCGTGGCCTGCCATTCTATGGCTTCGGCACGCAAAATTACGGGATCTGGCGCTATCCCATAAGCTGCACAATATCCGTTGATCATCTCAAGATATTCATCCTGCGTACAGGGATGGAACCCTAACCAAAGCCCGAAGCGATCAGAGAGGGACACTTTTTCTTCGACTGCCTCAGAAGGGTTGATCGAAGAAGAGCGTTCATTTTCGATCATATCGCGCGGCATCAGGTGGCGCCGGTTAGATGTGGCATAAAACAGCACGTTTTCAGGGCGTCCTTCGATCCCACCGTCAAGAACCGCCTTGAGCGATTTATAATGTTGATCGTCATGGCTAAAGCTCAGGTCATCGCAAAACAGCAAGAAGCGATGTTTGGAGACCCGAAGATGATTAAGGAGCCGAGATACGCTCGGCAAATCTTCACGCTGAAGTTCAACGATTTTAAGTGCATGACCCTGAGCGCAAACAAACCCGTGAACCGCCTTGACAAGAGATGATTTCCCCATGCCACGCGCGCCCCACAAAAGCGCGTTATTTGCGCCAAAACCTTTGGCAAATTGCATCGTGTTCTGCAGAAGAGTATCGCGCGAACGGTTGATCCCGACCAAAAGCTCCAATGCGACCCGCGACACGTCCTTAACCGGAACAAGCCGGTCTGGCGCAACGTGCCAGACAAAGGCCTCAGCACTGTCAAAATCAGGCGAAGACAAAGGTGCAGGCGCCATGCGATCCAGCGCAGCGGCAATCCGGCTCAATTCATCAGCCATTTTTGCTCTCGCCAAGTTCTTCGTCAGTGTCCTCATCATCAAGGAACGCGTCGTCCTCAATGGCCTCTTCATCCTCGTCGTCATAATACCCTTCGGCGCGCAGCTTTTCTTCGCGTTTCTTTTCAACCCGCGCAACAAGGAATATGGACACCTCGTAAAGCCCATAAACAACGACAAATAAGATAAGCTGGGTGATTACGTCCGGCGGCGTCACAAGGGCTGCCAAGAGCAAAATGCCCACGACTGCATATTTGCGCACGCTGCCAAGCCCCTCTGCATTCACAAGACCCGCCTTCCCCATCAGGGTAAGCAAAACAGGGAGCTGGAAACAAAGTCCAAATGCGATGATGAATTTGAGTGTGATATCCAGCGACTCATTTACCTTGCCAAAAAAGGTTATGCTGATACCGCTGTCCGTTTCCGGAACGGCAATCGTTTCTGCACCCCCACTGCTTGTCGCCGACTGAATTAGGGTCGCAAAAACCGAACTCACATCCACAAATCCGAGGAAAAAGGCCATCGCCAAAGGCGTGACGACAAAATGGGCAAAACTCGCCCCCAGAAGGAACATCACTGGCGAGGCGATCAAAAAGGGTAGAAAGGCATTTTTTTCCGACCGATAGAGACCAGGCGCCACAAAACGCCACATCTGAAGTCCTATGACCGGAAAAGCCAAAGCGAACCCAAACACCATTGAAATACGAAACAAAGTAAAGAGGTATTCCTGCGGAGAGGTATATTGCATCGTCGGCGACGGATCCCCAAGATCGCGCAAGGTTGCCTCAATCGGCTCAAGCAGAAACTGCAAGATTGGCTCTGCAACAGTAAATGCAATCACAATGCCCACGATGAATGCGATCACAGATCTGATCAACCGTGTGCGCAATTCTGCCAGATGCTCTATGAGAGGGGCCGCACTTTCTTCGATATCGTCTGTATCTCTATTGCTCATCTTTAATCCTAAGAGGCTGCATCATCTGCTGACTTTCCCGTTGATGTCCTCTTTGGGCTTGCAGATTTTCGGGTCGCGGCCGCCTTTGGAGGCGTGGTTTTTTTATTCGCTAATGTCTTGGCCGGGGCTTTTTTTGCGACCGGCGCTTTCACAGCCGGCTTTGATGCAGATGCGGTCGTCTCTTTTTGCGAAACATCTTTTTGTTCCGCTTCACGTTTTTCGGCAGCACGCTGTTTGGCCGCCTCGTGGATTTTTTTCGCCGCTTCCTTACGCTCTGCTGCCAGTTTTCCTGTTTCTGTGCCCGGATCATAGGACGCAAACTCGCTTGTGGCCTGCTTCACTTGATCCATGCTGGTCTTCAAAGGGTTACTCGCGGCCTTTAGCGTCTTGCTGACCTCTTTGACACCAGCCTGATCCGCGGCATCATCCATTGCACGGGAAAATTCACGCGCCATGCCACGGGCTTTCCCGACAAACTGCCCGACTTTACGAAACATTACAGGAAGATCTTTTGGGCCGATCACAATCAGGGCAACAATCCCGATCACCAAAAGCTCGGTCCATCCAAGGTCGAACATAGGCTCAGGCCTTGTCTTTGTCGTTTTCCGGTGTCACGTCTTTCGCAGTCGTAGCCGCTTCCTCTTCGATCTCTTTGGTGCTGTCATTTACACCCTTCTTGAAGGCAGTGATGCCTTTGCCGACTTCACCCATCAGCGAGCTGATTTTTCCACGACCAAAAAGGACCAGAACTACCACCGCAATCAGCAGAAGCCCCGGCAGACCAATATTGTTCAACATGCGATCTCTCCCGTTATTCGATATCCTAAGAACACCGAGTTACACAAACATGCAAGACACTTATTGCTTTACGCGGGCCGATTAAAGGTCGAATTCACGCAAAAAATACCTTTTGTACCCCCCCGAGCCATCTCTATGACCCAGAAACCTGTCTTTCATAGCCCATAAAATAGGCTGAACCCAGCAATGACAATATTTTATTCTTGTCGTGGGGTTATTTGTGACCCGCTCAAACGCTTTTGCCAAATGTCAGAGAGCAATAGAAAAAAATGGGTGCCACAGAGTTTTGAAAAATTTCCCTTTTTGTACAGAGTGAAAGGACATTGCAGTTTCAGTACTGTCATAAATTGGATTTAGGCCTTTGGGTGGATCACGTAGTAACTGTATTTTATATATTATAACTGGCTTTATACGATGAACCTACAGAAGTTCCACAAACTCGCCCGCCCCAAGGTTTTCGTCATGGGACGGGCTATTTTCCGCGTCTGCTTTGTTACGACTAAGGTTTTTATTTTTCGACTTTGTCGTACTGTTTATGCTCTGAGCTATTACCCATGATTAAAACCAAGCCACACAGTATCGCAGCGATGAGCGTATATAGGCCTGGAGATGATCCTCCCCAACCCATGAACATTGCACCATCGACGGCAGCCCAGCTTGCAGTATCGTATGGAAATCCCATAATTAGTTCTCCTTCTACTATGTTAACTTGATGCGGGTTGAGAGGCGGAAATGCCTTCGGGATAGGCTTGCGCAGGAACCTTGACAGGATCTAGCCCAGCAATTTCGGCCGCCTCAGGTGTGCGTAGCATACCCAATCCCTTCAGAATAAGCGATACGACATAGCCAGGCACAAACCCAAGTAAGAAGAAGACAATTGCTCCCACGATTTGCCCGATCAAGCTGATCGTTGGTGGATTTTCGATATCTAGTGCCGGATAGCCAGACGCAAACACACCCAGCATAATGAGCCCAAATAGACCAATGGTTCCGTGAACGGTCACTGCGCCCACCGCATCGTCTATTCCACGTCTTTCCAGCCATGCCGCACAGGGTTGCAAGATCACACCGGCGACAAATGCAATGATAAATGCAAGACCCGGGAAGTAGATATCCAGACCTGAAGCCACAGAGATAATACCTGCGAGCGCGCCTGACATCATCCAGAAGGGATCTTTTGTGTATATCCAAGCTCCGATGATTCCGCCTGCAATCCCCATCAGTATGTTGAACGCCAAAGCAGAGAGTGTGATAGGTGTTCCGTAGATGGTTGCAGCCTTATCACCATACCAAGACCATGCTTCGCCGGGCACGATTACACAGGCCATAAGAAAGCCCCAGAAACCAACAATAATTAGCATCAAACCCGTAACGGTGAGAGGAAGATTATGGCCAGCGATATGATTGGCAGATCCATCAGAGTTGAACTTCCCAATCCTTGGACCAAGATTGACCAACACACCAAGTGCAAAGAACCCGGCCACCGCATGCACAAGCCCTGCCGCGCCAAAATCATGCAATCCCCATTGCGTCACCAGCCAACCATCAGCATGCCAACCCCAAGCAGCGGCTACAACCCAAGCAAAGGAGCCCAGTACGATGGCCAAGATGGTAAAGCCGACGGTTTGAATACGTTCAATCACTGCACCTGACATGATAGATGCGGTCGTACATGCAAACAAAGCAAATGCACCAAAGAACACACCAGAGGCGCTATCCGCAATATTGGGTCCCATGTATTGCGCGGCTTCTCCCCAGCCAAAGGCAATTGCACTGGCGTATTCCGCACCAGAGATTTCCATAGCTCCGGAGGATAGGGTCAAGCCCGTTGGGAATGCCCAATATACCCACCATCCAAAAAAGTAAAAAGTTGGAACCATAAACGCAAACGCCAGAATGTTTTTCACCCCTGATGAGAGCACGTTTTTCATGCGAGATGCACCCATCTCATAGGCTAAAAAGCCTGCATGGATGATTATCATCAACGGAATGGTGAGGTAATAGTATGTTTCTGCAAAAGTTTTATTTGTCACAGCGCTACTGGCCTTAAGCTCAGCGATCTGTGCAGCCAGTTCGGCAATTTGTTCTTCCACGATTTTCCCTCCTATTCGGAAACTTTAGCGGTGTCGTTTTCACACCTAGAGAAGATGAAACCACAAAATATAGCGTTTTGCCAAGAATAAATACCAATATGACACCATTGGTCCTATTTTGGTTCAAAATTTTTAGTTTTGGTTTGGAAATAAGGTTAGCATCGCGCGCGTAGCCAGTGCAGATGTCTTCTCGCCTATTTTAACAAAGATAAAACATTCGAAAATATATTGTGAAAAATTTGACACACAAAAGATATTTTTGGAATATTTCTAATGTGAAACGTTTGTTCTGACCCGACCCACACGTCACGCTTTTTTTCTTCAAAGACCCCTTCCTTAGGTTAACATGCAAAGTGTCATCTTTTAAAATAGAAAACATAAAGTGATGTCTCTAAAACTAGCTCAAGGTAGTCACCAATATTACAATCTAAACTCTGGCGAACCCTAAAAATAATAACCCCTTAGCCCCCAATATGACCAATTCAGTACCATCTAAAGATTATTTTCGTTAATTTCTGAAACAGTTTATTTAAGTTTTTACCGAAAGCAGGAAATGTACTTACTATTCCATCTAAAGATTAACGCAAAACAATCTTGTATTCTTACAAAGTACAATTACTAGAAAGAGGGTTTTCAGATTGACGCATCAATGTTGACACCATGTCAGTGAACACGATTTATAAGCGTAAGAGCACGGAAAAGCTATCTTTGCGATTTGCCTTTGACCACGAATATGTAACAGCGATCCCTGGGAATGGTGAGCCATAATCGCCGTCCCGGTTGGGGTAAAAAAACATAAGGAACAGTCGCCTTCAGAGTGGAACCATCGTGCTCCATCCGAAATTCCACCAAACTGTCGCTTCCCATAAAACGCGATCTTATCACATTGCCACAGGCAGCAACACCTTGGGACGGGGTGGGATTTGGACCTTTGCCATTGCGATCAAAATCAATCCGAACATGTTGGGGGCGAAAAGCAATATCAACTTGTGTACCATCTGCGTGGCCAGGTGCAAAAAACTGGCCAAAAGCGGTATCGGCCAAAGATCCTGAAACACGGCTTTGAATCACATTGACATCCGAAAAAAACGCCATTGTTTCTCGGTCAACTGGGGCGTTGTACACATTATATGGCGCCCCTTTTTGCACGATCGCCCCGTCACGCATCAAAGCGATTTCATCAGCCATCCGCATGGCTTCTTCGGGTTCATGTGTGACCAGCAAAACAGCCGTGTTTTCCGCTTTGAGGATGTCGAGCGTGTCATCACGTATCCCGTCCCTCAGCCGGTTATCAAGACCCGAAAAGGGTTCATCCATTAGCATAATCTTCGGCTTCAGCGCCAAGGCGCGAACCAAAGCCACACGTTGTTGTTCCCCGCCCGACAAGGCATGGGGGTATTTATCCATCATTGCCAAAAGTCCGACCCTATCGAGAAGTTCTTCGGCCTTTTTTCGTTTTTCATGTTTTGGGCCTTGG
>MDSW01198521.1_pt1 | contig 19369 bp, 24 predicted proteins | sample 811171 | NCBI WGS metagenome assembly MDSW01 (sample SAMN05326641, study PRJNA326480) | marine metagenome | isolation source: seawater | place: Atlantic Ocean: North West | collected 2012 | reverse complement strand
TACAATAAAAGATCTTGCTTTGGTCCCTTCGTCTATCGGTTAGGACACATGGTTTTCATCCATGAAAGAGGGGTTCGATTCCCCTAGGGACCGCCATTAATTATATCTTTATATTTATTATAGTTAATATTCCATAAATTTATCCAATTTTCATTTATTGCAGGTACAGCTCTTGATATATGATATGAAAGAGATCCAACTGGTGCTAAACATGGAACTTTTTTATAAACATCGTGTAAAGGCTTTTCAAAAGGTTCGTTGATTTGCTCACCAACAAGACGTATTTCTTTTTTATAATTATTAAGAATTTTTTTTGAAAAAATAAATGTTAGTAAAGTTTCATTAACATTTCTCCATCTATAATCTTTTCCAATAAATAAAGATGTTTGATATGTTGAGTCATAAAAAAATGGATAATCGCTTGGGCAGAGCATTACATCATCTTTCAAAATAGTTGATATTCTTGAATATGTAAAAATTATTTCTTCAATACAATTTTCCTCAAATAAATAGTCATCTTCAATAAAAAAAATTAAATCTTCAGCATTTTCTGCTTGATCACAACATTCTAAATAAGTGCCTCTATTGTCATTTTTTTTTGAATTAATAAAATTAATTTCAAATTTATTATTATTCAGAATTTTCTTTAATTGATTATCAAAATTTTTATCGCTTTCGCCACTTATTAAATTTATAGTTATGTTTAAATTATTACTTTCAGAAAATTTTAAAATAGATTGTTTTAAACTTAATATGCTCGTACAAATTAAATCTTTTTTGTTAATATCTGGCACAACTCTTTTCCATCTATCAGTTGAATTCCACAATTGATTGGTTGGCGCATATCTATAAAAGATATCAAGTTTTTTTATTTTTCTATCTAAATTTAGGTATCCTTTAGATAATATTATTGATTTATCATTCAAATTATAAAAATTCTTACCGCTATTTTTGTAATCAGGATTAACAATATTTAAAGTTTCTTTTTCTAAAGCTTGAATATTAAAAAGTTTAAGAAATAATCTTTTTAATTTACTTTGTTTTTTATATTTTCTTGGAAACATATAAGATAAAATTATATAAATTATTTAATTATTAATCTATATGAGATTCTACGTATACTTAATTATCTCAAAAAAAATAAATAAATATACCTCTTATGTGGGATATACAAAAAATGTTAAAAAAAGACTTGAGTTACACAATAAATCAAAAGGAGCTAAATTTACCAGAGGTCAGAACTGGATTTTAGCATATAGCAAAACATATAAAAATAAATCTATTGCAATGAAAGAGGAGTATAAGTTAAAAAAAAACTTTAAATTAAGAAATAAAATTAAAAACGACTTTATTAATAAATGAAAATATCAATTCTTTTACCCTACAAAGAAAATTTTTCACCTAAATATCCAGGTGCTGTGTCAATTTTTTTAAAAGATACAATTAAATTTAGCAAGTTTAAAAAAAAAATATTAGTTTTTGGTAATACAAATTTTAAGAAAAAATTCATTAAAGCCTATAAAAATCTGAATTTTAAAAGTTCATTTTTACAAAGCAGATCAAAGCTATATTTAAACAAGTTTATAGAATATGAAAAAAAAAGCAGATCTAGTTTAATAGAAATCCATAATAGGCCTGATTATGTAAATAAATTATTCAGTATTAACGAGAATATAGTGCTATATTTTCACAATAATCCCATAGATATGAAATCCTCTAAGTCATTCAATGAAAGAATTAACCTTATTAATAAAACAAAAAAAATAATTTTTAATAGCAAATGGACAAAAAAAAAATTTACCCGAGGACTAAAATTAAACAATGTTCTTAAAAACAAACTACATATTATTTATCAATCTACTAGTTTAAAAAAAATAAATTTTAAAAAAAAGAAAAATTATATAATTTTTGTAGGAAGATTGAATAACTCTAAAGGTTATGATGTTTTTGGAAAAGCCGTCTTAAAAATTCTTGACAAATATCCTGATTGGAAAGCTGTTGTAATAGGAGATGAACCAAGAGAAAAAATCAAGTTTTACCATAAAAGATTAAATATTTTGGGTTTTTTAAATCACAATAAAGTTTCTAAGTGGTTTATAAAATCTCAAATATCTGTTGTTTGCTCAAGATGGGATGAACCATTTGGTAGGACTGCTCTTGAGGCTTCTAGCAGTGGATGTGCTGTTATAATTACTAATAGAGGTGGTTTGCCTGAAGCAGCGCCTAATGCTATTAAAATAAATAATTTAAGCGTTAATTCTGTTAAATCTGCTATAGAAAAGTTGATTAAAAATAAGATTTTGCGAAATAAAATACAGAAAAAATCTTTTAAAAATTTCTATCTAACGAATAGTCTAATTTCTAATAAAATTGATAAATATCGTGATGAGCTAATTAAATCTTAATTTTATTTAAAGCGTTATTTTTAAATAAATTTGCTTCTTGAATATATCTTCTTACCATTTGTGTAGTTTTATGACCCGTCATTGCCATAATATTTCTTTCTTCGGCACCAGCTTCAGCAGCAGATGTTGCAAAACCCGACCTAAGACTATGACCTCCATAATTATTTGGATCTAAACCTGCTAATGAGGCATATTTTTTTACAATCAAAGCTACGCTTTTATCCGATATATTAAATATTTTACCTGATTTAATTTCATTTAAATTTAGCCATCTTTTTATTGCAAGAACCGGGCAATATATTTCATTATCGAAGTAGGGGATTGCTTTTATCATTCCTTCTCCAGATTGATCGGTTTTTGACCTTTTGATAAAAATTTTTATTCCTTCAGTAACAAATTCAATATCATCATATTCTATGTCAATAAGCTCAGATCTTCTAAATCCGCCAGCAAATCCAATTAAAATTAATGATTTATCTCTTATTTTATTTCTTATACTTTTTGATTTATCCATTTCTGAAAAACCGCTATAATTTATATATTGATTTATTACATTAATTATTTCTTTTAAATCATTGATTAATAGTGGTTTTTTTGTTTTTTGTTTTACGCCTTTTATCCTTTTAATGCCATGTAAATTTTCCATAATTATTGGATGTTTTGTATCAAGATAATGGCCTTTCATCTTATGAATTACGCTAATTGAGGCTATGCGTCGTTTTAAAGTACTATATTTTGAGGTTGTTGATAGATGTGTTAGGTATAAAGATAGTATTTTAGGTTCAGTTGGAATTGAGCTAAATCCATTCTTAGAACAAAATTCAGAAAAATCCTTAAAATCAGCATGATAAGCCCTAAGGGTATTTGTTGATTTTGAGCTTCTTAAATTTTTTATTGTTTCTAATTCAAGGTTTTTTATATTAGTTACTAACTCATTCATATATATTTCCGATAACCATTAATTATCGGAAATATAATATAACTCATTTTAAATGTCAAATAAATAATATAAAAATAATTTATGCCAAAATATGTGCTTATAGGAATTGCTGTAATAGTTGGAACATTTCTAATTATGAATTATTGGCCAAAACTTAAAGAACAAACAAAAAGCCGAATTTTAATGGTTATATTTGGAATATTCTTCATAAGCATATTTATATTGCTCTTCCTTCTAATATTTTAATTTAACTTTTCCCCACTATTCACCCCTGTTAAAAACTAAGTTTTTTCAACAATAAAGTGATACATACAACCCAAACACTCTGATAATGTAAAAAATGAATTAAGAGGCAACTCTTAACTGACCATCTAGGGAAAAACCGAGAGGTTCAAGCCTAGAGGGCAGAAAGCTCCACAGAGTAGCGCTAAAATAGTGGAGTGTAAGGCATGGCGGTAGCGCATAAAACGACGTGCCAAAAACTACTGTTCTTTGTGCCTGAAAAGGTGCAGAGAAACAGGGTTTTTCTAACATATGATCCTAAAAGGTACAAAATTTCAGGTAAAAGTCTGGAAATATTTAAAAACTATTAAAAAAGGTCAAACTAAAAGCTATTTAGATGTTGCAAAAGCTATTAAAAAACCTAAAGCGGTAAGAGCTGTAGCAAATGCCATAGGCAAGAACCCCTATGCTCCAAAAATACCTTGTCATAGAGTTATAAGGTCAGATGGTTCTTTAGGTGGATATTCTGGATCTGGAGGCGTTAAAAACAAGAAAAAACTACTAAAATCTGAAGGTATATTGCTCTAAAATCTTTAATTACCAGAGATTTTTATGAATTTTACAATATTTAGTAATTTTTTTTTATTTTCACCTATTAGTTGCAGCATAAAATCTCTTAAGCTTAAAATAACCATATCTATGGGCTTTTAAACGGTATATTCTGATACTGCAATGCTCAATTATTTTTTAATAAATTAACCGTTTATTACAATATCTTTCGTTTCTTTTTTACCCTATCACCCATGAATAACTGTTTTTAAGTTATCTAAGTTTTCACAAAGTATTGATTTTGCTATCTTTTTCACAATGTTTTAGCAAAACATCTATAAATTTCTTTTTTATAATTATTTACCAATTCGCTAAAAGGAGTTTATAATTCTCTTAGTACATTTTATTATTTATTTTACTTTAATAAATATAAATAAATTAATAATTACAGTTATATAAACAATATATCTAAAGTAATTTATTAGTAATTAGTACAAATATAAGAATTATAATTATCTTTTTAAATAAAGCTCTCTTCTTGAAATATATAAACCACTTATAACAATAATAAATAAACCAAGATATGTCCAATTATCAGGTAATTCTTTAAAGAAATAATAACTAATAATGATATTTGTTATAATCTCAGTATAGCCTAAAGGGGCTAATTTAGAGGCATCAGCATATTTTAGGGATAATATTATAAATAAATGGGCCACAGAGGCTATAAAGCCTATTATAGCCATCATAAACCATTCATTTGGAGAAGGATTAATCCAAACAGAAGGTAAAAACATACTGATTATTATGGTCCCTACTACGCCTGAAAATAACAATGTTAAAAGAGAATTATCTGATGTGCTAAGTTTTCTAGTAATAATCAAGTAAAAACCATAACAAATACCATTACCTAAAGCTGCAAAAGTCGCTAAGTTAAATTCAATAAATCCGGGTCGAATAACGATTAGTGTTCCTAAAAATCCTAATGATACAGCTGTCCATCTTCGAATACCTACTTTTTCATTAAGAAAAAAGGGAGATAAAGCAGTTACAAAAATAGGAGCTATAAAAGCTAATGTTAAAGCTTTAGGAAGAGAAATTTCAGATATTGCATAAAAAAATAAATAAGTAGAAAACACAAAAACTAAACCTCTAATTAATTGAAGAGCTGGTTTTTTAGTCCAGACCAAATGTTGCCTATAGAATAATAGCATTAAAGTAAGTGTAAAAACGACTGTAAAAAAATATCTAGCCCAAGTTATTTGTAGAACATCCATTGATGAGCTCAAATATTTTGCAAAAGCATCCATAACTGGAAGTATCATCCACGCCGAAGCATTTAGTATGATTGCTTTCATTAATATGAAAGGATACCGCTTAATAGAAATACTTTAAAGAAATAAATACAGTAATCGGAACAGTAACTAAAGACATGATTGTAGATACAACAATCATGCTAGATATATTATCTACTATATGCTTTGGGGAATACATAGAGGCAACCAAATAACATAAAATCGCGCTTGGCATTGATGACTGTATTAACAAAACACCAGCAGCAAAGCCAGACAAATTGAAGATTTTAATTAAAAAAAAACCAATTATAGGTCCAACAATTACTCTGCCTATTGAAGTAATTATAGAAGAACCAAAAGAAAAAATTTTCATTTGTGTTAAACCTATACCTAATGACATTAAAATAAGAACTATCATTGTATAGGCTAATAACATAACTGTATTAAGAACAAATAGTGGCATAGGAATTTCAAAATACAAAAAAACAATAGTTACTAAAATTGAATAAAAAGCTGGGCTTTTTAATATAACATTAAAATCAAATTTTTTTTTTGCCAAAAATATATTTAAAGTAAAATGTAAAACTACCACAAGAGAGGAAATTGCAGCAGCAACACCCATTCCTAATTTACCATAAGCAAATAAGCATATTGGAATGCCCATATTTCCAGTATTAGGTAAAATAAATGGCGGAAGTTCTCTAATGTAATCTTTTTTCATTAAAATAAGAAATATGAGACCAACAACGCCAAAACAAGTTAACAATATTAAAGAATAAATAAAATATTCAGCAAATAATGCAAAGGTTATACCCGTAGATGTTAAAGCAAATATAACTAATGAAGGTGTTCCAAAATTTGCCGCATAATTTGTAATAAACGAAGTGTCAATTTTTGGATTTTTTTTTCCTAAAAAAAAACCAATACCAATTATAAAAAAGACTGGAAATATTACTTCGAAAAGTTTGATATATATTTCCATTAAAATAAACGTATTTTAATAGGATTTTTTAATATATTTTTATTACCACTTAGCGAATTTAAACATTTTCTTGAATTTTTCTCATTTGCATCATGAGTGATAATAACAATTGACGCTGTCTTTTTTTTATTATTAGGTATTTGAATTAGTCTTTGAACTGAAATTTTGTACTTGGACAATTGTCTTGTAATGATAGACAATACACCTGGCTTATCAATAACCTCTAGTCTTAAATAAAGTGAATTTGAATAATTATTTAAATCATAAATTTTTATTTTTTTTCTTTTTTTATTAGAAATCCCAAAAGGATACTTGATATTACCCCTCAAAATAGACAAGATATCAGACATCAAAGCTGACGAAGTTGGACCAGGACCTGCGCCCTCACCTTGTAAAACACTTTCACCAACTGGTTTTCCTTCTAATATAACTGCATTCATAACATCGTTAACATTTCCAATGTATGTATTTTTTCTTACTAAACATGGGTGTACTCGTTCAAATAATCGATTATTTATTATTTCAGTTATGCCTAAAAGTTTAATTCTATAATTTAATTGATCAACTATTTCAAAATCTTTGCTCTCAATATTTTCAATTCCTTCCATTAGATTTTTTGATTTTGAGATTTTATTATTAAAAGCTAATGAAGATAATATTTTTACCTTTGCAAGGGCATCATAACCATTTAAATCTAGCTTTGGATTAATAGGTTCTGCATAACCAAGTTTTTGAGCTCTTGATAAAACTTTAGAAAAGTCTTCTTTTGTTTCTTCCATTTGAGAAAGTATATAATTACAAGTACCGTTTAATATCCCATAAACTTTTTTTATTTTATTTGTAGCCAAGCTCTCTTTAATTGTTCTTAAAATTGGCACACCACCTCCTACAGAAGCTTCAAATTCTAGATTAACTTTATTATTTTCTGCTAGTTTAGAGAGATAGTCACCATGCTTGGAAATTAATGCTTTATTAGGAGTAACTACATGAACCTTGTTTCTTAATGCAAATTCAACAATTTTTTTTGACATTCCATCAGAATTTCCAATTGCTTCAATCAGAATATCAATTTTATTATTTTTAAATATTTTTAACGGATTTAAAAAGAATATTTTTTTATTAATTTTAAATTTTCTTTTTTTATTTTTACTTCTTGCTGATATAGCAACAATTTTTATTTTTTTTCCTGTTTTGTTAAAAATATCTTTTTTTTTTGTATTTAATTCATTATAAAGATAAGAGCCAATTTGACCCAATCCAACTATTGCAATATTAAAATTTTTTTTCATTTATTTATCTAGTTTTGGGTATTTGCTTATTTTACCATATTTAATTATATTTTTTTTATATTCTAAAAATGATAAATCGTAACTAAATTCAACAATCTCATTCTTATTAATTTTATTATTTTTAAAAATATTATTTTTCGCATCTAATACACAATTTGTTAATAAAAAAAATAAAGGTAATAAAAACTTAACCATTTAAACCTTCTTTTTCACTAAAACCATAATATAAATTCATATTTTGCACAGCTTGTCCTGCCCCACCTTTAATTAAATTATCAACAGCTGACAATATAATAATTTTATTTTTATATTTGCTTTTACATACAGAAATAAAGCAATTATTGGTATTAATAACATCATTGGTGCTTAAAAAAGTATTCATTTTTTTAATTATTACAAAAGGATCTTTCTTATACTTTTTAGTCAATAAAGAATTAATTTTTTTTATTGTTACACCCTTTTTTAAATCAATATACATTGTGCTTAAAATTCCTCTGAACATAGGTGTTAAATGTGGAGTAAATTGAAAATGGTTTTTTTTATTTGTGTTTAAATTTAACTCTTGTTGTATTTCTGAATTATGTCTATGTGAGGCCAAACCATAAGCACTCAAAGACTCATAAAGATTTTTATTTTTGTATTTATTGTGAATTCCTCTTCCAGCGCCGGAGTATCCTGATTTTGAGTCAATAATAATATTTTTATTATTGATTAAGTCATTTTTAATTAAGGGTATTAATGGAAGTAAAACTGAGGTTGGATAGCAGCCGGGGCAAGCAATAATTGAGTATTTTTTTATTAATTCTTTTTTGATTTCTGGTAGAGCGTAAATACTTTTTTTAATTAAATTTTTAGCTTTATGAGATAATTTATACCATTTCTTATATTCGTTTGGGTCTTTTAATCTAAAATCAGCCGCTAAATCAATTAATATATTTTTCTTATTTAACAACTTTGATATTTTTTGAGCTTCACCATTTGGTAGAGCTGTAAAAACAATATCAATATCAGACAATAAATTCTTATTAAATTTTATTATTTTAGGTAATTTATATTTTTTTAATATTTCATCAAAACTAGATATTTTTTTTCCAATTGATGAGTTTCCACAAAGATATTTAATATTAACTTTTTTATGTTTATATAAAATTTTTAAAAGTTGAATACCTATATATCCTGTGGCACCAGCAATAAGCACATTAATCTTGTCCATAATTTAATATAACAGTTGTAAATAAAAAAAGGAATTATCTTTTAGAAAATTGATAACTTCTTCTAGCTTTAGCACGACCAGGTTTTTTTCTTTCTACTGATCTAGGATCTCTAGTTGTTAGCTTTTCTTTTCTAAGAGTTGATTTTAAATTTTCATCAAATTTAAGTAATGCTCTTGATATACCATGTACCAAAGCGCCTGCCTGACCTGTTTGACCTCCACCAACAACTTTAGATCTTACATCGTACTCGGTAGATTGATTAATTATTTCAAAGGGTCTCAATATTTGCATTTTATGATTTGCTCTCGTAAAGTAGTTTTCTAAACTTTTCCCATTCACATAAAATTTACCACTTCCTTTTTTTAACCAAACTTTTGCTACAGAAGTTTTTCTTCTTCCAGTTGCATACTTGCTGTCTTTAAAATCTAATTTTTGTTTTGAAATTTTTTCTTGATTATTTTCCATATTAATTTCTTGCGATATTTTTGCTATTAAGTTTTGATAGATCTATAGTTTCGGGATTTTGAGCTCCATGAGGATGATCTTCTCCAGTATAAATTTTTAGTTTTGACAATTGTTTTTTTGCCAATGCACCACTTGGTAGCATTCTTTTAACTGCAAGTTTTAATGTTTCGCCTGGTTTTTTCTCGCTTAATTTTTCAGGTGTAGTTTCTTTTATTCCACCAGGATATCCTGTGTGTCTATAATATTTTTTATTTTGAAATTTATTCCCAGTGAATTTGATATGTTCAATATTTTTAACTATAACAAAATCGCCATGATCCATGTGTGGTATAAAATTTGACTTATTTTTACCCCTTATAATTTTAGAAATAACTGTTGCAAGTCTACCTACAACTGCGCCTGCAGCATCAATTTCAAACCATTTTGAATTTATGTCGTCTTTTTTAACAAATTTAGTCATGACAGCGGGATTAATACTTATAATTAGTTATATTGTCAATTTATTATATTTTGATTGAGATAGAATTAGTAATTGTTTTAAAGTATAAAAATATTATAAAAAACACTGATATATATGTAAAAATTTAATATAAAAGTTCAAAATTATAAAGGGGAAATTATGAGTGATAAAAAAAAAGAAATAGGACCTAAAACTTACAAATTTGATACACTAAGTTTACATGCTGGATACCAGCCTCACAAAAATGCAGGTTCAAGACAGGTTCCAATATATCAAACTACTTCTTATTTATTTGATGATGTTGATCATGCTGCTGCACTTTTTAATCTTGAACGTGGTGGACATATATATAGTAGAATTTCAAATCCTACAGTTGGAGTTCTAGAGGAAAGAGTTGCTTCACTTGAAGGTGGAACAGCAGCATTGGCAACATCTTCTGGAATGAGTGCAATATTTCTTACAGTAATGACTTTATGTCAAGCGGGCGATCATTTGGTAGTATCTTCACAACTTTACGGAGGTACCGTAAATCTATTTAGATTAACTTTGCCAAAGTTTGGTATAAAATGTACTTTTGTTAAACCTAGAGATACAGAAGGTTTTAAAAAAGCTATTCAAAAAAATACAAAAGGTATTTTTGGTGAACTTGTTGGAAATCCTGGAAATGAATTAATGAATATGCCAGAGATTGCTAAAATTGCTCACACCGCGGGAATACCTTTAATAGTTGATGCAACTTACCAAACACCTTACTTATGTAAACCATTTGAACATGGGGCTGACATTGTTGTTCATTCGTTAACCAAGTGGATGGCTGGTCATGGATCTTCAATGGCTGGTATTTTAGTAGAAGGTGGTAATTTTGATTGGATGCAAAATGATAAATTCCCAACGATGACCACTCCTTACGAAGGATATCATGGTCTATCTTTTGCTGAAGAATTTGGACCAACTGCTTTTACTATGAAAGCTAGAGCTGAAGGTATGAGAGATTTTGGACCATGTTTAAGTCCTCAAAATGCTTGGAATGTTTTACAAGGAATTGAAACATTATCTGTAAGAATGAAAAAGCATTGTTCAAATGCAGAGGAAATGGTCAAATATTTATTAGGGCACGAAAGTGTTGCTTGGGTATCACATCCAAGCGTACCTGATCATCCTGACCATGATTTAGCAAAAAAACTTTTACCTAATGGACGAGGGTCGATGATCGCTTTTGGTATCAAAGGTGGAAAAGATGCAGGAGTAGCATTTATAAATAATGTTAAACTTGCCTCTCATCTTGCAAATGTTGGTGATACTAGAACATTGGTTATTCATCCAGCTTCAGGAACACATTCTCAAATGGATGAGGCAACTTTAAAATTTGCTGGCTTATCCCATGACATGATCAGATTGTCAGTTGGTATAGAGGATATAGATGATATTAAAAATGATTTTGAAATTGGTTTTAGAGCCGCTAGAAAACCAAGACTTGTATCAAATCAATGAAGTTTAAAGTAAATGGCGATGAAATATTTGCCTCTACAGGTGGACGTCCATTTGATAAAAATAAACCCTTAATTATTTTTGTACATGGAAGCGGTCTAACTCATATGACATGGGTGCTTCAAACAAGATACTTTGCTTTTCATGGTTACAGTGTTTTAGCTTTAGATATGCCAGGTCACGGACTATCTAAAGGTAAAAGCTTAAAATCTATTGAGGATATGGCTGATTGGATAAGTGATGTAATTGATGCTGTAGGTTATAAAGAGGCATCTCTAGTTGGTCATTCTCAAGGTTGCTTGGTTAGCATTGAATGTACAGCTCGATATCAAAACAAAATTAAAACTTTAAGCTTAATGGGTGGTGCTGGCGCAATTCCTATGAATCCTGAATTGCTATCACTAGCTGAAAATAATGATCCTAAAGCTGTTGATTTAATGATGGATTGGGCTCATGGTCCAGCTGGCCATTTTGGGGGCCATCCAGTACCAGGTCTTTATCATATTAACACTGGTGGAATGTTGGCCAAATCAAGAACTATTAAAAATACTCTAGGTGTTGATTTTAGAGCTTGTGATAATTATAAAAATGGATTTGAAGCTGCAAAAAAAATTAAAATTCCAACTTTATCAATACTCGCCACAGATGATAAAATGTGTCCAGTTAAAGAAGGTAAAAAGTTAGCATCTTTAATTGAAGGAAGCCAAGTGGATATTATTGATAATTGTGGACACATGATGCTGCTAGAAGAAGCTGATCGAGTATTAAATGTATTAAAAAAGTTTATTATATCAAATTATCCTGCATAATAAGGTAAATTTTTAACTTGAATGTAGTTTTGTCATAAAGTTAAATATAGGAAATTAAAAGAGGGAGAAGGATAATGACTAAATCAAAAAATCCAGAAACTATTGCATTGCATGGTGGAGACTACAGAAGCGACCCAGCAACCACAGCTGTAGCAGTGCCATTATATAGAACAACATCTTACCAGTTTAATGATACTGGACATGCGGCAAATTTATTTGCACTTAAAGAATTTGGAAATATTTATACAAGAATAATGAATCCTACTAATGATGTATTGGAAAAAAGAGTAGCTGCCCTAGAAGGAGGATTGGCCTCAGTTACTGTTGGTTCAGGACAAGCAGCTTCAACATTTGCCATTTTAAATGTTTGTCAATCTGGAGATAATTTTATTAGTTCAACTGATTTGTATGGTGGTACTGTTAATTTATTTACTCATACTTTAAAAAAATTGGGAATAGAATGTAGATATGCTGACCCATCAGATCCAAAAAATTTCGAAAAATTAATTGATGATAAAACCAGATGTTTTTATGCAGAAACATTGCCAAATCCTTATCTAAGAGTATTTCCAATTAAAGAAGTTTCAGATATAGGTAGAAAATATAGTATACCATTAATAATGGATAACACAGCATCTCCGGTAATATGCAAACCTATTGAACATGGAGCAGCTATAGTGGTTCATTCTTTAACAAAGTTTATTGGCGGACATGGTACAGTTATAGGCGGATGTCTTGTAGATGGTGCAAATTTTGATTGGACTAGTGACCCAAAAAGACAGCCTCTTTTTAATGAACCAGATATGAGTTATGGTGGAGCAAAATGGGGTGAAGTAGTTCCTCAATTAACCGGTGCTAATGTATCATTTGCTGTTAGAGCAAGAGTTTGTTTATTAAGAGACTTAGGAGCGCCACTAGCACCAGATAATGCATGGGGAATAATACAAGGTTTAGAAACTGCTCCATTAAGAATGAAACAACATTGTTCTAATGCTGAAAAAGCTGTTGAATTTTTAAAAAAACATAAAAATGTTGAAAGAGTAATATACCCTACTCTACATGAAGGTGAAATAGCTTCCAGATCAAAAAAATATTTAAAAGGTGGGAATGGTGCTTTAGTAGGTATTGAGGTTAAAGGCGGTGTAGAAGCAGGTAAAAAATTTATTGAATCATTAAAAATGTTTTATCATGTTGCGAATATAGGAGATGCAAGAAGTTTAGCCATTCATCCGGCTACAACTACACATAGTCAATTAACAGAAGAAGAGTTATTAGCTGCTGGTGTTACACCTGGATATGTTAGGCTGTCTATAGGTATAGAGCATCCAGATGATATAATTGCTGATTTAGATCAAGCATTAAATGAATCTGGAAAACCTAATTTGAAAGCCGTTGGTTAGAATTTAAAAACAAAAAATATATACTTGAGCTAACAAGAAAAATTGAACTTATTTGGTGCATGGACGCAAGTATAATTTGCGCACCATGTATCAAAGTAAATATACCTAAGACAATTTGAATTATCAAAATTAGACCAATTATATTAATAGAAAAATATAATCTAGATATTTGATTTTTGTAAATCTTAATAAAAATAAATATATAAAAAGCTAGAATAACATAAGCTAAATTTCTATGCATAAATTGTACCAAAGAAGGATCGCTAAAAGCTGATAATTTAAATAAATTAATAAATTTATTATCATTTGGGAAATATGCATCTCCCATTAAAGGCCAAGAATTGTAAATTCGACCAGCGTCCATCCCAGAAACAAATGCACCAATAATAATTTGCAAAAATATTAAAAATATAAAAAAAATAGGTAAATAAATTTTTAATTTATTACTGAAATTTTTTTCAATCTTCAAAATGAAATAATTCCACAAGATTAGTGATATTATAAAAAAAGCAATTATTAAATGAACAGACAGTCGAAAATGACTTACATCAACTCTTTCAACTAATCCGCTTGAAACCATATACCATCCAATAAAGCCTTGAAAACAAATTAACAAAAATATCAAATGTAAGCCTGATAGTTTTAAAAAACCAACTTTAAATGAAAAATAAATAAGAGGTATAAAAAAACAAATTCCTATTAATCTTCCTAAAAATCTATGCACCCATTCCCACCAAAATATTATTTTAAACTCATTAAGTGTCATTGAATAGTTTTGAAGTTTGAATTCAGGAATTTTTTTATAAAGATTAAAATAATTATTCCAATCATCTTGATTTAATGGGGGAAAAAAACCTGAAAATAATTGCCATTCGGTGATTGATAGACCTGAATCGGTAAGTCTTGTTAATCCACCTACAACTATCATAATAGAAATAATCCAAAACATTAATAGCAACCATATGGAAATATTTTTCTTAATTTGTTGATTTTCTATGTACATAAATGGATAAATATAATAATTATTAAATTATCCAATAATATAAATGTCGCCACACAAAAAAAAAAAATTAACTATAATAAGAAATAAGCTTGATAAACTTGATAATAATTTAATAAAAATTATCAAAATAAGAACTAATTTAGTTAAAAAAGTTTTAGAGCTAAAAGAAACTAGAAAACAAATTGTTGATAAGCCTAGGATAAAAGTAATTCTTAATAATATTAAAAAAAAATCTATTAAAAATAATATTGACCCTATTATAACAAAAAAAATATGGTCTAGTATGATTAAAGCTTACATAGATTTTGAAAGAAGAAATTTTAAAAAAAAATAGTTTATTTGCTGTGTGGTGGAAGTTTCTTTTCAACAAAAACTTCATGCTTTCTTGTTGACGGATTATATTTTCTAGCTTTCAACTTTACTTTAGCTTTTTCTCCTCCCGCAGGTTTTTTTACATAATAAAAAAAAGGACTATCAGGTTTAGATTCTGGAACCAAACGTACCTTAACATGAGTTTTTTTTGCCATACTATTTTTTTAAGTCTTTAATAATTTTTGAAATTTTACTTATTTTTGATTTCAAAACTTTTTTTGTGTTTATAGATATATTCGTTAATTCGTCAAGTTCTGATTCATTCGAGTTTAAGTGTTTTTTTACACCATTAATAGTCATGCCTTTGTCTTTAAGTAAATATTTAATGTGTTTTAAAAATTCTATTGTTTTATTGTCGTAATATCTTCTTTTTCCTGAAAATATTCTTGGTTTGATTTGTTTAAATTCTTTTTCCCAATATCTTAATGTATGCGTGGACAATTCACCATTTTTTGGGTTTATTAAATTAAGAATTTCTGCAACTTCACTTATGGATTTATATGCTTCTTCGTCTTTATTAACCATTTTTATTTATATAATCTTTTAATTCTTTTGAGGCTTTAAATAAAATTACATTTCTTGCTGAAATAATTTCAGCTTTTTTTGTTTTAGGATTTCTTCCTGTTCTTTCTTTCTTTTTTCTTAAAATAAAGGTTCCAAATTTAGAAATTTTAACTTTATTTTCTAATAAAATATTTTTTAAAATTATTTGAAATATATCTTCTAATAAAGTTTCGCTTATTTTTTTTGAAAATCCAATTTGCATGTATATTGAATTAACTATATCTTTTTTTGTTAAATTTATTCTCATAAATTAATTGATGTTTTCTTTAATTTTTTTTATTAATTGGCCCTTAATAGTTTTTTCACAAACTTTTAATGAATTTGCAAATCCAACAGCATCAGTTGAACCATGACTTTTTATTACAGGCTTGTCTAAACCTAATAAAATTGCACCATTATATAATCTGGGATCAAGTTTTTTTTTGAATCTTTTTAAATTATATGAATTTAATAAAGTAGAAATTTTTCCAATAAAATTTGCTGTCATGGCTTTTTTAAGCTCTTTTACAATAAAATTTGATGTTCCTTCTGCAGTTTTTAAAGCTACATTTCCGGTGAACCCGTCTGTAACAATAACATTTATTTTACCTTCCATTATATTGTTGCCCTCTATATATCCATGAAATTCGAAAAGTGGGTTTTTTTTCTCGTTTAGCTTTTGATATGTATTTTTGATAATGATATTACCTTTTAGTTCTTCGGAACCTATATTCAATAAAGCTACTTTGGCAACTTCATTTTCATATAATGCTTTGCGAAATGCAGATCCCATAATGCTAAAATCTTCTAAATTTTTTTCATTGCATTCAATATTTGCACCTAAATCAAGAACAACATTCATTCCATTATTATTAGGCCACAAACCAGCCAAAGCAGGTTTATCGATATTATTAATCATGTTAAGATTTAATTTAGCTATAACAAATAATGCACCAGTATTTCCTGCAGAAACTATTGCATCTGCATTATTATTTTTCAAACATTCAATTGAAAGCCATAAGCTTGTATTTTTGCCTTTTTTTGCCGCTGACAAAGCTGAGTCTTTCCCATCAACAAAATTTTCTGTATGAGTGATTTCAACAATTTCATTTTTAATTTTATATTTAGAAATCAAAGGTTCTATTAAACTTTTATTTCCAAATAACTTATAAATAATGTTTTTTGAACTAAAGGAATGAATGCTAATCCCCTCAATAACTTTATCTGGAGAATTATCACCACCCATTGCATCAATTGCAATTTTTATGTGGTCGGTCATATATAAATCTATTCTTTAGGATCTAAAACCTGTCTTCCCTTATAAAAACCTGTTTTTAAATCTAAATGGTGAGATAGCCTATATTCACCAGATTTTTTATCCTCAACAATGTTTCTTGGTGAGATTTTTATATGAGAGCGTCTTTTACCAGCTCTTGATTTAGTTGTTTTACGTTTAGGTACAGCCATAATTAAAATTTTAAATTTAATATATCTTTTGTGAAGTTATTTAAAGTATTTTCTGTTAAAAATTTTCGATAATTTTCAAAATATTCAGCATAAAAACCCTTGTCATTGCTTAAATTAAGAAAATTTTCAATAATAATTGATCTTTTTTTAACATCTAAAGATTCCCAAATCTCTATTTTATCAATTATTGAATAGAACAAATTCACATATTCTTTCATTTTCTTATTCACAGAAACATCACCGTATCCAATTTCTCTAATAGATAGTTCGATTTGTTTTATAAAAAAATCAAATAAATTTTGAGCTTTTTTTTTTGAAACAATATTTTTATAATATTTTAAAAAAAAGCCAAAATGAAAGAAAAGTATTATCAATCTATCAGAAAAAGTATCTTGTTTATCAAGCTTTAAATATAAATTTTTATTTCTAGTTAATTTTATTAAATTGTTGTAAATATTTAAGTTTAATTCATTCATATGAAAATTTTTTTTATATTTCTATTTTTATTTACACTGAATTGCTCAACAAATAAAGTTTCAAAAATACATGGTTTTAAATCAATAGAAAGCAAATTTGAAAAGTTAGAAGTTAATAAAACTAACAAAAATGATGTAAAAAGAATAATTGGCCCACCTTCTTCAAAAAGTGAATTTAATAATAATATTTGGTTTTATATTGAAAGAGAAAAAACTAACCAGTCTATTATTAAGTTAGGAATAAAAAAAATTAACAAAAATAATATTCTTGTATTAGAATTCAACAGTTTAGGAATATTGTCTAATAAAGAAATATTAGATTTAAACAATATGAATGATGTTAAGTTTACAAAAAATACTACTCAGAAAAAGTTTAAACAAGATAACTTTTTGTATAATGTTCTATCATCATTTAGAGAAAAACTAAACTCTCCAACTAGAAATAAAAAAAGAAACTAGCCGGCAATCACAGCTAACAACAATAAAGCAACAATATTTGTTATTTTGATCATTGGGTTAACAGCGGGACCAGCAGTATCTTTATATGGGTCTCCAACTGTGTCACCTGTTACAGCAGCTTTATGGGCTTCTGAACCTTTGCCACCAAATTTACCATCTTCAATATATTTTTTTGCATTGTCCCAAGCTCCACCACCAGCGGTCATAGATACTGCAACGAATAGACCGGTTATAATTACTCCCAACAACATTGCTCCAACTGAAGCTAAAGCAGCAACTTGACCACCTATCGAAAAGATAATTATATAAAGAACTATAGGTGAAAGAACCGGTAATAAAGAAGGAATGATCATTTCTTTAATTGCAGCTTGAGTTAATAAATCTACAAGTTTTCCATAATCAGGTTTTGCCTTACGCTTCATTATTCCAGGAATTTTTTTAAATTGCCTTCTAACTTCAATAACTACGGCACCACCTGCTCTACCAACGGCTTGCATTCCCATAGATCCAAAAAGATATGGAAGCATTCCTCCAATTAATAAACCAACCACTACATACGGATTTGATAAATCAAATGTTACAATAATTCCTTCTAAATTCGATCCAGCTTCTTTAGAAAAATGTTTAATATCTTCTGTATATGCTGCAAACAATACTAGTGCTCCTAATCCTGCAGATCCAATAGCATAGCCTTTTGTTACAGCCTTTGTAGTGTTTCCAACTGCATCTAAAGCATCAGTAGTTTTTCTAACATTTTTTGGAAGATTTGACATTTCAGCAATACCCCCAGCATTATCAGTTACTGGTCCATAGGCATCGAGAGCAACTACCATTCCTGCTAAAGCAAGCATTGTTGTTACTGCAATTGCTATACCAAACAATCCAGCTATATAATTTGTAAGTAAAATTCCTGAAACGATTATTAATGCAGGTATTGCTGTAGCTTCCATCGAAACAGCCAATCCTTGTATTACATTGGTCCCGTGTCCAGTCGTCGATGAAGATGCAACACTTTTTACAGGTCTATAATTAGTTCCAGTATAATATTCTGTAACCCAAATAAGTAAACCTGTTATTATTAAACCAATTATACCACAATAATATAAGCTTAAACCGTTAAATGATGTGTTTCCTACTGAATATGAAGTATCAAATCCGATAACATAATCAGTAACAGGATATAAAATAATTAATGATAAAACTGCTGTCGCTATAAAGCCTTTATACAAAGCATTCATCACATTTTTTGAATTACCAAGTTTAACAAAAAAAGTACCGATAATTGATGTAATAATGCAAGCTCCTCCAATAGTTAGAGGGTAAATCATCATATTCATATCACCTTGAAAAAATATTGAAGATAAAACCATTGTGGCAACGATAGTTACGGCATAAGTTTCAAATAAATCTGCTGCCATACCCGCGCAATCACCAACATTATCACCAACATTATCAGCAATTACTGCTGGATTTCTTGGATCATCTTCTGGAATTCCTGCTTCAACTTTTCCAACTAAATCAGCGCCAACAT
>MDSW01032183.1_pt1 | contig 19369 bp, 19 predicted proteins | sample 811171 | NCBI WGS metagenome assembly MDSW01 (sample SAMN05326641, study PRJNA326480) | marine metagenome | isolation source: seawater | place: Atlantic Ocean: North West | collected 2012 | reverse complement strand
AAATAATTGCCCGAGTAGCTCAGTTGGCCAGAGCAGCCGCCTTGTAAGCGGCAGGTCATCGGTTCGAATCCGATCTCGGGCTCAACAACTAACGGTGTCGTGATACTTCAAAAGCAGCAATAGCTGCGGCAGTCGAAACATTCAATGAAGATAAAACCCCTTGAAGAGGTATATGAACTAATTCGTCACAACGCTCTCTAGCCAATCTTGATAAACCACGTCCTTCTGAACCCAAAACCAATGCAATTGGCTGATCCGCAATTTTTAGATCATAAAGAGGTGTCGAACCGCCAGCATCCAAACCAACTAGCCAGATCCCAGATTCTCTTAAACGTCCAAGTGCTGCTGGTATGCCGCCTGCTGTAGCAATTCTAAGATGCTCAATCGCTCCTGCTGCAGTCTTAGTTACAGCTGGAGTTATTCTCGCCGAACGGTGTCGTGGCAGTATCACTCCTGTAACCCCTGCACATTCGGCTGAACGTAAAATGGCTCCTAAATTCCCAGGATCAGTCACTCCGTCCACAATGAGAAAAAAAGGTTTTGGATCGCTTGCTTTTGATTCTATTAATTCCTCTATTTCATAATTCGGCAAAGGCGCCGCTAAAGCAATAACGCCTTGTGGAGATTCTGTTTTAGCCATTGATTCAAAACGTCCTCGGGGAATTTCTCTTATTGGTACTTTTGCTTCATCTGCTAAATCAATTATGTCATCCAGTATTGGTGCATCATCAAGGTCTCCAGCTAAGAAAACTTCCCGAGTTTTACGAGTTGCTGCAATAAGTAACTCCCTTACGGCTTGACGACCTTCAACTTGATCTCCTAATAAAACATTTTGTTGAGATCTGCGCTGCCTTAAAGGCGTTGTGCCCCTCTGACTTTTATTACCTTTTGTATTTCCCTTGCTATTGCGTTTCTTGTTCATGATTTGGAAATAAGAGCAACTACCAGACAAGCAGCTCCTTTCCCCTCCCCTATAAACCCTAAACCTTCAGATCTACGACCTTTAACTGTGACAGGAGCGTTAAGAAGTTTTGACATCCGATCTTGAATATTATTCTTGTGTGCACTAATTGAAGGTGCTTCTAAAATCACATTGCAATCCACATTGCACACTTCCCAACCTTTTTCTTTCAATAACCCGACAACATTTTTAAGTAACTCCATGCTGTTTGCATTTAAAAAAGAGGGATCTGTGTCAGGGAAAAGTTGGCCTATATCGTCCATGCCTGCCGCTCCCAATAGCGCATCAGTAATTGCATGAGCTAATAGATCGGCATCGCTGTGTCCATCTAAACCTGGACCTGGTAAAGTTTCCCCTCCAATGATTAGAGGGCGGTCGGAATCTTCGGAAAAAGGATGAACATCAAAACCTTGTCCGATTCTGAAAGTAGACATAACCATCCTCTTCAATTGGTTTTTTTGGCGATCAAAAACTGTTCAGCAATTAACAAATCTGATTTAACTGTAATCTTTAAATTACTTACATCACCATCAACAAAATCGATTATTCCACCTGCTAATTCAACTAGTGAAGAATCATCAGTTGCTTCTTTGTAACTTGAATAAGCTTTGCGTAACAAAGATGCATTGAACGCCTGTGGGGTCTGAACAATTAATACTTCATCTCTATTTATCTGTTTACCATCAATAGACCTCAATGAATCAGCTATTGGCACTACTGGCACTACTGCTTCAGCCCCATTTCTTACTTTGTCAACAACCAATTCGAACAAGTCTTGGGAAGCAAGGGGTCTTACAGCATCATGAACAATCACTATCTCTGAATCATGCGGCACTTTCTCCAATCCACATCTAACTGATTCGGATCTTGTTGCTCCTCCTTCTACTATTTCATGAACTTGATCAATGCTTTTAAGACAACTCCTCACAAAATCAATGTCATCCGCTGAAGTTACAACGACTATTCCATCAGACACAGAAGAAGCATTAAGAGTTGAATGAAACAGAACTGGCATTCCTGCAAGTTCTGCTAACTGTTTTTTACTCCCGAAACGGAGTCCCTCTCCTGCAGCAACTAAAACTGTCCAAATTTTCATAACAGATCCTTTATAGCTGAAAAAAAAAATTAAACAAGTATCTTGCTTCGTCTAAATAGTTTCTACGTATTAGCATGACTTATGAAATGATAGATAACACCCTTTTTGTTGAATCAATGCTTTTCGGCAAGCTAAATGAAGAAGAGCTTGAAATAATTGTAAAAGCTTCAAGTGAAAGAGACTTGCTAAGAGGAGACGTCTTATTTCGCGAAAATGATAAACCTGACTCTCTTTTTCTTGTCAACTCGGGTCGAATAGCCATAGTTAATAAATCATTTATAGGTAAAGAATCCGTCGTGGCTCTTATGGAAAACGGGGATCTTTTCGGCGAAATGGGCTTATTTGATGATAGAGGAAGGTCTGCTGAAGCTCGCGCATTAGAGGAGTCGTCTGTAATCGAGGTGCCTTTTAAACCGATTAAAGCACTCTACGAAAAAGATCCTTCCCAGCTTTGGGAAGTAGTAAAGATGCTTGTCGACCGTCTAAGAAATATGGATGAAGTTTTAGCTGACTCTGTTTTCCTAGATGTAACCGGAAGAACAGCCAAGAGACTTCTTGAAATTTCTGACAATGAAGATGAATTTTCGTTACCGGTGACTCAAGAAGAGTTAGCCGGAATGGTTGGGGCATCAAGAGAGCGAGTGAATAAAGCTATAGCTTCATTTATTAAACTTGGCTGGATTGAACAATTCGACCGCACATACAGAATTATCAATCGCGAACAACTTACGATACGTTCACGCTAACTATCACCCAAGATCCAATTTTTTGCCTTTATCCACGCATCTTTAGCATCTAATGGCCGATGGGCAGGCCTAGAAGGATCATGCACAAACCCGTGGTCAGCTCCTTCATAACTGGCCACGGTAACTCCTGTTGATTGCAAAAGATCTACATCTTCTTTTGGAGTCCAATTATCGTTACAACCCACAATCGCTAATACGGAGTCTGCATCACCTTTTTCTAAACAAGAAACGGGCTCTGACTGAGTATCAGATTTCCAGGCTTCTGGAACTCTGATCATTCCATAGAAAGAACAATGTTTAGAAAATCTCCGTGAAGAAACAGATTTCAGTGTGTACATGCCCCCCATACAGAATCCCAAAATTGCTACTTGATCGCTTTGAATTAGGTCAGCAGCTTCTATTGCATCACCTATAACTCGAATATCTTCCAGTCCTGAAGCCGCTCCAAGTCTTTCTTCTACGTTGAAGTGCTCTAAACCGGGATAAAGCTCAAAAGAACAAACGTTTACATCCCATTCACTCGCTAAATGCTTGACCATGTCATAAAACAAAGGCCTTAGACCCATGATGTCAGGTATAACAACAAGACCTAGTTCGCTTTGCTTTGAAATTGATTTTTCAATTACTGCATTTGTACCTGAAGGGAGAATTATTTGCATGGACTAATCCTATTAGTGGCAAAAAGAATTAGTTTTATTTCCCAAATAGTTCAGCGAAACCTTCAATCTTCGGATGCGTGAAACCGCTTGGAATCGGTATCTGGCTTTGCATTAAAACTGTTGACATTCCAAGACTCCGAGCTGCCTCTAACGTAGAGATATCAGAATCGACCAGAAGCATATTTGAAAAAGAAACACCTGTTAAACGTCGTAGAGCTTCAAATATAGAATTGCTTGGCTTTCTCACGCCATATTCTCCACTAACAATCCAGTGTTGAATCTGGTCTTCGACACCCAGCCGTTCACGTAATTGTTGCGACCAAGATAAAACAGAATTAGTGATGCAAGCTACTGGGATTCCACGTCTTCTCATTTGATCTAAAAACGGCATTGCATCAGATCTGAGGCGTACAAGATTTAAATACTGAGAGTCTATTAATTCTGAGTCACCTTGGAGTCCAACACTTTCCCAAAACTCCTCAGAATTTAGTTGTCCTAAGCTCGCCGCTCTATAGCGATCAGCGATTTCATCTGCATCAACTAGTCCACCATTTTCTCTTACAAAAGGGACTAGTAATCCCTCTGGATCAGCTCCTCCATCCCAAATGACACCCTTCCCGCCAACTACAACAAGTTTGATGCTCGTATCGACTTCTTGATCATCTTTAGTCATAACATTTTCAATAATCTCTGGAGTTTTTCTACGTTTCTTTGAATTTTCAGAATTTTTGTCAGTTCGAGAACCCGAAGTGAAATCCCTAAAACCCCTAAATAATAAGAATAATAAAGCTGCACTTAGAAAAACATAAGCGACTGTTCTCCAAGCTTTTGGTTTTGAGTAATCAACGGTAGAGGAAGTCGAAAAAGGTGTGGAGGTCTGATCTCCTAAAGGAACAGTCCACACATCATTGTTAAAATCATTGTCTTTGGTGCCGGGTAAGGAAACTGAAAAATTCATTAGAAACGAATCAGCAGGATCACAAATAGCTTCACACCCAGATAAAAAAGAAAGGTCTTCTAAAGTTCTTCCAAAAAGATCACCTCCCAAGACCTGATCTAATGCAGAATCCGAAAGTAAAGAAAGCCCCTTTGAAAGATCAATCTTTCCTTCGATTGTCCATACTTTCTTAGCGAATGATTTTTCGCTCAAAAGGCTGACTTCGGAAAAAACTGAAGGTCCCGCTATCTCCTCTAAAACGCTAATTAAGGAATCTACACTTGTGAAATCTTTTGTTGCTAAAACGACTGTTTTAGATTCTTCTTTAAGGTTCTCAGGTAACGAAACTTTCCATCCTGAAGAAAGCAAATCTTCTGTTCGAAGTTGCTTTTCCAGATCTCCTACTAAAGCACTTGCCGAACTGTCAAGTTCAACAGAAACTCCGACATTTCCTGTTCCATCGTCTTCAACATTTACCACCACTGAACTTTCAACTTTGCAAGCCGCTACTAGAAAGGTGACTATAAGCAGAAGTAAAAATTTTTTCATATCAGATTTTGGGAGATTTGCTAATTCTAAACACTAGCAAATCAGCTAAATAGAACTCCTTGATGGAGTTAAAATAGCTGACAAATTTCTATTCAACTCCCTCAGTTACCATCTCCATGGTCGGTGGTTCAAATCCTGCAGTTGAACGGAAAACTACTTTCTTACCATCATAGGTAGAGTCATCGGCACTATCTTCTGGGACATCTTCTACGTCCACAATTACGATTTCACCTGCTTTAAATTCTTTATATAGTAAGCGTTCTGAAAGTGGATCCTCTATAAGTCTTTGAATGGCTCGTCTTAAAGGTCTAGCTCCTAGTGTTGGATCATAGCCATGTTCGGCTAAGTGACGTTTAACATCGTCAGTCAACTCCAAACCTATTCCTTGGCCGGCTAATTGGCTAGATAAACGGCTTATCATCAAATCAACAATTCTTGTTACTTCTTCCATGGTCAGTTCATGGAAAACAATTGTTTCATCGATTCGGTTAAGAAACTCTGGGCGAAAATGGAGTTTTAGAGCATCTTGAACTTTTTCTTTCATCCTCTCATAGCTAACAGCTTCATCTGCTTTAGTGAAACCTAAATTAGCTTTACGCAAATCGGCTGTCCCTAAGTTAGATGTCATTATTAGTACTGTATTTCGGAAGTCCACTGAGCGTCCTTGGGAGTCGGTCAGCCTGCCTTCTTCGAGTATCTGTAATAGTGTGTTGAACACATCAGGGTGAGCTTTTTCAACTTCATCAAAAAGAACTACAGAAAATGGTTTCCTTCTTACGGCTTCTGTTAGTTGGCCCCCTTCGTCATAACCTACGTAGCCTGGCGGTGAACCTAAAAGCCTACTTACTGTGTGCTTTTCCATATATTCAGACATGTCAAGAGATATCAAGGCCTGTTCATCACCAAAAAGAAACTCTGCCAATGTTTTAGCCAATTCCGTTTTACCAACTCCTGAAGGACCAAGGAAAACAAATGAACCTGACGGCCGTTTGGGATCTTTTAAACCTGCCCTAGTTCGTCTAATTGCTTGACTAACCGCATGGATTGCATCCTCTTGGCCGATTACTCGCTTATGAAGATCATCTTCCATGTGAAGAAGTTTTTGAGTTTCTTCTTCCGTGAGTTTGTATACAGGTATGCCCGTCCATACGGATAGAACTTCAGCTATACACTCTTCATCTACTTCGTCAAAAAGATCAACACCGGATGATTTGATCTCTTCTTCTCGTTCAGACTTACTCGAAATTAGTTCCTTTTCGCGGTCTCGTAGATTTCCTGCTTCTTCAAAATCTTGAGATTCAACAGCTGCTTTTTTACGCTGAACGACTTCAGCTAGTTCAACTTCAAGTTCCCTTAGATCATCTGGAGTATTCATGCGCCTAAGACGAAGACGAGAACCTGCCTCATCAATTAGATCGATTGCTTTATCTGGAAGATGGCGGTCCGAAATGTAACGATCAGCCAAGTTAGCCGCCGCTATTAGAGCTTGATCAGTAATTGTGACTCTATGATGTGTTTCATATCGCTCTCTTAAACCCTTAAGTATCTCGATCGTATGTGCAACATCAGGCTCGTCAACAGTTATTGGTTGAAAGCGTCGTTCTAAGGCAGCATCTTTTTCTATATGTTTCCTGTATTCTTCTATAGTCGTTGCACCAATTGTCTGAAGTTCACCCCTAGCCAACATAGGTTTTAAAATCGATGCTGCGTCTATTGCTCCTTCTGCCGCACCAGCTCCAACTAAAGTATGAATTTCATCTATAAACAAAACAATATCGCCTCTTGTTTTTATTTCTTTTAGAACTTTTTTGAGACGTTCTTCGAAATCACCCCGATAACGGCTTCCGGCGACCAAGGCACCTAGGTCCAAGGTGTAAATTTGCTTACCTTGAATTGTTTCCGGGACATCCCCACCGGCAACCATTTGAGCAAGACCTTCAACAATGGCTGTCTTACCTACTCCTGGTTCTCCCACAAGTACGGGATTGTTTTTTGTTCGACGTGACAGAACCTGCATAATTCGTTCCAATTCACGCTTGCGGCCAATTAACGGATCTAATTTTTTTTCTATTGCTGCTTGAGTCAGATTTCTTCCAAACTGATCAAGAACAAGCGAACCAGACGGGGAATCCGTTCCTCTACCCCCAGAAGTGGCACCAGCTTTTTCAGAAGCTGCTCCCATAGGGCCACCTGATCCGGCATAACCCGATAGGAGTTGAATTACTTGTTGCCGGACTCTGGACAAATCAGCACCCAACTTAACCAATACTTGAGCTGCGACTCCCTCCCCTTCACGGATGAGACCCAAAAGTATATGCTCAGTCCCTATATAGTTATGGCCTAATTGAAGCGCTTCTCTTAAAGATAGTTCTAGAACTTTCTTAGCACGTGGTGTAAAAGGTATATGGCCACTTGGAGAACTTCCACCTTGCCCAATTAGTTCCTCTACTTGACCACGCACTCCTTCAAGTGAAATCCCTAAAGATTCCAATGCCTTGGCAGCCACTCCTTCACCTTCATGGATAAGCCCCAATAAAATATGCTCGGTACCAATGTAATTATGATTAAGCAGACGCGCTTCTTCTTGCGCTAATACCACCACACGACGAGCTCTATCTGTGAACCGTTCAAACAATTGGCAATCTCCCAAAAATCAAACTAATTAATAATTATTGTATCTATCTCTGTAATGTAACAGCGATAAAGAAAACAGCTATTTTAAGAACCTTCTTTTAACAGTTTCGAGATGGGGTAAAAATGCCGTATCCTCAGCACGTGGATGATGACTCCTACACACTCCTTACCCTGCCGGGTATCAAAAGTGCCTTGGAAAGAGTAGAAGAAGAATTGAGGATAGCTGTTAAAGCTGAAGAGCCTCTTCTTACAAAACTTTCGCGCCATTTGATTGATGCAGGAGGTAAGCGTATTAGGCCAAGTCTCGCTATTGCATCTTCTCAAATACTTGAAAATAAACCAGTTACTCCAAGCCAAGAAGTAATTCTTGGTGGGGTTGCAGTCGAACTAGTCCATCAGGGTTCGCTTTACCACGATGATGTCATGGATGGAGCTAAAACTCGTAGGAACGTTAAGAGTGTCAATGAGGAATGGGGTAACCACGAAGCAATTCTTGGAGGCGATTATCTATTAGCAAGAGCTTCTGAAATTGCTGCTGGGTTAGGAGCCGAGGTTGCTGGTCTGCTTGCTTCAACTATTGCATCACTCTGTGAAGGTCAAATTCGTGAAGTTAATTCTGCATATGACATAACTAGGACTGAGGAAGCATACATGTCTTCAATCGCAGGTAAAACCGGTGCCCTCCTTTCAGCCTCAGCAAAAATTGGGGCGATTGTTTCTAACTATCCAGAAGATGCAGTCAAGGCAGTAACAACATTCGGAAATCTCTATGGGATTGCTTTCCAAATCGTTGATGATTTGTTAGATGTAATGGCAAGTGAAAAAGAACTAGGTAAACCTTCAGGAAACGACATGCTAGAAGGCGTTTACACCCTTCCGGTTATTAGAACCCTTGAGGGTCCAAATGGCGAAGCTTTAAAAGATCTATTAGGTAATCCCATTTGTAATGACAAGAGAGACGAAGCCTTAATGCTTGTCAGATCAGATGAAGCCATAATATCAACAGTAGAAACCGCTCTAGGTTTTACATATGAGGCCCAAGAATCTCTAAAAGACCTTCCTGACAATCCAACAGCACAGATACTTAAATCTACTTGCACCATTCTCGCAAATCAGGTCAACCATTTTAAAGATAGTTAATCTTGCTCAGGTCTTAACGTAGGGAAAAAAATTACATCTCTAATCGCCTGAGTGTCGGTGAGAAGCATTACTAAACGATCTATTCCTATGCCAAGTCCACCTGTTGGCGGTAATCCATATTCCAAAGCCCTTAAATAATCTTCATCAACAACCATTGCTTCCTCATCGCCAGCATCTCGACTCTTTTCCTGTGCAGCAAATCGTGATCTCTGGTCTTCCGAATCAACAACTTCAGAAAATGCGTTACACAACTCCCGACCGGCAACGATAGCTTCAAACCGCTCAACTAGATCAGAATTACTCCTATGAACTCTTGAAAGGGGCGAGACTTCTTGGGGGTAATCAGTTACGAAAATCGGCCCCCATAGCTCAGGTTCAGTTGTTTTCTCATAAAGTTCAAGAATCAACTTTCCAGGTCCATAATGTTCCTTAAATGGGACTGACAGATCTTCACATAGTTTTCTTAATTCTTCTATTGGGGTTTGTAAATTAATTTCAGTTTGAATTTTTTCATTTAAAAGGTCCAACATGCTAGATCTTTTCCAAGGAGTTGAAAGATCTAATTCACGACCGTCGTATTGAATTACTGTTGAACCACAGATTTCTATGGCAAGTTCAGAAACCAAGTCTTCCACTAGTCTCATAATGTCTTCGTAATCGGCGTAAGCTTCATAAAGTTCAAGCATTGTAAATTCTGGGTTATGGCGTGTAGAAATACCTTCGTTTCTGAATACTCGAGCCATTTCGAAAACTTTTTCAAACCCCCCAACAACCAACCTCTTTAGATACAACTCGGGTGCTATTCGCAAAAATAAATCAACATCAAGAGCATTGTGGTGGGTTTGGAAGGGGCGAGCTGCAGCTCCTCCTGGTATTGGATGGAAAACCGGTGTTTCTACTTCCATAAAATCTCGGTTCTCCAACCATTTGCGAATTAACGAAATGATCCGACTTCTTGTTCTAAATGTCTCACGGGATTCTTCGGTAACCCAAAGATCCACATATCTTTGTCTGTAACGGATATCAGTGTCAGATATGCCGTGCCATTTGTCAGGAAAAGAACGTTTCGCTTCAGCTAAACGAACCCATGAGTCAACGCGAACAGAAATTTCACCTCTCTTCGTTTTAATAACTTCACCGGTCACTCCTAGCCAATCACCCAAATGCAAGTTAGAAAAAAGTTCAAAATCAGGGCTGTTCTTTTCGGAAGCGAACAACTGAATACGCTCGGTTGAATCCTGCAAAACACCAAAAACTATTTTTCCTTGATCTCGACGCAACATCAATCTTCCTGCTACCGAAACCGTTACTCCGCTACCATCGCCTTCAGCTAGATCTGAATACTCGGAAAGGATTTGAGAAGCTGAATTTGTTACTTCGAAACGGAAAGGAATTTCTCTATACATCATCACCTCTATTTAAATCGTACACAAGTCTTAGCCCATGCAAAGTTAGAAATGGTTCTACATGATCAATCGATTTTGCTACTGGAGCAATTAGATGCGCTAAACCACCAGTAGCGATTACTATGCAATCGTTTAGTTCTTTTCTGAATCGATCAACCATCCCATCTACTTGAGATGCGAAACCATAAACAGCACCTGATTGAAGGGACTCAACTGTACTTTTGCCAATAACGCTTCGTGGTTCAGTCAATTCGATAGCTCTTAAGGCAGCAGCTCGTTCGAAAAGGGCGTCCAGACTTATCTCAATACCGGGGGCTATAGCGCCGCCAAGGAATTCACCTTCTGAAGAAATAACATCGAAATTATTTCCAGTCCCAAAATCAACAACTACAGACGGGCCACCGTATAAATCGAAAGCTGCAACAGCATTTGCAATGCGATCCGCTCCAACCTCACGGGGATTATCGTAGAGAATAGACATTCCAGTTCGTACTCCAGGTTCAATAACCACTGGCTCTAGTTCCATGTACCTACCAACCATCTCGCGAAGACTTGCCAGCACACGTGGAACACCTGAACAAATCGCAATTCCTTCGAATTCATCCTTATAACCAGAAGACCTAACCAAATCTCTAATAATTACAGCGTGTTCATCAGAAGTTCGATCATCGTCAGTGGCAATTCGCCAATAGTCCAAAAGTCCGGCATCAGCCTCACTCGAGGATGAAGAACTTTCGTAAAGCCCTATAACCGTCTGAGTATTTCCTACATCAATGGTTAGGAGCATTCTTTTCCTCTCATAAGTTACTTTTCTAGTAAAATTTAGTCTCACACAAAGATAAGACAACCAATTCACTAACACTCATTTTAAAAACTATTAATACTAAATGAAGTTAAAGAACTACCTGTTTCAGGGTAGTCCCTTGAGAACGTTCTAGTAGTCGATTTCAAGTTTCAGGGAATAACAACGCCAATATTGTCTATTAACCGAGCGCTTCCAAACTTGCATGCGATTAATATTCGGATCTTTTTGCCAGAATCACTTAATAAGTTAACTGGGGCAAAAGTTTCAGAATCGACAACATCTACATAATCTAAATCGCCTTTTGATTCATTTCTAACAATATCACTTATCAATTTTTTCAGATTTTCAGAACTTTTTTCTCCGTCTGCAATCAATTCTGCTCCCATGTTCAAAGCACGGTAAAGCACGGGGGCATCTGCACGTTGATCTTCTGTCAAATAAACATTCCGACTCGAAAGGGCTAATCCGTCAATTTGACGAATAGTTGGGCATGCAACAATTTCAACCGGAAATCGGCGGCGTTTCACAAGATCGTTAACAACCATTACCTGTTGGAAATCTTTTTCTCCAAAATATACATGAGCATCGCCGACGATCTCGAAAAGTCGTGCAACTACTGTTGCAACACCCTGAAAATGAGAAGGCCTACTCTTTCCTTCAAGAATTTTCCCGATTTCACCAATTTCTTCTAGTTCCGGCGACCCCTCTGGATATATCTCTTTCTGTGTCGGACAGAAGAGGAAATCAACTTTATGATTTGCGCAAATTTCCTTATCTTTTTCAGAACTCAAAGGATAATCATCTAAATCTTCTTCAGCTGAAAACTGAAGTGGATTTACAAAAATAGAGACAACGGTAGTTTTTCTCTCCCTAACTGAGGTGTCAATTAATGAAGTATGCCCTTCATGGAGAGCTCCCATTGTTGGGACAAAACCTATTTCTTCTCCCGAGTTCCGCTTTTCACTTAAAAGATTTTGTAAATCCTTAACAGATGCAACTATCTCCATGGAAACTACGAATTACTTTTACTTTCAATCTCTATAAGTTCAACTATCTCACGACCATCGCTTCCGATTTGCTTTTCAAGAAGTTGTTCAACAACTTCAATTGCGCGTGGACCTGTCGGAACTAATTCACGCCATAAAAGGTACGCCGCTATAAGACCACAAATTTGATCACCCAATTCTTCTCTATGCAACAATACTTTTGGATTATCATCCAATAAAGAGTTCAATCGGGTAAATAAAGCATTCAATCTTGTCAAGCCCTCCTCTGCTCCCCCGAAAGGCATCTGAACCCACCGTACTCCTTGGCTTTCATATGCCTTGATGTTGTCGTCATTAGCAAGCAGTGACACGACTACATCGAAGTTATTTTGCCTAATCCAAATAACTTCCTCTTGCCGCCGAACGCTTCTATGGCTTTCGCCAAAACCTCCTGGCCGCTCACAAATAGCTAAAGAGTCTTTGATGACCCAATAAAATTTCCTTGGTTCTATCCCCTGCGCCCACTTACCTCTCATCAACAAACCTTAATTTAAACGAAGATAAATCTTGAAATTGTTTCAAAAAAAGTAACTGCATCAGATCGGAGGCTACACGAGTAAGAACTACACAACGCAAGTTAATCAACTTAAATTTCCCCAACTTATTAGCTCTCTGAACTAGCTACCCAGATATCAGGCAAATTTCTATAACGCTCAGCTACATCCAAGCCATAACCAACTAACCAATCAGCTGGAACTTGAAAACCGGAGTACTTTATTGTGTCTTCTTCAAATTGAAAATCTTCCCTAACTAAAAGAGCGCAAATTTCTAAGCTCGCAGGGTTTCTAGCAAGTAAGTTCTTTCGTAAGAAATTAAGGGTCAATCCACTGTCAACTATGTCTTCAACTAAAAGAACATGTCGACCAGCTAAATCAAGATCAAGATCTTTAACTATTCGCACTACCCCAGAAGATGTAGTCGAATGTCCGTAGGAGGAGACAGCCATAAAGTCGAACTCTATTGGCAAGTCAATGGCCCTTGAAAGATCACTCATAAAAACAAATGCCCCTTTTAGGACTCCTACCAAAAGAGGTGCTTCTTTTGAATAGTCATGGCTTATTTGCTTACCGAGTTCATCGACTTTCTCCGCTACTTGTTCTGCTGTTATTAAAACATGTTGGGGCGTTGGTATATTGTTTGATTTTTCTTGGCTCATTAATAGGACCTTATCTTCTGAATAGTTTGATAAAAAATTAGTCTGTTTTCTGAGAAACTTTTGCATTAACTGAAAATCTGACTTTTCCTTGAGATCTATCTACTCGAAAACCACCAGGAATTTCTGTTCCTTTAATTTCTCCTCTTACAATCTGCAAAACTCTATTAATTGAAGAAGAATCAGGCGGTAAACCAATTTTGTCTGATAACCATTCTTGAATTGCAAATTTAACCACAGGATCAGAATTATCATCAACTGACCGAACATCTGTTATATCGAGATCTTTAACTAAGTCACCTAAAATACCAGAAGCTTCCCCAGCCAAATTTGCATACCTAGCCAACAATGGAACAGGGTCTCGACCAGCTACCTCAGCTAACAACGGAATCACTTCATTGCGGACCCTGTTGCGTGTAAATCTAGGATCAAAATTCATCGGATCATTTACTGGATCTAATTTCTCTAATAAACAAAGCTCCTTGGTCTCGCTACGACGTAACCCTAAAATTGGCCTTCTATGAGGTTCCCCAATCCCTGCAGATCCTTGTACACCCGACCCTCTTAATAAGTTCATTATTACGGTTTCGGCTTGATCATCGGCCGTGTGACCCGTAAGAACTTGTGGAGGTAAAACCTTTATTCTTGCATCACGCGCCCGTGCTTCTAAGTTTGGACCGTCTTCAACGAACGCTTTAATGCGCCGTGCTTTGACACCTAAATCGCTGGCAACCTTAAAAACCATTTCGCCTTCATCATTAGAAGTCTCTCTAAGTCCGTGGTCTACATGCCACGCAGTTACTTTCAAATCAGCATTTACAGCTAACAAAAGTAAAGCTAACGAATCAGCCCCACCCGAAACAGCGCAATCAACTTTAGTTCCACTTATCGGGAATAAAGAACGACCTTGCAGTTCAGACATTAAATTACTGCTCATTGTTAAGCCTTTTAATTCGAGAAATCCAAAGATTAGGTTCCTTGATCTCCTCCAGTTTCGGCAAGTTGTCAGGACGTTCCCAAACCGTGTTCAAAAAATCTATCCCCTCTAACTCTTCAATAGCGTAAATAAATTCTTCCCCTTCTTCATATTGTGCCAATTTTGCTTCGATACCAATAAGTTTTTGGAAAATCTTTGTAACTCCGCTGGCAGATTTCCTTCTTTGGCTAACTACTTTTTCGAATCTTTCTTGGTTTCTAACATGACCTTTTCCCGCTCGACTCATAATTACGTCACCATGACCTTCAAGTAGAGTCATGAGAGCAGCTATGTCCTTGACTGAATCTTTCTGATCCATCGCTGTGAAAAAATTAGGCATTTTAAATTCAGTAAAACGTGAATTACCAGAATCTTTCAAGAGTTTTATTTTTGAATTAGTTTTCTCTTTTGATTGATCCGTAGCAATTTGAACTTCTTGAAGAAGATTTTTTACCAGCGATAAATAGTGTTCTCTCATCCAAGACACACCTGTGAACTGAGCTCTGTGTGTTAATTCATGAATGGCTAGCCATAACCGGAACCCATCTGAATCAAACGCGTACCGGCGTTCTATTGCACAAATATTGGGGCCGACATAATAAACCAAGTCTTGATCTTTCAAATCTTCATTATCTAAAACTAATAAATCATATTGGCCCAAAACTCGTGTTGACATCCAACCTAAAACTGCACCTATCTCCAAAGCCGCCACACGTGAAGAGATAGAAGCTTTCTTCGTTGCAGAATCTTCCGCTATCACTGGTTTTAATAAACGTTTTAGGGAAGAAAAATTTGCTCGGATCCAACCACTTCTATCGACAACTTTGGCTCTTGCTTCACCCGAAAAAGATTTTAAACCTGTTGAAGTTTCTACCAATTTTTCAGCAGTTGAAGTGAAAGCAGTAAAAGATTCATTCAAACCTTTTAGGTAACTCACATCATTAAAAGGGGCTCTGTTAGCTATTTGATTAGCTACCTTTTCTGCTAGACCCCAATCAACTGTCATGCCTTCTACAGAGCTAGCCTGATAACGCTCCACAGGAATACCTGGAAGTTAACGCTTGGGATAACGCGTAGAAGAGACTTTCCCTAAATAGCCAATCAAAGCAGCGATTAAAGAAACGACTCCAACTACTACCAAGGGAACAGCTAACCAATAGTGCCAAATTACTCCACCAATAATATTCATAAACAAATCCTACGTTAATTGACAAAAAAGATGACACTTTTCTGAGCCCGCGCGGGGAATTGAACCCCGGACCTGTTCATTACGAATGAACCGCTCTGCCAACTGAGCTACACGGGCGCAAATGCAATATTAGTGTCGACAATTAAACATGAGACACAAAAGTATTTTTAAGCTCTTTCTAGGGGGGCCCATGCCAATAAAAGCCTTTTTTCCCCTTTAGAAGAAAAAGATATAACTGCTTCAGCTCTGTCTCCAGACCCGCTTACACTCACTACTACGCCCGCACCCCACGCTTTATGTTTTACATCATCTCCAGGTTGCAAAGCCAACAAATGCGCTTCCGTTGACGTTGCGTCTTTTTTAGTCTGACTTGTTCCTTTTCCGAAAATTCTTCCCGATGGCTCTTCAGAAGAAAATTGGTCCGCTGGAATAAAATCCCATTCGTCTATATCCGAATAACTTTCAGTTGAACTTTCGAAACTTCTAACACTTTTTCGTGACCCTTCACGTTGTACCAATCCATCTGGAATATCGTCTAAAAATCTACTAGGTGGGTTGTACTGAGTTTGCCCGTGCAACATTCGACTCCAAGCATTGCAAAGGTGGAGGATTTTTCTTGCCCTTGTGATTCCTACATAAGCTAATCTTCGCTCTTCTTCCATTTGATCCGGGTCCCCCAAAGCTCTGACATGTGGAAAAATACCTTCTTCCATGCCAAGGAGAAAAACAACTGGAAATTCAAGTCCTTTAGCAGCATGAAGTGTCATCAGTAAGACTTCTCCTTCACCCAAATCAAAACTCTCGTTTGGCATCTCATCAGTATCTGCTACCAAGCCAACGCGTTCCAAAAATTCCGAGATATCCGAAAATTCAGAGGCAGCACCGACTAATTCAGACAAATTTTCCAAACGACCCTCAGCTTCAATCGTTCTCTCTTGTTCTAAATCACTTATGTACCCTGACTGTTCTAAAGAAAATTCAATTATGTCTGCAGGTCCGAGATCGAGACGAGATTGTGATTTCTCAAGTAAATTTAAAAAAGATTCAATTCCTTTCAGTGCTTTGCCTGACACTCCAGCTTTGGAAGCGTCAAAAAGTGAAAGAAACAAATCAATTTGGTTTTTATCTGCCCATTCTTCTATCTTGCCTAATGAAGTGTCTCCTACTCCACGCTTTGGAACATTGATTACGCGCCTAAGTGCAACTTCATCCAAAGGATTTACTGCTAAACGCAAATATGCAAGAGCGTCTCTAACTTCACGTCGATCGTAAAATCGTGTACCTCCAACAACGCGATATGCCATACCTAACCTATTTAGTTGCTCTTCGACAGCTCGGCTCTGGGCGTTTGTCCGATAAAAAATTGCAACATCAGATAGTCCTAAGTACCCCGCTTTTTTATAAGAAATAATCTTTTCTGCAACCCAGTTAGCCTCGTCGTCTTCGTTGCTGGCTTGATACAGAACAATCGATTCGCCTTCACCTTCTTCTGTCCATAGTTCCTTTGGTTGACGACCAGAATTTCTGCTTATAACTTCATTTGCTGCATCAAGTATTTTTTGTGTTGACCTGTAGTTCTGATCCAAAACTATGACCGTTGCGTCGGGAAAAGATTTTTCGAAATTAAGAATATTTCTTACATCTGCTCCTCTGAACTGATAGATCGACTGATCACTATCACCTACTACACAAATATTTCGGTGTTGAGCTGCGAGGAGAGAAACAAGTTCATTTTGAATCAGATTTGTGTCTTGATACTCATCCACAAGAACGTGTTTGAAACGATTTTGCCACTGCTCCAAGATTGACTCATTTTTCCTAAAAAGAACCACTGTATTGAGTAACAAGTCGTCAAAGTCCATTGCACTTGCTCTCTTAAGTCTTGCTTGGTATTCAACGAAAATTTCACTCATCTTCTGGTCATAAGGGTTCTCTGAACTGTCTAAGTAGTCATTAGGATTTATTCCTTCATTCTTCAAAGTTGAAATTTTTGACAGCAGCGCTCGGGGCGGAAATCTTTTTAAATCAAAATTTAAATCTTTTATTACGTGACCCATTAAACGAGCAGCATCACCTTGATCGTAAATTGTGAAATTCGGTGAGAATCCAATTTCATCTGATGACTGTCGCAAAATTCGAACACATGCTGAATGAAAAGTTGAAACCCACATCTTATGGGCTACTGATCCTACGAGTTCTACTACTCTGTTTCTCATTTCTTCTGCAGCTTTATTTGTAAAAGTAATTGCCAGAATTTCAAAGGGTGAGATTCCCTTTTCATTGATCAGGTAAGCGATTCTGCTTGTTAGTACTCTTGTTTTTCCTGAACCAGCGCCTGCTACTACAAGAAGAGGGCCGTTCCCGTGGGTTACGGCTTCACTCTGAGCAGGGTTTAATTTGAGATTAGGTTCTGCATTCTCTTCTGTGCTTGGAAAAAGTTCAGCCACAGGATCACCCTACTTGGGGTATGGGACTTACTCGGTTAAGACAAATAATTAAGATCGACCTTGACTACCAAAGCTGATCTGCATACCGATCGGTTCCAACTACTGTCGCAAAAAATGGAGCAGCAAAAAGTATTTTGGCCTTGTCTGATGAATCAACTGTTTTTCCATATTCGATAAAATCATCCCAAACTTCGCGAGGATCCTTTTCTATGAAGAAAAGCTGTACGTATCGGTTTTCGCCTCCTGGAGAGGTACCAAGGTCCATTGGTGCTTTGCCAGTCATTTCATCCTGACCGGGAACTGGTTTCCATATAGAACAAGATTCTGCAGCCCCAGATTTAAAAACAGTTGATAAAGCAAGGCTCTCCAGCCAGTCTTCAAATTCAAAAGTATTTATTTCAGGATTTTTCTCGATCGAAACTGAAACAAGACCTTTATATCCATGGTCTAAAGCCAACTCCATGGGCACTGGGTCATCATCGCGATAATAATTTCTCACATGATCATACAAAGCCGTATGTGCATGCTTGCGTTCACTAAACCCGCGGCCTCCGGCGTATAAATGTTGTACTTGTTGGGCTCCCCAGTTGAAATGGTCATCGTGATGACCGTCCTCAACCCAATAGATAGCTAAGTATGAGCCACTATCCCACGGGTTGGTGAGGGCATTGGTTTCATCTGCAGGAAATCTGAGGTCTTTCAATTCACGTGTTGATACCCATCTGCCTCCTGCGAAACAGTAAGGCCCGGTCATGCACCCCCCATAAAAATGGTCACGTTCGTACCATCGGTTATATGCAACCTCATAACCGAGATTTGGATCCACCAGTGTAAACAGCATGCTCCCGACTTTTAACGGGTAATCATCAGCAAAATTCATAATTTACAGATAGTACATTCTCTTGCCGAGAAATACTAAAAACTTCTTCATCTCCAACTCGTTTAAATCCATTTTTTTCTAATACTTTCGCGGACGCAACATTTTCCTTAAACACATTGGCTTTAAACTTTTCACACGGCGTATTAGATTTAGCATAATTAAGTAACCCTCTTACAGATTCCGTCGCGTAACCTTGCCCCCAATAATCGACGCCTAACCAATATCCCAACTCATGAAAATCGTCTTCTAAAGGTGTCAGACCAATTCCACCAATCAAATCATTATTTAAAAAGATGCTTAAGTTAAATTCCTCGTTATCAACTATCTCTAACCATTCATCAGCATCGTCAAGAGTGTATGGGTATGGCACATTGCTTAAAGTTTTCGAAACCATAAAATCCCCTATTAAAGAAACAAGTCGTTCTTTATCTGCTTGAACTAATTTCTTTAAAACCAGTTTTTCTGTTTGAATTTTTATTATTCCCATTTAGTCCACAAAAAGATTTTGTAAAGTTTCCATTTCGGAAGAACTAAGCTTGCCCCTATTTTCTGCGTCAATACATTCCTGTAATTCTTTTCTGTTTTTAATTCCTAGAATTACAGAGCTAACTTTTTCAGCACTAAGCGCGTATCTATGTGCTAAAGATGCGGGAGATTCCTCCCAGTCTTTGGCAAGCTCTCTAAAAGGTAAAGCCCTTTCAAAATCGGTGAAATCAGCTTTATCCATTCCTGAAGGATGCGGTTT
>MDSW01077573.1_pt1 | contig 19370 bp, 22 predicted proteins | sample 811171 | NCBI WGS metagenome assembly MDSW01 (sample SAMN05326641, study PRJNA326480) | marine metagenome | isolation source: seawater | place: Atlantic Ocean: North West | collected 2012 | reverse complement strand
CAACTGGGCCTCGAGATTCAACAAACCTTCCGGCTCCTTTGCATCCGGGCAGCAGTAGGGACAGGCCAGATTGCAGCGAGCAGTCAGCGAGAGGCGCAACACCCCTAGGGGGCGATCCAACTGATCGATCACAGGGGTCATTGTCATGCCTGTAACGCTGCCAGATCAGCAGGAGCGTTCACATTGCGAAGAGCAGCAGCAGGCAGACGAACCGTCTGATGGGGAATCTGATCCAGCCAGCGCAACCAACGTCGATCGCCTTGCTGCAACTGCTGCCGAAGCAGCGGCTGAAACGGTGCACCGGAGGGATAGATGCCCAGTAAGGGTTGCAGGCGTTCGCCATCATCCGCTACGGCCACACGCTGGGGATCGGTCTGCCAGGCATCGATTAACTGCTGCAGCACCGCCGGAGTGAGTAGCGGCATATCCACCGGCGCCACCAACAATGGATAACCAGAGTCAACAGCCAAGACCCGCTCCAACGCACGCAAAGGCCCCTGCCAGGGGGGCGATTCCAGCATCACTTGCACCTGAGGCCGTCCATGCAGCAGGGCTTGGTGGGACTGATGTCGGCTCACCACCAAAACCGGCAACTGCAATGCCCGCAGATGATCAACAAGGGTGGGCAACCAGAGGCCACCGCTGGGATGGGAAAGCAATGCCTTATCGCGACCCATCCGTTCACTGGCACCGCCACTGAAAACGCAGGCTGTGAGGCCATCAGATCTCATCACAACAGGCGAAGACGACCACTGAAGCCAACTGGCAATCGTGCCAAAACATCACGGCAAACATGTAGCAATGATCACCTTTGAAAGATCAATCGCAAGAACTCATTGCATTGATTAGCGGAAATAATGTTTAGCGAGAACCGTTTTCACTTGTTTAGTAGCCGCTGCAACCATTGAGAGGGTAGCGAGTGGCGTTTAATCAATTTGTGAACGGTCCTTTTGTTCAGCGCCGTCTAATTCCATCCTCAGCACTTCTCTTCTGACGCTCGAGGGCACCAAAATTTCACTTTCATGCTTGGCGATCTTTGGTCGTTCCAAGGGAGATATCGAACACTTCATCTCACTTGGATTGCCTTTTTCCTGACGTTCGTCGTCTGGTTCAATCTGGCCCCTCTAGCCACCACAGTACGAGCAGATCTCGGCCTCGAACTCGGCCAGATCCGCACCGTGGCGATCTGCAACGTGGCCCTCACTATCCCAGCTCGGGTGCTGATCGGCATGCTGCTCGACAAATTCGGACCCCGGATTACCTATTCCTCGATCCTGGTCTTCTCGGCCTTTCCCTGCCTGCTGTTTGCCTCCGCTCAGAACTTCAACCAGCTGGTCGTAGCTCGTCTTTTACTCTCCATCGTCGGCGCTGGTTTCGTGATCGGCATCCGCATGGTGGCTGAGTGGTTCCCGCCCAAAGAAATCGGCCTAGCTGAAGGCATCTACGGCGGCTGGGGCAACTTCGGCTCGGCCTTCTCGGCACTCACCATGGTGTTTCTAGCTGGCGTTCTCTCGTTCTCCGGTGGCTTCGAACTACCAACAGGTGCAGTTCTGAACTGGCGCGGTGCAATCGCCCTCACAGGCATTATCTCTGCCCTTTACGGCGTCTTCTATTTCTTCAACGTCACCGATACACCTCCAGGCAAGGCGTATCAAAAGCCAGAGAAAACCGCTGGATTGGAAGTGACCTCCATGCGTGATTTCTGGGGTCTGCTGGGCATGAATGTCCCCTTTGCTGCGATTCTGTGCGTGCTCTGCTGGCGCCTGCAGAAAGTGGGCTTCCTCACTGCCGCCACCTATCCACTGGCCCTCGGCGCTGTTGCCCTCTGGTTTGCCTTCCAAACCTGGGGCATCATCCGCACCAACCGTGAACTGATCCTGGGCAACAAGGTCTACCCCAAGGAAGACCGCTACGAGTTCCGTCAGGTGGCCATTCTGGAACTCACCTACATCGTCAACTTCGGTTCCGAGCTCGCTGTGGTGTCGATGCTGCCCACCTTCTTTGAAACCACGTTTGATCTGCCAAAAGCGACGGCCGGCATTCTTGCCTCCTGCTTTGCATTCGTGAACCTGATTGCCCGCCCTGCAGGTGGTTTGATTTCCGACAAAGTCGGCAGCCGCAAGAACACCATGGGCTTCCTCACCGCCGGCCTGGGCTTTGGCTACCTGGTGATGAGCATGATCAAACCCGGCACCTTCTCAGGGGCCAGCGGCATCACCGTGGCCGTGGTGATCACGATGCTTGCGTCCTTCTTTGTCCAATCCGGAGAAGGTGCAACTTTTGCCCTAGTCCCTCTGGTGAAGCGCCGCGTCACCGGTCAGGTTGCCGGGCTGGTGGGTGCCTACGGAAATGTCGGTGCTGTGACCTATCTCACCATCTTCAGCCTGCTGCCGATGTGGATGGGTGGTGGTTCAGATCCCTCACCGGAGGTGATCGCCAACTCGAACAGTGCCTTTTTCATGATCCTTGGCATTGCTGGGCTGATTGTGGCCTTCTTCTGCTTCTTCTTCCTGAAGGAACCCAAAGGGTCTTTCGCAGAACTGCATGAAGGAGAAGAAGCGATTCCTGTGCTGGCTGGTCGCTGACCCCTCAAACCCCACAACAAACGCCGCAGATTGCGGCTCCATGGCCTGGGCTAAAAGCCCAGGCTTTTCATTCTCAAAGCCATGACCACACCGTCTGTGCGCAGCCAGTGCCCCTACTGCGGTGTGGGCTGCGGCCTTGAATTGCTCGCTCCAGCCCAACCCGGTCAAGCCGTCAAACGCGATCCCGAAGGCAACCCAATCTGGACCGCGCGCGGCGACCGGCAGCACCCCTCCAGCCTTGGACAGGTGTGCATCAAAGGCGCCACCGTGGGGGAAACCCTCTCCCGCGGACGCCTCCAACAACCGCTCTATCGCGCCAGCCTTGATCAGGACTTCCAGCCGGTGAGCTGGGATACGGCCCTCCAGACGATCACCGATCAGATCCGTACAACCCTGCAAAGCAAAGGCCCTGATGCCATTGCCATGTATGGCTCTGGTCAGTTCCACACCGAGGATTACTACCTCGCCCAGAAACTACTGAAGGGAGCCCTAGGCACCAACAACTTTGATGCCAACTCACGCCTATGCATGAGTTCGGCTGTAGCCGGCTACACCCGCAGCCTCGGCTCCGATGGCCCCCCCTGTTGCTACGAGGACATCGACCATTGCAGTGTGGCCGTGCTGATCGGCACCAACACGGCCGAATGCCACCCGGTGCTGTTCCAACGACTGCTCAAACGCAAAAAACGCAACCCCAACAGCCTCACGATCGTGGTGATCGATCCACGCCAGACCAACACCGCCAAAGCTGCCGACATCCACCTTGCCGTGGCACCAGGCACCGACCTGGCCCTGCTCCATGGCATGGCCCATCTCGTGCTGCGGGAGAACGGTCAAGACGTCAGCTTCATCGACCAGCACACCGAAAACTACAAACCATTCTTCGATGTGGTGACCCGCTGGACGCCACGCAAGGTGGCGCGCTTCTGCGGCATTCCCGAGAAACGTCTACGCGACGTCGCCGAATTGTTCCACAGGCGTCAGCGGGTGCTGAGCCTGTGGTCGATGGGCGTGAACCAACGGCGTGAGGGCACTGCTGTGGTACAGGGGCTGATCAACCTGCATCTGCTCAGTGGCCAGATCGGCAAGGAAGGGGCCGGGCCGTTCTCACTCACCGGCCAGCCCAATGCAATGGGTGGGCGTGAAGCCGGCGGGCTGGCCCATCTCCTTCCCGGCTACCGACTGGTGACCAATGCCGAACACCGCAGCCAAGTCGAACAAGCCTGGAACGTTCCAGCAGGGCGAATCTCTCCGATGCCTGGACTCGCCGCCTGGCAGCAGGTGGAAGCCATGGAACGAGGCGAGCTTGAGCTCTGGTGGGTGGCTGCTACCAACCCTCTGGTGAGCATGCCAGACCTGGAACGGGTCAAGGCAGCGATGCAGCGTTGTCCACTGGTTGTGGTCAGCGAGGCCTACGCAGACTCGGAAACATCCCACTACGCCCATCTGCTACTGCCTGCCTCGCAATGGAGCGAGAAGGCCGGCGCCATGACCAACTCCGAACGGCGCGTCACCTACTGTCCGGCCTATCGGCCACGCCATGGCGACAGCCGGCCCGACTGGGAAGTGTTCGCAGACATCGGACGACGCCTGGGCTTTGTGGATCAGTTCAGCTACCACTCCTCCGCAGAGGTGTATGCAGAATTCACCAGGCTGACCACTGGACGACTCTGTGACATGTCAGGTCTGAGCCATGACCTGCTGGCTCAAGAGGGTCCGCAGCAGTGGCCCTTCCCCCAAGGCAGTGCTCCGACGCAGACCGCGAAACGCCTCTACACCGACCATCACTTCGCCACAGCAACGGGCCGAGCCCGTTTCAGCAACGACAAACCGCTCGGTCTGGCCGAACCCCCATGCAACACCTTTCCACTGGTGCTCACAGTGGGGCGCTACCTCGGGCAATGGCACACGATGACGCGCACTGGCAAGGTGAAACGTCTGCAAACCATGCACCCCGAACCGGTCCTGGAAATCCACCCAGACGATGCCCGCGCTTATCAAGTGGAAGACAAGCAACTCGCAGCGATCAGTTCCCGTCGCGGCCACATCACCGCGAAGGTACAGGTCAGCCCCCGGATCCGTCGCGGCACTGTGTTTTTACCCATGCACTGGGGATTCACTCAGGACAAAGCCTGCGAAGCCAATGTGCTGATGCATGATCAAGCCTGCCCTGTGTCGAAGCAACCGGAGCTGAAGGCCTGCGCTGTTGTCGTGGCGCCAGCAGTGTCCGTCGTCAAACCGGTGGAGCAAGAGATGGGACGACTGAAGGCACTTCGCAACCTGCTCACGCCAGCACTTCACTGAAAGCCGCTTCAAGGTTGTGGTGATCGTGCCCAGGCCGCACCAGCTTGCAGAGAGCGAACCGTTCCAGCTCACTCATCCCTGACCACTGGGCTGGCGTCAACCCAACCCCCCGGGTAGCGGCAGCAGTCAAGACTTCAGCTGGGCATCGATCGGCCTGCTGCCACGCTGCATCCACGATGGGGAGAAGATCCTTCGCCATCCCCTCGGCCATGCCACTGGTGCAGGACCGCAGATGCTCGCGCAACCGCTCTAAAGCGTCAGACGCATCGGGCCAGTCCACCAACTCCTGACGCTGTACCTGGCTGAGAGCAAGCCAGTGATTGAGTTTGAGCTTGAGGCCGATCAGATCCAACTTGCGGCGCACACAGAGGGGAATGCAGCGCCAGTTGCCAATGAAATCCTGCTCAAAAGCAAAACAATGACTGGCCGAATTGTGATGACTGCCCATCAACCAGGAGGGTGAATGGTGTCAATGATGACAACAAAGGAACGCAGAACCAGCGATGTTCACGCTGTTACAAGATTAACGTCGTGCGCTTCGCCCTCTCCCTTGGAATGTTGCTTGGCATCTCCCACGGATGGGTGATGTCTGAGAACTTGGCTCAAAACAAACCGAGCTTCCTGAATACTGGACAAAGCGTTAATTCTGATACTGATTTCTCTCCATTCAGTAGCGGTTCGCACCATTTTTTCTCATACTGAAATTCTGTTGAAGAGTTTCAGGCGTGACTCACACCATTTCGTCCGTCTCAGGCCGCAGTCCCATCACTGTGGCGGCCGGTTTCCTGGGTGCCTTCATCGTCGGTTCCCTTGCCGTGCAGTTGGTTCACAGCCAATCCACCGCGGTTCAAACCGGAGCGGCAGCTGTTGAGCCTGTCGTCGCCAGCCCCGCCACGCTGTGGGCTGCATTGGGAGAACGGGATGCAGTGAGTGAGAGCAGCCGTGTTCCCACCGCCGCCACCAACGTCCAACCCACCAACGCCACGGCCGCCAACATTGAAGCGGTCAAGGTTGAGGCTGTTGTGGGCTCTGAAGCCACCCTGTGGGCCCCACTCGGAGCGCGCTGATCGAGCACTGATGCCAAGCCAACCACGCCCTCTGCACCGGAACGGGGTTTAGCGTCCCAAGCGTCAGGACGCAGAACCGTGGGACTGAATCGACGTTCCTTCCTGCTCGGCAGTGGACTCACAGCCGCCGGACTCGTTGGTTCATGGCTGGGGGAAGCCGACCGTGCTGAAGCTGCTCCCCTCAAGGTCAATACGGCAATTCAGGCAGATGAAACGCCCCGTTCCTGCCAGCCCCAAGACCCTCTGGCAGCCTTGCTCGAGGGCAACGAACGTTTCGCCGCCGCTTGGCAGAGCAACAACACCGCAACGACCATGGCGGCAAGGGCTGAGGCCATGTCAAGCCTCTGGACCAAGGGTTGCTATCTACCAGGCGACACGCTGACAACAGGCCAGGCCCCCTGGGCTTCCATTCTCAGCTGCGCCGATTCACGCGTATCTCCGGAATGGATCTTCGATGCTGCCCCAGCGGATCTGTTCGTGATCCGCAGCGCAGGCAACACCGCATTTGATAACGCCATCGCCTCGCTCGAATTCGGCGTGGCCACGCTCCACACACCGTTGATCATGGTGATGGGTCACAGCGACTGCGGCGCTGTCAAAGCAGCCCGCGACAGCGCCCCTCTCACTCCACTGCTGGAGCAACTGGTGAAACCGATCCGGGCCAGCCTCAGCCCAGAGAACACTCTGGCAACAGCGATCAAACGCAACGCCGGCTTCGCCGCCAAACAACTCACACAACGCAGCCGGGTGCTGGCCGATGCAGAGGTCGATGGCCGTCTCACGATCGTGGTGAGCTACTTCGACATCCGGTCGGGCAAAGTCAGCCTGGTCTGATCTGCCAGGCTGAATCGATAAGCACGACCTCCGGCATCGGATGGGTGAAAACCTCAGCCACCTCAACCAGCAAGGTGAGGTGCACATGGTGGAGGTGGGCGACCGCTCCGCCTCACGACGCGAAGCCGTCGCTGAAGGCAGGATCAGGATGGCAACAGACACCCTGGCCCTGATTCAACGCGGCGAAACCCCGAAAGGTGATCTACTGGCGGTGGCGCGTGTGGCCGCGATTCAAGCTGCCAAACACACCTGGGAGCTGATCCCGCTCTGCCATCCACTCCCTCTCAGTGGCATCGATGTCTGCATCGAACCCGATCAGGATCTGCCAGGGCTCCGCCTCACCTGCAGCTGTCGCACCACCCACCAAACCGGTGTGGAGATGGAGGCCATGACGGCTGTCTCGGTGGGACTCCTCACCCTCTACGACATGCTCAAGGCCGTGGATCCGGCGATGACCATCGAAGCCATTCAGCTGCTGCGCAAGCAAGGAGGCCGTAACGGTGTCTGGATCCGCTGAGCCCTATGGCCCCGAAGGGTTGCCCTTGGAGGACGCCCGCCAACGGATCTTGGAGGCGATCCAACCCCTCACCGATCTCGAAACGCTTGCACTGGCTGATGCCCTGGGACGGGTCAGTGCCGAACCAACCGTGGCTCAAGAAGCCGTACCCGGCTTCAGGGCCTCAATGATGGATGGCTATGCCCTTGGTCAAGCCACTCAACCAGCACAAGGAGAGCGATGGAGTCTGCGCGGACGCGCCGTCGCCGGGCAGCCATTCCAAGGAAGTCTTGGCGCCGGAGAAGCGATCAGAATTCTGACGGGAGCCCCCCTCCCTCAAGGAGCCGACTGGGTGCTGCCCCAGGAACTGGTGAGGGAGAACGACCAGGCCATCACGCTGGTGCAAGAGGCCTCCGACAGGCCATGGATCCGCGCAGCGGACGAGGAGTGCCGCGCCGATGACGTTCTTCTGGAAGCAGGGCATCGACTCGGGCCTGCGGATCTAGCCCGACTGACTAGCTGCGGCATTGCCGATCTCAAGGTGCACCGCCAAGCAAAGATCGGAATGCTGATCAGTGGTGACGAACTGGTGCCAGCCGGCAGCATCCGCCCTGCGGGTGCGATCTGGGAAAGCAACGGCACCCTTCTGGAGACGATGCTGCGCAAGCTTGGCCACAACGTTCACGACCGTCGCGTCGTGCCAGACCAGCCGGAAGCACTCCGCAGCAACCTCAGCGACCTTGCAGCCGTCTGCGATGTGGTGGTGACCACAGGGGGTGTCTCCGCTGGGGATAGCGATTGGATCCGTCCTCTGGTAGCGGAACTGGGCAGCGTCGACTTCTGGAAACTGTTCCTGCGGCCAGGGCGCCCCTTTGCCTTTGGAACATTGGGCCATGGGGTGCCGTTCTTCGGTCTACCGGGCAATCCGGTGGCAGCAGCCATCACTGCGTTGCAACTGCTCTGGCCTGCCCTGCAGCGACTGGAAGGACAAGCCTCACCCGAACTCTTCCCTCGATTACGAGTGGAACTGGCGGATCCATTACAACGACGCCCGGGCAGGCCTGAACTGGCCCGAGCACGCTTGGAAAGCAACGCTCAGGGAAAGCTGCTGGCGCGGCTGAATGGATCCCAAGCCTCCTCCCGGATCAGTTCTCTGCACCAAGCCGATCTGCTCTTAGAAGTGCCCGCCGACGCTGGAACGCTCGACGTCGGCACACCACTCTGGGCCCAGCTGGTGCGGACAAGACTGCTCTAATTAGATCCGAGTGGCCTGAAAAGTGGACCGGTGCCAGGCCGTCAGTGTTCCAGCTGAATCAAAAAGAATGCTGACCTGCTGAAACAAGGCTGGTCCGAGCAGACCACCGATCTCAAGCCGAAAGGCTGCGTTGGGCAGCTGCTCTGGAACGGAGAACACCAACCCATCGGCCATCACAGCGGAACAGTCATGGCGAAGCAACTGCTTCGGGTCAAACACCACCGGCTGAGGGGCACTGGGCTGTCCCTGGATGGCCTCGCTGGGGGTGAGGCGTTCCGAACTTCCCTGCCAACCCCGCAACGGTTCCAACAACGCCTCAGGTGAAGCGCAGATCGGGCGCTCAGGCTCCACGGATTGACCCTGCAGACAACGGAAGCCAACCGCGCCAACGACCTGCAGCCGCCAATGGTGATCAATCGGCTCCCAGATGAGCACAAGCATCGAACGGGAACGAGCCTGAAACAGATTGATTTCGTGGCCGAACCGGGATGCTCCAGCATCCAAGCGTCGGCTGGACTGACCGCCAGCACCAGCGAACTGCCAGCAACCACCGCCAGCGTTGTAAGAGTCACGGCTGATGGCGTAGGTGGCCTTGCCATCCGGCGCGAAGAACAAGCCTGATCCATCCCAAACGCCCGTGTCCTCATCGCTGAAGCTGATGGCATATCGCGTTGGCGTGATCACCCGTGTCGGTGTCGCGAAGTTCAGATCTCCTTCCGAATCACGCACGTGCCAGCAACCCCGGCCCTGCCAGCAACCCTCGAAATTGAGCCGGTTGAGAGTCCACTGATTCGTCATGGTCGGCTCCTCCCTGACCAATCAAGATTCCTAGTGTCGGGTCTAGAGCCATCCATTCCATGGGACTGACCATCGTCGGTTGCGGGTTTGTCGGGCTCGCACTGGCCCGTCAACTGCAACCCCGCCGTTCGCACCTGCCACTGACCCTGACGACCACACGCGAGGAGCGACGCCACGAGCTCGCGGCGCTGAGTGATGGCGTGATGGTCTGTGACGCCACGAACCCAACCCAACTGCTGAGAGCTCTGAACAAGAGCCGCCGCGCTGTGTTCTGTCTTGGTCCTAAAGGGGATCGTCAGGTCAATGAGGACGGCTACCGGCAGACCTTCATCGCAAGCTTCACGTGTTTGCAGTCACTGTTGCCACAGTTACCTGATCCCCAACAAATCCTCTATACGAGCAGTTGCTCGATCTACGGCAACGCTGATGGCGGCTGGGTTGATGAAGCAGCTCCACCCGATCCCAGGAATGGCCATGCGCAGGTACTGGTGGAGAGCGAACAACTGATTGGAGCCATGGCTGATGGAAGACGAAACGTTTGCATCCTTCGGCTCGGCGCCCTGTATGGTCCGGGGCGAGATCTAGACACCCGACTCAAGGGCCTGGCAGGCCGCGAACAGTCCAGCGATGGACAGCAGTTCACCAACTGGATTCATGTGGAGGATGCCGCAGGCGCCTTGATCGCTGCCATGGACGGAGAATGGAATGGTGTCGTCAATGTGGTGAACGACGCACCGATCTGCCTCAAGGATCTTGTCGATCACAGTCTGCGCAGACAGGGACTGGATCCGGTGCAATGGGGCAGGAGCGCAAACCAACGGCTCTGCAGTCGTCGCATCAACAATGAACGGCTCAAAGCACTCGGATACCAACTCCAACACCCAACCCTGCACTCTCAGAGTGGGGTGTTCCCGCTCAGCCAGGCGCCCTGATCACCGCACCACTCCCGTTTCCAAAACGGGGCGTCATGTTTGAGGGCCTCAATCAGCTCGTTGCAGCAACGCTGGGCAGGGCCGCGGCGATCCGCCTGCACCACAACTAAAACGATCACTTCACCCGGGGAAAGGCGACCAACCCGATGGAGCACGAGCACCGAACCAGCGCCATGGAGCTGACGCAGCCTCTCCGCATCCTCATCAATGCGGCGCTCGCACATGCCCGGGTAATGCGTGAGTTCAAGGGCATCAAGATGTTCTCCCTGCGCACTCTCCGGACGCACCCGGCCGATGAATACAGCGCTAGCAGCAAACCCATCACAGCAGGACTCCAACCGCTGCCATGGAGAGAATGGCTCTGGGTGAATCTCCACCTGAACAGCCTTGGGCCTCTCAGACTGCTGAGCCTTCGCGTCCCCCATCTCAGCCACCGGTGAAGGGAGGCAGAAAGGCGAGTTCGTCACCAGCATGGAGCTGCTGATCCGGATCAACCAGTTGCTGATTCACCGCCACGCGCACTGCGGCAGGTAACGCTCCCAACTCCAGAGCCATCCAAAGCTGCAACGCCGTTTGCGGACCATCACCAGCGAGAGGCATGCGCTTCTCCTCCCATCCCGCCTGGTCCCGCAATGCCGCAAACAGCAGCACACGCACCGATCCCGAATCGTCATGCGGCATCACAGCCTGCAGGCGAGCTTCCATCGTTTTAGCGTCGACTACAGCTTTGCTTGCCAACTCTGACTCTCAGAATCGCCCTTCTCACAGTTTCCGATCGCCGCACCATCGCCGATGACGACAGTGGGCATTGCCTGGAGCAGAGGCTGGGAGCCGCAGGCCATCTCCTGGCGGAACGTGCGATCTGTCCAGATGACCGTTATCGGGTCAGAGCTGTGGTGAGCGGCTGGATTGCCGCACCAAACGTGGATGTGGTGATCACGAGTGGCGGCACAGGACTGACCGGCCGTGATGGCACTCCGGAGGCCATCACCCCCCTGCTGGACAAAAGCATCGATGGCTTCGGTGAGCTGTTCCGCATGCTGTCGTTCGAGACGATTGGCACCAGCAGCCTGCAGAGCCGCTGTCTGGCGGGGGTAGCCAACGGCACGATCGTGTTTGTCTTGCCAGGATCCCTCGATGCCGTGCAAACAGCATGGGACCGCTTGATCAAGTTGCAGCTCGACAGCACGACCAAGCCCTGCAACCTCGTACAGCTGATGCCAAGACTGCGCGAACCAGTTGATCAACCCGCCAGGTCCTAGAAGGGAATCGGCATCGTGACCGCAGCGGGTTCTGGAGCACAGGCATCAATCCGATGGTCAACCACCTCCCCCACCACCACAATCGATGGGGATGCAAAGGCCTGAGCCCGTGCCTCCTCCGCCACCACTGCCAGCGTCGAGGTAAGGCAGCGCTGCCCCGCAACCGTGCCCTGCTGGATCAAGGCCACGGGAGTATCCGCGGCCAAGCCTCCAGTGATCAGCTCCTCAGCGATCCGCGGCAGATTATGTAAACCCATATAAATCACCAAGCCGTCAGTCGCCGTGGCAAGCGCCCGCCAATTCACTGAAGGACGCCTCTTGTCGATCTCCTCATGGCCGGTGACAAAGGTCACCGAAGAGCCAGCTCGGCGATGGGTGACTGGAATACCGGCATAGGCAGGAGCTGCGATCCCAGCGGTCACGCCAGGCACCACTTCCACGCCAATGCCACGCGCAGCCAGATGGGCCGCTTCCTCGCCACCACGTCCGAACAGAAAGGGATCGCCTCCCTTAAGCCGCACCACACAACGATGTCGGTGCGCCAGTTCCACCAACACTGCATTGGTGCTCGGCTGCGGCACAGAATGATGGCCGCGGCGCTTTCCCACGAAATGGCGCTCACACCCTTCTGGCACGAGGTCGAGCACCTCCTTGGGCACGAGTGAGTCGTACACCAGGGCATCGCAGGCGGCCAGCAATCGATGCGCCTTGAGGGTCAACAACTCCGGATCACCGGGCCCAGCTCCCACCAGATAGACAGTGCCCTGAGACGAATCAGTCACGACAGAAGAGAAAGCAGAGAAACCAGACCGGCGCGGAGCTGAGGATCGTCAAGCAGCGAAGACACTCCACCAGCCTGCCGCAGCGCCTCCGCCATCCGATTCGGGGCCAGGGCCAGAGGTAAAGGCCAAGCGGCGGGATGCTGCTGGAGGTACTCCTCCCATGCATCGAACGCCACCAGGGCACAGCCAAGCTTCTCTTCAAGCATGTCGAGATAACGATCCGCCAAGCCCGGTCTCAGAGGGTGATGCACCACCACCGCAGAGCGACCATCACGCTCCAGTGCAGCGATCCAACGGCGCAACAGATCCCACCACTGCGGCCATGCGCCCAGAAAGGGCAACAACGTCACGCTGCCACCCGCCTGGCGCATCCGCTCTCGGATCTGCGGCACATCACTACGAGCATGAGTCCCCGGCAGCAGAAGCAACGGCAAAAGCCAATAAGAGCGCTGCGGATCCGTGGCTAGAGGTGCTGCCGTCAGTGCCTCCACCTCCACAGGGGCACGTCGAAGCCGGGCCAGGTCGTCAGCCAAGCGGATCAAACACTGGGGAATTTCACCCCCACGACGGCCATGCACCACCAGTCGGATCACCGCAGGCTCTCGATCCACTGGCACGGCCGCAAACCGTGCCGAGGAACACCCAAACGGAGCATTCCGTAACAACGGCAACGGATGATCCGCCCCCTGCACTGTTGAAGTCGAACGATCGTCAGCCATGACCATCGCATCATGCCCAGCCAGAGACGCAGACCGGCCCAAGCACAACGACGACCAAGCATGCAAGCCAGCTCCCGGCGTGAACAAGCCTGGGAAGACGAGATGGTCGACCCTAGGCGCCAAAGGCGCAGCAGATCCCCGATCGAGAGTGAGGAGGGGTACTGGGACAGGCATGACCGCGGACACTACCCCCGCTCCAACCAACGCTCGGAATTCGACCGGGACCTGGCAGCGATGGGCAAGGTCTGGTCGATGATCCGCCAGGGTGCCGCGCGCATGCTGGGCGAAATAGGCCGTCAGTACTGATTGGTGGTGGCGTTCAGGCATGGGGCTATCGAGCCAGAAAGCCCAGCGCCTCCTTGTATCCAATCACACCAAAAATCAAGGACAACAAACACTGCGTTTTGTTCGATCCGCTACCGCGCAAGCACTAGGCCAATCGCTAAACAACTGTTCACAGCTTTACCGAACTAATCGGCACTGCTGGCTCGATATTTCGAGATTGCCCCTCACTGCCAAGACCGATATCGAGCTCGAAGCTCGTCTATCTCCCCCCCCAGTTATGACCAGCAGCGCTCCCTCCAGAACCTATCTGGAAGGCAAAAAACTGAACAAGATCGAGCAAAACAAGGCTGCCAAGGATGGCTTGCTCGTGGGCAGCGAGATTGAGAAATTCGCAGAGATGGGTTGGGAGCAGGTGGATGAAACCGACCTACAGCTTCGCCTTAAGTGGTACGGCATGTTTTGGCGGCCGAAGACACCAGGCAAATTCATGCTTCGCCTCAGGGTGCCGAACGGCATCTTGTCCGCCCAGCAGCTGCGCGTCGTTGGTTCGATTGTCGAGCGCTACGGCGAAAACGGCAGTTGTGATATCACCACCCGCCAGAACCTGCAGCTCAGAGGAGTGCTGCTCAGCGACCTACCAGAAATCCTCAAACGACTGAAGGAAGCCGGACTAAGCACCATTCAATCGGGATTTGACAATCCCCGAAACGTCACGGGCAATCCCCTGGCAGGCATTGATCCGCAAGAGATTGTGGATACGCGACCCTATACCCATGAACTCAATCAATTCCTCACCAACAATGAAGAGGGAAATCCTGAATACTCCAATCTTCCACGCAAGTGGAACACAGCCGTAGCCGGATCAAAAGACAACTTCCTCCTCCACAACGACATCATCTTTCATCCGGTTGAGAAGGATGGGGAGCTTGGATTCGGTGTGTGGGTTGGAGGCGTTTTGTCCTCCCAGATGAACGCCTATGCCCTGCCGCTCAACGCATGGGTCAAACCTGACGAACTCTGCAAAATCACTGACGCGGTCATCCGCCCTTGGCGTGACAACGGCGAGCGTGACAAGCGCCCCAAGGGTCGCTTCCGCCTCTACCTCGACCAAGTCGGGCTGGATCAGTTCCGCACCTTGGTTGAGGAGCACTTCGGTCCACTCACCCCAGACCCAGGCTCGGTGTTCGATCAGACCCCACGCTCTCACTACGGGATCCATCCCCAAAAGCAAGAAGGCCTGAACTTTGCTGGCCTGCACGTACCCGTCGGACGACTTAGAGCCGATGACTTGCAAGACCTGGCTAGCGCCAGCCTCCAATACGGCAATGGCGAGGTGCGCCTCACCGAGGACCAGAACGTGATCCTCGTGGGAGTCCCGAACGCGCAAATCAAACCATTGGAAGCTGATCCACTGCTGAAGCGTTTCCCGCTTCAGCCACAGGCAGTAGCAGCAGGCACCGTTTCCTGTACAGGAAACAGTTACTGCGGCTTTGCTCTCACCAACACCAAGGATCAAGCTCTTGCATTATCCAAGACACTTGACGCAGAGATCAACCTTCCGGAAGAAATCAAGATCCACTGGACGGGCTGTCCTAATAACTGCGGACAAGCAGATATGGGAGCAATCGGCCTCACCGGAACCAAAACAAAAAATAGTGAAGGTGTGATGGGTGAAGGCTACAAAATTACGATTGGTGGCTCTCAAGGCAGTGACCCGACAATGGGATCAGTGCTGCACAAAGCCATTCCAGCAGATGAAATTCAAACTGTGTTGAAACAGCTACTCATCGAACAATTTGGAGCAACACCCAAACCTGCCCCCAGCACCAATTCTGAGCCCAAGGGAGGCACTGATTTCTTCTCCCGATTTATGAATCGCATTAGTAACTAAGCCAAAAACGAAACTCAAAATCGAACAAGCCGTGGCGCTGACTTTTTGAAGCCATGGTCACTCGATTCTCCACCAACCCTCTCTAGAAGTACCCATGTCCGAATCCCGCGATCTCTTCTCCCGCCTCGTCAACTGGTTCACCAGCAGCGGCGCTGACAAAGCTCCGATTTCCCGTCCTTCTAACCAACTGGATGGCTTCTCGAAGCTAATGAACAAAATCAGTGGCTGATTAAAGGGCCCATACATTCACTGACCTACCACTCCAAACACCTGAAATCAGCACCTACACCATGAGTGTCACTGCGTCCCAGATGGACTACGTCCTACCTAATGAACTTGTCGACGGCATGATTGGCGCCGGCGGCAAAAAAGCCACTGTCAGCATTAAGAACCTGCTGCTGCGTGGCTTCTATTCCGGAGCGATTCTCGGCCTGGCCGTGATCCTTGCACTGACCGTCGGGATCAAGAGTGGGCAACCCTGGCTCGGGTCATTACTGTTCCCCTTCGGCTTCGCAAGCATCGTGCTGTTTGGCATGGAGCTAGTCACCGGTAACTTCGCCCTCTTACCGATGGCCACCTGGGCAGGTCGCAGCAGCTGGCGCGCCACCTTCCGCAACTGGGCCTGGGTCTGGTTAGGGAACTGGATTGGAACTGCTGTTGTTGCCTTACTCATGGCCATCAGCCTCACAAGCGGCGGCACCGTTGACCCAGCCTCGGCTGCTGATGGTGGTGGCATGTGGCAACAGGTTGCCGCCAAGATCATTGCCCTCAACAAGACAAACGTTGTCACCAAATACGAGAACCTTCAGACTCTCGGCTTCTTCCTCGCCATTCTTCGCGGGGTGATCGCCAATTGGTTGGTGTGCCTAGGGGTCACCATGGCACTGGTGAGCAAGAGTGTTCCTGGAAAAATCCTGGCGTGCTGGCTTCCCATCACTGCTTTCCAATCGATGGGCATGGAGCACATCGTTGTGAATCAATTCCTGCACACTGCGGGACCCATCCTTGGCTCTGGCGTGAACATGGGTCAGGTCTTCATCTGGAACTTTATTCCCGTCACCATCGGCAACATCATTGGTGGCATGGTGTTCATCGGCATGCTCTTCTACAGCACCCACCGCACCAAGGTGGAGAACGTGCTTCCCAACGAGCATGATGACAAGCTGGAGCGTGAACTGGCCGCCGAGTTGGGCGCCCGCTGATCACGACTCTGTGAATGAGGTTGCCAATGAAGCCGTTCTCTGGGAGCGGCTTTCCAAAGCATCACGACGGGCTCCTTTGGATCCCGCATGGCTGGGGGAGGTTTACTCCCCCAGCCTTTCTGATGAACTGCGCCATGCCATAGCTGAAAAAATCGGCATGCTGGCCGAACGGGGCTGGCCGCTCATCCTGAAACTGATGGACCAATACGGCCCTCAAGACGAATTGATCCTGGCCGCAGGTCTTAGCCATCAGCCTGAAAGCCGTACCTGGCTGATGAAGCACCTCCGCAGCATCGATCCAGAAACAGAACCCGATCGAGCCCTACTGGTGCTGCAGTCACTGGCCTGCTGGGGTGGCGAACTTCCCTTATCCCTGATCGAACAAACGCTGGAGATGCCAGGCATGAATCTGCGTCTGGCCGGCCTGCAGCTGCTCAATTTCCATGCCCATCTGCTCGACGACAGGGAGTTGCTTCGCGTCTGCAACAAGCTACTCAAGGATTTCCGGGATCCCGTTGCGCTGGCAACGATCCGACTGCTGCAACGCCGAAACGGCACCGCCATAACAGAGCGCCTGGCTCAGCTCACCATGGACGGTTCCGACCCTGTGGCAGCCGCAGCCCTCAAGGCGCTCGGTTGTATTGCCACACCTGCAAGTCAGCGATGGTTACTGGAACTCAGTCAGGCTCTGCCGGAAGGAGATCGACGCCAAATGGCATGCAAACAGCTCAAACAGCAATACAGAACCTAATCAAACCCGACTCATTCATCCAACAAAAAAGCCCGGATTATTCCGGGCTTTTACATGCTCACTCAGCCTGAGATCATCACCATTTCTTGTAAGGTAAGAATTTTCCACACATCGTGATCTCCACACGATCACCCTTGGGATCCTCAACCTTCTCAACATCAAGAGTGAAATCGATTGCACTCATGATGCCATCACCAAACTTTTCCTGAATCACATCCTTGAGAGGCATCCCATAAACTTGCATGATCTCGTAGAAGCGATAGATCAAAGGATCAGTGGGAATCACGGGCTCAAGACTGCCCTTGGTAGGGAACTCTTGAAGAGCTGCCGTGATTGCAGGATCAAGAGAAAGCAAGGATGCCAACTTCTCGGCCTCTTCAGCCGAAGCGGTGGCCTGGCCATAAAACAGCGATGCAATCCAAACCTCATCAAGGCCGAGAGCAGCCTCAAGATCAGCAAAGCTCATGCCCTTGGCTTTTTTGGCAGCCATCAGAGTTGAGGTCACCGTGGCTTGAGACGGCGCTGCCAGAGAGGGAGTCAGCGTGGAAGCAGTCATAAAAACTCAGAGAATGGGGCTGCTGCACAAAAACCGCATCCCAGAGGGGACGTCTCAGCAGTAGACCAAGACTCGTCGCATCCCAAACGCAAAAAAGACACTTTCACTACCAAAAATCACTTCCAGGCAGACTGAATTCTGCAGCAATCGCGACAGCAAGCGATCACCAACTCCTGCACTTTTAAAAGAGGAGATTCTGAACTCATGATCAGATACATTGCTTCCCGATTCAACCGCGCAGATGTTGGCTTGCGCCGATCAAGACCAAGCCGCCTGCGGTTTCCAACTCTGATGATTGAGCGCCTGTATTACGCAGAAGGCCGCCATCACCCAGACCACCCTTTCCATGGCACCCATTCAGGGCTTTGTGCCTGGTAACAACCGCTACTCCCAGGGCTCTGAGGAAAAATAGAGGATCGTTCAAGACTCCATCTGTGCCGGTGCCTCAAGCCAGCCCCACCGCGCAACCAGCAAAGGAGCGCTTCAAGCAGCTGCTCCGCAAAGTGGGAAGTGGTGAGCACACCAGTAAAGGCTTAACCCGGGCCGAGGCCGATGAAGCCTTTGATCTGATGCTCACAGGCCAGGCCAGTGATACCCAAATCGGTGCCTTTCTGATCGCCCATCGCATCCGACGCCCCGAGCCGCAGGAATTAAGCGGCATGGTCGACACCTATCGGCGGCTTGGGCCGGAAATCGTTAGTGCGCCTGATCAGCAACGGCCCATCTGCTTCGGCATGCCCTTTGACGGTCGCAAACGCACAGCTCCCCTGTATCCGCTCACCGCCCTGGTGCTGCTCAGCGTCGGCCAACCCGTGGTGTTTCAGGCCGGTGGACGCATGCCCGTCAAATACGGCATCACCGCCTCAGAACTCTTCACCGCGCTTGGGCTGGAACTGGCAACACTGTCTCTTGATGAGGTTCAGAGCGGCTTCCAAAGCCAGGGGCTGGCCCTGATCCATCAGCCCAGCCACTTTCCACTGGCCGATCAATTGATCCCCCATCGCGACGACCTGGGCAAACGCCCCCCGATCGCCAGTGCGGAATTGCTCTGGACAGCGCATGCAGGCGAGCATCTGCTGGTGAGTGGTTTTGTGCACCCCCCCACCGAAAGCCGTGCCTGGGAGGCCCTCACCATTGCGGGAGAAGCGGATGTGATCACCGTGAAGGGACTGGAGGGAGGCACCGATCTGCCCATCAGTAGGGCCTGCATCACCGCCCGCATGCGCCAGGGGAAAGCACCTGAACGGCTCATTCTTCATCCCCGCGACCATGGCAGCTTCGGACCCGATCAGGAATGGCAAAGCCTGGAGGTGTGGCAAGACCAGGCGCAGGACGCCCTGCACAACCAAGGCCCTCTGGTCTCTGCCCTGCGCTGGAATGCTGGCGTCTATCTCTGGATGGCCGGCTGGTCAACCAGCCTTGAGGCCGGGCTTGAACTCGCCGAAGCAACACTGAGCCAGGGTCGCGCCAGTTCCACCTTGCAAGCGCTGATTCAGTGGAGGGCGTCTGTGGGAGGGTGAGCGATCCCATCAGCCCCGCAGGCCTGAGCACGCGTGAGACGGTTTCAGTTCCCCACCCTGCTAAGCGCCTTCCTCACGCTCCTCAATGACCGGCTGAGTGAAAGCATCTTTCTACCCCTATTGCCACTGCT
>MDSW01031902.1_pt1 | contig 19375 bp, 18 predicted proteins | sample 811171 | NCBI WGS metagenome assembly MDSW01 (sample SAMN05326641, study PRJNA326480) | marine metagenome | isolation source: seawater | place: Atlantic Ocean: North West | collected 2012 | reverse complement strand
TTATCAAAATAATCTATTATCTGAAAAATTTAACAAGGCAAAAATATTAACCCAAGATGAAAAAAATGATGAAGCATTAATTATTTTTAATGAAATTATAGAAAAAAAAAATAAATTTTACTCACCATTATCTTTATACTTTGTAATAGAAAATAATCTAATTAATGATCCTGAAATAGTAATTAAATTATTTGATAAAGTAATTTCTAATAGAAAAATTGATAAAGAAAATAAGAATTTGATTAAAATAAAAAAAGCAATTTTTCTACTTAATCAAAATGAAGAACAAAAAGTTTCAGAAATTCTTAATCCTATTATAAATTCAAATTCTATATGGAGAAATGATGCTATAAGATTGTTAGGTGATTATTTTTACCATAAGGGAGAAGAAATAAAAGCAAGTGAATATTACAAGTTACTAAATACCAAAAGCGATAAATAAATTTAAATGAAAAAAATATTAGTTGGTTTGTTTATTTTCATAGCTTCTTCGAATTGTTCTTTTGATAACAAAACTGGTATTTGGAAAGATCAACGCGATTTAAAAGAAGTTACTAATAAAAAATATGAAAACTTAAAAAGTGTTTTTGTTCAAAAAGAAGCGTTTAATGATGAAATAGAAGTAGATAAAAATCTTAAAATTGCAATAGATCCTCCTATTAAAAATAAGGATTGGTCAGAAAAGTATCATAATCAAACAAACAATGTACCTAATTTTTATTATAAAAATAAAAGAGAAATTATTTTAAAGAGTTCTAAATTTTCAAAATCATCTGAAATGTCTAATGCAGTTATCTACAAAAATAATTTAATATATCATGATAGTAAAGGAACCATATTTGTTTATTCACTTTCAGCACAAAAAAAAATATTAGAATATAATTTTTACAAAAAAAAATTTAAAAAATTTAAAAAAAAAATTTATTTAATTGCTAAAAATAATAAGATCTATGCTTCTGACAACTTGGGCTATATTTATGCATTAAGTTCAGTCACTGGAAAAATAATTTGGGCTAAAAACTTTGGAATTCCTTTTAGGTCAAACATTAAAATAGTCGATGATCAATTAATTTTGGCTAACCAAGACAATATAATTTATTCAATAAAAATCTCTAATGGTGATAAAAATTGGGAATTTTCAACAACACCAACTATTCTTAAAACAAAGTTTGAAAATAATATTTTAGTAGATGAAAAAAATAATAGTATCCTTTTTTTAAATACTAGTGGAGAGCTATATTCTATTAATTATTTAAATAGAAAAATTAATTGGTTTTTTAATTTTAGTAAATCTATGTCAAAAGAAATAACAGAATTATTTTCAGCTACACCTTTAGTTTTAAAAGAAAAAGAAATTTTGTTAAGTACAGGTAACTTAATTCATTACTATGATTCTTACTCAGGAGAAAAAAAATGGAATAAGTTTTTGCCATTAGATACAAAACCAACAATTACAAAAGAAAATATTTTTTTAATTACAAAAAATAAGTTTTTAGTATGCTTAGACTCAACTTCGGGAAATATCATTTGGTCAAAAAAAATTGATAAGAATATCAAAAATAAGGAATTAGAAAAAAAACTAAAAAAAATTAAAAAAATTAAAAACCTCATGATTGTAAATGGTCAGATTTTTTTATTTTCGTCTTCTGGTTATTTAATTATATTTAAAAATAAAAATGGTGAGTTGATTTCTATAAACAAAATTTTAAATTCTGGTCTTAACACTGATCCTTTTTTTATTGATGGACACATGTATTTGTTTGATAAAAAAAACAGATTATTTAAATACCAGTAATTTAATTATTTGATTTGCCGCTTAATAGAGACAATTGCATTACTTTTCCCTCACCTAACTGATCGGATGGTTTAATAGGATAATCACCAGTGAAATAATGATCGCTTAATTGAGGATAAGTATCATTTCTTTTTTCATAACCCAAGGCCTTATAAAGCCCCCCCAAACTTAAAAATTTTAAAGAGTGAGCTTTTATATAATTACACATTTCTTTATTATTTTTATTGTGAGCTAACAACTCATCTCTGGTAGGCATATCCACCCCGTAAAAATCTGGATATAATATTTCTGGGCAGGCAATTCTTACATGAACTTCTTTAGCGCCAGCATCATATAACATTTTAACAATTTTGTGACATGTTGTTCCTCTTACTAAAGAGTCATCAATTAAGATTATTTTTTTATTTTTTAAAACTGTTTTGGTAGAACTTAATTTTAATTTTACCCCTAAACTTCTTATGTTTTGTGAAGGTTCAATGAAAGTTCTGCCAACATAATGATTTCTTATTAAGCCTAACTCAAATTTTTTTTTAGTAAACTGCGAGTACCCTAGAGCCGCAGGTACACCAGAGTCAGGAACAGGTATAACCATATCTGATTCACAGTCTGCTTCCTTTGCTAACTCTTCTCCCATCCTTTTTCTATACTCATAAGCACATTGACCATTAATTATGCTATCGGGTCTTGCAAAATATATAAATTCAAATACGCAGGGCCTAGTTTTTTGTTTAGGAAAAGGCTTAATGCTTTTTAATTTACTGTTCTCTACCAATACAATTTCACCATTTTCTACTTCTCTGACAAATTTTGCACCCACAATATCTAAGGCACATGTCTCTGAAGCAAAAATATATGAGTCTTTTAACTTTCCTATTACCAAAGGTCTTATTCCAAATGGATCTCTAACACCTATCAATTTTTTGTTAGTCATCAAAACAAGCGCGTATCCGCCTTGAATTTGAAAAAGTGTATCTATTAATTTATCAATAATTTTTTCCCTTTTTGATCTTGCAATAAGTTGTACAATAGTTTCTGTGTCGCTAGTAGTTCTGAAGATTGCCCCATCTTTTACCAACGATTCTCTCAATGATATAGCATTTGTGAGATTTCCATTATGTGCAATACTTATTCCTCCACCATATAAATCAGCAAAAAATGGCTGAATATTTCTTACGGAAGTCTCACCTGTTGTTGAGTAACGATTATGTCCAATGGCACGATTTCCAGGTAATTTTTTTATAATTTCTTCTTTTGTAAAGTGATCACCCACTAAGCCTTGTCTTTTTTCTGAATGAAAACTTTTTCCATCAAAAGAAACTATACCGCAACCTTCCTGGCCTCTGTGTTGTAATGCATGTAATCCTAATGCAACCAATGCTGTAGCATCGTTGTGCTCGGATACACCAAAAACACCACACTCTTCTCTCAATTTATCGAATTTAAATTTTTTCAATTTTATCTTTCGTATTTTCTAAATCTTTTTCGCTTGGAAACTCTTCAATCAGCAAAGTACTACCTTGTTTAACTATTGGAAAAAAAAGAGCATTGTTCAATGATATATCCCATTTTTCATATGAATAAAACCAACTTACAATAGAAAAAATGCATACTGTAAAAACATAGCCCTTAAATATACCAAAGAAAAACCCAAATATTTTATCAACTGATCCAAGACCTGTGTAAGAAAAAAGTTTACCTAAAGATTTTCCCAATAAAATTAGTACAAAAAGAGACAATATGTAGACAGATATCCCCAAACCTATTCCAGTTACATATTCATTTTGTATATATTCTGAAATATATGGTTCAATTTTAGGAACTAAAATTATTGTTATTATTAAAGCTAAAATCCATTTCAAAAAAGAAACTAAGCTTAAGAAAAAACCTTTAGCAAAACATTGAAGTGAAAAATAAACAATAAAAATTAAAAAAATTACATCAAATAAAGCAATATTTTCCCTAACAAAATCAATAAAACTATTCATTTCCAAATGGTTTAAGTATCAAAATTAGTTTTGGCAATAGTGTTAATACAGAAATTAAAGCTAATAACATAGCCATACCTGTAAATATACCAAAATAAATTGTTGGGATAAAATTTGATAAAACTAATATAGAAAATCCAAAAACAATTGTTATTGAAGTATTAAGTATTGCAATCCCAACCGTATTATGACAACGATCAATGGTCATTTTATAGTCTTTTATTTTCTGGAATTCTTCTTTGTATCTATAGATATAATGAATGCTATTATCCACAGCTATACCTATAGTTATAGCAGCTATTGTTATTGTCATCATGTCTAGAGGTATACCGAGAATACCTATAATTCCTAAAATAAATAAAGCAGCCATAAAGTTTGGAACTACACCGATAATGGACAATGTAAAGTTTCTAAATAATACAAAAAACATTATTGAAATACCTAGCATCACCACACCAAGCGTAAGAATTTGAGATTTAAATAAACTTTGTAGTAAATTATTAAATAAAATTAAAACTCCAGATAGTTTATATTCTTCAAAGCTCAAGCCTAATTTAGAATTTAGTTCATTTTGAATTTTGTTTATTAAATCATTTCGCCTTAAATCTTTTAAAGAATCTTTTACTCTAATGCTAATTCTTGCCTCATTATTTTCTACCGAAATGTAAGGAGAAATAATTTCTTTTTTTATTTCATCAGGTATTTTGCTATATAATACTGCTATTTCTAAACTTTGAAGACTTTTATTACTAAGATCTTCAGCAACTCTGATTATTGAGCCAAAAGATAAAACCTTACCTACTTCTGGAAGAGAGTCCAAGTAATCATGAACTAATAGTATTTTGTCTATTTTGTTTCTTGTAAACCAGTAAGTTGCAGCGTCTTCATCTTCAACATTTTTATTGTCTTGATCCCAATCTAGATCGTCATCTTTTAATTCTTTTTTTTCTTTTTTTGGAAATTTTAAGATTACATCTAATGGTGTTGTACCACCTAGTTGATCATCTATTTTTTTCATTCCTTTGTAAATTTCTGTTTCTTTATCAAAATAGTTTATGAAACTATTTTCAACTTCAAGCTTTGATATTCCGAATATACTTAAAAAAATAATTAATGTAGCTGAACTGAAAATAAGTATTGTGTTTTTTTTAGAGAAATTACTTAGGGCGGATGTTATTATAGATTTTTCTGTATCTTTAACATTTATATCTTTCTCATTTGCAAATATGCTTAATAGAGAGGGCAACAAAGTGAAAGTTACTAGAATTGAAACTGTGAGACCTAGTGTCATCATCCATCCAAAGTCAATAATAGGTTTAATTCCACTAAAAATTAAAGATAAAAATGCACATACTGTTGTTAGAACAGTGTACAAAACAGGCTTAAACATTTTTTTTGTAGTTTCAAAAATAACTTCTTTTTTAGTAAAATGGTTTAGATCTTTTTTTAATTGCAAAAATCTTACAGTAACATGAATATTCATCGCCATATTTAGTATTAACATTAAAGCTATAAAGTTTGATGATATTACTGTAACTTTCCAACCTATTAAGCCAAGTAATCCAGTCATGATCATTACCGAAACAGAACAACCTAGAAGAGGTATCATTACCCATTTTATATTTTTAAATATTAGCCAAAGCGTGCCCACAATAAATATGAATACCCCAAAACCAAAAACTAATATGTCATTTTTAATATATGACATCATATCATCAGCAATCATTGGAATTCCTCCTAAATGAATTTTAGCATCTTGTCCGTATTTACTAATAATGTCTCTTATTTCTGAAATGTTTTGATGATTTCTTGTATTGTAAAGATTTTTATATTCTTCATATTCTTTAAGAAAAATTTTATAATTTATTTTTTCTTCCTTTGATAATCCTGTCTCTCTTATTTGATTAAAATATTTATTTTTTACCTTTATATAATCTGCTAGTCTTTCATCTTTTTTTAAATAAACAACTATCCCAGACGTTTTTCCATCCTCACTAATCACATAATCTTTGTATATTGGGCTTTCTAAAATTTCTTTAAAACCTCTTTCTTTGTCAATATCAGGATAAGATAAAGTTTTATAATTTTTAATTCTTTCCATCAATGGTTCGTCAGTACTTTTAAGAAGCGGAACATCAATTATAGTTACTACATTTTCTACCCAAGATAATTTTTCCAATTTAGATTTAAAAAATTGAAGATTGATTATAGTTTCTTCGTTGGCAAAACTAGCTAAAGGAGTATAAGTTAAAACTAAAAAATCTTTTGTTCCATACCTATCATTTATTTCTCTAAGATATTTTAAGTCTTTATCTCCTTCCAATAATAGAGCATCAGAAGATGCATCCAATTTAAAATTTTTAGAAAAATAAAGAGAAAGTGATAAAAGTATTAGTATTAAGAATAGTGTGAATTTTGAGTAATCTATTACAAGTTTTTTATATATACCAGAAAACATAGCCTAAAATGAGATATACCTTATATAAAAAATAACTAAAGAATAATTTTATTAACTAATTTTTTTTAAGATCTTTAAATTTAGTATACATACCTTCAAATTGAACATGTATATTTCCAGTAGGCCCATGCCTTTGTTTTCCAATTATTATATCGGCTAGACCATTAACATCATTCATTTTAGATTGCCATTCTGCGTGTTCTATAGAACCTAATTTTGGTTGTTTTTTTTCCAAATAATACTCTTCTCTATAAACAAACATCACTACATCAGCGTCTTGTTCAATTGAGCCAGATTCTCTTAAATCAGATAATTGTGGTATTTTATCATCTCTTTGTTCAACAGCTCTAGACAATTGAGACAATGCTAAAACTGGAACATTTAACTCTTTAGCTAATGCTTTTAGACCCTGAGTAATTTCTGATATTTCTTGAACCCGTCCCTCAAATCTTTTTGAACTTGTTCTCATTAATTGAATATAGTCTACAACAATCAAATTCAGACCAAATAATCTTTTTATTCTTCTTGCCCTATTTCTTAATGTAGATATGGTTATTGCCGGGGTCTCATCTATATAAAGAGGTAATTCATAAATATTTCTAGAGGTTTCTATATATCTATTTAGTTCTTCTTCGGTAGCTTTTCCTCTTCTTATGTCATTAGATTTTATTCTGGCCTGCTCTGATAAAATTCTAGTAGATAATTGTTCAGAAGACATCTCAAGTGAGAAAAATGCTATTGAAGATTTTTCATTATTTTCCTGAATTTTTTTTGCTGCATAGTAAGCTATATTAGTAGCTAGCGCAGTCTTTCCCATAGATGGTCTTCCAGCTATTATTACCAAGTCAGATTTGTGAAGGCCACCTAACTTTTCATCTAAATCAGTTAAACCTGTCGGCACACCAACTATACCTTGATCATTTTTCATAGCTAAAGTTGCCATTTCAATAGTTTGGTCAAGAGCTTGATTAAATTTTAAAAATGACTGAGAAAAATTTCCTCTTTCTGCTAAGTCAAATAAAGATTTTTCAGCATCTTCAATTATATTTTCTCCTGTTTTATTTAATTCCTCGTCCATTGAGTCCTCAGATATGTTTCCTGAAATTTTTACTAATTCTCTTTTAACATACATCTCATGAATAATTTTTGCATAGTCAACAGCTTGTTTAATAGAGGATGAAAATCTAGTAAGCTTTATTAAATAATCAACACCTCCAACCTCAGACAAACTGTTATCATTTTCAAAAAAATTTTTTAACGTAATAGGATTTGCTATCATTCCTTTATTGTTTAAAGACTCGATTACTTCATATATCTTTTTATGGGCAGGATCAAAAAATTTAGAGGAACTAACTATGTTTGATATTTCATCAATTATATCATTGTTAACTAAAACTGAACCAATTAAAGCTTGTTCTGCATCTAAATTAGATGGCAATTTTTTTTGTTCAGATATATTTACTTTCAATTTTGCTTTTTCCATAAATTGATATTAATTCAAGAATAAAGAATAAAAAATTAAAAGTTACACACTAAATTTTTAGCCTGTGGAGAAATATTTTTTACTTAAATTTAAGTCTTAGTTGGAGTCTATTTTATCTACATTAACAGACACATTTGCTGAAACCTCAGAGTGTAAGTTAATTTTTATTTTATATTTACCTACTTTTTTAATTTCTTGCTTGATGTCAACTTGAGAAGGGATTATCTCAACCTTAAGCTGATTAATAAAAGCACTAGATATTTCTTTAGGCTTAATAGAAGCAAACAATTCACCATTTTCTTTAGCCTCTTTGCTGAATTTTAGTGTTTTGTTATTAATTTTTAGCGCTATGTCTTTAAATCCTTTTTTTATTTCATTATTTTTTTTATTCAATTCATCTTTTTTTTTATTAACTATGTCTATATTTTCTTTGCTTGCTCTTAATGCCTTACCATTTCTTAAAAGATAATTTCTTCCGTATCCATTTTTAACTTCAACGGTATCACCAATTTTTCCTAGTTTGATTATATTTTCTAATAATATGACTTGCATTTTTATAATAGACCTAAGATTTTTGCTTTTTTAATTTCTTTAGTTAACTTCTTCTGTTTTCCTTGTGAAACAGAAGTAATTCTTGAAGGTAATAATTTGTCAGTATCTGAAAGGTATCTTTTTAACAACTTTACATTTTTATAATCTATTACTGGAGCATCTTTTATAGACAAAGGACATTTTTTTGAAAATTTTGAATCTGATTTTTGAAATAAACTTAAAGTATTTAAGGTATTTTGAGATCTTTTATTAAATTTTTTATTTTTTCTTTTCATGAGCTATATCTTCTTTTTTAAAATATTCTTTTTCTGTGTCTAGTTTTTTGTATCTTATAGTCAGATGTCTAAGAACAGAGCTATCTATTAATATATTTTTTTTAATTTCATTCAATGTTTTGGAGTTTCCTTTAAATTTATAATGTATGTAAAAACCTTTATTGTAATTTTTAATTTTTCTTGCAAAATTTAAAAGACCCCATTTTTCAATTTTTATTACTTCGCCTGAGGATTTATTAATTATATCATTGTATTTGTCGTGAATTTTCTTGACCTCATCTGAAGAAAGGTCTTGCTTAGCTACTAAAGTATGCTCGTAAAAGTTCATATTGTTATTATTATTTCTTTATTTACTTAAAGACCGGTCTTATACTATTATAAGAAGACCATTTCAATAGTAATAATATATTTGAAAAATTCGATTTATAAATGAAAGCTTTATTATTTCCAGGCCAAGGTTCACAATTAGTAGGAATGGGGTTAGAGTTTTACAATAAATTTGAAATAGTTCAAAATATTTTTAAAGAAGCAGATGAAAAACTAGGTTTTAAAATATCTAAGATAATTTTAGAAGGACCTGAAACTGATTTAAAATTAACAAAAAATACTCAACCAGCAATTTTAATAGTTAGCTATTCTATTTATAGCGTTTTGAAAAAAGATTTTGGTTTAAAAGAAAAAGACTTTAAATATTTTGCAGGACATTCGCTGGGTGAGTATAGTGCTTTAGTATGTTCTGGTTCTTTAGATTTTAAAGACGCTTTATATTTACTTCATGAAAGAGGAAAGGCTATGCAAGAAGCAGTTCCATTAGGGGAAGGCGGCATGTTAGCTGTTCTCGGTTCTCATGTAGATGAAATAAACACTTTTATAAATGAGTCAAAAAAATTAGGAGTCTGTGAAATTGCAAATGATAATGCTGATGGTCAAATAATTGTAAGTGGTAATATAAATGCTATTAATAATTTACAAAAAAACTTAAAAATTAATAAAAAAAAATCTATCCCGCTTCCAGTAAGCGCACCATTTCATTGCTCACTAATGAAAGATGCAGCTACTAAAATGAAGGAAAAAATAAATCCAATAAATTTCAAAAAGCTGAACAATGAGATAATCAGTAATGTGACCGCATCCTCTGAAAAAGATCCAGAAAAAATAAAAAAATTGCTTGTAGATCAAATTTATACAAAGGTAAGGTGGAGAGAAAGTATCCTTTATATGTCAAAAAATGGAATATCTGAATTTATTGAAATTGGACCTGGAAAAGTCTTGTCAGGATTAGTTAAAAGAATTATAAAAGAGTCTAAAGTTAACAGCATTAATTCTATTGATGATATTAAAAATACTTTTAAATGAATTTTAAAAATAAAAAGATCCTTATAACAGGAGCTACAGGAGGAATAGGTATTGCTCTTGTAAAAAAATTTTCAGATCTAGAAGGAACAATTTTAGCTACTGGTACAAAAACTGAAAAATTAGATGAGATAAAAAAAAAATTTCAAAATATTAAAGTCAAAAAATTCGATATATCAGAACATTCAAGAATAGAAGAATTTATTGATAACACTGCCTTAGAGTTAGGAGGATTAGATATATTAATAAATAATGCAGGAATAAATGTAGATAATTTATCTTTAAGAATGAAAGACGAAGAATGGAAAAGGGTTATAGATATAAATCTTAATTCAACTTTTTTATTAAGCAAATACGGAATTAAAAAGATGCTTAAAAATAAATTTGGAAGAATAATTAATATTACATCAATCGTAGGCCATACAGGAAATCTTGGTCAATCCAACTACTCTGCAGCTAAGGCCGGTATTATAGGAATGTCTAAAAGTTTAGCTATAGAATATGCCAAGAAAAATATTACAATAAACTGTGTTTCTCCTGGCTTTATTCAAACTGCCATGACTATGAATATTGCTGAAAAAGTAAGATTATTTTTAACTTCAAGAATACCTATGGGAAGACTTGGAACAGGCGAAGATGTCTCAAATTGTGTAGCTTTTTTATCATCTGAGGAATCATCATATATAACTGGCGAAACTATACATGTTAATGGCGGTATGTATATGTCTTGACAATCATAATGATTTATTTAATAAGAAAAATTAATCACAAATATAAAATAGGATTTACATGTCAAAAGATATAAATGCCAAAGTAAAAAAAATAGTTGCAGATCACCTAGGTGTAGAAGAAGAAAAAGTCACTGACGAGGCTAGTTTTATAGACGATCTCGGAGCTGACAGTTTAGATACAGTAGAGTTAGTGATGGCTTTCGAAGAGGAATTTGGTTCTGAAATTTCAGATAGTGAAGCTGAAAAAATTCTAACTGTTGGAGACGCAATTAAATTTATTGAAAGCAAATCTTCTCAATAAATTTTTAATCATGGGGTTTTAAATGATAGAAAAAGATGAAGGTATTTTGGTTATACTTTCATCACCATCAGGGGCAGGCAAAACAACAATAAGCAAAAAAATTCAACAAAAACACCAAAACTTTAAAATTTCCGTATCTCACACAACAAGAAAACCAAGACCAAATGAAGTAGAGGGTATCGATTATTTTTTTATTAGCCAAGAAGAGTTCCAAGATAAAATAAAAAAAGGTGAATTTTATGAATATGCCAAGATTTTTGGTAATTACTATGGGACATCTAGAAAGGCTGTTTTGGACTTGTTAGAAAAAAAAAATGATATTTTATTTGATATAGATTGGCAAGGCACACAACAACTATCAAAGTTTAAAGAGCTTAAATTAATAAAAATATTTATATTGCCTCCAAGCAAAGAAGAGTTAAAAAAAAGACTTATACAAAGAAATCAAGACAAGCCAGAAGTTGTTTCAGAAAGACTTAAAGCATATGATAAAGACGCTTCACATCAAAAAGAATATGATTATGTTGTAGTAAATGATAATTTAGATAATTGTTTTAAAGAAGTTGAAAAAATAATAATAAAATCAAAAAAAAAAAATTAAAAAGTTAATTACTGGCTTTCTTATAGTTTTCAAAAAATTCTGTTATTTTGTAAAAACTTTCTTCGCTTAATTCTGAAGGCCTAGATGATAAATTTATTTTTAGTTTATTTGATACATATTTTGAGTTTTTAAACAATTTCGCAAAAGCTTTATTAATCATTTTTCTTTTTCCAGAGAATAAAATTTCTGTAATTTTTTCGAGATTATCTAAATTTTTGATTACAAAATTTTTATTTTTAATAGGCTCAAAAACTAAAATTGTAGAATCAACTTTAGGAGTAGGATAAAAACAATTTTTTGATATATGAAAACTTTTCGATACTTTTAATCTCCAGCTAGTTATTATTTTTAATCTCCCGTACTTTTTTGTATTAGATTTTGCTAAAATTCTATCAGCAACCTCTTTTTGGAACATAAATATTAATTTTTTATAATTTGGAGGCCAACTTTTAAACTTAATCATTTTTATTAAAATTTGTGTTGAAATATTATATGGAAGATTTCCAAAAACAATTGAATTTTTTTTTATTCTTTTTTCTAAATCAAAATTCAATATATCTTCATTGAAAATTGAAAATACATTATTATTTTTATTTCGCTCTTTAAGTTGTTTGTATAAGTTTCTATCTTTTTCTATTAATAAAAAATTAGAAGGATTTTTTTTTAAAATTTCATTAGTTAAGTTTCCAGTACCTGGCCCAATTTCAATGATATTATTTTCATTGATATTTACTAATGATAAAATTTTTTTTATTATATTTTTATCTACTAAAAAATTTTGACCTAATGACTTTTTTGGTCTTACCATTGTTTTATATTTGATAAAAAGATTACTGATTTTATAAGACTAAAAGGACTTGCTTTTCTTTTTCCAATAATATCTTTTCCAGTCCCATGATCAGGCGAAACTCTTAAATAGTCCAATCCTAAAGTTATATTTATTGCGTCGAAGTTATAAATTGCTTTGTAAGGCCCAAGAACCTGATCATGATACATTCCTACTATAATATCATAATTGCTTTTTTTCTGATTAGAAAAGGCCGTATCTGAAGGAAATGGACCAAAAACTTTTATTTTAAATTTTTTTAATTTTTTTATTGCAGGGATTATAATTTTTGTTTCTTCTGAATTTTTTCTAAATTCATCATTATGAGGGTTTAATCCTAACACTGCTATAGAAGGTTTTCTTTTAAATATTTTATTATAAAATTTATTTAATATTAAAATTTTTTTTTCTATTAATTTTTTATTCAGGCTTTTTGAGACATTCCTTATATTTATATGAGTAGTAATAGGAGTTACTGAAAGTTTTTTATTGTATATTAACATTACTGCTTTTATTTTTAATCTATTTTTAAGAGACAGATATTCTGTTAAACCTATTTTTTTTTCTCCAAATACTTTCCTTTTATCAATTGGACAATTGACAAAGCCGTCTAAATATTTTTTTTTTGAAAATTCATGAGCTTTATTAATACATTTTAAAACATATTTAGAATTATTATTTTCTTTTATTTTATAAGGATTTTTAAACTTTAGTGGAATATCATATACCGGTAGGTACTTTTTTGAATTCTTAAAATTTAATTTGTTAATTTTTGCTATAGGTACTTTTATTTTAATTTTTCTTAATTGTTTTTTTAGCAGGTTACAATTTCCAATTATAAATATTCTTTTTTTTAAAGATTGAGGAAACTTTTTCCATGCTTTAGCAATTATTTCTGAATTAATACTTTCAGGCTCCCCAGCTACTATCGCAATCTTTTTCATTGGAAACTAATTAAAATTGAATTTTCAATCTTAGAAAAATGAGATCTAGAAAACAAATCTAACTTTTCTTCCTTCTTTTTAGTTATTATGTTTTTTTTTATTTTATCTACATCAATATTATTATTATTATTATTTATCTCTTTGATGTCTATTATTTTAAGAATAACAACAGAGTTGGAGTTCTTAATTGGACGTGTAATTTTGCCAATATCAATTGCTCTTAATTCAACCAAATAATTTTTTGATAAAATATTTTCTGAAACCCATCCTATATTGCCTTTATTAGAAGAAGAGCTGGAGATACTAAATTTTTTAACTGCGCTTTCAAAACCTTCTTTTTCTATTATTTCATAAACATTTTTAAGAGTTTGATTAATTTTTTCTTTATCATATTGAATTTCTATTTCAGACAAATTGTATTCTCTTTTTAAACCTTCTATTTCAATTCTCCTTTTTAACTCACTTTCTATTTCAACTGTATTAATGTTAAGTTGATTTTTATACATTGAATAAATTAATGTATTCCACAAAAGTTCAATTTTAAATTTTTCAATGAATTCCTCATAATCAATATTGTTTGTCTCTAAAAGATTTTTTAATCCTTGTTTATTTGTTCCTAAATTTTTTGATATCATTTTTAAATGGTTATCCAGATCTTGTTGACTATATTTTTCAATTTTATATTTAACTATCTCATTTTTTTTTATTAATTTTCGTACTAAAGTTTTAACAGCTATGTCTTTTGCACTTTTTATATTTTCATCATTAAATTCTTTTTTTTGTAAAATTAATATAGTTTTAATTTCATTCTCTATGTCTACCCTAGTAATTATTTGATTACCTACTTTTGCAACTATTGAATTATTGATTTTACTAAAACTACTATTAGTAAAAAAAATAAAAATTAATAATATTAATTTTATGTATAAAAATATCTTCATTTAGTTAAATCTGGCGAATTTAATTCAGCAAAAGGTATTAAGGAAATTCTGAACATTAGAGAGTTGTCAGGCTCTATGTCTCTATCTGTATAAAATTCTCTTCTAAATACAATTCCGGCTTTTAAACAATCATTCATGTAATCATAACTTAAGTTGTAAAATTCAGCTGAGCTAGTTAATAAATTTCTTTTTGTTGAAAAAGATAATTTACTTGATTCATTAATAGTAAAATCAGCACTTGACTCGACGTATTCCTGTTTTCCTATATGATTTTTTTCTTCAAGATAACTTAAATTAAAATTAAATTTACCCAAATCAAGATCTGCTCCAACTTCACTATAGTTTATTTCATTATAACTTTGATCAATAGCAAAATTATAATTTAAATTAAAATGGTCACTTATCTTAAGCCTAGTTTCACCTACCAAATCTGAAAATCTTTGATCAAGCGATGTACTTGACGGTATATCCATATTTTCATCTGCACTAATAACTTGGCCTGCAGAAAAAGAAAATTTTTCATCTGCAATACTTCCATCATCATTTAATTGGTTTTTTTTGTAGTCAAAACCTATTGAAGCGCTTAATCCATCTTCTATAACGTCAATTTCATTGGTTTTATTAATTTCATATAAATTTGAATATTTAAGTCTTCCACCTTCTATCTCTCTCATATGACCAGGAGCATATCTCAAAAGAAGTTTTGGTGTTAATAGATGATTATTTTTACCTGTATAATCATTTTTATAAAAACCTAATTTTGCTAAATAACCTATAACACCCGATAATTCTGCTGAGGAGTCTTCCGTTTTATATTCATCTGCATCTTCTGCATTATAATTGACAGTTTTTAATAAACCTTGAAACTGGTTTTCAAACCCAAACTTGTTTATCCATTTATTTGATTGCCAATTAATATCATTAACAAAAAATTCTGTTTGTTTGTTTACATCATAATTTCTTACTCTAAGATTTGAAGATAAATCAAAAAGACCATATTGTTCACTTACTAAAAGATTTTTATCAAAAGCTATGTATGGAACCAAATATTCATATTTAGTATTTCCTACCTTTGTTACATCTTCGAATGCGCTGAAGGAAGCACCAAAAAACAAATCCTCAGATTGATAATTATAATCTACAGTATTTTCTAATATGTTAATATCTTCATTAGCCAGTGTTGTATTAACATCATGAATTTTAAGGTATGTATCATTAGATAAATGTTGAATATTTACCTCCAACTTACTACTTTTGTTTGTCTCATCAATGAAGTTTGTATTAAATTTTGAAAAGAAATGAAGTCTTGAGCCTGAAAGTTTGGTGTTTGTTTTTTTTTTATATCCTTCTGTGTACCCAGCATCTACGATTAAATCTGATTTTTCGAAACTTTGTCTATATTCAGCAAGATATAAGGGATGTTCTCTGTTATAAATTTTAGGTGTAAAAGTTAAATCTTTATCGTTAGAAATTGCCCAAAAATATGGAGTCAAAATTCCAGCACCTAAAGTAGTATTGTCACTAAAAGAGGGTATTAAAAAACCAGATCTTCTATCAACTGTTGGATCAGGATGAGAAAATTTAGGAAAATAAAATATTGGAAAGTCATAAACTTTTATAACAGCATTGTCGTAATAAATAGTTTTCTTTGTTGGGTTATGCTTAATTTTTTTAGCTTGTAATTTCCAAGGAGGACATTTGTCCGAGCCTCTATCTTTACAATATGTAAAAACACCTTTCTCAAGCAAATTTTCTTCTTTCGTAAGCGTCATAGTATTTGCAAAGAGTCGAGGTTCATTTGCTTGATTCTCTTTTAAACTTTCTTCATTTAAAAATGCCTTAACGTCAGAACCAACAATCTTTCCCTTTTTTTCATCAATGTATACTTCAGAAAAATTATATTCGTTATTCTTATTGTCTACTACATTAATCTTACCTTTGGAGAAAAAAATATTTTTTTCTGTAAGATACTTAAACATGTTTACTGAAATTTCATTTCCATCTCTGTCTATTATTTTAGTCTCATCATTTGATGAAATAATTTTTTTTTTGTTATCAAATAATATATTTTTTCCAATTACTTTAAAATTTTCTGATGTAGTTATTTCAGTTTTCCCCTCAGTTTCTAAAAGTTCTTTTTCTTTACTAAATTTAGCATAATCTGAAAATAGTCGATTATTTTTTTCATCAAATGCCTCCACGTTACCTGTCAAAATAGCAATTTTTGTTTTCTTATCTATTTTTATTTTTGTTGAGCTTACATTTAACTCACCAGCAAATAAAAAAGATTGTTTAATAAAAAATAAAAACAATATTGAATATAAAAATTTTCTTTTATTTTTCATTTATTTGCAAAACTCCAATTGAACAAAATAAACTTATAGCGATTACGGGCATCCAAACAGATAATGCTAAGGAGATCCTGTTTGTTTGACCTAAAGCTATTGATAAATCCTTAAAATAATAAATTACAACACATGAAATTATGGAGATAAAAACATAGTATAAATTTTGAGATTTGTTGACGGAGCCAATCGTAAAAATTGAAGCCAAAACAACCATTAAAAATAGGAATATTGGCAACGAAAGAAAGCTATTTAATTTTTCGTTGAGGACACCTTTATTATAGCCCTTAGTAACCAAACTATCGTATTCGTTAACCAATTCCCAAAAAGATATTGTATCGAGGTTTTTATAAAGGGAGTTTATCTTACTAATGTCATAATTAGATTTAAATTTATAATTTTTTAAATCAGTTGTCTCACCAGTTTCATAGAAGTCAAAGATTTTAACTGAATCAAAAATCCAATTACTGTTTCTAATGTCAGCTTTATCAGCATCTATTCTTCTAAGAATTTTGTTATCCTTATTATTCATTTCATAAATAGTTATGTCTTTTAAAAAATTTCCTTCCAATGTTTTTGCATTTATTATTCTTAATTTTTTATCATCTATTTCTTTAATCCAAACTCCATTTTCATTTATTGAAATTAAGTGGTCAATAAATTTTGAATACTGAGCTTTTGTTTTCTCATAGTATTTTATCATCGCAGATGTTACAGGATTAACAGCAAGTATAACTGAGGAACCAAATATAAAAGCAGTTAATGATAATATTAAAATAATTTTTAAATTAGAATAACCATGAACTTTAAGAGATAATAAATCTGAATTAGATTTAATAGAAATCAAGTACCACATTGCAGCTATAAAAACTACAAAAGGAAGTAAGTTTACAATTAAATTTGGTATGAAGACTATAGTTAATAAAAATGGTAAACCTATACCTTCATTTAAATCTTTAAAAAATTCTATTTCTTCGAAAAGATTTAAAATTATTCCAAGACATATAAAAATTAAAATGCAATTTAATATTACTTTTAAAAAGCCAAAAATTAAATATTTATTAATTATCTTATTCATTATTTGTTTTCCAAACTAAGTTTTCTAATTAATACAAAGTAGACCAGCGGCATCAACACAAGTGGAGAAAGTAAATAAAAAAGACTATGCATTTGAGAAAATCCTGAATATCGTACTAAAATTTCTGCTAGAACTAAGATAAAAAATCCCAAAGCTCCATATATATATTTGTTTAAGTAATTAAATTTTTTTTCTTTATTTGAAATTAATAAAAAAGAACAGATTAAAGAAATCAAAGGTATATAAATCGGCATACCAATTCTTCTTAACAATGTTGAAATTATATCTCTGTCTATATTTGTTTTTGGGCAATTAACTATCTTTTTACGTTCCAATTGATTTTGGCTCATACTAAGACAATTTATTAAAGATGAAGTAAAAGTCTCTTGTAATTTTGGTTTTATAATTGTTTTGGGTCTTAATAAATCAATTGCAAAATCAGTTTTTTTAAAATTTAAATTATCTATTTTTCCCTGACTATTTTGAACTTGTATTAATCCATCAATTAAAATTAATTGTTTATTATTTATAATTCCTTTTCTTGCAATGATAGTTGTATTTTTCGGTTCCTCTGAACTTGAAAGAAGATTTCTAAATGTATTACTTTCATCTCTTATAAATATATTTTCCATTTCATCATTTACATTTCTTTTTGCAACATAAAAAGTTAAATCTTTAAAAGAACTACTAAAATCATTTATCTTAATTATTGTAGATATGGAGTCAAAATCTGAAGTTCTAATTAGAGATCTAGATTTATGAAGAGAATTTGGAGTTATATAAACTGCAAAACCGAGTTGTATAATCAAAACTATTAATGAAACTAAGAAAAATAAGTTAGCGAGTTTTATTTTGTTTAGACCAGTGGTCCATAATATTATTAACTCATTTTGTTTTTCAAATTTTAATATAGTAAGTATTAGAGCTAAAAGAAATGAAAGTGGTATAAATTTTGTTATAATGTTGGTTACGTTTAAAAGCGAAAATAAAAGATATGTTATAATTGAGTGGCCATTTTCAACTACCAAATCTAAGAAACTTACGGCTCTTACTGTCCAGGCTATAGCTGATAAGGCAAATAAAATAGTGAAAAATGTTTTAATTATTTCAATTGTGAAGTATTTATAAATTTTGTTTTTAAGCATACGAATTTGATATATAAATAAAGCAACCTTAGATAAAATTCAATCTATGGTTTAACTATGATCGATTTCTCTTTAAAATCTGATATATTTGAACATATATACCATTCAACTCAACAGGAGTTTATTTAAAAATTTATGTCTATAAAAATTAATTATTCAAACAAAACAAACAGCAAGCCCTCAGCTAATCTAGTCTTATTTTCTAATGAAAAATTCAGCATTAATGGCCTAAAAAAATATCTTTCTAATTCTGAGTTTTCTTACATAAATGATTTATTAAAAGCTAGTGATTTAAAAAAAAATTTATTTGTTTTTGAGGTTAACTCGAAAAAAAAGATAGTTTTAATATCAATTAAAAATAACTTAAAGACCTCGGATGTAGAAAATTTAGGAGCGGAACTTTATAAACGTATAAACCATGGAAAGAATTGTGAGTACTTTATAATGTCTGATAGTATTGTAAGTAAATATGATAATTTTCTAGGTCATTTTCTTCATGGACTAAAATTAAAATCTTATGAATTTAAAAAATATAAAACAAAAAAAGAAACAAGACTTATTT
>MDSW01052214.1_pt1 | contig 19378 bp, 18 predicted proteins | sample 811171 | NCBI WGS metagenome assembly MDSW01 (sample SAMN05326641, study PRJNA326480) | marine metagenome | isolation source: seawater | place: Atlantic Ocean: North West | collected 2012 | reverse complement strand
AGAAGCTCCTAAACAAGAAGCTAAAAAAGAAGCTCCTAAACAAGAAGCTAAAAAGGAAGACCCAAAGAAATAATGTGGACAGCTCGAGTATTTACTTTATATCCAGAAATATTTCCTGGCCCTTTGAGCAAAGGACTATATGGGAAAGCGCTAGAAAAAAAAATATGGGATCTAGAAACTGTAAATATTAGAGACTCTGCTGAAGATAAACACAAGACAGTAGACGATACTCCTTTTGGGGGCGGAAACGGTATGCTTTTAAAAGCAGATATTTTAGGAAAATCTATAGACAGCAATATAAAAAAAGGTGAAAGAATTTTTTATCTTTCACCAAAGGGAAAAAGATTTGATCAAAAAATTGCAAAAGAACTTTCCAAAGAAAAAATTATTAATTTAATATGTGGACATTTTGAAGGAGTTGATGATCGTATCTTGAACACAAGAAATATAGAAGAAATTAGTGTAGGAGATTATATTTTGTCCGGTGGAGAGTCAGCTTCTTTTGTAGTAATTGATTCTATTTTAAGATTATTACCTAATGTACTTGGAAACGATATGTCAAAAAAAGATGAGAGCTTTGAAAATGGATTATTAGAATATCCTCAATACACAAAACCTCAAATTTGGGAGAAAAAAAGTGTTCCAGAGGTCTTATTATCTGGAGATCATGCCAAAATTAAAGACTGGCGTTTAATGCAATCAGAGGCTATAACACGACGCCAGAGACCTGATTTGTGGGAAAAATACACTAAAGAGAAAAAAAAATGAAAAATATTGAAGAAATAAATAAAGCAGCAGTAAAAAAAATTGTCTCAAATAAAAAAATCACTGATTTTGCTCCTGGCGACACTATTAAAGTTGGAGTAAAAATAGTTGAAGGTAAAAGAGAAAGAATTCAATTTTTTGAAGGAGTTTGTATTGCAAAAAAAAATAGAGATATAAATTCTTCATTTACTTTAAGAAAAATTTCTTTTGGAGAAGGTGTTGAAAGAACTTTTGCATTATATAGTCCAGTTGTGGACTCAATAAAAGTAATAAGGTCTGGGGATGTTAGAAGGTCTAAACTTTATTATTTAAGAAACAGAAAAGGTAAGTCTGCCAGAATAGCTGAAAAAATTAAAAAAAAAATTGGCTTAGATGTGTCATCTACCAATCAAGAAGAAACAATTGTTTCTCCCGACGTTAAAGTTGAAGACTTAAAAAAAGAAGAAGTCAAAAAAGAGACTAAAAAAATGTCTCCTAAACTAGAATCTAATAAAGAAAAAAATAAATAATATATTTAAATGCCTAAAACACTGTATGATAAAATATGGGAAGACCATCTTGTTCATAGCCAATCTGATGGAACCTCATTACTCTATGTAGATAGACACTTAGTTCACGAAGTAACAAGTCCGCAGGCTTTTGAAGGATTAAGAATACAAAAAAGAAAAGTAAGAAAACCACAATTTACTTTAGCTGTAGCAGACCATAATGTTCCGACAACAGATCGATCAAAAGGCATAAACGATCAAGAGTCAAAAATACAAGTGGATACGTTAAGAAAAAATTGTAAAGAGTTTGGAGTCCCTTTATTTGATATGAGTGATAAAAGACAAGGAATAGTTCATATTATAGGACCCGAACAAGGATTTACTCAGCCAGGAACAGTTATAGTCTGTGGAGATAGTCATACTGCAACGCATGGTGCTTTTGGTGCGTTAGCATTTGGTATTGGAACATCAGAAGTTGAACATGTTTTAGCAACACAAACTCTTATTCAAAAAAAATCAAAAAATTTTCTTTTAAAAGTTAATGGCAAAATCCCAATTGGAGTAACAGCAAAAGATGTTATTTTAAAAATTATAGGTACTATTGGTACAGCAGGAGGAACTGGCTATGTAATTGAATTTTCTGGGGAGGTTATAAAAAATTTTACTATGGAAGAAAGAATGACCATCTGCAATATGACAATAGAAGGTGGAGCCAGAGCAGGCTTGATTCAACCAGACGAAAAAACATTTCAATATTTAAAAGATCGACCAATGTCTCCAAAAAAAGAAAAATGGAACCAAGCCGTTGATTATTGGAGCACTCTTAAATCTGATCAAAATAGCAATTTTGATAAAGTAGTTTCTATTGAAGGGGAAAATGTAGTACCCCAAGTAACATGGGGAACTTCCCCACAAGATGTAGTTCCTGTCAATGGTTCGGTACCCGATCCAAACAAAGAAAAAAATACAGACAGAAAAGCTGCTATGAAGAGATCTTTAGATTATATGGGTTTAAAGCCTAATACAAAAATGACTGATATAAAAATCGATAAAGTTTTTATTGGTAGTTGCACCAACGGAAGAATACAAGACCTAAGAGAAGCTGCAAAACTTTTAAAAGATAAAAAAATAGCTGAACATGTAAATGCTATGGTTGTACCTGGTTCTGGGCTCGTTAAAAGTCAGGCTGAACAAGAAGGTTTAGATAAAATATTTAAAAATTCCGGTTTTGAGTGGAGAGAACCTGGTTGTTCCATGTGTCTTGGAATGAACGAGGATCAATTAAAACCAAAAGAACGTTGCGCTTCTACATCTAATAGAAATTTTGAGGGAAGACAAGGAAGAGGAGGAAGAACTCATTTAGTTAGTCCGGCAATGGCCGCCGCCGCCGCCATCGAGGGACATCTATCTGATGTGAGAAAATTTAATAACTAATATGGAAAAATTTAAAGACATTAAAAGTATACCTGCTTACATTCCAATAATGAATGTAGATACAGATAAAATTATTCCGAAACAATTCTTAAAAACAATCAAAAGATCCGGTCTAGGTAAAAGTTTATTTTACGAGATGAGATTTGATGAAAAAGGAATTCCAATTAAGGGATTTGTTCTAGATACGGAGCCTTACAAAAATTCAAAAATATTAATTACTGGAAAAAATTTTGGCTGCGGATCATCAAGAGAACATGCACCTTGGGCTTTAGTTGACTTTGGCATAAAAGTTATAATTAGTGAGAGCTTCGCTGATATATTTTATAATAATTGTTTTAAAAACGGTATACTTCCTGTAGTAGCTGATGAAAAGACAATTAAAGAATTATCTGAATATTCTTCTAGAAAACAAAATATAGAAGTAAAATTATTAGACCAAGTGATTATTTATGGAAATAAAAGTTATAAATTTAATCTTGATCAATTTAAAAAGAAGTGTCTAATTGATGGACTAGATGATATAGCCTTATCACTTGAAAAGATTAAATATATTGAAAGTTTTGAGAGTAAAATGAGTCAAACCAAAACTTGGATTTGAGCATGCCCAAAAATAAAAGAAAAATTTTATTATTACCTGGAGATGGAGTAGGGCCAGAAGTAATGAGAGAAGTAAGAAAAATCATAGAGTGGTTTAATAAAAACAAATCCTTAGATTTTGATATTGAGGAAGAATTAATTGGCGGTGCATCCATCGATGAAAATAAAATACCCATAACTGACGAAGTTTTTTATAAATCTTTAGAGTCAGATGCGGTGATTCTTGGTGCTTGTGGTGGACCAAAATGGGATAATTTAGAGTTTTCTAAGAAACCTGAGAGAGCCCTTTTAAAGTTAAGAAAAGAGTTAAAATTGTTCGCCAATTTAAGACCTGCTATATGCTTTAAACAACTCGTTAATTCATCGACTTTGAAACCAGAAATAGTTTCAGGTTTAGATATTATGATAGTTAGAGAGCTAACAGGAGGTATTTACTTTGGCGAACCAAGAGGAATTGAGCCAATAGAAAATAATGAGAGAAAAGGTATAAACACTCACTCTTATACTACCGGAGAAATACAAAGAATTGCCAAGGTTGCATTTGAACTTGCAAAAAAAAGAAAAAATAAAGTAACTTCCTGTGAAAAATCAAATGTAATGGAAGCCGGAGTTCTATGGAGGGAAGAAGTACAAAAATTAAGAGATAAAGATTTTAAAAAAATTGAATTAAATCATATGCTAGCCGATAATTGTGCAATGCAACTTTTAAGAAATCCAAAACAATTTGATATTATTCTAGCTGACAATTTATTTGGTGACATGTTATCTGATGAAGCAGCGATGTTAACAGGGTCCTTAGGTTTGTTACCGTCAGCTTCTCTAGGCTCGAAAGATAAAAACGGTAAAATGAGGTCTTTATATGAACCTGTACATGGATCTGCACCAGATATAGCAGGAAAAAATGTTGCTAACCCCATTGCAACAATTTTAAGCTTATCAATGGCATTTAGATACTCTTTAGATCTTAAAAAAGAAGCTGATTTACTAGATACAGCAGTCCATAAAGTATTAGATGACGACATAAGAACAAAAGACATAATGTCGAATGGTAAAAAAGAAGTCACCACTAGTGATATGGGTGATGCAATTATCTCAAAATTGAAATAAAATAACTGTTAATATGAATTTAGCAATAATCGGTGCCACCGGCAACGTAGGAAGAAAAATAATTGAAGTGCTTGAGAAATCCAGCATTGAAGTCAAAAACCTTTTTTTGGTAGCTTCAGAGAAAAGCGCTGGAAAAAAATTATTTTTTAAAAAGAAAGAAATATTAGTTGAACAACTCGAAAACTATGATTTTTCAAAAGCAAAAATTACTATTTTTGCTGCTGGAAGTGAAATAGCAAAGGAATGGGTTCCCAAAGCTTCAAAAAAAAGTATCATTATTGATAATTCAAAATATTTTAGAATGGAAAAAGATGTTCCTTTAGTAGTAGCTGAGGTAAATCCTAATGAACTGCAAAAACATAAAAATATTATTGCAAATCCTAATTGCTCTACAATTCAATTAGTATTAACTTTAAAACCACTTCATGATGTGTACAAAATAAAGAGAATTGTAGTCTCAACTTATCAAGCAGTCTCAGGTGCAGGAAAGGCACAAACTGATGAATTGTTTAGCCAAACAGAGAGTTTTCTTAAAGGAGAAACTGTAAAATCTAAAAATTTTACAAAACAAATCGCATTTAATTTAATACCTCACATAGATACATTTGTTGAAGATGGATACACCAAAGAGGAGTGGAAAATGGAAAACGAAACAAAAAAAATATTAGATAAAAAGATTGAGCTAACTGCTACATGTGTAAGAGTGCCTGTTAAAACATCCCATTCAGAGTCTGTTAATATTGAATTTGAAAATGAATATGATTTAGAAAAAGTGAAAAAAATATTAACAAAAGCGCCGGGCTGCAAAGTCGTTGATGAACGAGAGGATGGAGGTTATATTACACCTGCTGAGGCAGAAGGAGATAATTTAACTTTTATATCTAGAGTTAGAAAAGATAATTCCAATAAAAAAGCATTAAATATGTGGATAGTCTCAGATAATTTATTAAAAGGAGCAGCTTTAAACTCTGTACAGATCGCTGAAATTTTGGTGAAAAAATTAAATGAAAAATAAAGAAAATCCTTTATCGCCTCATATACAAATTTATAGTTGGCATATTTCTTCTTTAGTTTCAATAGTTCATAGAATTACTGGGGTGATAAATATAATTACCTTAACCTTAATATGCTTCTGGATTTCAACAATTTTATTAGGAGCAGAAAATTATGAAATTATTAGGAATTTTTTGATTTCTTTTTTTGGAAAATTTTTTATTATTGGAATTACTTGGTCTTTTAGCTTCCAGATTTTAAGTGAAATCAGACATTTATTTTGGGATTTTGGTTATGGTTTTGATCTTAAAATTTCTAAATTAACAGGAGCATTAGTTATTTTAGGGTCATTTGTATTAACCTTAATCATTTATTTTTTAGGAACAGGATTATTTTAATGATTAACGCTACAAAAAAATGGGTATTTTTGAAAGTAAGTTCGATTATTTTGATACCTTTATTACTATGGTTCATGATAAATTTAATTTCTATTTATGATAAAAGTTTTGAGGAAGTACTTACATTCTTTGCTACCCAACCTTCTAAACTTTTGGTATCTCTTTTAATGATTGTCGCCTTTTTTTACTCAGCATTGAGTATTAGTGAAATATTTGAGGACTATATTCACGATCAAAAAACTAAATATGTCGCAAGTGTATTGCTCTATTTATTTGCTATAACTATTCCATTATTAACAATAGTAATTATATTAACATTAAGTTTATGAGTGCATATAAAATTATAGACCATGAATATGATGTAGTTGTTCTTGGAGCAGGAGGTTCTGGGCTAAGAGCTGCAGTCGGTTTAAGCGAAGCAGGCTTAAAAACAGCCTGTATTTCAAAAGTATTTCCAACTAGAAGCCATACTTCAGCTGCTCAGGGAGGAATTTCTGCTGCTCTGGGTAATATGGGAGAAGACGATTGGCGTTGGCACATGTACGATACCGTTAAAGGGTCAGATTGGTTAGGTGATCAGGATTGCATAGAGTATTTATGTAAAGAAGCACCACGAGCTGTTTTAGAGCTAGAGAAATATGGAGTACCTTTCAGCAGAACAGAGGATGGTAAAATTTACCAAAGACCTTTTGGAGGAATGACAAAAAATTATGGAAACGAGCCCGTTCAAAGAACTTGTGCCGCAGCAGACAGAACCGGCCACGCAATTCTACATACTTTGTATGGACAAGCTTTAAAACATAATACAGAATTTTTCATAGAATATTTTGCCTTAGATCTTTTAATGAAAAATGGTGAGTGCAAAGGGATTGTGGCTTGGAATTTAAATGATGGAACGATTCATAGATTTAGATCTCACATTACTATCATAGCAACAGGTGGTTATGGAAAAATTTACTATTCAGCTACCTCAGCGCACACTTGTACAGGAGATGGTAATGCGATGGTTTTGAGAGCTGGCTTGCCATTACAGGATATGGAATTTGTTCAATTCCATCCAACTGGTATTTACGGTCACGGTACTTTAATATCAGAAGGAGTGAGAGGCGAGGGAGGATATTTACTTAATTCTAAAGGCGAGAGATTTATGGAAAGATACGCTCCTAAGGCAAAAGATTTGGCTTCCAGAGATGTTGTAAGTAGATCAATTGCGATGGAAATTAATGAAGGCAGAGGAGTAGGAAAAGAAAAAGATCATGTTCATCTTCATTTAGACCATCTAGATCCTAAAATTATTGAGGAAAGATTACCAGGTATTTCGGAGTCATCAAAATTATTTGCTAATGTCGACGTAACTAAAGAACCCATTCCCGTCGTTCCAACAGTTCATTATAACATGGGAGGAATACCTACTAATTATAAAGCAGAGGTTATAACTATGAATGGATCCGAGAAAACTGTTCCAGGACTTATGGCTATCGGTGAGGCAGCCTGTGTTTCAGTTCATGGTGCAAATAGACTTGGATCAAATTCCTTAATTGATTTAGTAGTTTTTGGAAAAGCAGCTGCGAAAAGAGCTGCTGAACTTATTAAACCTAACAAACCTCATGAAGAGATATCTAATAGTGAAACAGATAAGTGTCTAGATAGATTTGATAATCTTAGAAATGGAGACGGAAGCAATAAAACTGCTGATCTAAGACTATCTATGCAGAAAACAATGCAATCTAAATGTGCAGTTTTTAGGACTGAAAAAACTTTAAAAGAAGGAATAAATGAGATACGAAAACCTTTTGATGGGATGGACTCAATTTCTGTAAAAGACAAATCATTAGTATTTAATACTGATTTAGTTGAAACTTTAGAATTTGATAATTTAATAAGACAAGCTATAACTACTATGGACTCAGCCTATCATCGCAAGGAAAGCAGGGGAGCTCATGCGAGGGAAGATTTTCCAAACAGAGACGATAAAAAATTTATGCAACACACTTTATCTTGGTGCAACGGCAAAAATTCTAAAATAGAGTACAGACCAGTTCATAGATCTACATTAACAAATGATGTACAATATTTTCCTCCAAAAGAGAGGATTTACTAATGGTGCAAATAAGTTTACCTAAAAATTCAAAAGTAGTGAAAGGTAAATTTTACAAGGATAAAACCGGCTCAAAACAATTAAAAAAAGTAAACGTATATAGATGGGACCCTTCTGTAGGGGGAAACCCTAGAATTGACACGTACGAAGTAGATATGAGAAATTGTCAATCAAAGGTATTAGATGTACTTAATAAAATTAAAAATGAAATTGATCCATCTTTAGCTTACAGAAGATCATGCGCTCATGGAGTATGTGGCTCATGTGCAATGAATATGAATGGTAAGAATGGATTAGCATGCACTAAACCTCACGAGGAGATAAAAGGAGATTTAAATATTTATCCTTTACCGCATTTAAAAGTCGTTAAAGATTTAATTGGTGATCTTACAACTTTATATAAGCAATATGAATCAGTTGAGCCTTGGCTCAAAACTTCAAAAAAAGATGATAATAAAGAAAATCTTCAGTCAAAAAAAGAAAGAGAAAAATTAGACGGACTTTATGAATGCATAATGTGCGCTTGTTGCTCTACGTCTTGCCCAAGTTACTGGTGGAATGGCGATAAATATTTAGGGCCTGCTGTTTTATTGCAAGCCTATAGATGGATAGAAGATAGTAGAGATGAAGATAAAAAAGAACGGTTAAAGAAAGTTGCCGATGAACTTAAGCTCTATAGGTGTCACACAATTATGAACTGTACTAACTCTTGTCCTAAAGGGTTAAACCCTGCAAAAGCTATAGCTTCTATAAAAAAAATGCTTGCAACAACTTAAAAGCTTATTTAATCAATAGAACACTATGAAAACAATCAAACATTTTGTTGATGGTCAAAAGTTTTCTGGTTCTTCAAAAAGAGTAGGTATGGTTTTTAACCCTGCCACTGGTGAACAAAGCTCAAATGTAAATTTAGCGAATAGTGAAGATTTAAATGAAGCTGTAGACTCAGCTAAAAAAGCTTATGAACCTTGGTCAAATACTACACCTATTCAAAGAGCTAGAGTAATATTTAAATTTAAAGAATTAATTGAGAAAAATAGTGAGGAGCTAACAAAAATTATTGTTTCAGAGCATGGGAAAGTTTATGAGGATGCAAAAGGCTCATTAATTCGAGGTTTAGAAATAGTAGAGTTTGCCTGCGGTATACCTCAAATGCTCAAAGGTGAATTTACAGAAAACGTGGGAACAAATGTTGATAGCTGGTCAATTAGGCAACCATTAGGAATATGTGCTGGCATAACACCTTTTAATTTTCCTGCAATGGTTCCAATGTGGATGTTTCCGATAGCAATAGCATGCGGAAATACATTTATATTAAAACCTTCCGAAAAAGATCCAAGCTGTTCAATAAAATTAGCTGAATTATTTTCAGATGCAGGATTACCTAACGGGGTATTAAATGTTATAAATGGCGATAAAGAAGTCGTTGATGCTATTATAAAACACAAAGATATTTCAGCTGTTAGTTTTGTTGGCTCAACTCCAGTAGCAAAGTATATTTATGAAAATTGCGCGAAGAACGAAAAAAGAGTACAAGCTCTCGGTGGTGCTAAGAATCATTGCGTAGTTATGCCAGATTGCGATTTAGACCAAACAGTAAACGGACTTATGGGAGCGGCATACGGCTCGGCCGGCGAAAGATGTATGGCACAATCAGTAGCAGTAGCAGTTGGCGGAATTGGAGATAAACTTGTTAACAAATTAACAAAAAAAGTAGAGTCTTTGAAAGTCGGTTCTGGAATGGATAAAAAGTCGGAGATGGGACCATTAATTACAAAAGAACATTTAAAAAAAGTTAAAGGCTATGTTGATTTAGGAGTCAAAGAAGGAGCCAAACTTTTAGTTGACGGAAGAAACTTAAAACTTCAAGGTTATGAAAATGGTTACTTCATCGGAGGCTGTTTATTTGACAATGTAAAAAAAAATATGAGAATTTATAAAGAAGAAATTTTCGGTCCAGTTTTGTCCATTATAAGAGCTCAAAATTTTGATGAAGCTCTTCAACTGGTTAATGATCATGAATTTGGAAATGGAGTAAGTATTTTTACAAGAGATGGTGACACAGCAAGGACTTTTTCGAACAAAGTAAAAATTGGGATGGTGGGAATAAATATTCCTATACCAGTGCCTGTTGCATTTCATAGTTTTGGAGGCTGGAAAAGGTCAATGTTTGGAGATCAACACATGCATGGACCTGAAGGTGTGAGATTTTATACAAAATTAAAAACTACTACATCTCGATGGCCCTCAGGTCAAAGATCTGACCCAGAATTTGTAATGCCAACAATGAAATGATCCATGAGAAAAAAAATTAGCTTAATAGGAGCAGGTCAAATAGGTGGAACTTTAGCCCACTTAATAGCTATAAAAGAATTAGCTGATGTAGTTTTATTTGATGTTGCAGAAGGACTTGCTAAAGGAAAAGCGTTAGATATTGCTCAATCATCTGCCATTGATGGGTTTGATGTTAATTTGCTAGGAACAAACAAATATGAAGATACAAAAAACTCTGACGTTATTATTGTAACAGCAGGAGTTCCCAGAAAACCTGGAATGAGTCGTGATGACTTACTAGGTATAAATTTAAAGATTATTAAACAAGTATCAGACGGTATAAAAAATTCATCACCAAAGGCTTTTGTAATATGCATAACCAATCCATTAGATGTAATAGTAATGGCTCTTCAAAAGTATTCAGGATTACCTAAAAATAAAGTTGTAGGCATGGCTGGAATTCTAGACTCTTCTAGGTTTAAATATTTTTTATCTCAAGAACTAAATATTCCAGTGAAAAAAATTAGATCTTTAGTTCTTGGCGGCCATGGAGACTCCATGGTAGCTATGATTGATCATACTTACATAGACAACAAACCCTTGATCGAATTTATAAAAAAAGGGAAAATAAAAAAAGAAAAACTCGAAAATATAGTTGAAAGAACCAAAAAAGGTGGGGCTGAAATTATTAAATATTTGGAAAGAGGTTCAGCTTTTTACGCACCAGCAGCATCAGCAGTAGAAATGGCTGAAAGCTATTTAAAAAATCAAAAAAAAGAACTTCCATGTGCAGCATATTTAAATGGAGAATATGGAGTTAAGAATTTATATGCAGGAGTTCCAGTGATTATAGGCTCAAATGGAGTTGAAAAAGTAGTTGAAATAAAATTAAATGAAGAATAAAGAAAAAATTTTGATAAATCTATTAAATCTGTGCAAGAATTATCGGATGCTGCAGTTAAAATAGATCAAAACTTAGCTTAACTATTTTTTTTGTAAACAGCTATAATACATTTTCCGAATTTATATCTAAGAAAAAAATCAACAATTATAGTAATTGGTGTGAAAACCTTATCCCACAAAAATATTTTAAACTTTGATGGATAAGTTTCTTTTTTAAAAAAAATCTTATTTAAAAAATATAAAAAATATCCAATAGCATCTAAATATTTAAAATTAATCCTTTCTAAAGAAATTAATGTTTTTGAGAAAAATTCTCCACTGTATCTTCGATAATGACCCACAGCTTTATCCAAATTACTATAAATTTTTTGATGAGCTGGAACCATAAAAATTATAATTCCACCATCGTTTAATTTATCAATAGCATTTTTTATTTCAGTTTTATCATTTTTAATATGCTCAAGTACATGTAGATATAAAATTGTATCAAATTTATTTTGAATTTTTTCAATACTTTTATCACTTACTTCTATATTTTTATTATTTTTGAATCTTTCCTTTAAATCATCAATATTTTTTTTATCTAATTCTGTTAAAGTAATCTTATTATTCTCTATTTGATCTAAATAATTTTTTGTAAAGCTTCCGCAACCAGCTCCAACTTCTAGAATATTACCTTTTAGGTATTTTTTTATAAATTTTAAACAATAGTTAATATGAAAATTGGCATCATCAAATCTTTCGGTTACAATCTCGGGATATTTGTCCATCTTACTTATTTGTTTATTTTTTGTTTAAAATGTCTTATTTTGTTTATAAAATTAAATGTCTCCAATATCCAGAGAAAACAGCAAAATTTTAAATTATATATTAATTTTATTTATAATATTTTTTTCATTCACTATTAATTGGAATTATTCAAAATTTGGTTTATTTCCTATAGATACTTTCTTGCACTATGACTCCTCATACAGAATTCTTCAGGGAGAATATCCCGTTAAAGATTATTGGATCGTATCGGGTTTTTTTGTAGATTTTGTTCAGGCATTTTTTTTTAAAATTTTCGATGTTAATTGGAAGGCATATATTTTTCATTCTTCTATATTCAATGTACTAATCTCTCTTTTCACTTTTTTTACTTTAAAAAAACTTGGAGTGGAAAAGTTATATGCCTTTATCTTTACGTTATCGTTTGCAACTTTAGCTTACCCAGTAAGTGGCACTCCGTTCGTCGATATGCATGCAACTTATTTATGTTTAATGGCAACGTATTGTATTTTTTTAGCTGTAAAACAATCAAGAAAATATTTTTTTTGGATTTTAACACTAATCTTCTTTTTTATTTCCTTTTTATCTAAACAAGTTCCTGCTTCATATTTGATGATTTTATATTTACCGATCGTTTTACTTTACCTTATTAACACAAGGAGTATTAAAACTGTTAAGGTAGCAGCAGTTGCATCATTATCTTTATTAATTCTATTTTATTTATTTTTGAGATTTCTCAAAATAGATTTGAACCTTTTTTTTATTCAATACGTTTTTTCACCACAAGGAGTTGGTTCTGAAAGGTTTACAAACTTAAACTTTTCAGCAACAAGCCTATTTAATCATTACAAGTTCATATTAATACCAATAATATTAATATTTTTATTGGAATTAAACCATTTAAAAAAAAAAAGAATAAATCTTTTTTCTACCGAAACAATAAATCTAGTTATTTTAATTTTAATGTGTTTTGGAATGATTTTTCATCAATCATTAACAAAAAATCAAATCTATATTTATTTTCTGGTACCGGTATGTTTTAGTTTTCTGTTTATAAGGATAGAAAAATCAGATATTAGTTTAAAAAAATATATTAAATTATTTGTAGTATTTAGTCTGATCATAATTACTTTTAAATATCATATGCGTTTTAATGAAAATAGAAAATTTCATGAACTGAACGATATAAATTTTTCTAAGGCTATTGAATCAGTTAAACTAGACAAAAGTTTAAAAGGTTTACTTTGGATATCTCTTCTTTATAAAGAAAATCCTAATGATGAGATAATTATTTTAAAAGAAATAATTTCAGAATTGGACAAAAAGAAAAAACCGATAATGCTTATCACTCATTATTCATTTTTAGATAGTATAACTTCAAAAAAATTGAATTCGCCAAGTAGAACACACACAATGAATGGGGCAAGTATACCAACTAAAAAAGATAAATACTTTGAAGATTATAAAAATTTTTTAAAGGAAAAATTGAACAAAAAAAAAATAGATGAAATTTATTTTTTAAAATTTGAGAAACTATCTACATCTGTTATTTCTGAATTTATAAATGAAAAGTGTTATAAAAAAGAACAAGACAGCCTTTTTGTAAAATTTAAAATAAAAATTGACTGTTTAAATTAATATAAATTAATTTTTTTCAAATTAACCAAAAATTCTTTATAATTAATATTTCCCTTTTTGTAGTGTTTTATCTTATTCCATAAAACACATAAATTTAGGAAAAATATAAAAAATGCAATTTTAAATCCGTTGTCAATAAATAAAATAATTGAAAAAAAAATATAAATCAAAGAACTAAAAAAAACTCTCTCATAAAAAACAGCCATTATCCTAAAAGAATGTTCTATCAAAGCAAGGAAATTTGTTTTGGATTTATCAAAATATCTTTTTTGACGTTTAGCATATATTCTTTTTATTTTACTATTTGCTAAAACTCCTGATGAATAAGCATACCAAAGGTTATTGTTAGATAGAATATTTTTTACATTTTTTGAGTGCATACAGCTAAAATTACCGAACGAAACCCAATTGAGTGTAAATACAAAAGTTATTAAAAGATGAATTTTATAACAAAGTTTTAAAAATAAATTTTCTTTTCTACCGATTCTGTTTGATGTAATTACATAATCTTTTGATTTTAAACTTTCTTCTATCATCAAAGGTATATCTTTAGGACTGTCTTCTCCATCACCATCCATAATAATTAAACAAAAATCCCTATGTTTTTTTTTTAAATAATCCAATCCTAGTGCTATACTTTTTTGACTTCCAAGGTTCGTATTAGAGTTCAAGATAATTATTTGTTTAATTTTTTTAAGTTTTTTTAATTCAAAATAGGGCTTAATATTTGATTTATCATTAATTATAACAATTTTTATCTTACTTTTTATATTTTTTAAATTTTGGTCAATTTTTTGTAAGAGTTTATTAACTGATTTCCAATCATTGTAAACCGGTATTAAAATGTTTAAATTATTCATTTTTAAATCTTTGATTAAATACTTAAATTAATTATAACTAATATTATTTTTTCAAATATTTATAAATATTAATTAATGAATATACACGAGTATCAGGCTAAAAAAATATTAAAAGATTACGGGGCTCCGGTCTCTAATGGCACAATTATTCATTCTAAAAATGAGATTAAAGAAAAAATAAAAAATCTGAAAGATAAACAATTTGTTGTAAAAGCCCAAATTCATGCTGGAGGCAGAGGTAAAGCGGGAGGAATTAAACTTGTAAATGAAGTAAAAAAATTAGAGAAAGAAATTAATCTAATGTTCGGTAAAATTTTAAAATCTCATCAAACTGGACCAGAAGGAAAAGAAGTTAAAAAAGTTTATGTTGAGGAAGCTTCTAATATTTATAAAGAGTTTTATTTATCATGTATAATTGATAGAGAAAGTTCAAAAATAGCTTTTATCAGTAGTGTCGAGGGAGGCATGGATATTGAAAAAGTTGCACACGATACTCCAGATAAAATATTTACTACAAAATTTGATTTAAAAGAGCAAATGGACGAAATAGAAATAAATAAAATTATCAAACCTTTCGGACTAGATGATGATCAAAAAAAAGAAGCAAGTAAATTAATAAAAATTTTGTATAAAATATTAAAAGAAAAAGATGCAAGTCTAATTGAAATCAATCCCTTAATTTTAACAAAAGAAAAAAAATTAATCTGTTTAGATGCTAAAATGAATTTTGATGACAATGCAATTTTTAGAAGACCAGAAATATTAGAATTAAGAGATTTAAATGAAGAAGAACCTACTGAAATAGAGGCAAGCAAGCATGAATTGGCGTATATAAAATTAAATGGATCTATAGGTTGTATGGTCAATGGAGCTGGTCTTGCCATGGCAACAATGGATATTATAAAGTTGTATGGAGAAGAACCAGCAAATTTTCTTGACGTAGGTGGGGGAGCTTCAAAAGAAAAAGTAGCAGCAGCATTCAAACTAATTTTATCTGATAGAAATGTAAAAGGAATTTTGATTAATATTTTTGGAGGAATTATGCGTTGCGATGTATTAGCTGAAGGTGTAGTTGATGCTGCAAAAAAAACTAAACTAAATGTTCCATTAGTAGTAAGGTTAGCAGGAACCAACTTTAAAGAAGGCAAAGAAATTTTAGATAAATCTGGTCTTAAAATTTCCTCGGCAATTGATTTAAATGATGCTGCAAAAAAAATAGTTCAGGCAATTAAATAATGTCAATTTTAGTTAATAAAAATACTAAAGTAATTTGTCAAGGTTTTACAGGCAAACATGGCACCTTCCACTCAGAGCAAGCAATAAAATATGGAACGAAACTAGTTGGAGGTGTTACTCCAAAAAAAGGAGGAACTAAACATCTAAACTTACCAGTTTTTAATAAAGTTTCCGAGGCAAAAGAGAGTACCGGGGCAAATGCTACTATGATTTATGTACCTCCTAAGTATGCAGCAGCAGCAATAATTGAAGCTATAGATTCTGAAATTGAATTAATAGTTTGTATTACAGAAGGTATACCGATCATTGACATGATTAAAGTTAAACAAATTTTAAAAAAAAGTAAAAGTAGGCTTATAGGTCCGAATTGTCCCGGAATAATTACTCCTGACGAATGTAAAATTGGTATTATGCCTGGGAGTATTCACAAAAAAGGTTCTGTAGGTATAGTTTCAAGGTCAGGCACATTAACCTATGAAGCGGTAGCTCAAACAACCGCTTGTGGCCTAGGACAATCAACATGTATTGGTATCGGTGGAGATCCAATTAATGGAACAAATTTTATTGACTGCTTAGAATTATTTTTAAAAGACAACGAAACAGAGTCAATCGTAATTATTGGAGAAATTGGTGGGTCAGCAGAGGAAGATGCATCAGAATTTTTAAAAAAAGCTAAAATAAAAAAACCAATAGTAGGTTTTATTGCAGGTCTAACTGCGCCTTCAGGAAAAAGAATGGGCCATGCTGGAGCAATTATTTCAGGTGGAAAAGGAGGAGCAGAAAACAAAATTGAAATGATGAAATCTGCTGGAATCATCATATCAGAGTCTCCCGCAGATATTGGAAAAACTCTTTACCAAAAACTTAATGGTTGATTTTAAAAATTTGTGTTAGAATATTAACTTAAAATGTCATCATCTAAAGATAATAACACATATAAAAAAACATCATTCCTAGCTGGAATAAATTCATCATTTATAGAAAAATTTTATTCAGATTATTTGTCTAATCCTGAAAAATTACCACAAGATTGGAAATTATTCTTTGATGGACTTAAAGAAAACAATGAAACTATTGTAAAAGATTTAAAAGGACCGAGTTGGTCTCCTCAAAAAAATAACAATATAATTCAAAAAGAAAATATCAAAGAAATCTCGCCATCAATTGATATAACACATCAAGATACTAAAAATTCTATTAGAGCAATTATGTTAATTCGTGCTTTCAGAATTAGGGGTAATTTAATAGCTAATTTAGATCCTTTAAATTTACAAAAAAGAGAAGAACATCCAGAATTAAAACCTGAAACTTATGGGTTCAAACCAGAAGATTTTAATAAAAAAATATTTTTAGATGGGGTGCTTGGACAACAGTATGCTACTTTAAAAGAAATTCTAGATATTTTGAAAAAAACTTATTGTTCAAATATTGGCTATGAATTTATGCACCTTGGAGATCCCGAAGAAAAAGCATGGATAAGAAATAGAGTAGAAGGAAAAGAAAAGGGTATTAAATTTACCGATAACGGGAAAAAAGCAATTTTAAAAAAGATAATTGAGGCAGAGGGTTTCGAAAAATTCTTACATGTAAAATTTGTTGGTACAAAAAGATTTGGATTAGATGGAAGTGAGTCGCTTATCCCAGCTTTAGAACAAATAATTAAAAAGGGAGGAAGTTTAGGAGCCAAGGAAATTAAAATAGGTATGCCTCATCGAGGCAGACTAAATGTTTTAGCTAACGTTATGTTGAAACCTTTTAAAGCAATTTTTAGTGAATTTTTTGGTAAAAGTGTAAGTTCTAAAAAAGATTTTGAGGGAGATGTAAAATATCATTTAGGAGCTTCAGCTAATAGAGAATTTGATGGAAACTTAGTTCATATAAGCTTAACAGATAATCCGTCTCATTTAGAGGCAGTCAATCCAGTAGTTCTTGGGCAAGTTAGAGCTAAACAATTTTTTCATAAGGATCCAGATAGAAAAAAAGTTATTCCAGTTTTAATGCATGGAGACGCAGCTTTTGCCGGCCAGGGAATAGTAGCAGAATGTTTTGCAATGTCAGGATTGCCAGGTCACAATATTGGTGGGACTATACACATAATAGTTAACAATCAAATTGGTTTTACCACAGCACCAAGGTTTGCAAGATCTTCACCTTATCCATCTGATGTAGCTAAACTTGCCCAAGCACCAATTTTTCATGTCAATGGAGATGACCCAGAGGCGGTGGTTCATTGCGCTAAAATTGCAACTGAATTCAGACAAAAATTTAATCGAGATGTTGTTATTGATATGGTTTGTTATAGACGTTATGGCCACAACGAGGGAGACGAACCTTCTTTTACTCAACCTATAATGTACAAAAAAATTAAATCTCATCCAACTACTTTAGATATTTATAGTAAGAAAATAATTGAAAAGGGATATTTTTCCTCAGACGAAATTAGTCATAAAAAATCAGAGTTTAAAATCTTTTTGAATAAAGAATTTCAAAACTCAAAAAATTATAAATCGGATTTAAAATGGTGGGATGGAGTATGGTCTAGATATAAGCCTGAGTTAGGAAAAGACAAAAGAGCTGTTAGTGGAGTAGATAAAAATGAAATTATTAAAATTGGAAAAAAAATTAATTCATTACCAGGTAATTTTAATATTCATAAAACTTTAATTAAAGTGTTTCAAAACAGATACAAAATGTTTACTTCAAACTTGCCTATTGATTGGTCTGCAGCAGAGTCGCTTGCTTTTGCAACACTTTTAAACGAGGGATTTTCAGTTAGATTATCAGGCCAAGACTCAGGTAGAGGTACTTTTAGTCAACGTCACTCAGTTTTAAGAAATCAAGACAATCATGATAGGTATATTCCCTTAAATAATATTTCTAAAAATCAAAAAAGATTTGAAATTATTGATAGTCTTTTGTCAGAATTAGCCGTCTTAGGATTTGAGTTTGGATACTCATTGTCTGAACCAGAAACTCTTGTGTTATGGGAGGCACAATTTGGAGATTTCGCAAACGGCGGCCAGGTAATTATTGATCAGTTTATTACCTCAAGTGAGCATAAATGGGGAAGGTCAAGTGGATTGGTAATGTTATTGCCACATGGATATGAAGGTCAAGGACCTGAACATTCCTCAGCAAGAATGGAAAGATTTTTACAGCTTTGTGCTGGGGAAAATATTCAGGTTGTAAACTGTACAACTCCGGCAAATTATTTTCATGTTTTAAGGCGACAAATGCACAGGGATTTTAGAAAGCCTTTAATTATAATGACTCCAAAATCTTTGTTACGTCACAAAAAATGTGTTTCTAATATAGAAGATTTTACCAAAAAAAATTCATTTCATAGAGTTCTTGAGGATCATGCTTACTTAGATAATAGCGGTCTAATAAAATTAAAAAAAAATAAAAAAATAAAAAAAGTTGTTATGTGCTCTGGTAAAATCTATTTTGATCTTCTTGAGGCCAGAGAAAAAACTAAAAATGACGAAATAGTTTTTATTAGAATTGAGCAATTATACCCTTTCCCTGTAAAAACTCTCGGTCAGGTTTTAAAAAAGTATAGTAAAGACGTGGTATATTACTGGTGTCAAGAAGAACCCAAAAATATGGGCGCTTGGAACACCGTGAGACATTTTATTGAGAGAACTTTAGAGATTATTCGATCAAAAAATGATAAAATTAAATATGTTGGAAGAAAACCATCTGCGTCAACTGCGACTGGAAATTTAAATAAACATCTTGCACAACAAAAAGAAATATTAGAAAAGATACTTAAAGATTAAATGGCAGAAAAAATTACAGTTCCAACTTTAGGCGAGT
>MDSW01140203.1_pt1 | contig 19386 bp, 20 predicted proteins | sample 811171 | NCBI WGS metagenome assembly MDSW01 (sample SAMN05326641, study PRJNA326480) | marine metagenome | isolation source: seawater | place: Atlantic Ocean: North West | collected 2012 | reverse complement strand
TCAAAGTAAAAAATAAATCTTTCATTGAATTCTTATAATCAAAATTTAAATAATTAAAACGTCCAGACATATATTTTAAAAAAGCTTCTTGTTTAATTTTTTGATTTTCTGTCAAAATTTTTGAAAATTCATTAACTGCATTACGAGTTGGTACTGACATATCTTTCTTGGAAACACTTTGATCGTGAATTAAATAATAGCCCAGTCTTTTTGGTAAATAAAGAAATTGATCTGTTAATTGTGCAATTCTTAACCAGGCATTATAGTCCTCTGCTGCAATTAGTTCTTTATTTTCGTTAATTCCATTAATCTTATCTAAAAATTTTTTACGAACAATTGCGGAAGAATTACTAATTGCATTACCATCAACTAATAGATCAATTAAAACTGGTTTTTTTAATTTACGACTTTTAATATTTTTTCTACTAAAAATTTTAGGATTATTAGATCTAATTTCTAAATCATGATAAATGAAGTCAACGTTATCATTAATGTTTTTAATACAAATTTCAAGTTTATCTTTTGTCCACCAATCATCAGAGTCTAGAAAGGCTACCCACTCCCCTTTTGCAATTTTTAGTCCTGCGTTTCTTGATATTGCAATCACTCCATTATTTTTAACTTTTAAATATTTAATTTTATTATTTTTAAAATTATCAACTACTTCAGAGGTGTTATCTGAGGAATAATTATCAATTACAATAGCTTCCCAATTTTCATAAGTTTGATTTAAAACAGAATTTAGTGCACGTTTTAAATACTCACTATGATTATATGTGGGTATAATTATTGACACAAAAATATTATTTTTATCTTCCAAAACTAATTCCTTTTTATATTAGTCAAAACTTTTTCTATTTCAAAATTGATTTTTTGTCTATCAAACTTAAATTTATAATTTTTATTTAAAATAATTAAGTTTTTTCTTTTTTGTTTAAAATTATTTATTTTCAAGTCAATGCTCTTGTTATATATCTTCTTATACCTTTCTCGAATTATCGAAGAAATTTCTTTTAAATTGAAAACTTTATAACCAACATTTGATACTGAATTATTAAAAATTTTTTTATTTATTGTTGTGTTAATTATTTTAATAAAAATTTGTGAAGGAATAAATTGTCTTTGAATTGTTCCATTTTTAACAATTAATCTTTGTTTATCTAAAGCAGACTTACAAAAGTCATGAATTATATTTTTACTAAACTTCTTTAAATCAAATTTTTCTAAATAACCAAAAACATTTCCCAATCTTAAAATTGTAAACTTACGATTATATTTTTTTAGTTTTTTTAAAATTATCTTTTCAGACTCATAATGAGACCTTGCATATAAATTTTTATGATCAATAATTGAGTTTTGATTTATATCTTCGTTCCCATAATTTTTGTAAACTTGCATTGAGGAAATATAAATTAATTTTATATTATGATTTATACATATATCACAAATCTTGGTGGTTATATTATTTTTTACTTTAATTAATCCTTTTTTTTTTTCAATTTGACTTTTATTTGATCCAGCTAAATGAACTATTAAATGAAATTTTTTTAAAAGCTGTTGATAATTTCCGTTATTTGAAAAATTGATAAAATTTTTAGAATTTTTTTTTCGCGAAAAGAAAAAATACTTATTTTTTTTTGAATTATTCTGATTTTTAATTATTGAGGCTAAGTAACCAGTGCCACCTATAACTGCAATCTTGGGCATTATTTAATCCAAGGTGACTTTTTATTTTTTATCATTTTATCTAAAACTTTCTTGTCTCTTAAAGTATCCATGCAAAACCAAAAGCCGTTATGTTTGAACGCCGATAAATTTTTTGTTTTAACGGCTTTAAGTAAAGGGGATCTTTCAAGCATTACATTTTTTTTTCCAATAAAATTGAGAAATTCAGGTTCAATTACAAAAAAACCACCATTTATCCAACCTTTTTGTAATTGGGGTTTTTCCTCAAATTTTGTGACAAGTTTATTTTTAATTTCTAATTCTCCAAATCTTGCTGGCGGATGAACAGCTGTAATAGTAATTTTTTTTTTATTTGCCCTATGAAATTTTAAAAGCTTTTTAAGATTTACGTTTGATAATCCATCGCCATAAGTCAACATAAATGTATCATTTAGTATATTTCTTAGTTTTAATAATCTAGACCCAGTTAATGTTTCAAGACCTGTATCGATTACTCTTATATTTGCTGAAATTTTTTTTTTTTTAAAATAAGATTTTATTATTGAATATTTATATCCGCCTGCAATTAAAAAATCTTTGAATCCATATTTCATATAATAATCAATTATATGCTCTAAAATGGGTTTAGAACCAATTTTAACCATTGGCTTTGGAATTGACTTAGTATACTCTAAAATTCTTGTACCTTTTCCACCAGCTAAAATAACTACCTTCATTATTTTCTATTCTGTCTTACTTTCTCTACTAATTTCATAATTTGCAAAGCTTGTTTTAAAGTACATATTTTTGAAATCTTTTTACTGAAGATTTCTTGTAATTGACTTTTATATGTATCATTAATACTAGTTTTTGAAAATTTCTTAATTGTTAAGTCCTTATTTTTTACTATTACAATTTTGTTTTTAAGTAGATTGGCTTTGAGACTAAAATTATTGCCATCAACCTTAATTTCCCTGCATAGTATTTTTGAAAAAAAATTAATATTTAAAGAAAAAAAAGTTTTTTTTTGAATTCTACCAACTAAAGTTAATATATCATCAGTGTTAATGCCAAGTTTTGAAACTTTTTTATTAAAGGAATAAAAAATCTTTATTTCTCCAAAAATCCACCGCAAGTAGTCGATCTCATGACTTAATTCTAATAAAGCTCCGCCACCTAATTTTTTCTTAGCAGAAACCGATTTTCGATAATCAATTTTTCTCCAATTTGGAAGATAAGAATGTGAAATGAGATTAATTGAAAATATTTTTTTATCTTTTAAAAAATTTTTTAGAAAAATTATTACTGGGTGAAACCTTAAATTATAACCAACATAATATTCATTTTTTAACATTTTTGGTAATTCATAAAATTTTTCAAAGACTGGTTTTTCAATTAAGACTGTTATATTTTTAAAATTTTTTTCAATTTTCATGAATTGTATGTGATGTTTAGAGGAGGGAGAACAAACAACAATCATTGATAGTCCGAACAATTTTAATTTATCAAAGTCCTTTTTTCTAAAATTATCAAATACTCTTGATGAGATTTTTCGTACTTTTATTTTTAAATCTAACTCTTTAATAGCCGAATGATGTTTTTTAGAAATAGACCCAGAGCCAATTATTAAAATTTTTTTCATACTTTTAGCTCCATCTTGCTAATTTAATTTTATTTTTAATTATTTGTTTTCTTGCCTCTTGAAGACCATCTCCTACAAAATTTAATAAATTTGCAGTAGAAATTGAGTCAATTTCTTTTTTTCTAAAAGCTTCAACTAAGTGTTTATAATTTCCTGCTCCACCTGCATAAATTACAGGTTTTTGAAATGATCTTGGAATTTTTTTTAGAATTGAAAAATCAAAACCATTACTTGTCCCATCCATATCAATAGAATTTAAAATAATTTCACCAATTGGTAAATTAGATAAAATTTTAAATATTTCTTTTACGTTAAGATTTATTTTTTTGCTCCCATTATTTCTATAGAATAAAAAATTATCCTCTAAATTATGGTAATCTAATGAAGCAATTATACATTGTTCTCCAAATGTATTAGCTATTTTTTTTAGCAAAACTTTATTGAACAAATTACTATTGATTACTAATTTATCCGCACCCGATCGAATGTATTTTTTTGCTACATTGATACTGGATATTTTTCCCCCAGCTGAAATAGGTATAAAACATTCTTTAGTAAAAGTTTTTATTATTTTACAAAAATTATCAATTTCCGCTTCCTCTCTTGAAACGTTGAGTAAAATAATTTCATCAACCGAGTCTGTTATCATCGAAAAATCATAATTTTTCTTGAGCCACTCATAATTTCCTATCTTTTGAAGTCTAAAATTTCTGCTTAAAAAAAAACAATCATTTTGAAATAACAATGTAAAAATTAATCTTTTTCTTATCATCAAGTAATATTTAAAAAATTATGTAATAATTTGATTCCATTAGATTGGCTCTTCTCAGGATGGAATTGCGTTGCATAAATATTATCTTTTACAAAAGATGATAAAAATTTAATACCATAATCTGTTTTTGAGATATTTTTAGACATATTTTCGGGCAACATTCTGTAGGAATGAACAAAATAAAAATCAGTTCCTGATTGCAGACCTTTAAATAATTTATTCCCTTTATCAAAAAAAACTTGATTAAATCCAACGTGTGGAATTTTATTTTTAGTTTCTTTTAAAGTAAATTTTTTGACCTTGTTAGATATAATGCCAAGACCTTTGGTGGGTTTTTCCTCAAAACTTTCTGATGCTAAAAGCTGCATCCCAAGACATATGCAAAACAAATAATCTCCTTTTTGAATAATATTTTTAATTGCGTTATCAATTGAATTTTTTTTTATTATTTTCATTGCTTTATGAAATGAACCCACGCCTGGTAGAATTGCAATATGAGACTTTTCAATCACTTTAGGTTTACTAGATATACAAACTTTAACACCTAAATAATTAAAAGCATTGAACAAAGATCCTATATTTCCCATACCATAATCAATAATAGTTACAGTCCTATTTTTCATTTAATTGAAAACTTTGGTTGCCAGATTCCTTTTATTTTTTTGAAAAGTTTTTTATTTGCCCATTTGTCAATGATTGAATTAAACTCTTTTAATGAAATTTTATAATAATCGAGGTATAAATTGATGAATTGTTTAGGATAATGATTATCATACATTTTAACAAGATTTAAACCTTGAGATCTTGTCATTGCTCCCCTTCTTATTTCAATACCCGCATCTTGAGTAGCTCTACCAAATCCAAATTTGAGATACATCATGTAAGTGTGTAATATATATAAAGCTTGATCATTTTGAGCGAAGTTTGTGAAGGTGCTTGCGTTAGACTCTGAATGTTCGTTTAATCCACAATTTTTTTTTGCCACTAAATAATTTCTATAAGGGTCCCAATTCTCAAAATATGACCAATGTGTAAGTTTTATGTTTTTCAATTTTTCATTTTCAGGAAATTTAAAAAAATCTTTTTCTGAATTTTTTGCCTTAATTTTTTTTAATACTTTTTCATATCCACCTTCAAAATAAATTTTTTTAGTATATGTAGCATCAAAAAAAGGCTTGTTTTTTGTAAGGTTAGAACCTCCATATTCTACTTCTCCATCCTCAGCGTAAACTATCAAGCTAATATTCATTGAAACTGCAATTTTTAATACTGAGGTAAATATAGAAATTAACCATCCATAATACGGGAAACCTTTATCTCTCAAACCGATTTCGTTTAAATCCCTCATTACTTTCTGATTTGGACTTACGTGTATGTGGTCAAAACCTGAGTTTATAAAATTTCTAAGGTTTCTATTTCCAAGATCTAGTTCTAAAGGTGGCCGAACAGTAACACACAGAGGATTAATATTGAATTTTTTTTTCAATGTATAAGCTACGTAAGAACCATCTTTACCCCCACTAACTGGAACAATACAATCGAATTGGTTATTATTTTTTTTATTAAATATTTTTTTTAATAAAGATTGCCGGCTCTTCCAATTAATTTTTTTTTTTTCTTTAGCCCACTGGCACGCATTACAAAGGCCTTTTTTGTCAAAGGTAATCCTTGGTCTAGTGGAGGTATTTAAACAATTTTTACACCAAAACATCAAATTGCAGACCACCCTCCATCAACAATTAATGAAGTTCCTGTTATATAAGAGGATGCTTCAGATGCTAAAAATAAAACTGAGTATGCTATCTCACTAGGTTTTGCCAACCTTCCTATGGGGCAATTTTGTGAATAATTTTTAATAAACTTTTTATCTTGCATTTTATTAAATCCTTTTACATGCCCCATTACACCACCAGAACATATTGAATTAATTCTAATACCACTTGGACTATAAAATGATGCAAGTTGTCTTGAAAAATTTAAAATTCCACCTTTAATGATTGAATAATTCATATTTTCTTCAATAGTTGTATTTTTGTATATCGACATATTTTGTCCTAGAAAACCATAAATTGAGTTTAATAAAATTACAGAACCTAATATTTTTTTTTCTTTCATTTTCTGACAGATCATGTGTGCAGACCAACAATAAGAGTTTTGATGAATATCTACATTTTTTCTTAAATTCAAAATTTTATTTTTTTTGAATGAACTTAAATTCCAATTGGAATTTGTAGGATAAGAAGTATTGATAAAAATATTTGGACAACCGAATTTCTTAATAATAGACTCTAAATTTTTATCTAAATTTTCTAGATCGGCAACATTTAATTTCTGATAAAAATAATTTTTTAAATTTCTTTTTTTAATCAAATTCTTTTTATTTATAAGATCTAAATTAATTACAATTGCAGAGTTTTCTAATAATAACTTTACTATCTCCTTTCCTAAAAGACCTGAGCCACCAATAACAAAAGCTTTTTTTTTTTGAAGTCCAAATTTAATAAAATTTTTTCTCATTTTTTTAGCAAGTATTTAACAAGACTTAAATCAAAATTATCATCAATATCAATAGATCTTTCTCGAGGCATTAAAAAAATCGAAGTTTTTTTACCGAACAAATTGGACTTATTGATTAAAAAACTTCTTTTGAAAATATATATTGAAGCATTCATATCAAAAACTTTTGGAGTTTTTTGTCTCGAAAAATAAATTTTATTAGTTTTTTTAGATAAAGCGTAAAAGCTTCCTTTTTTTTCAACCATATTGAAATAAGGATTCTTCTTAGCTTCATTAACTGAAAAAAGGTTGGTATAATTTCCATTCTTGAATTTTTTATAAGAATTTTGAATATCACTTATATTTCTTAATGGTGAGGTTATATCAAGATCAAAACATATATTAAATTTTTTTTTGAAATATTTTTCAGACTCAATCAAAGCATGCCTTATAGCTAATAATTTTGAAGAGTTGCTAGTAGAAATACTTTTTGGTCTTAAAAACCAACATTTGGCACCATATTGTCTAGCAACTTTCTGAATTTTCTTAGAATCTGTAGAAACAATTATTTCACTAAAAATTTTAGATTTTATTGCCTGTTGAATTGTAAATGAAATTAAAGGTTTACCATTAATCTTTATTAATGCTTTATTCTTGATGCCTACAGAACCACCTCTTGCACAAATAATACATAATACAGACATTATTTAATTAAAATCTTTAAAGGCTTTATTGAAATCCGATAATTTTCCTAAATCAGTCCAAGAATTGCTTGAAATTTCATAAACCCCAATTTTTTTTTTTAATTTAAGGCATCTATTGACTAAGTCAGTTAAGTCAAATTTTCTATTCTTAGGAACTAATTTTATTATTTCTTTTTTCATTACGTATAAACCAGCATTTGCAATAAAATCTAATTTCGGCTTCTCTTTAATTGAGATCAATCTTTTCTTTGTAACTTTGCAAGAACCATAGGAAAACTCATGTTGAACTTTTGAAACTACTAAAGTAATAAAATTTTTGTTAATTTCGTGGTAATTAAAAAGTTCTAGATAATCTATCTTAAATAATGTGTCACAATTCGATAATAAAAAATTATTTGATTTAATTTTTTTAAGATATTTGATACCCCCTATAGTTCCCAAAGGCTTTGGTTCTGTCACGTAGTTGATCTTTAAATTTTGATCAATATTATTAAAATACGATTTTATCAAGTTCGCTTGATGATTAAGTATTAAATGGAAATTCTCTAAGTTAAAAATTCTAAAGTTAGACAAAATATGCTCAAGCATTGGTTTATTATTTATTGGAATTAGAGGTTTAGGTAAAACAGTTGTATATGGTTTTAGTCTTTCTCCCCTTCCACCAGCCATTATTACGACTTCAACTTTTTTCAACTCTGAATAATCTTTTTTTGAACCAAAAATATCTTCCCATGATATTATTTTTTTTACAAAATTTCTTGAGTCTACAACAGGTAAAATACCTATCTGTTTATCTAAAAATGTCTTTTTAATTTTATTAGAGTTAAAATTTTCTGAAACTATTTTCTTAGGATTTTTATTGAAAATAGATTTAATACTTGAATTTAAACTATAATTTTTAATTAGAGCTGAATGAATATCTCCTTCTGATAATGTCCCAAGTAGATATTTATTTTTTTTGACGACTAAAAGAGTTCTAGTTCCATTTTTTTTGATTTTTATCATAGACTCCTTGATAGAATTATTAATACTTATGAAAAATGGATCTAATTTTTTATTCATATTATCTTATAATCAAAAAAATTTTTAGATTGTAATTTCCTAAAATTTATCCTTCTTAAAATTGTGATTATTTTATCTGAGCTATTTTTCTTTTCGTAAGGGTTGACAACTTTCAATAGTGATTTTTTAAATTTTTTCGATAAAACTTTATTGATTGCACTTGTTATTTTTTTTTCATTAAAATCCACATTTATTGTTGACTTAGCTTTAATTCTCCCCAGTTGTCTTATACCTAGATCAATTGTTGGTTTTTTAAAAGACGGCATTTCTATTATACCACTTGAGGAATTTCCAATCATAAAATCAACAATTCTGCATATTGAAAAATAATTATCATGACCAAGTGATTTAAACAAAAATACGTTTTTATTTTTTTGGGTAAACTTTTTAAGAAGTTTATAAATCATTTTATAATGTTGATCTGCACCTGGCATGGTAATAATAATTGATGTTTTTTTCAATTTTTTTAGACAATTTAGACATTTTTTCAAATTTAAGATGTTTTCCTTTTGATCTTTTGTAGTTTCTGGGTGAAAAGTCATCAAAATATTTTTTTCATTAAATTTAATATTCAATAGTTTTTCTAGATCTTTTTTTTTAATAACTCTATGATTTTTAATAGACTCAACCCCCATAGATCCAACATTAAAAATTTTTTTTTCATCTTCACCTAATTGCTTAACTCTATCATAATATTTTTTTGTAGATACAAAATGCAAATTTGAAAATTTAGTAATTGAATGTCTTATATTTTCATCCAAGGATCCCTGGGTAATTTCGCCTCCATAAATGTGTCCAATTGGTATATTATTTAGATAAGCAGAAATTACTGCGGAAAAAATTTCATACCTATCACCTAAAACTAAAAGAAAATCGGGCCTAAGTTTTGCAAATTTTTGAGAAAATTTTTGAATTCCAATTGATAAATATTTTGCAATATCGAGTGAATTGTCACCATTTATATTTAAATTAATTATACCATGGATTGTAACTCCGTTTTTTTTTATGTCTTGAATTGTGCTGCCAAAGAATTTTGAGTTGTGTGTCCCTGTGACAAGTAAATTTTGCTTAAAATTTTTATTCTTTTGAATTTTTGTAATTAAATTTTTAAGTATAAAAAATTCAGATCTTGATCCAGTTACAATACATAGTTTCATTAATTTATGACACCCTCATTTAATCTAAATCTTTTTTTTGCTCTTTTACCTAAAATTTTTTTCCACGATGATGCTGGTAAGCCATTCTTAGATCGTTTAGTTGTTAAATTATTGGATGTAAATTTATCACCTATAAAAATTTCTTTTTTTGCAACAATTTTTTTTCTTATAAATTTTAAGTTTATTAATTCATCTTTATGTGGTTTTTTTATGTAATTTCCCAGGGACTTCTCTGCTTTTCTAATTTTTTTAATAAATTGAAATAACTCATCAGGATTAAGACTTATTTTATGATCAGGTCCTACTAGTTTTTTATTAAGGGTAAAATGTTTTTCAACAACCCTAGCTCCTAGACCTATTGCAATAAGTGATGCGTCATAACCTAAAGAATGGTCTGAAAAACCAACTGGTAAATTCAATTTATCTTTAATAAATCTAATTGATTTTAAATTTAAATTTTCTTCTTCCGCTGGATATTGAGAAAGACAATGTAAGATCTCAATATTTTTTTTAGGCGTACCTTTTTTAACCAAAATATCTAATGCATCTTTTATATCTGACAATTTACACATACCTGTCGATAAAAAAATTTTTTTTTTTAAAGACCCAATATATTCTAGATACGGAATATCATCTATTTGGCCAGATGGAATTTTAAAGGCGCTAATTTTTAAACTTTTTAAAATATTAATACTTTTCATATCAAATGGACTCGATAAAAATTTAATCCTTTTTTTTTTACATCTCATAGAAATTTTTTTAAAACTTTTCACGGTAAGTGCTAATTTTTCTAACATCTTGAGATGGTTTTTTTGTTTAGTATGTTTTTCTTGATATTTTGCTAATCCTAAATCAACATTTGATAGTGATTTTGGGTCAAATGTTTGAAATTTGATAAAATCTGCTCCAGCCTTTGCAGCTAAGTCAACCATCTTTAAAGCGTTATTTAAAGATCCATTGTGATTAACCCCAGCTTCTGCAATAACTAAAATCTTATTTTTCATATTATCTTAAAACACTATTGTCCTTCACGTCTTTACTTATAATCTTACCCATTCCAATAGTACAATTTTTTCCAATTTTTACTCCTTGTTTGATAATTGCTCCACTCCCTATAAAAGTATTATCTTTTACAATCACCTGTCCATTGAGAATTACTCTTGTAGATATATGACAATTATTTCCAATCTTCACTCCATGCTCTACAACTGCTGACGTATTAATTATGGTATTTTGACCAATTTGAGCACCAAAATTAACTATTGCTTTGTGATGTATTATTGTTCCATCAAGTATAATTGCATTTTTAGAAACGTATGCAGCTGGAGATATAATTATAGGAAATTTAAATTTTTTTTTAAACTCTTGAAATATTTTGATTCTTTTTTTTGGTGACTTAATAAAACCTAAACTTATATGTAAATTAATTTTTTTTTTTTTTACCTTTTCTAAGTATCTCTCATCTCCAAGAACTTTATAATTAAGTAAATTAATATTTTTTGTTTTATCGATAAAACCTAGAATTTTAAATTTTTTGGTTAATAATATTACATCCAAGCATGATTCTGCATGCCCACCGGCACCTATTAAAATAATTTTTTTCATAAATATAAGTTAGTCGTTAAAAATATTTATTTTATACTGATTTATATTTTCCTCATTTGAGAACCATTCAACTGTTTTTTTTAAGCTATTTTCAAAATCGCTTTTTTTATTTAATTTAGGTGACCAGTTCAAAATTTTTTTTGCTTTTTTATTGTTGGCAAATAGTCTGTCTACCTCACTTTTTTTAGGCCTTATTCTTTTAAAATCTTTTTTGATATCAATTTTATGTCCTGTAATTTTTGATATTTTTTTAACTAATTCCTTAATAGATACCTCAAAACCACTTCCAATATTTATTATCTCTCCAATATCTTTTTTTTTATTAAGAGCACACAAAAAAGCATCCGTAGTATCATCAATATAAGTTAAATCTCTCGTAGGATAAAGCGAACCAAGTTTTAAAACTTTTTTATTTAAAATTTGAGTGATTATTGTTGGAATAATTGCTCTTAATGATTGTCTGGGCCCAAATGTATTAAAAGGTCTTAAAATTGTTACAGGTGAGTTAAAAGATTTATTATAAGACAAAGCTATTTGGTCTGCAGCAACTTTACTTGCTGCATAAGGAGATTGAGCTGAAACTAAATGTTTTTCATCAATTGGAATATACATAGGAGATCCGTAAACTTCACTGGTTGAAGTGTGGATAATTTTTTTTATATTAGAATTTAATGCCGAATTTAAGATATTTAATAATCCTATTGCATTAGTATCAAAATAAGATTTTGGTGCCCTATAAGAGTATGGTATTCCAATTAATGCTGCCAGATTAATCACAACATCCACATTTTTTTTTAATTGATTTTTTATTAAGAATTCATCTCTTATGTCTCCGGTAATAACTCTGATCTCTTTTTTTATTTTATTATCAGCGTGCTCTAACCAGCCCCATGAATTAAATGAATTATATAAAATCAGACAGGTTAAATCGTGCCCTTTTTTAATAAGTTTTTCTGCAAGATGTGAACCAATAAAACCTTCGGCACCAGTCAAAAAAATTTTCATCGTGTATTAAAGTTAATTTTTATATTTATAAATTTTATAATTTTTGTAATCACTTAAAGTATCTATTTCAAACCAACTTTTTTTATAATTCACAACCCTTATTACTTTTTTATTTTTTTTTAAAAATTGTGAAAAAAAAGATGTTATATCAAGCTTAATTATATCAATTTTATTTATTTTGATAAACTTAGAAATTATTTTCCATCCTTTCGGAGAAATTTTAAAAAGGCCAGCAAACTGACCTTTAATGTTAGACAAAGACTGAGGTTTTCCTCCAATTTTTTTCAAATATCTTGTATTTGAGCTTTTAAAATAATCAAAATTTTCTAAATCATCGAGTGGATTTTTAAATCTTAATTTCCAAATTTTTTTCCAATTTACATTGTTTAAAATTACAATATCTCCTTTTGCTTTAGCCAACAAACTTATTGCCTCTTGATCATAAATAATATCTGCATAAGAAATAATACAAGTGTTTGACAGCAAAACTTTGTTTGCTTTATTTAAAGAAAAAAAAATATTTGAAGATTTCCACTTTTTATTAATAATTTTTTTATACGGAAAATTTTTGAATAAATGTTTTTTATAACCTACGACTATGTTAATTTTATTAATATTATTCTTTATAAAATTATTTATTATAATATCTATATAACGTTTATCCCCAGACTTATTAAATGACTTAGGTTTTTTTTCAGTTAAATAACCCAGTCTAGAGCCTCTTCCAGCTGCTAGAATAATCCCCTGTAACATTAAAAATCAGCCCTCTTTTGGCAAAGAAATATATTACTTCCTGAAATATATTTTAAAAAAAAAGAAAATATAAATATTTTATTCATAAACATTAATATTTTATCTAAAATGCTAAGTATTAATTTTGAAAAAATATTTTTGTTATTATAGAAAAAAGGGGAACCACAAGAGTCTTTTATTATGAATTTGTTTTTTGTTAAAATATTTTTTAACCTCCCATAAGAAAGAAGTCTTCTGTTGGTCTCAAACTTCCAAACATCATTCCAACCATAAGTAAAAATCCAATTATTCATCCACCATGAATTTTTATATTTTTTGAAGTGTTTTTTTAATTTTGTCTCTAACAATAATGATTTAATCGTATCCGAATGAGAGTATTGATGATGTTCCCCGATCAAAAATTTTGAAAAATTTATAAAAAATTTTCTTGGATGTATCATTTCATTAATTTGAAATGTATTTGTTTGAGCGATTATTAAATATCCATTTTTTTTTAAAACTCTTTTGCACTCACTTAAGCAATAATTTGTATTTATAACGTATTGTAATGCCCCAACTATTATGATGACATCAACTGAATTTGATTTAATCTTAAGTTTTTTATCCATTGATCCGACTAAAAACTTTGCCTTTCCATTTTTTACATATCTTTTATTTTTTATCTTTGCAAATTTTGCTAGTGGTAGTGATATATCTATACCAATATATTTTTTACATTTCTTGATAAAGTAACTAGCATTTTGACCAGCACCATAGCCTAGTTCGAGAATTGTTGTTTTATTATTTTGGCTTAACTTCTCTAAATATTTTAATACTTCATCTCGCCTAGAATTCATATAATAAGTATTTCCATCTTTATCTGAATATTTAAAATTGTTATATTTTTTTACGTAGTTGTAATTGTTCCATAATTTTGATGTATTGAGTTTATAAATATTTTTTTTTTTCATTTATTTAAAAATTTTTTTTAATCTGTAATTATCAATTTTATTGATTTTTTTTTCTCTTTCTGGATGCCACATCCAACCTTCCCAGTTCAAACTTTTGTGTTTAATCGATTCTATATTTCCATCGAATGCCTTAGTAGTAATATAAAAATTCTTTGGACAATCTTTTAAAGAGTAATTATGGTAACTATTGACATAAGTTGGAAATTTTTGTTCAGTTAAATTAATTAATTTATGTCTTGTTTTAACGTGATTTTTAACTTTCATTAATTTGCTTCCAAACTTATAGCCTAACATTTGCATTCCTTGACATATTCCTAAAATAGGAATTTTATTTTTTTTAGCATAATCAATTAAAAAAACCTGAGATTTATATCTAGGGTTTCTATGATCTCCATCATTTCCTCCTGACAAAACAATTCCTTCAATTTTTATTAACTTTAAAAATTTATAAAATTTTTTTTTTGGCATGATCAAGTTTTTATTTGAAATTATAATTGGATTATAAGAATTTTTGATTAGCCAATTAACCAGTGCTTGATCGATAACATCATTCACTTCTTTTCTTATTTTATTGACCGAAACTTTTGGATTAACTAAAATATTCTTCATATTTATTTATTTAAAATACTTAAAAAATTTGAATTATATTTTATAGTCATTTGATGATATTTAAATGAATGGTATAAATGTGTCGCATTTAAGATTTTAAATGATAAATTATTGACATATCTTCATAAAATCAATATATAGGCTTTCATGCAAATTAAAGAATTACTTACATCTCTTCATCCAAAAGTAAGCGAAATGGCATTTATGAGTCAGTTGACTAGTGGTAAATTTCAAAAAAGAGAAGAAATATTAAGAAGCGAAGTAGTTGAACTTTATCGTGCTTTAGACACTAGGCAAAGAATACAGGACATCTACAAAGAGAAGTTATCTGAAGGTTTGAAAGAGGGTTTAATATCTAAAGAGGATTTAGCAGTTATGCAAGAAGTTATAGATGACGAAGGTGAAACAGAGGATCATATTGATCACTTAGATATGCGTTTTAAACTTTTTGTAGGAACTGGTATTGGCAGAGGTAAATTTCCAATTCATAACGATGAATTACAAAAAATCAATGATGAGTGGGTGAATATTTGCAAAGAGGCTAATTTGTGGGAAATTATGGCATGTCATTGTGCTATTGAAGGTTGGTATCCAGACATATCTACAATGTTTGAAAAAGAATATAAAAAAAGAGGTTTCACTGATGAAGAATTAGAAATATTTATTGCACATCAGGGTGCGGATGTTGAGCATTCAGATGCACAATATGCAATTTTAGATAAAAATTTTTCAAAACTTGATCCTAAAAGAATCGAGCAAATGGTTAAAAGAACATTCGCCACATCTAAAGCTTACGAACAAATGAAGCTTAAGTTGGCAAGTTTAGACAAACCACTTAATCAATTTTTTTCATAGTTAACAAAAAATCTTTAAACTCAGTTAAGATTTCATATTTATAATAGCTAATTTTCTTATTACAGGATGAGCTAGATAATAATGTAATTTCTTTATTTTTTTTTGTGGTTTTGCCTTAAACTTCCCTATATTTTTTATCAAATGTGCCAAGCAAATTTTTCTAATTTCAATATCATACTTCCTATCAACATCTTTTACTTTTTTCGGAAAAGAAAATTTTTTGAAAAATAGTATATTACCACCATCAAGTCTCGAAGACATAATTATTGTACTACAACAAATTTCTTTTTTTCTAAGTAAACTATAATAAATAGACGTTGCCCCTCTAAATAAAGGTAGCCTGCCTGGGTGAAAATGAATTAAATTTTTTGTTGAAAGTAATTTTTTACTCTTGACTATAATACCATGTGGTAAAGATAAAACAAAATTTTTTTCTTTTTCTTTTAAAAGATGTTTTACGATACGATTATTAAATCTTTGAAAAAAAAATATCTTTTTATTTTTAAAAATCTTACTTGAAAAAAGAATTTTTTTTATTTTTTTTTTTATTTGCAAATTTATATTATCATTAATGTAATACACCTTATCTGGTGTTTTTTTAAGTTCTATAAAAACTTTCAAATATTCTAGAGATCTTAAGTTGTTACTAATTATTACTGATAGAGATCTATTCATTTTTTAAGAACTTTTTTGATCAATTTTTCCTCAATTTGAATAAGATCAATTAATAAATGCTTATTATAGTGCTTGTAATCTTTTTTATTCACGCTTAATTTATCTAAAATTTTCAAAATTACATTTAATTTTTGAAAAATATCTATCTTGTTTAATCTTATAATCAAATGACCCAAATAAATATATGATTCGGGAGATGTCTCTTTTTTGGTTAAAAGTATAAGTTTCTTATCATAATTTCGCTTCAGCGTTAAATTTGCCTCAAATTTTTTATAAAACGCCTCAATTCTTTTTCTATTAAAGATCTTATTTTCAAAATATTTTTTAAGTTCTAAAAGTGTTTTATCTTTTTCTTTCTTGATTTGTAAAAATGTAAAATTTTTATCAATTCTTTTTTTGAAATGTTCTCTATAACTTATAAAATCAGTTAAAAATTTCTTATCATGATAATTGGCCTCTCTATATTTATTTTTAATTAATAGTTTAATATTCTTTTTATATTTGTTCATTTGATCCTCAATTGACCTCAATCTTTTTTAATGCACAATTCAGAATCAATTGGTCATTTTTCCTTATATCTTGAAAAATTTTTTCACCCACTCCTATGGCAGCAGGTATTTTAAGTTCATTACATCTTATTGACATATGTGAATTTGCACCCCCAAACTTTGTTATTAACCCGTTAATGGGAAAATTAAAAAGCCAATCAAAACCTGGGTCTGCATTTTCTATTAAAATTATTTTCTGATTTAATTCACCTTTTTTAAAGTCAATATTATTATCAATAAAGACAATTTTTGAAAAAATCTTTTTGCTACCAATAAAATTTGGTGATGAAACTTGGAAAGGAATAACGTCAACACCTTTAGCGTCTATTAGCACTAAAGGTAACTTAATATTGAGGTTTGTTTTATAATCAGATTCTCTCTTTTGAATTTTATTTAACAATTTTTTTTTAGATGATTTTATTAACTTCAAGTTAGTTAATTCTTTAATTGAAAAAAATGAAATTTGTTTTTTTGATAAACCTTTTAATTTTGCTATTTCAGAAATTCTTTTCAAAACTAAATCTACATACTTTGTGAATACAAATTTGCTGTATTCTCTACTTTCTATACTTTTTCTTATGTAAAGAAAAAATTGAGCTACATCTAAATTCAAATCATTTTTTTTGAGGATGTTTTTTATTTTTGTTATCTTTTTTTTATTTAAATTAAAAGGTTTTTTCTTTTCAATAGTTGATCTTTTTTTTATAAAGAAATCTTTTTTAAATGAAGAGTAGCTTTTTGAATTTATATCATAAGTGCCTGGTCTCAAGTGACCATAAATTTTTTTGAATTTAAGGAAACTCATAGAGTTACTCGATAACATATTGCAATGAAAAATAAATTTTGATGTGACAGTCTCTAGACCTGATTTAAAATTTTCAAGGTCTTTATTGTCTATAATTTTGAGCCGAACAAGAGACCTTAGTAAATTTTCTGCTACAAAAGCATGTCTTGCCAATATAGAAAAAGGTATAATTCCATAATTAATAGTAAATCTAATTATTTTTTTAATATTTTTTTCTTTTTTATAATACTCATAATTTTCATTGAGTTTTTTAATTTTATTCAAATTTAGATTAATAGATCCGGTATTGTTATTTTCTTGTGTTTTTTTAAAAATCACCAAATATTTCTCCTTAAGAGTCTTAACTTCTTTTTTGTTAAGAAGATTTGGACATAACTCGTTAATTCTTTTTTCAAAATCAAAAATTAGACAATTAATTGCAATTTCGAATTCAATTTTATCGTGAAGAGATGGGTCAGATTTTAGTTTTGATACATAATAATTCACAAGTTTATTTTGTATTAAAAGAGGAACACCCTCGGGTACAAATGAAATAAAACTTTTTCTTACATCAATAAAAGATTGACCTAAAAAAATTTTCATCAACTCTTTTCTCTTAAAGTTGTCACTATAACCCATAATATTTCTCGCCTTAATCCAAGATGAGTCCAAAACTAGAGTTTTATAAAGTGATGATAATAACGGATATGGATTTTGTCCGATAATTTCGGCTGGATTCCAATCTGGCATCTGACCATAAACTGTTTTCCATTTTTTAAACTTATTTTCTAATTTTTTTTTTAAATTATCTACCTTGTTATAAATTTTATCATCTAATTTTTTTGAAATTTTTTTGGCTAGTATTAGAGGTCTTACTTGTAATATTAATATTTCTAATTTTTTTGTAATTATAAATTCTATGTCTAATGGAATATCTTGATAAATTTCCTCTATCTCTTGTATAGCGCTTAATAATCTTAAAAATCTTTTAGATTTAACGTCTCCTAATCTTTTTTTAAGCACAAACAAAACTCTGTTGGAATTTAAAGAATTTCCTGATGTAACAGTGTCTGACTTACCACTAATATCATCATAATTGATAACATAATAATTTGCTGCCGTATTTAAGTCCCTATTAAAAACAACACCTGAACAATTAATAGAATTGACCATTTTTTGAATAAGTACTTGTGATTTTCGAAGTGAGATCTTTTTGTAACTTTGAATAACAAGATTAATTTTATTTTTTACATCTAAAGTTTTTTTTGAATTTACGTTTAGAAACGAAATATATTTTCCTGCATTTGATGATATCTTTCCATCTTCGTCAGAGGCTGACGATCTAATAACTATGTTCCCTCTAAATTTTTTTTGAATCTCTTGTAAAATTAATTTTTTATTTTTCTTCCAGCTATAAGCTGAAAAAAAATACGATTTTGGAATTTCACATAATTTAACTTTTTTTTTTAAAAAAGTTAAAGTTTCAGCTTTAGAATAAAACATTTTAAAACTTCAGAGTTTCTTCTTTTCTTTTTTTAAAAATTTTTTCAAAATCCATTAATTTTTGAAAGGACTTTGTTGAAGACAAAAATTTTATTTTTTTTAATTTTTCCTGATAAATATCATGATTAATTTTTCTAGGGCAATTTTCTCTTTTCATTATTTTTGGGGTAAATTTACTTTTATTCGTTTTTAAAAACTTACAGATTTTTGAAATATTTTTTTCTGTATTTTTGGCAAAATCCTCATTTTCTAAAAAAAGACAATTTTTTTCATTTTTGTACTTTTTATAGTTATTATATTCTTTCTTTAGACAAAAAAGGACCTCATCTATCACTCTGTCCATAGGACTTTTTTTTTTATATTCCTCATAATTATTTAGATAATATAATGGGAAAATATTCCCTTTTTTATTAAACATTATTATTTCATTAAATAAAATTTTTTCTATTGTTCCTTGTCCCACGTTAAAACATCCATTAACTGTATCAATTGGATTTCTAAAAATATTTATAAACTTAAATTTTTTATTTACCTCTCTCCATAAATGAAAAAGCATCATTCCATCATGAGTATCCATGCAAAAAATTGTTTTATTTTTTAC
>MDSW01085986.1_pt1 | contig 19387 bp, 21 predicted proteins | sample 811171 | NCBI WGS metagenome assembly MDSW01 (sample SAMN05326641, study PRJNA326480) | marine metagenome | isolation source: seawater | place: Atlantic Ocean: North West | collected 2012 | reverse complement strand
TGAACAAAAAATGGCCCGCCCTTCAGGATTCGAACCTGAGACCTTCCCCTTAGGAGGGGGACGCTCTATCCAGCTGAGCTAAGGGCGGGTGACTGAGCTTGGCGGGATTCTAACGATTCACCTCCCCATTTTCCACCCTCAAAGCCCTAAGTGCCTGTTTTTATAAGGGTAGTAGCGGTCAAAAATCTGGCAATTTCGGTCAGTGACGGGGGAGACAGGGTGACATACACTGCGTAATCATTTTATGGTGGTGAGTATACCGCCAGATCCGACCCCGCACTGCCGGGGCCGGGCCTTTCTCCGCTAACCGACCTTGACCGAGGATCGTAATGGATATTGAACTGACGCCCGAGGATCTCGCCTTCCGCGACGAGGTGCGTGGCTTTCTTCAGGAAAAACTCACTGACCGCCTGAAACGGGCGATTGTGGGAGGCCACGTGGATGAGCATCTGATTGTTGAATGGCAGAAAATTCTCTATGAGCAGGGCTGGATCGCCCCCAACTGGCCCAAGGAATATGGCGGGCCGGGCTGGAACATCACTCAGAAATTCATTTTCGAGAACGAGTGCGCCGAGGCCGGCGCGCCGCCGGTTTTGCCCTTTGGCCTGAAGATGGTGGGGCCGGTGATTTACACCTTCGGTAACGATGAGCAGAAGCAGCGATTCTTGCCGGATATCCTGCAGAGTAACGCCTGGTGGTGCCAGGGTTATTCCGAGCCCGGCGCCGGTTCGGATCTGGCCGCGTTGCAGACCAAGGCCGTGCGGGATGGTGACGATTACCTGGTTACCGGGCAGAAGATCTGGACCACCTATGCCCAGCACGCGGACTGGATTTTTTGTCTGGTGCGCACTGATCCCAATGCCAAGAAGCAGGAGGGGATCTCTTTTATGCTGATTGATATGAAGAGCCCGGGCATTGATGTGCGCAAGATCAATTCCATCGACAACCAGCATTCCCTGAACGAAGTGTTTTTCGATAACGTGCGGGTGCCGGCGGCGAACCTGATTGGCGAGGAAAACAAGGGTTGGACCTACGCCAAGTATCTGCTCAGCCATGAGCGGACTGCCATTGCCGGTACGGCGTATTCCAAACGGGCCTTGGAGCGGCTGCGGGAAATTGCCAGTGAAGAGATGGCCGGCGGCCAGCCGCTGTGGGAGGATGCCATGTTCCGGGCCAAGGTGGCCCAGGTGGAAGTGGATCTGATGGCGCTGGAATACACGGAGCTGCGGGCCATTGCCAGTGTGGCGGAAGGCGGTGCCCCCGGGCCGGAATCCTCCATTTTGAAGATTCGCGGCACGGAGATTCAACAGGCCATTTCGGAGCTGGCGGTGGAGGCCTGCGGCTACTACGCCCACGCCCTGGAACCGGGTATCGGTAATGATTATGCCGCTGCCATTTCCAGTCAGTATTTGTATGGTCGGGCCGCTTCCATCTACGGCGGTTCCAACGAGGTGCAGAAGAATATCATTGCCAAAATGGTATTGGGATTATAGGGGGCGTTATGAATTTCAATTACAGCGAAGAGCAGACTCTGCTGCAGGACAGCGTCACTAAATTCATTGCCAACGATTACGACTACGAGACCCGTCAGCGGCACAGCGCCATGGAGCAGGGGTTCGATCCGGCCACCTGGCAGACCTTTGCCGAGTTGGGCTGGCTTTGCGTTCCATTCAGTGAGGAAGACGGTGGCATCGGCGGTGGCGCCGTGGAAATCATGATTATGATGGAGGCGTTCGGCAAGGGCCTGGTGGTGGAGCCATTTGTGCCCACGGTGTTGATGGCGGGCCAGTTGATCGCGCGGCTGGGTAGCGCTGAACAAAAGGCGGAGTGGTTGGGCGCCATTATCGAAGGCAGCCGCAAATTATCGGTGGCGGCCATTGAGCCCCAGTCCCGTTTTGACTGGTTCGATGTCGGCACCAGCGCAACCCCGGAGGGGGATAACGTTATCCTGTCCGGCAATAAGGCCATGGTGCTGCACGGCGGCAGCGCGGACACCCTGATTGTGTCCGCCCGCGAAGGCGGTGAGCAGCGGGACCGGGAGGGCGTTTCCCTGTATCTGGTGCCCGCTGATGCACCGGGGGTTTCCCTGCAGGCCTATCGTACCCTGGACGGTCAGCAGGCCGCCGAGGTGACCCTGGATCAGGTGAAAGTGCCGCAGTCGGCCCGCTTGGGTGATGCCGGTGCCGCGGTGCCGGCCCTGGAGGCCATGGCCGATGAGGTGGCCATGGCGCTCTCCGCCGAGGCGGTGGGGATGATGGAAAAGCTGTATCAGGAAACCGTGGCCTACACCAAGGAGCGCAAGCAGTTCGGGGTGCCGGTGGCGGTGTTCCAGGCGCTGCAACATCGCATGGTGGATATGTTCACTCTGCACGAGGAATGCAAATCCCTGTTGTTGCGGGCGGTGATGAGCCATCAGGCCGGTGACGACCAGTTCACCCGCAATGTGTCGGCTCTCAAGTATGCCGTGGCGGTAAAAGGGCAGAAGGTGGCCCACGAGGCCATTCAGACCTTCGGCGGCATGGGCATGACCGATGAAATGAGCGTGGGCATGTACCTGAAGCGGATTAATGTCATCAATACCCTGTGCGGTAATGGGGATTATCACCTGCGGCGGTTAATGGCCGCCTGAGTGGTAACATTCTGCCTGTTCAGGCGTCTAAACCCGTGGTTCGACACCACGGGTTTTTTGTTTCATCACCCTGGTGGCTGCTTTACCATGTGACCATGCTGTAAAAGGCAAAGCTATTAACGGGAAGTGAAGCGATGATCGACACCAGGCCGCTGCTGTTTCGCTCGGGTACGGAGTTCCCCGCGTTGCGGCGCCGTGAGACTGAGATATTGCAACTCAATCTGGGCTACCGCTGTAATCTCAGCTGTACCCATTGTCACGTCAACGCCGGCCCCCGGCGTACCGAGGCCATGTCCTGGGAGACCGCGCAACAGGTGTTGCAGGTGTTGCAGGCCCGGCCCATCGCCACTCTGGATCTGACCGGTGGTGCGCCGGAGCTGAATCCCCATTTCCGCTGGCTGGTGGAGCAGGCCCGGAATCTTGGGGTGGAGGTCATCGACCGTTGTAATCTCACCATTCTGGAAGAACCGGGGCAGGAGGATCTGGCCCGGTTTCTGGCGGAACAAGCGGTTAAGGTGGTGGCCTCATTGCCCTGTTATAGCGAGAAAAACGTCGACGCCCAGCGGGGTGGCGGCGTGTTCGCGGGGTCCATCCGCGGTTTGCGGCAGTTGAACGATCTGGGCTATGGTCGGGCTGGCAGTGGGTTGCAGCTGGATCTGGTGTACAACCCGGTGGGGCCGTTTCTGCCCCCGCCCCAGGGGGATCTGGAGCAGCAGTACAAGCAGCGGTTGTGGGCGGACTTCAAAATCGAGTTTAATCATCTGCTGACTCTGGCCAATATGCCCATCAGCCGGTTTGGCAGTGTGCTACAGGCCCAGGGGCAGTTCGATGACTATCTGCAATTGCTGCGGGACAGCCATAACCCGGATAACCTGGAAGGCGTGATGTGCCGCAATACCATCAGCGTGGACTGGCAGGGCAATCTGTACGACTGTGATTTCAACCAGATGTTGGAGCTGCCCCTGCGGCGGCAGGGTCGGCCCCGGCAGCTGAAGGATCTGCTGGCGGAAAGCCTGGCGGGCAATCCGGTTCAGGTGGCGGATCATTGTTTTGGCTGCACTGCCGGCCAGGGCAGCAGTTGCGGTGGAGCCCTGGGGTGAACCCGGAGGCGCCGGTTTCTGGCACCCCATTGGGCACTCTGGTGATTCCGGTGCGTAATGAAGCCCAGCAGATTACCGCAGCCCTGGCGGCATTGCCGGCGGCGGTTTGGGAGCACTGGCGGGTGCGGGTGGTGGATGGCGGCAGTGAGGATGATACTCTGGTGCAGGCCCGGGCGTTTCCGGTGGAGGCTCTGTCCAGCGCCCCGGGTCGGGCCCGGCAAATGAATGCCGGTGCCCGGGATGCCGTGGGCCACTGGCTGGTGTTCCTGCACGTGGATACGCGCCTGCCGGCGGATTTCCAGCAGCAGATATTGACGCTGGCTAACACGTCAGTGCAGTGGGGCCGGTTTGATGTGACCCTGGAGCCCCAACGCTGGCCGTTTCCGCTGATTGCCTGGTTTATCAATCAACGCTCGGCGTTAACCGGGGTTTGCACAGGCGATCAGACCCTATTCGTGCGGCGGGACTTTTTTCAGGCCCTGGGGGGCTTTGCTGATATTCCGTTGATGGAGGATGTGGCTTTCTCTCTGCGGGCCCGCCGCCACTGTCGGCCCCTGCGTCTGCGCAGCCGGGTGCGCACTTCCGCCCACCGCTGGCAGCGACACGGGGTGGTGAAGACGGTGTTGTTGATGTGGTGGTTGCGGCTGGCCTACCGTCTGGGGGTGAGCCCACATCGGTTGCATCACTGGTATTACGGGAGTTCGGGATGAGTAAATTACTGCAGGTGTTTGCCCGCGCGCCCATCCGCGGTCAGGTGAAAACCCGGATCGCGAAGGAGCTGGGGGACGACGTGGCGCTGAATATCCACAAGCGCCTGTGCGAGAAAGCCGTGCTCACGGCCCTGAGCAGTGACGCCGATGCGGTGGAGGCCTGGACCACGGACGCCTCCGCCCGTGACTACTTTGAGGCCATGGCGGTGGAATGCTGGGTGCAGCAGGGGGTCAATCTGGGTACCCGCATGGACTTTGCCATGCGTCACGGTCTGGCGCGCCACCAGCGGGTGATTATCCTGGGTTCCGACGCGTTGTCGGTGAGTCCGGCTTATCTGGCGGAGGCGTTCCGGTCTCTGGAACAATCCGAAGTGGTGGTGGGGCCGGCCACCGATGGCGGCTATGTATTGATTGGCGCCACCCGGCCGGTGCCGGAGCTGTTTCGCGATATGCCCTGGGGCACCAATGAGGTGATGGGGCACACGCTGGAACGTTTGTTGAGTCGGGGCCTTGGCTTCCACATTCTGGGGGAGCGTTGGGACGTGGACACGGTGCAGGACGTGTTGACCTATATTCCCGACTGGCTGGAGCGCTGAGCCGGTCAGGTCAACGACCGCTGTTTCCGCTGCAGGGTGGTGAGATAGCGATTTAATGCCCGCTGGGTGTTGCCGTCCAGCTCTTCAAACTGTAATCCCAGAAAAGACACCCGCAACTGGGGATCGTGTTCCCAGTGCATGAGGCGCGCGCCGCACACCACCGGTTGACCATCGCTTAATACCAGATGGCAGGAGGAGTAGATCTCGCCCCGTACCGGCCTGAGTTTGGGCATGCCATTAATGCGCAGACGCAAACCGGTGGCGGAGAGATCCGCCAGGGTGCCGGTCAACGGCGGGTTTTCCGGGTGGGAGAGGGTGACCTTGATGGGGTGAGCCTGGCTCAGCTTGACCCGGAAGGCGTCCCGCAGCTGTACCTGCTCAATGCCTTTGGGAAATTCGAACTGGTGGCCGGGGTGGTCACCGCTGGTATCCTGCATCTGATAATGGCTCTGGAACTGATGCCGGACGCCGTTATGGGTCAGGGAAAACTGCACGATAATGCCCGGCTGCAACGTCTCAGCGCTTACCTCAGGCTGAAATTCATCGGTGGTAAACCGTTGTCGCTCGCCATCCACCATCACCACGCCGGTATGGTATTTGGTGAGCCGACGCCGCTCGTTGTCCATTATGACGGCCGTCAGCAGGTGATCCTGTTGCTGGTAACGGGTCAGCAACTCACTGATCTGATCACGGCCATGTTTGATGTTCTTGGGGGCACCTGCCTTGGGTTTGTCGTCACTGCCCAGGAGCTTGTCCAGAAAACCTTGGATCATTCCGCGTCATCTGCTCTGTAATTCTACATCTGTAACAGTTTAGCAGACCCCGGCTCGCTACAGGCAGCCCCTTAGCCCGCGATCGCGAACGGGATCAGGCCGTGGCCAGCATCCGATGGGCGGCGTTCAGGTCCCGGCGGCCATTGGCCTGGTAGATCGAGGCATGATTGGTGGCGCCTTTGATAATGGCCATCAGCCGGTCCATGGAGTGCTGGGCATGGGCCAGGATTTTGCCATTGACCTTATTGAGCCGGGCGCAGGTATTCATGGTGTCCGATAACTGTTCCCAGCTCTGCTGGAAGCGCTGTTGCCAGGTGCCGGGTACCTGCTTCACAAACAGGTCGAAGCCTTGTTTGTCCAGCCCCAGGCCCATATCGGACATGGCCTGGCGGCGGGCCATATCCGCCTGATCCAGGGCCATCAGCAGCTGGGTTTTACGGTTTAACAGGTTTTGATGGGCAGTATATTGCCGCTGCTCGAGGAGGGATTTTTCCTCCTGCAGCAGGATTTTCAGTTCCTGGGCCAGGCGGGCATCCTGTTCAATGGCCTGCAATAGCTGCTGCGCGGCCTGGGGGGTGATCTTCTGGGACATGCCAACTCCTCGACATCATTCTGATTGTTGTCAGTGATACGGGGAACATTGCAAGGAGTATGCCTGCCCGGGTTGGTGGACAGGCGGAAGTGGGGATCAGAACTGGCTGTCGCTTTCCAGCATTTTACGGGCGATGGACTGAGGATCGGGACGGTAGCTGCTGTCGGCCAGCGCTGCCCGCAGGGCTTCCACCTTTTCCCGGTTCACCGGAGTATCGGTCTTCATCTGCTGGCTCACCCGGTTAAGGGCCTGGGCTTCCGCGCTGATTTTGACGGTTTCGCCCTGGGGAGCCGTGGGGGAGGCGGCGTTTTTTTGGCCGTCAGCCGCCTTACCAGCCACCTGCTGGCCGGAACGGGCCTTATTGGTGTTGGTTTGGTTGCTGTTTAAGCCATTGATTTCCATAGCCATCTCAATTCGCCTTCAGTCAATACTGCGCTCTTAACCGGGTTATCGGCGGATGCATCAGTAACTTTAGTTAATTTATACACAAATTTTCCGCCCTGGCCAATGCGGTTATCGGCCGCCTACAGGCTGACTTTAATCTGTCCCGGGGCGGTGATACGGCCCTCCACCACTTTGTTGGAGCTGGGATTACGGACCCGGATCAACTCACCGAAGGCGCCGTCTTCCATGGCCTCGCCCGTGGTGCGGATGCTCAGGCCCGGCCGTTCCGCCACGATCACCACCCGTTCGCCCCGGTTGATCATTTGCGCCGGGTCCACTAGCGCCGGGCTCATGACCTGGTCCGCCCGCACCGGACGCCGGGTGACAAAGCCATCCAGCTCTTCCAGGGCGGTGAAGTAGCCGGCATAGAGGCGGGACACGTCCCGCAGTTCCAGGCGCAGCTCGCGCTCGCTTAGATGGGTGTCCTTGGCGATGGGGCGGTCCGCCACCACCACGTGGTCAAAGGCCTGTACCGTCACCGGCACGTGTATGCTCCAGTGGTCCGGGGCGCCGCAACTGACCCTGAAGGTGAGCCGGCCCACGGAGCGGTTGGGTGGGCGGCGTTCCAGTTGCAGGGGCTCCGCGCAGGTGCTGAGTTGCAGGCGCGGGTCGATGGGCTGGATCTCCACCTGCAGCGACTGGTATTGGTCGTCCCGGGTCTCTTCCACGTAGAGGGAAATGGCGTCATCAATCTGTTGCTGCAGGCCAGAGGCCACGGCAGCGGCTGGGTTCCAGATCAGGCCCAGAACCAGTAGCAGAAGGCCTGTCAGTGGTTGCATAAATTGTTGGCGCTGCCTGTTCATTTATCCAAATTGACCTATTCTGAATGAGATGAAGAAAGGCCCCGGGCGTTAAACTTTTGACACCCTCGGCGTTTCATGATGAAGGAAGCAAAGGTCATGCCGTCAGGCGGTGATTGCGGAGAGAACATCTATGGCCGGAGTGCTGGACTCAGTTGATCAAAGAACCAAGTTGGTGGGCCAGAACCGACTGGAGTTATTGCTGTTCCGGCTCAATGACGAACAGGTCTACGGCATCAACGTGTTCAAGGTGCGGGAAGTGTTGCAGTGTCCCAAACTGACGGAGGTGCCGCAGCGTAATCCGGTGGTGCGGGGCATTGCCCATGTCCGTGGTGGCACCATATCTGTGATTGACATGAGCCTGGCCATGGGTAATGCGCCGCTGACGGATCTGGACCACTGTTTTGTGATCATCTCCGAATACAATATGGCGGTGCAGGGGTTCCTGGTACGTTCGGTGGAGCGCATCGTCAACCTGAATTGGGAAAGCATTCACCCCCCGCCCAAGGGCGCCGGGCGTGGCAACTACCTGACCGCCGTCACCGAGGTGGACAAGCGCATCGTGGAAGTGATCGATGTGGAGAAGATCCTGTCTGAGGTATCACCCCTGTCCGAAGAGATTTCCGACAGTGTTCTGAACGACGATATGGTGTCCCTGGCCAGTGCCGGTGATCTGGCGGTCTTGATCGCGGATGATTCCAGCGTGGCCCGCAAGCAGATCAAGCGCTGCGTGGAGAAGGTGGGTGTGAAAACCAAGCTGGTGGCGGATGGGCGCAAGGCCCTGGATCACCTGCTGGAAATTGTGGAAGCCGGTGAAGCGGTGTCCGATCACTATATTATGCTGATTTCTGATATCGAGATGCCGGAAATGGACGGTTATACCCTGACGACCCGGATCAAACAGGATCCCCGGCTGGCGGACCTGCATGTACTGCTGCATACTTCCTTGAGCGGGGTATTCAACGAAGCCATGGTGAAGCGGGTGGGTGCCGACGATTTTCTGGCGAAGTTCAAACCGGACAGCCTGGCCAACCTGGTGCAGGTGGAGGTGAACCGCACGCTGGAGAGCAAACGTGGCTGAGCCGGTTCACGGATGATAGCGGGTTAAAATGGTATTTCCCTCCCAAGACAAATCCCGGTTTGCAGAAACCGAGTATGCCCGTTTCCGCCAGTTCCTCGAGGCTTCCTGTGGCATCCTCCTGGGGGACAACAAGAACTATCTGATTGACAGCCGGCTGCGTAAACTGCTGCTGGACCGCAATCTGAGTTCATTGTTGGAATTGCTCAAGGTGATCGAGCAGCCAGGGGGGCGGACACTGCGGCAGGAAGTGATCGATGCCATGACCACCAACGAGACCCTGTGGTTTCGCGACCGGCATCCATTTACCTATCTGCAGGACACTTTGTTACCGGAGCTGGCCCGTCGCCCCGGGGAAATTTCCATCTGGTGTGCCGCCTGTTCCAGTGGCCAGGAACCTTACTCCATCTCCATCTGCGTGGAGGCCCAGCGCCGCCGTAATATGAGCCTTACCAATAAACAGGTGCGGATTCTGGCCACGGATATTTCCAGCCGCGTGCTGGCCCAGGCTCGTGAGGGTATCTATGAGCCGCTGGCGTTAAAGCGGGGCATGACCGACGACAAGCTGCGTCAATATTTTACCGCCCAGAGCGATGGCCGCTGGCAGATCAAACCGGAAATCAAGCGTCGGGTGGATTTCCGCCCCATTAATCTCAAAGAAAACTTCCTCAGTATTGGTAAGTTTGACGTAGTGTTCTGCCGCAACGTGCTGATTTATTTCTCCAGTGATCTGCAGCGGCAAATACTGAGCAATATTCATCGGGTGATGAAACCCGGTGGTTATCTGTTCCTGGGCGGGTCGGAAACGCCCAAGGGCCTCAATGAGTTGTTCGAGATTCAGTACTACTCCCCCGGTGTGGTCTACCTGAAAAAGTGACCGCTTTGCCGCTGACGGTAAAGCTTTGCCGCCCAGAGCCCATCCAGGGCGGTCTCCATACCTCAAGTCTCTGATTTTCCATAGTTTCAAAGTGCTGGCACAAGGGTTGCAAATCTTCTGCGAAAGTCACCCGGTTTGCCGCTTTTATGGCACTGTATGAAGGAAGCACTATGGCAATCAGTATCGATAAACACATGGCCCTGTATCAGAACGCACTGGAGCTGCGTTCCCAGCGGGCCAGCGTGCTGGCCAATAACATCGCCAACGCCGATACCCCCGGATACAAAGCCCGGGACCTGGATTTTCAGCAAATGCTGCGGGCCCGCATGGGGGAAACCAGCGAATTAACGCCGGCGGCCACCACTCACCAGCGCCATTTTTCCACCCTACCGCAGGGGGAGGCGCTCAGTGGGCTGAAATACCGTAACCCCAGTCAGCCGGCCATTGACGGCAATACGGTGGATGGGCAGACCGAAAAAACCGCCTACGCCCGTAATTCCATGGAGTTTCAGGCGGCCTTCCGGTTCCTGAATGGCAAAGTGAAATCACTGCTGTCCGCAATCCGAGGAGAGTGATCATGTCGTTGATGAATATTTTTGACATCGCCGGCAGTGGCATGAGTGCACAGACCGTGCGCCTGAACACCGTCAGTTCCAACATTGCCAACGCCGACAGTGTCAGCAGTAATACCGATGAGACCTATCGCGCCCGGCAGCCTATCTTCCGCGCCCAACTGCAGGCGGCCATGTCCAATCAGCCCTTCGATTTCAGCGCCACCCAGTCGGATCTGGGAGGCGGGGTCTCGGTGGCCGGTGTGGTGGAAAGCGATGCGCCGCTGCAGCTGCGCTATGAACCGTCTCACCCCATGGCGGACGAGGAGGGCTATGTGGCCTATCCCAATGTGAACGTAGTGGAGGAAATGGCGAATATGATCAGCGCCTCCCGTTCGTTTCAAACCAATGTGGATGTGATGAGTTCCGCCAAACAGATGATGCAGCAGATTTTGAGTCTGGGCCAGTAAGTAATCAGGGGTAAATGGTCATGGCAATTAATGGCGTGCAAGCCAACAGCGTGCTGGACGAACTCTCCATCCGCAAGCAGCAGGAGGAGAACGGCAAGTCGGAGTCCAAGGCGGATAAAGACATGTTCATGCGCTTGCTGCTGGCTCAGATTGAGAATCAGGATCCGCTAAAGCCCACGGATCAAACGGATTTCGTGGCTCAGCTGGCGCAATTCAGCTCCCTGGAAGGCATTCAGAATCTGCGCAGCAGCGTAGAGGATATCGGCAGTATGTATCGCTCCAGCCAGGCGTTGCAGGCCACTGCCCTGGTGGGACGTGAAGTGCTGGTGCCTGGCCAGATTGGTTATCTGGAGCAGGGCGGCAGTATCAGTGGTGTGATCGATGCGGAGCAGGCGTCCGGCGATGTGATGATGCTGGTGCGGGATGCCAGTGGGCAGCTGGTGGCCAGCCGCGATCTGGGTAATGTTGGCAGTGCTGAGACACCCTTTAGCTGGGATGGCACTGACAATGTCGGCAATCCGTTGCCGGCCGGGGCCTACTCCGTATCCATCGAGGGCACTCTGAACGGCGAAAACGAGGCGTTGACCACCAGTATGTACAGTCGGGTCAACAGTGTCAGTATCGTGGATAACCAAGGTGGTATGCTGCTGAACCTGAACGGTATCGGTCAGGTGGAATCCACTAAGATTCAAGAAGTACGTTAATAGCAGGAGAAGAACATGGGTTTTAATATTGCGTTAAGTGGTTTGAATGCTGCGCAGGCGCAACTGGATGTCACCAGTAACAATATCGCCAACGTGGAGACCACCGGTTTTAAAGGGTCCCGCACGGCGTTTGGTGACATTTATGCCAATTCCGCCTTTGGTAACAGCGATACCGCCATCGGTAATGGTGTATTGCTGCAGCAGGTTCAGCAGTTGTTTGACCAGGGAAATCTGGACTTCACTTCCCAGGCACTGGATCTGGCCATCAGTGGCGAAGGCTTCTTTGTGATGTCGCCGGATCAGATCAGCCAGGAGCGGGTGTATACCCGGGCCGGTAACTTCGGTGTGGATGAGAACGGTTTTGTGGTGAATGCCTCCAACCAGTATCTGCAGGTGTTTCCGGTGAATGACGACGGTTCGGTAACGGCCACCGCCCTGTCCAGTACCCAGCCGCTGCAGCTGCCGGATACCGCTGGCGCGCCCCAGGCCACGGCGGAAGTGGAAATTGGTGTGAATCTGCCGGCCAATACCGGTAACCTGAATGTGGACGCGTTCGATCCTACGGACTCCAACACTTACTCTGCGTCCACCTCAATCACCCTTTACGACAGCCTGGGCGATTCCCACATTGCCACCGCTTACTTTGTCAAAGAGCCCAACCTGGGTACCAGTGGCCAGCAGAACACCTGGGGTGTGTTTTTGACGGTGACCGATGATACCGGAGCGGTGAATACGGTGGATGTGTTTGATGGCGTGGGCGGTGCTCCCAGCAGTGAAGTCAACGCCGGTGGCACCGCTTACGGGGTACTGGCGTTTGATTCCCAGGGCGTGTTTCAGGGCACCGATCCGGCCACCGGGATTTTCACCGATCAGTTCAACTTCCTCACCAACGGTGCGGACACCACTCAGCAAGTGAACTTCGATTTCGCCGGCAACACGCCCACTCAGTTTGCCTCACCGTTTTCCGTGGCGGCGTTGTCCCAGGATGGTTTTACCATCGGCCGTCTCACAGGGTTGAGCGTGGACGATCAGGGGGTGATTCAGGCCACCTATAGTAATGGCCAGACCACCGCGGTGGGCAAAGTGGCCATGGCCCGCTTCTCCAATCCCCAGGGGCTGCTGCAAACCGGTAATACCACCTGGCGTTCTTCCACGGCGTCCGGCGAACCCATTCCCGGTGAGGCGGGTACCTCCAGTTTCGGCTTGATCCAGTCCGGTGCCCTGGAGGCCTCTAATGTGGATCTGACCGAGGAGTTGGTAACCTTGATCACCTCCCAGCGTAATTTCCAGGCCAACGCCAAAAGTATCGAGACTGCTAACGCTGTGACTCAGACCATAATTCAGATTCGTTAATCAATGGCTGTTATCCAAACCCCGCTCCGGCGGGGTTTTTTTATGCCTGAGTGTTGGCAAGCGAATTGCAATTTTCATGATGTGTTGAAACAAACAATAGATTTTTGACGTTCAGGATCAGTGTATGGATAAGTTTTTGTATATCTCCATGACCGGAGCCAAAGAAGCGCTTAATGCGCAACAGCTCCGAGCCAACAATCTGGCGAATGTCTCCACCACTGGATTCAAGTCGGACTTTCAACAGTACCGGGCCATGTCGGTATTTGGCGAGTACCACCCCACCCGTGCCTACGCCATGACGGAAAACCCGGGCACGGACACCACTGCCGGGGTCTATGTGGAAACCGCCCGGGATCTGGATGTGGCCATTAAAGGTGATGGCTGGTTCGCGGTGCAGACGCCCGATGGCGGCGAGGCTTATACCCGTGCCGGTGACTTGAAGCGGGATGTAACCGGAACGCTGACCACCGGTACCGGAATGCCGGTACTGGGTGACGGCGGCCCGATCGTATTACCGGAGTATGAACGGTTGGTGGTGGGGGTGGACGGTACGTTATCCATCACCGGCCTGGGAGAAGACGCTCTGGCGCTGGCTCAGGTTGGGCGATTGAAACTGGTGAATCCAGAACCCGGAGCCCTGGCCAAAGGCGAGGACGGCTTGTTCCGTATGAAGGATGGATCCGAACTGCCGGCGGATCCCGGTGTGCAGGTGGTCAATGGCATGCTGGAGGGCTCCAATGTGAATCCGGTGAATGAAATGACCGCCATTATTTCCCATTCACGGCTGTATGAAATGAACGTGAAAATGATGCAGGCCGCCAAGGAAATGGACGAAGCGTCGGCACGGATCCTGCAAAACTAGGAATAGTGTCAAAAAGCATTATTAGCGGTATTTTTTCGGCAAGCTGTTGCCTCTGACAGGCAGGCAATTGCCGCGAGAACTGGAGAACAAGTTATGCATTCGTCACTGTGGGTCAGCAAAACCGGTTTAAGCGCCCAGGATACCAAGCTCAAAACCATTTCCAATAACCTGGCCAACGTCAGTACCACCGGTTTCAAGCGGGATCGCGCGGTATTTCAGGATCTGCTGTATCAGATCAACCGTCAGCCCGGCGGGCAATCCTCCCAGAATACGGAGTTGCCGTCGGGACTGCAGCTGGGTGCCGGTGTGCGCATGATGGCCACCCAGAAGGAATTCACCATAGGTAATATTGAAGTGACTGATCAGGGTATGGATATGGCGATCAATGGTCGCGGCTTTTTCCAGATTCTTATGCCCGATGGTTCCATCAATTATACCCGGGACGGCCAGTTTCAGGTGGACTCCACGGGTCAGCTGGTAACCTCCGGCGGCTTCCCCCTGGAGCCGGGCATCACGGTGCCGCAAAGTTTCCAGAATATCACTATCGGAACCGATGGGGTGGTGACTGCGGTGGATGCCCAGACTGGTGACTCCACTCAGATTGGTAACATTCAGCTGGCGGATTTTATTAACCCGGCCGGACTGGAGGCCATGGGTAACAACCTGTTTCGGGAAACCGTGGCCAGTGGCGCACCCACTCAGGGTGAGCCGGGACAGAATGGGTTGGGTCCCATTATCCAGGGTGCGCTGGAAAGCTCCAACGTCAACGTGGTGGAGGAGATGGTGAATATGATTGAAACCCAGCGGGCCTATGAGATGAATTCCAAGGTGATCTCTACTGTGGATCAGATGCTGCAATACATCGGTCAGCAGTTATAACGCGGCGGTATCGGAGTGACTAAAGGCAACGTCATGTTAACGCTGTTATCTGCTAAACAATCATACCGGCTTGTGGTGATCGGCTTGATCCTGGTGGCCACCGGCTGTGCCAGTGCACCGCCAATCCGACCGGGTGATCCCCGGTACTCGCCGGTGATGCCGGTGTCCCAACCGGCAGGTGTCAGCTCAGGCGGCTCTATTTATGCGTCCGGCAGCGGTCTGAATCTGTGGGAAGACAACCGCGCCCGACGTATCGGTGACATCATTACTTTACTGTTGGAGGAGCGCACGGTTTCCTCTAAAACCAACAGTACTGAAATCGACAAGGCCGACACCATTAATATGGGCGTCGACAGTCTGCTGGGCACCAATCCCTCCATGTCACTGAACGGTTCAACCCTGAACCTGGGCGTCCAATCCAACGCCAATCGTGAATTTGAGGGCGACGCCGCATCGGATCAAAGCAATCGCCTCCAAGGCCAGATTTCGGTCACGGTGGTGGATGTTTTGCCCAATGGGGTGCTGGTGGTCAGGGGCGAGAAGTGGATGACATTTTCTCAGGGTGATGAGTTTATTCGGATCGAAGGCCTGCTGCGGCCTTCTGATGTAACACCGGAGAATACCGCACTTTCCACCCGGCTGGCGGATGCCCGGCTTACCTACAGCGGTACCGGCGCCCTGGCGGATGCCCAGGCTCAGGGTTGGATGTCCCGGTTTTTCAACAGTCGATGGTGGCCGTTTTGAGGATACGTAGTATGCGAGCCCTGGTTTGCTTCTTTTTAACTTTTGCTCTGGTCACACCGGCACAGTCGGACCGTCTGAAAGATATTGCTGATATCCAGGGTGTGCGCACCAATCAGCTGATCGGTTATGGCCTGGTGGTGGGGCTGGATGGTACCGGTGACAAAACCAACCAGACGCCTTTTACTGTCCAGACCTTTCGTAACATGATGGAGCAGTTCGGCATCAGTGTGCCGGAGAATCTGACCCCCAAACTCAAGAACGTGGCGGCGGTCTCCATTCATTCTGAGTTGCCGCCTTTCGCTAAGCCTGGCCAGCGTATTGATATTACGGTCTCTTCTCTGGGTAACGCCTCCAGCCTGCGGGGCGGGACCTTGCTAATGACACCATTGCGGGGCGCCGATGGCAGAGTCTATGCCCTGGCCCAGGGTGATCTGGTGGTGGGGGGCTTTGGCGCGCAGGGGGCGGATGGCTCCAAGATCACGGTGAACGTACCCAGTGTCGGTCGCATCCCCAACGGTGCCACGGTGGAAGTGGCAGCCCCTAATCCTTTCCAGGAAGGTAACACGCTGACATTCAACCTGCGGCAACCGGATTTCACCACCGCCAAGCGGGTGCGGGATGAAATCAATGCCCTGTTGGGCCCGGGTGTGGCGCGCTCCATGGACGCCACCTCCATTGTGGTAACCGCACCGCTGGATCCTTCCCAGCGGGTGACCTACCTGTCGGTGTTGGAAAACCTGGAGGTAAAACCGGCGGAGCCTTCGGCCAAGATCATTATCAATTCCCGTACCGGCACCATTGTTATCGGTCAGAACGTCAAAGTGTCACCGGCAGCGGTGACCCACGGCAATCTTACCGTGACGATTTCCGAGGGTGTGGATGTCACTCAGCCCAATGCTCTGGCCGGTGGCCGAACCGTGGCCGCGCCCAATACGGATATCGATATCACCCAGGAGCAGGCCCATATGTTCAAAGTCAACGAAGGTGTGACGCTGGATGATATTGTGGCTGCCGTTAACCGGGTGGGAATGGCTCCCGGTGATCTGATGGCTATTCTGGAAGCTTTGAAACAGGCCGGTGCCCTGCGCGCTGAGCTGATAGTGATCTGACGCGATGAACACGACCAACAGCCCATCCTCCGACATGTATCTGGATTTTGCGCAATTTCAGCAGATGCGCAAACTGTCGCGGGATGACCAATCCCAGGGCCTGAAAATGGCGGCCCAGCAGATGGAAAGTTTGTTCCTCAGCATGGTGTTGAAGAGCATGCGGGAAGCCAACGCGGTGTTCGCCGAGGGCAATATGTTGCAGTCCCAGGAGGGCGATTATTACCAGAGCATGTATGACCAGCAACTGGCGGTGAACATTGGTAACAATGGTGGCCTGGGCCTGGCGGAGCTAATGGTTCGACAACTTTCCGGTCAGGGTCACGAGTCTGCCTTCAGGCCTGAGCGGTATACCGGACCGCTGCAACGGCCCCGGACTGAAGCGATTCCGAAGCCAAGTGGGCCGGTGCCCGCCAATGCCAGTGCAGTGGACATCAAACCGGAGTCCACTGCGGCGGCAGCCCCTGCGGCCGAGGACTCACAACCCCTGTGGCAGGATGCCAAAGAATTCCTGCAGTATATATTCCCCCATGCCCAGGCTGCGGCGCGCAGCCTGGGTGTGAATGTCCGGGCCATCATGGCTCAGGCCGTGCTGGAGACCGGCTGGGGCCAACACGTGATGGATTCCGGATCCGGTCAGTGCTCCTTCAACCTGTTTGGGATTAAAGCAGACGGCCGTTGGGATGGTGATGTAACGCGGAAAAAAACCCTGGAATACCGGAATGGAATTGCCGCTCAGGAGCAGGCGGCTTTCCGCTCTTACCGCTCACTGGATGAGGCGTTCGAGGATTACGTCAGCTTTTTACGCAATAACGACCGGTATTCCGGTGTTGTCGGTTCCGGAGAGGATGCTCAAGGCTGGGGACACCGCTTGCAGCGGGCTGGTTACGCGACCGATCCGCATTATGGCAACAAAATTGCAAATATCCTCGAAAGCGACGTGTTTCAGTCAACGTTGCATACCTTAACCAAGCAGTTTTAATGATTGAGCAACGACGATGGCAGATCTGGCAGGCATAGCATTATCGGGGTTGAGAGCGAGTCAGACATCGCTTAATACCACCAGCCATAATATTGTCAACGTAGACACCGAAGGGTACAGCCGTCAGACCACCGGCCTGTCCACCCGTATGCCGCAGCTGGCGGGCGGCAGTTTCGTGGGGCAGGGGGTGGACGTTGAGAGTATTGCCCGGGTCAGTAATCAGTATGTGGTGGAGCAATTACGTCGCGATGTGTCCTCCTTTAACTCCCATGACGCCTATTACGAATACGCGGTAAGGGTGGATCAGTTACTGGGTGATGACTCCACTGCCATAACTCCGTCACTGCAATCCTTTTTTGACTCGGTTCAGGATGTGGCCAACGATCCAGCCTCAATCCCTAATCGCCAGGTGCTCTTAAGTAATGGCGAGGCCTTGGTTAACCGTTTCAATACAGTGTATGAACAGGTGTACCGCACCAATGAGACGCTTAATACCGAACTGGAGGCGGTGACGTCGAAAGTTACGCAGCTGGCGGCCAGTATTGCGTCTTACAATGAGTCCATCCAGGCGGTTTATACCAATAACACCGGTGAGCAACCCAATGATCTCCTGGATCAGCGGGACCAGGCCATCAAAGACCTGTCCGAGCTGGTGGGTGTGGATGTGCTGGCGCAGGATAATCTCAGTGTGTCTGTCTTCGTGGGCAACGGTCAGCCTCTGGTTATCGGTAATCGTTCCATGACCCTGCAGACCGCGGCCACAGTATCCGGCCTGAGCCGCGAGGATATAGTCATTACTGACGGTAGTAGCAGCCAGAATATCAGCAACCTGATTACCGGCGGGCGCCTGGGCGGGCCGCTTAACGTGCGGGAAGAGCTGATCGATCCGGTGTTTAATGAACTGGGCAGGATGGCCCTGACCATATCGGATACTTTTAATCAGCAGCATCAGCTGGGCATGGATCTGGATAATCAGTTGGGTGACCAGTTCTTTAGCGATATTAACAGCCCCACTGCCGAGTTCTCCCGGGTGGCTTCCAGTGCCACCAATACCGGTAGCGCCGCGATTTCGGTGACCATCGATGATACCGGATTGCTCAGCGCACAGGATTATCGTCTGCGCTATGACGCCGGGACCGGAAACTACACCCTGTACAACGCCGATGACAGCGTTAACGCCACCTTCTCGGATGCGCTAGCGTCGTTCACCACGGCAGACGGCTTTACTCTGAACTTCACCGGTGGTGCACCGGCGGACAACGATGAGTTTCAGATTATGCCCACCCGGCTGGGCGCCGCCGCCATGGATATGAACATCAACAATGTGCGGCAGATTGCCGCCGCCAAACCGGTCACTACCGACCTGCCCGCCACCAATACCGGTAGCGGTTTCGTGCAGGACGTGGTGGTAGCGGACACCACCACCGCGGATTTTACCACCACCCCATTTGCTTTGGTGCCGCCGTACCAGATCAGCTTTACCAGCGGTACAACCTACGACGTCATCGATACCAGCACCTCCACCACGGTGGCTGCGGGGGTTGCCTTTACCCCCGGCCAGAATAATGGCTTGTTGGAACAGGCCGGACTGTATCCCGCCTCCGGATACGATGTGGTATTCAGTGGAACGCCCGCGACCAATGATGTGGTTAATATCGGTTACAACAATGGTGGTGTCGCAGACAACCGCAATATGTTACTACTGGGCGAGCTGGCGGCTGCCAAAACCATCGCCAATGGCACCATCAATTACCAGGGGGCTTACGGCCAGCTGATGAGCGGTGTGGGCACTCGCACCAATGATGCAGCCGTGAGCCAGGAGGCGGCGGAAACCATACTCAACCAGTCCCAGGCCCAATGGGAATCCATTTCCGGGGTTAATCTGGACGAGGAGGCCGCCAATCTGATTCGGTTCCAACAGTCGTATCAGGCTTCCGCCCGTGTTATTCAGGTATCGAGCGAACTGTTCGATACCATCATCAGTTCGCTGTGAGGTTGGGGTCATGAGTATCCGTATCTCAACGTCGCAGACATTCAGCCAGGGCTCTAATGCCATTCTGGAGAACCAGAGCCAGGTGAATCAGACCCAACTGCAGCTATCCAAAGGTACCCGGATTCTGAAGCCATCCGATGATCC
>MDSW01164038.1_pt1 | contig 19388 bp, 14 predicted proteins | sample 811171 | NCBI WGS metagenome assembly MDSW01 (sample SAMN05326641, study PRJNA326480) | marine metagenome | isolation source: seawater | place: Atlantic Ocean: North West | collected 2012 | reverse complement strand
CTGGGCGACCGCGATATTCTGGCCGATCAGCTGCTTGATCTGGATTCGCCCCACTTCCGGGCCGGGTTCCCAGGCCACGATCTGGCCACCGGGCGAGCGAACCACAGCACCCTCGCCGTGCACGATCAGAATATCGTCCAGTGCAAGCCCGGCGCTGCGACCGGCGCTGAGGTACAGATCCTCGCCGTTGAGCGCGAAGCTATGCGTGAACCAGGGGGCAATCGCGATTCGATCTGCGGTCTTGCCCAGCATCCGATCGGCCCAGACGGCGGCATCGGACGTATTGGCATCGCCACCGCCCAGCGACAGGCGCGTGGAGACGGTGTCGTAGTCGATACTGAAGTCGGTATCCAGCGTGCGCGTTTCCACGGCGTATTGATCATCGCGCTTCGACGCGGGATCCACCACCAGCAGGGCACGTATGCCTGGATATATGGACAACAGCTTCGGACATTGTTCGGGTGAGTCGGCCTGACAGGCGTTACTGTCGCCTACGGCTTCGTCGAGTTCATCGGGTTTGATCAGGGTCAGGCCATGTCGTGCGGCCTGCTGATCCAGTGCGTTCATGAGCCGATAGGCCGCCAGCGAATCGCGCTCGCCTTTAGCAATATAAATCCCCACCTTGGGACGCATTCCCGCAGCGGTCGGTAGTGGCTGCGCCACCTGCGAGCCAGCAACCGCGGCAGACGGCGCTGCGGCCGGCTGAGGGGTGGCAGAAGCCCGGGCCTCGGCCCGGGCTTCGTCCATCCACTTCTCCCAGAAAGGCTTGTCCCAGTCGGATTTCTCATAGCCGAGCGCACTGTCGGAATCCGCCATCGTAAAGTGGCTTTCATCCATCTTGGCGTCGTCGCCAGTCGTAGCACACCCAGCCAGCATCAGCGCGGGCAGGCCCGCAATCAGCCATTTTGAAATTCCTTTACTAGACACAATCTCTCCGAGAATCACAGGTCACTAAACATCAACGTTGGGCCAGAGCCTGGACTAGAACTCGATGCCCAGGTTCACGCTACCGGCGACCACTCTATCCTGAGCAAAGCTGCCGTTGTTCGGAATCGGCGCGATCAGGCCGTTGCCGGACAAGGCGCCGACATCGTTTTCCTTGATCATGCCCAGCGTGGCCCAGGTGCGCAGCGCTTCGTTGAACTGATAACCGGCTTCCAGATCATAGACCGCGCTGGTATCGCTGTCGCTGTCGCTGGAACCCGGCGCTGCCGGCACCGTGATATCCAGAAAGCCCAATGCGCCACGTACGTACGCCTTGTCGGTGACGTTGATCTTGACGCTACCGATATACAGGTCCTGGTCGTAGCCTTCACGACCGTTGAAGCCGCCCATGGAGTAGACGCTGGTCGGGTTCTGGTACGAGTCGGGGTTGTTGTTGATCAGGCTCGAATAGGTATCGAAGCCGGCATCGATGAAGCCGCCATCATGCGCGCCGACATACTGCGCGTTCAACTCGAACATGCCGACGTCGGCACCGAGACGGAAATAACCGGCCAACGAATTATCAGTGAAGATATCGCCGTCTTCCGGGGTCGTATTGTTCTCGACTTCATTATCGAAGAAGTAGTTCACGCCGGTGGACACGTTGATCGGCCCGACCGAACCCTGGATATAAGGCGAAAAGATATCCAGACCGGACTGGGCCTGAACATTACGCGCGCCGGTCGAGCCTGCTTCGACGATGACATCGGGGACACCATCACCATTTACGTCAGTGGGCGTGCCCGCAACACCACTGCCGATTGGTGCGAGCGCTGGATCAGTATCGGCGATATTACCGCTGAAGTTGTTGAAGAAGTGGACATACAGGAAGCCCAGTTCCCAGCCGCCGATCGGCGCCACGAAGCCGGTGAAGATTTCGTCGCCGTCGGCTTCACTCTGAAAGCCAGCGCCGTCCGCGGTGCGGTCATAGGCAAAGAACGGCGTGACGCTGCCAATACGGGTCAAAAGCAACAGACGATCACGACGATCCTGACAGGTCAGGAAACAGTTGTTCCAGTTGGATTCCTGCCGGCCGACACGCGCCAGGCCGTATGTAAACGGAATCTCGAAGAACGCCAGGTCCAGGCGAACGTTGTCGCCCCGGCTGTTGCGGTTGAAAGAGCGCTGCCCGGTCGGCGTATAACCGCGGTCCTGGCCGGTGAAACGATCACCCGCCAATTCGATGCTGGTCTTGAGCGCGATGCCGGTGGCCTCGTGCTTGAAGTCGGCCTTCAAGCGCAACAGATGGGCAAAGCCACTGTCGTAGTCCGACGGATCGATTTCGTCATCGAGCCGGTCGCCACTTACCTGCGCTACCGGCGCGTCCGTATCGAACGAATCGGAGCCGACATAAAAGCCGGTGGCCTTGTACTCGACGCCGAAATCGGTTTCGAGCGCGCTGGCCGTGGTGCTGGCACAACCCAGCGCGGCAAGCACGCTGAATGCAATCGTACGGCTCAACGGCAGTCGCCGCGCCGCAATGGTCTGACTAACGGATCGATTGTTTTCGCGGATCATGATTGATTCTCCCCTGCGGTGTGACGAAAACTCTTGGTCTTTTTATCGAGTACGTCAGGCGCCCTGGTTCGCCCAGCAACCGTATTGCGTGTGTTTGTGCGTCTAGCGCCTCGCGTCGGCGAAGCGTCTGCAAAACATGCGAATACAGCTGGAAACACGACGAACGTCCGGTACTCCCCCTGCCGTGACTTGTCATGTGTAAGCCACGACTGTCTGTTTATAGTATTTTTATTGGGGTGGCAACACGATTCTGAATCACTGTTTCGATTTCCCGAATGCGATCACGGGCAGCCACGACGCCGAGGCGCAAAAAATACCGCAACCTTCTGTTTTATATATATTCCTAACCAAGCTTAATACTAAAGTCTGTATCTCGCCGCGTCTCGTCGAGTGCTGCACTGCGCCATATCGACGCAGTGCAACATGCGCGAAGTCGGTGCATAAGGCAGTTTTCTTGCAGAACGAGCGGTCTACAGACATTTTCCGACGACGCAGGCTCGCCATCTGACCCAGCACGCACGCTAAACTGCGATGCCGGATCGAGTCTTTCTCAACGCCGCGTCATGTTCTATCTCTATCATCACAACGACCTGGCCCGACTGGCCGAACTGTTCGGCGCGCTGCGCCAACCGTCGCCCGAGCGACCGGTCTCTCCGCTGGCCGTCGATACCGTTCTCGCGCCCAACCCCGGCATCGGCCGCTGGCTGTCGATCCAGCTCGCGGAAAGCGAAGGCATCGCCGCCAATCTGGATATCGTCCTGCCCGGCGGTTGGATATGGAACCTGTTGCGCACCGTGCGCGACGCGGAGGTACCGACCGGCAAGCACTTCGAAGCCGACTGCCTGCCCTGGCATCTCTACGCGGCACTGCCTGCAATGGCGACGGAAATTCCGGCCGTCGCCGACTATCTTGGCGATCCCGTCGACGAAGTACGCCGCTACCAGCTCGCTCGCCAGCTCGCAGACGTCTTCGACAAGTACCTGATCTATCGCGCCGACATGCTCGCGCGCTGGGAAGATGGCGAAACCCCGGCAGACAACCCCGGTCGCTGGCAGGCCCAGGTCTGGCGCTGGCTCACCCACGAGAGCCGACTCGGCCGCCGCCATCGCGCGCGAGTGCTCACCGACTTCATCACCCGCCTGCGCGACGACAAGGCATTGCAGCAGCGCGTGGTCGCCTGCTGCCCGGAGAAGCTCTACTGCTTCGGCCTCGTCGCACTCGCACCCGATCACCTGCGGCTGCTCTATGCGCTGGCCGAACATATCGACGTGCATTTCCTGTTGCCCAACCCCAGCGAGGCCTACTGGGGCGACGTGACCACCGGCCGGCTCGCACTCGACCTGCCGACCACCGAAGATGGCGGCACCCTGCTGCCAGGCGAAGCCGCGGTCGAAGCGGGTCACCCACTGCTCGGCGCGCTCGGGCGCATGGCCCGCGACACGCTCCGCGTGCTCTATTCGGACGAGTTCGCCGGCATGATCGAGCCCGAACTGGGCGAGCTCATGGCCTACGATATACCCGGCAACGACAGCCTTCTGCATCGTATTCAGACCGATATCGTTCAACTCGATTGCAGCGATCCAATCCAGGGCATGGCCGACAACGACACCTCGTTGGAAGTCCACGCCTGCCACAGCCCGCTGCGCGAGATTCAGGTGCTGCAGGATCAACTGCTCGACCGCCTGGCAGCCGACGACAAACGCGTCGCGGCCGGCGAAATAAATAACAAGGACCGGCTCGCGCCGCGCGACATCATCGTCATGCTGCCGGATGTCGCCGCCTATGCCCCCGCTATCGAAGCCGTATTCGGCGGCGCGCCAGCGGATCGCTATCTGCCCTTCGGACTGGCCGATCGCGCGCGTTCCGCCGCGCATCCGATCGTGACCTGCGTATCCGCCCTGCTCGATCTACCTCTGTGGCGCTGGGAAGCCAGCGCGCTGCTCGACCTGCTCGCCGTGCCGGCGGTGATGCGCCGCTTCGGCTTGTCGGCCGGCGAACTGGATGCGATCACCGACTGGATCGACCAGGCCGGCATTCGCTGGGGCCGCGACAAGACACATCGTGCGCAGCTCGGCGCCGGCGCGTTCGAGCAGAACAGCTGGCGTTTCGGCCTCGACCGCCTGCTGCTCGGCGTGGCCCAGTCCGACGAGGAAACGCTGACCGACGGCGTCGCGCCCTGGGCTGACCTGGAAGGCGGCATCACCGCCGCGCTCGGCAAGCTCTGGCGCTTCGAAAACACGCTGTCGAAGATCGCCGACGCGCTGGCGGAAGCCGCCACGCCGGGCGACTGGCAGATTCGTCTCAACCGCATGGTCGACCTGCTCATCACCCCGGCCATGGACGCGCCCGACGAACAACGCGCCGTGGACGGGCTGCGCAGCGTGTTCGCGCAGTTCGAGGCCGCCGAAACCTGCACCAGCGAAGCGCCGCTCGCCGAGGACCGCCGCATCTCATGGCCCGCGGTACGCGACATGCTGCGCAGCGCACTCGACTCGGCCAGCGAACGCCAGCCGTTTCTGGCCGGCGGCATCACCTTCTGCGGCATGGTGCCGTTGCGTGCGGTGCCGTTTCGCATGGTCTGCGTGCTGGGCATGAACGACGACGCCTTCCCGCGCCAGGACACCGGCCGCGCGTTCAACGTCATGTTCAACCGGCCGCGCCTGGGCGATCGCAACACCCGCGACGACGATCGCCTGCTGTTCCTGCAGGCGCTCACTGCCGCGCGCGACACCTTCTATATCAGCCACGTCGGTCAGGACGTTCATACCGGCGAGGCGCTGCCACCGTCGCCCATCGTCGGCGAGACGCTGGAATTCATCCATCGTCATTATTTCCGTGACTGGTCGGGCAAGGAATTTCGTCGCCGGCTGATCCACGAACAGCCCATGCAGCCGTTCTCGGTCCGTTACTTCGCACCGGACGAACCGGACCGCCGCGTATTCACCTTCGCCGGCGATTGGCGCGATGCCACCAAGGCGGCCGTCAGCGCCCGCGAAGTCCGCGCGCCCATGCTCGACAACAGCGTGGCACCCGCGACCGAAGCCATCGAGGCGATCGATCTCGACAGTCTCAAACGCTTCTTCGACCACCCGCCCCGCGCGTTCTTCCGCGAACGCGTGAAGCTCAATCTGGATATCGAAGATCACCAGGTCGACGACAACGAACCCATCGCCCTAAACCCGCTCGGCTCGGCCGGCCTGCGTCAGCGCCTGTTCGAAACAGCCGATGCCGCCGGCGACGACGAGATAGAACTCGCCCCAAGCGCGCTCGAACGGGCCCGCGGCACGCTGCCACCGCCGCCGCTGGCTGACCCGAACTATGCCGCCGAAGCGGAGGCCGTGAACGAACTGCTGCCAATCTGGCAGAGCTGGAAGAAAGACGGCGCTCCCGAGAGCGTGGATATTCACCTCGACGATATCGCCGGCGTTCGCGTGACCGGCCGGGTCGCCCAACTCTGGCCGGGCGCGCTACGGCGCTTGCGCACCGGCAAGCTCAAGACCCGTTTTCGCCTGCGCTACTGGATCGACTATCTCGCCGTGGTCGCCACCGGCCACGATGTGGCTCTGGAAATCGCCGGCTTCTCGGCAAAACCCAAAGACATGTCGCTCGCCCAGTACACCGGCCGCATCGACCGCGAAACGGCACGCGCCGAACTGGCCAATCTGGTCACGCTCTATATCGACGGCCAGCGCCAGCCGCTGGCCTATCACCCCGATCTCGACGACGGCTACGAACCAGAACAGAACAAGGCATTCGACAACTTGAGCTTTCGCTTCAAGCCCGAGGCGTATCAACCCCATCACCTCATGCGCGATCCGTATCTCGTGATGCTGCTGGACGATGCCCAGGCGCCGCTCGGCGAGGACGCGCCGAACAGCCCGTTCATCGCTGCCATCGATGCCGTAAGCGGCCCCATGAACCGCGCGATCCAGCCGTCCGACAACCCGCCCGAAACGAACACGTCGGAGTCCGCATGACCGCGCCCCAGCCTTTCGAAGCCGCGAGCCTGCCGCTGAACGGCCTGCGCCTGATCGAGGCGAGCGCGGGCACGGGCAAGACCTTTAGCCTGGCCGGCCTGTATCTGCGGCTGATCGTCGAGGAAAACGCGAGCGTACGCGACATCCTGGTGATGACGTTCACGCGAGCGGCCACCCAGGAACTGCGCGAGCGAATCCGTGCGCGCCTGGCCGACGCCGCGCGCATCGCCTACGCGCCGGAACATGCCGTGGCCGACAACGCCGAACACGAGTTCACGCAGCAGATTCTCGCCACGCGCGATGAAGACCCCATCACCCTCGCGCGGCGGCTGGCCGACGCCGCTGCCCGCGTGGACGAGGCCACCATCGTGACAATTCACGGCTTCGCCCAACGCGCGGCCAACGAGAATGCGTTCGAGTCCGCGCTGGCGTTCGACCGGGGCGAAGCCATCGACGACCCCAGCATCTTTCGCGAAGCTGCCGCCGACTACTGGCGCGAACACGTCTTCGGCACAGGCGATGCCGCCGGCGACGTACTCGCCTTGTGGCCCACGCCGGACGCCCTGCACGCGACCATCACGCCCGTACTCGCCCGCCCGCATGTCGAGCTGGCCGGCATCGACGACAAACGGATTGCCGACCTGCACAAACAGCTTGCCGACACCTGGCCGGGCACCGCCGCGGCTCTGGCGGCTGCGCTGGTCGAAGCATTCGAGGCCGACGCGCTGCTCAAGAGCGCGCCGCTCTACGCCGCACTCGCCGAAGAAGAGGATATCGAGGCACTGGTCGCCGGGCTCGATGCCCGTATCCGCGCCGCGATCGAAACCGGCCGCGTCCCCACGCTGCCCGAATGGCTCACCTGTCTCGCACGCCCCGCGGCCCAGTTCAAGAAGGCCGCGAAGTTCCAGACCTATGCCGAACCGCTGGCCGAACTGCCCGCATTGGCCGTACTTGCCGAACTCCAGCCGCTTGCCCGACTGGTCGCGATTGCCGACGCCGTCGCCGCCGTTCGGGCCCGCGCCGCCCAGCGCAAGGCCGACCGTCGCCAGTACAGCTACGACGACCTGATCGCCGCGCTCCACGATGCACTCACCGCGCCCGCCACGGGCGACGCGCTCGCCGACGCCCTGCACGCGCGCTGGCCTTACGCGCTGGTCGACGAATTCCAGGACACCGATCCGCTGCAATACGCCAGCCTGCGGCGTATCTATCTGGACCGCCCGCGCGAGCACGGCGCGCTGCTGCTCATCGGCGACCCGAAACAGGCGATCTACGGGTTTCGCGGCGGCGATATCTATGCCTATCTCGCCGCCGCCCGCGCGGCCGACGAGGCCCGCTATACGCTGACAACCAACTTCCGATCCACCCCGCACGTCCTGTCCGCGATCGAAGCGCTGTACACGTTGCCCGACGCCGATCCGTTCGTGGTGCCGGATATCGACTTTCCGAAGGTCGAAGCCGGGCGCGCGGCGAACGACAAGCGCATCGTCACCGCGGACGGCGAGCTGCCCGCCTTTACGGTCTGGCAGCTTCAGGGCGGCGAAGACACGCTGAAAAACGGCAAGCGCAAGAACCCGTCGAAAGCCGACGACAACACGCGGCTCATCGACCAGACCATCGCGCAGATCGGCCAACTGCTCGATGGCCGGTCCGCCCACTGGGAACACGCCGACGGCCACAAGGCGCCCATTGCCGCGCGCGATATCGCGGTGCTCGTGAACAAGCACGCCGAAGCCACCATGCTGCAGGCCGCATTAGCGCAGCACGGCATCATGGCCGTCTGCCAGCATCGCGATTCGGTATTCGCCGCCGAGGAGGCCGCGGAACTCCAGCTCGTCCTGCGCGCCATGGCCACGCCCGACGACGCCATGGCGGTACGCGCGGCGCAGCCGACCACCCTGCTCGGAAAACGCCTGGCCGATCTGATCGACCTGGCCGACGACGACCACGCCATGCAGTTCGCCATCGAACGCTTCCATGCCCTGCACGAAGCCTGGGCCGCGCGCGGCGTGCTCACCGCGCTGGAACAGCTGTTCATGGACGCCGCACCCGGCCTGCTCGCGCTCACCGACGGCGAACGACGCATGAGCAATTATCTGCAGCTCGGCGAACTGCTGGCGGATGCGGAAAGCCAGTGCTTCGGCATGGCCAGCGTCGTGCGCTGGCTGGACGACCATATCCGGAGCGCGAACGACGGCCAGGGCATGGGCCTAGACGACGAAAGCCAGCTGCGGCTGGAATCCGACGCCGATCTCGTGCGCATCAGCACCGTGCATGCCGCCAAGGGCCTGCAGTATCCGATCGTGTTCATGCCGTTCGCGCTTTGGCTCGGCACCGCCGGCGCGCCCGACAAGCCGCCGCTGATCTTCCACGACGACGACGGCCGGGCGCGTATCGACCTCGTGGGCAGCGATCAGAACAACCAGCAACAGGCCGTGATCGAAGCCCGCTCGGAAGCGCTGCGCCTGCTTTATGTCGCGCTCACGCGTGCGGAACAGGCGGTGATCGTCGGCTGGCGCACGCCGGACGACTACATCAGCACCGCCGCGCTGGCCGATCTGTTGCAACGCGACGGCGCGTCAGACGCAGACAGTCTCGCCACGCTCGAACGCGACCATCCGCAGGCGGTGCATATCGAAACGCTGGACTTTTACGCCCGCCCGGCGCTCGGCGAACATCGCGCCCCGCTGGACGCCGATACGTTGATCGAAGCGCGCCAGGACCTGCCCGCGCCGCGCCTGCGCTGGTCCACCTACAGCTTTTCGCGCCTGGCGCACGCCCCTGCGGACAGCCAGCCCGCCGAGCTGCCCGAGCCCGGCGCCGAGGACGAACTCGCCGGCACCGCGGCCGAAGCCGACCCCGCGGACGACGCCGGCGCGCTGCCGAAACTCGATGAACGCCTGGCCGGCGTGCGCTTCGGCTCGGCGGTGCACGACGTACTCGAAGACGTACTCAAGAACCGTCAACACACGCACGCGTCCACACCCTGGCCCGCACCGGGCGAACCGCTCGGCGAACGCCAGCGCCGCTTCGTCTACGACACGCTGCGCAAGTACGGCCTGATCGAACAGGACGAAAACGATCCGCGTATCGCCGACACGGCCCATCTCGTCGCCCGCACGCTGCATACACCGCTGCCGCAGGTCGGCCCGCTGGCCACGATCGAGCGTGCGCACATGCTTACCGAAATGGAGTTCATGCTGCGCCTGCGCGGCAACCGCCTCGGCACGCTGGTGGACACGCTGCGCGCAGCCGGCTATCTGCCCGCGGCACTCGGCGGTCATCCCCAGCAGACGCTGTACGGGCTCATGCAGGGCTTCATCGACCTCGTGGTCGAGCACGACGGCGCCTATTACGTGCTGGACTACAAGACCAACCGCCTCGGCGACACGCCCGCCGCCTACCGCGACGCCGCGCTGAAGCGCGCCATCGGCCGTGCCCATTACGACCTGCAGTACCTCATCTACACCGTCGCCCTGCACCGCCACCTGCGCCGCTGCCTTGGCGATAAATACGACCCGGCCCGGCATCTCGGCGGCGTGCAGTATCTGTTCGTGCGGGCGATGGACGGCGAAACGAGCACGGGCGTTTTCACCGACACGCCGGACATCGCGCTGGTGGAAACGCTGGATGCGCTGTTCGATGCCGAAACCGCGAACCAGGACGCCACCGCATGAACGCGAATCCAAACGTAGGTCGGCTTGCGCCGAAAGCCGTCAGCCGATATCGCCGGGGGCCGCACCACTGGCCCGCGCCGCTCACGTTATCAAGCGCTCGGCGCTCACGAGCTTATCGTTCCTTCGGTTTCGCGCTGCTGCGCGACTCACTTTCGTTTGCTTGTCCAAACAAAAGTGAGCAAAGGAAAGGACACCGGCCACAGCGCCGGCTTACGCCGGTTTACTCCGATACTCGCGCCGACGGGACGCGCGCAGAACTCGGATCGCTTTGGCGACCTTCAAACATGCTGCGCGCACCGGCGCAATGCGCCGGACACCCGTCGCCGCTGCGCGTCTCCGTCGCTGCGCAACGGGGCCGAATACAAACAAACAGCTTCGGCCTTGAACGACCGACAGCGAGCTTGCCTGTATTCGGGCCCCTTGGGCGCAGCGCCGAGCAGCGGAGGACGAACGCGGAAAAGGCAGCCGGATGTTTGAGCGAAGCGAGTTTCCGGCTGGCCCGCGTTCGGCCGGAGCCGCGCAGGGCATCGGCGCGAAGCGCCGGCGCAAGACAGGGTGTCTTTTCTATTGGGTACTTCTCTTTGGACAAGCAAAGAGAAGTGCCTCGCGCATCAGCGGGAAACCACAAGCCAGAATCTACCCGCTTACTTGAGCACAAGCCGTTGCAGGCCCGAATCCCTCGGCGACAGGAACCCAACCGAGGCCGCCCATGAACGAATCCCAAACCGGCGACCTGTTCGATTCCGAACCGACCAAAGCCGCAAAAACGCAGCCGCCACGGTCGAATACCGAACCGCTCCCCGACCCGCGAACACTCGCCGAAGACGCGAACCTTTCCGATCTCGACCTGGCACTCGCAAACTGGGCCCGCCGTCACGGCGCGGACCGGCTCGTCGCCCGCGCCTTCGCGCTCGCCAGCTGGGCCGTGGCCCAGGGCCATACCTGCCTCGCGCTGGATCAAATCCCCACGGCGTTGATGAGCGCCGCGAACCAGGCCGAACTGCCCGGCGCGCTCGCGGCCAGCGATCTCGTGACCGTGCTCGATGGCGAACCCGCGCCCGACGACACGCCGACCCGCCCGCTGATCCTCGAAGGTGGCCGACTTTACCTGCAGCGTTACCACGCCTACGAAACCAAGCTGGCCGAACGCCTGCGCGAACTCATGGCCGCCGAGCCGACCCCGGTGAACGTCGACGCGCTCAAACCCGGCAACGGCCTGTTCGCGGCGGGCGCCGCCAACCCGAACGCCACCAACTGGCAAGCCGTCGCCGCGTTCGCCGCCTTGCGCCATCGCTTCACCGTCATTTCCGGCGGGCCGGGCACGGGCAAGACCTACACCATCGTGCGCCTGCTGCGCGTGCTCATCGAAGCCGCGCTCGGCCAAGACAAAACACCGCCGCTCGTCGCACTGGCCGCGCCCACCGGCAAGGCCGCCGCGCGCATGGTCGAATCTGTCCGCAAGGGCCTCGACGACATGAGCGCGGACGCGACCTTCGACAAGCAACGCATCGAAGAACACGTGCCCCAGAACGCGCGCACGCTGCATCGCCTGCTCGGCCTGGGCGGCGCGACCACGCGGCCGCGCTTCAACGCCGACAACCCGTTGCCCTACGACGTGGTGATCGTCGACGAAGCCTCGATGGTCGACTTGCCCATGATGGCCAAGCTGGCGGACGCCATCCGCAACGACGCCCGGCTCGTCCTGCTCGGCGACCGCTACCAGCTCGCCTCGGTGGAATCCGGCTCCGTGCTCGCGGAGATCTGCGCCAACGCCCGCGTGAACCGCTTCACCGCAAATCAGCGGGCCGCTGCGGGCGACCTATTGCGCGAAGCGCCCGACCCGGCCACGCAACCGCTGGCCGATCATGTCGTCACGCTACAAACCAGCCGCCGCTTCAACGCCCACAGCACCATCGGGCGCCTTGCCGCGGCCGTGAACGCCGGCGATATCGAGGCCGTACAAGCGCTGCTCCACGCCGGCCACGACGACCTTGTCTATCACGATCGGGCGGACGCCGCCGCACTCAACACACTCATGGATCGCCTCGCCGAGAATTACGCGGGGCTTTGCGAAGCCGGTAATCCAACGACCGCCCTTGCCCAGCTCGGCAAGCAATGCGTGCTCACCGCCGTACGCCAGGGCCCCGCGGGCAGCGAAACCCTCAACGCCGGTATCACCGAACGCCTGGCCCGGCGCTTCGACTTCAACGCCGCCAATGCCTGGTACCACGGCCGCCCGGTCATGGTTAGACGAAATGACTACCGCACGGGCCTTTTTAACGGCGACGTGGGTGTTGCACTCTACAACGAGTCCGGACAGATCCGTGTCTGGTTCGAGGGGGACAACGGCTTGCGTGCATTCCTGCCCAGCGCGCTACCCGCGCACGACACCGTGTATGCGATGACGATTCACAAGAGCCAGGGGTCGGAGTTTGATTCCGTGACGCTCGTGCTGCCGGATTACGACGTGCCGGTTTTGACGCGCGAGTTGTTTTATACGGGGTTGACGCGGGGGCGGGAGCAGTTATCGATTTACTCGCAACGAAACGCGCTTGAGAAAACCGTTACTTGTCGCGTCTTGAGAGTATCGGGGTTAGCAGAGCGCATCGCCCAACCTCGCGAAAAGTAATCCATTGGCGTACTATTCTCGCATGCAGACCGTAGCCGAGACGCCGGAGTTCTCGCGCAAGATTCGCAAGTTGATCGGCGATGCTGACTACCAAGCGCTGATCGCGTATCTGGCAGAACATCCAAAAGCCGGCGACCTCATGCGAGGCACCGGCGGCATACGAAAGCTTCGATGGGCTCGCGACGGATCCGGCAAAAGCGGTGGCGTTCGTGTCGTCTACTACTTTCACGACGAACGCATACCCCTTTATCTGCTCACGGTTTTCGGCAAGAACGAAAAGGCCAATATCTCTCAAGCTGAACGCAACGCACTTGCTCAGCTTGTCGCGCTGCTCACCAAGGCAGCAGGAGTCTAGACATGAGTGACGCGTTTGAAAGTATCAAGGCCGGTCTCGAGCAGGCGATCGCGCATCAAGCGAATAAGCCGAACGAGGTCGTCGTTCATGAAATGTCGGCTACAGATGTTAAGGCCGTGCGCGATAAGGTGGGCATGACCCAGCGAGAGTTCGCTGCTTCGTTCGGTATCAGTCTTGGGACATTGCGGCATTGGGAGCGTGGGGATCGACAGCCGCACGGCCCGGCTCGGGTTTTGCTCAATGTGCTTGACCGGCGGCCCGATGCTGTACTTGGCGCGCTTACGGAGTCCAATGTCATTGCGGCGGCGCACGATGCAAGACCTGACCCCAACTAGTTATGCGAATTCCATCGGCACATAGGGCACGTCGACGCCGATGCGGACATGATCGCCGCGCGCCTGGGCGACGCCGACGGTGGCCAGGATCAGCGCGCCGGCGAGCAGCGCGGTGAGCGTTCGGTTCATGATGAGCTCCCTTGGTTGGACGAGATTGGATGTGATTCGGTTGGCGGCACGCGTGGCCTGCAGCATTCGCTCCGGCGGCCTGCCATGGGTACGGCGCCATCTTGCCCAGTTGCCGGATGCGCGCGCAAAGAACGGTGCTCAGGCCGCCGGCTGGCGGTGGCGCAGCAGCCGGCGTTCGAGCGTCCGGAAGACTGCGAGAATCGCGAAGGTCAGCCCCATATAGATCAGCGCCACGCAGATGAAGGCCGGGAACGGGGTATAGAAGCGGGCATAGACGAAATATGCGGCGCCGGTCAGATCCATGATGGTGACCGCGCTGGCGATCGCGCTCGCGTGCAGCATGAAGATGACCTCGTTGCCGTAGGCGGGCAGCGCGCGCCGGAAGGCGCTCGGCAGCACGATCCGGCGATAGGCCCGGGCGCTCGACATGCCGTAGGCGCGCGCGGCTTCCAGTTCGCCGCGCGGCGTCGCCCTGATGGCGCCGTGGAATATCTCGGTGGTGTAGGCCGCGGTGTTGAGCGTGAACGCGAACAGCGCGGGGTAGACTGGATCCTCGATGAAGAACCACAGCCAGCTGTCCTGCACGCCGGGTACGAAGGCGAAGCCGTAGTAGGCGAGATAGAGCTGAATGAGCAGCGGCGTGCCGCGGAATATATAGGTATAGACCCAGACCGGTCCGGACAGCCACCAGCGCCGGCTGGAGCGCACGATCGCCAGCGGCACCGCCATCATCAGGCCGATGATCAGCGATACGAACACCAGATCCACGGTGTTGACCAGCCCCGTCCAGTAACGCGCGAGCGTGGCCGGCGTGAAGATATCGTTGGCCGACAGCCAGGGCGCGACGTGGGCGAGCCATTGTTCCATGCGCCGCGCTCCTAGTGCTCGAAGCCGGTGTCGTAGCGTCGCTTGAGCCACAGCATCGCCAGTTCGGACACCGTGGTCATCGCGAGATAGCCGACCGCGACCGGCAGCATGAACAGGAACGGCTCGTGGGTGGCCTTGGTCGCCTTGTCCGCCACGCGCACCATGTCGGTGAGACCGATGATGGAGACCAGGGCGGTGCTTTTGAGCAGCACCTGCCAGTTGTTGCCGAGTCCCGGCAGGGCATGGCGCATCATCAGCGGAAACCGGATGCGCTTGAACGTGCGCCAGGGCGACATGCCGTAGGCGCGCGCGGCCTCCATCTGCCCTTCGTCGACGGCCATGAAGGCGCCACGAAACGTCTCGGCCATGTAGGCGCCGTAGATCACGCCGAGCGTGGTCACGCCCGCGATGAACGGATTGATATTGATGAATATATCGATATCGAACAACGCGTAGAGCTGGTCGGTGACCATGTTCACGCCGATCTGGCCGCCGTAGAACAGCAGCATCATCAGCACCAGGTCGGGCACCCCGCGGATCAGCGTGGTATAGGTCGTGGCCACGCCGGCCGCGCCGCGCGAGCGCGACAGCCGCGCGCTCGCCGCGATCAGGCCGAGCACGAGCGCGAGCGCCAGCGACAGGATCGCCAGCTCGAAGGTCAGCCAGGCTCCGCTGAGCAGGCGCGGGCCGTAGCCGTGAAAGTCGATCCAGAGCACGCCGGCGACGTCAGAAGCGGGGCGCCAGAAACCGGCGCAGCCGGGCCGAACTCGGCGAGCCCAGCACCTCGGCCGGCTTGCCCGCTTCCTCGACGCGACCCTCGTGGAGATACAGCACCTGGCTCGAGACATCGCGGGCGAAATCCATCTCGTGGGTCACCACGATCATGGTGCGGCCTTCCTCGGCGAGTTCGCGCATCACCCGCAGCACGTCGCCGACCAGTTCCGGGTCGAGCGCCGAGGTGGGCTCGTCGAACAGCATCACCTCCGGCTCCATCGCCAGGGCCCGCGCGATCGCGCCGCGCTGCTGCTGGCCGCCCGACAGCTGGGCCGGGAAATGCGCGGCATGGCTGGCCAGGCCGACGCGTTCGAGCAGGGCCAAGCCGCGTTCGCGCGCCTCGCGTTTCTTGACGCCCAGCACGTGGACCGGCGCCTCGATCACGTTCTGCAACAGCGTCAGGTGCGCCCAGAGATTGAAGTTCTGAAACACCATGGACAGGCGCGCGCGGATACGCTCGACCTGCTTCCAGTCCGCCGGTGTGCGCCCGCGCTTGGTCTCGCGAAACGCGATCGCCTCGCCGTGGACGGTGATATCGCCCGCGTCCGGCTGCTCCAGCAGATTCATGCAGCGCAGAAACGTGCTCTTGCCCGAGCCCGAGGCCCCGATCAGCGAGATCACGTCGCCCTGATGCGCCGTCAGCGACAGCCCCTTGAGCACCTCGTTGTCACCGAAACGCTTGTGCAGATCGTCGACGACGAGCGGGATGGGAGCGTCGGGCATGAATCGGTGGTCCGGTGTCGGCGAAAACGTCTCGGCAGCGTCGGCGCCCCAGTCTAGCAAGGCCGGCGCCGACCCGCGCCGGGCAGCGGGCGCTAGCCGAGCACCGCCCGGGCGCGCTCGATGGTGGTGGTATCGGTGGCGTACGCCTCGAAGAAGATCTTGGCGAGTACGCTGACCAGTTCCGACTGATCCGACGTGGCGCGCTCGCCCAACGGCAGCACGATCGCCTCCATGATCGCGATGAACGCCCGCGCGATCTCCTTCGGCGGCGCGTTCTGCTTGAGCCGGCCGGCGGCCTGGGCTTCGACCACGTAAGCCTCGACGACGTCGCGCGCGCGCGTCTCGAAGTGCTTGAGCACCTCGCGGGCGTCGGTGACGTCGGCCGTGTTCGGCCGTAGCCAGTAGCCGCCGATGCCGTCGGCTACGCGCTCGTCGGTGCTCAGGTTCTGCAGGCCCCGGAACAGAAGAATCACGCGTTCGAGCGCGTCGTCGGCCGTGCCGGCCGTGTCCAGCACATGGGCCTCGAACAGCGCCACGAGCTGGGTCATGCAGTCGGCATAGAGCGCCTGCTTGCCGGCGAAGTGGCCGTACATCGCCGATTTCGTCAGTCCGGCCGCCTGGGCGATGGTCAGCAGCGACACGCCGTCATAGCCGAACTGGCCGAACAGACGGAACGATACGCGTCGCAGATGCGCATGGGTGTCCCCCGTTTCCGAAACCGGTCGGCGCGCCATGGATGACCCCTCGAGAGCGAGCGCCGGATCATAGCATTCGATGATTTGAACGATCGGTCGTTCAATTGTAGACTTTGTGATGCTCGACAACACCAATATCCAAACAACGAGCTGACGGAGGATTCCCATGAGCGTCAATGCCGCCGACCTGAACACGCCCCACGATGGCAAGCGCTATCTCTGGCTATGGGGCATCATCGTCGCCTTCCTGCCGCTGATCGGCGGCGGCCTCGCGGCCGCGACCGGCTGGTCGGCGATGTGGTTCTTCGCGCCGTTCTTCCTCTACGTGCTGGTGCCGATCGCCGACTTCGCGGTCGGCAAGGACACCACGAACCCGGACGAGGGCGCGCTCGCCGCGCTCGAGTCGGACCCGTACTACCGCTGGTGCACGTACCTGTTCATTCCGGTGCAGTACGTGGTGACCGTGTGGGCGGCCTGGCTGGTGGGCAGCGGCACGCTCGGCGCGGTCGCGCTGGTGGGCCTGACCTGGTCGATGGCCATCCTGTCGGGCGTGGCCATCAACACCGCGCACGAACTCGGTCACAAGAAGCCGTCCGTCGAACGCTGGCTGTCCAAGATCGCGCTCGCCCCGGTGGCCTACGGTCATTTCTTCGTCGAGCACAACAAGGGCCATCATCGGCATGTCGCCACGCCGGAGGATCCGGCCAGTGCGCGCATGGGCGAATCCTTCTATGCCTTTCTGCCGCGCACCATGATCGGCAGCCTGCGCTCGGCCTGGCGCATCGAGCGCGAGCGCCTCGAACGCCGCGGCGCCTCGGTCTGGAGCTGGCAGAACGACAATCTCCAGGCCTGGGCCATGACGGTCGTGCTGTTCGCGGCGCTGACCGCAGCGTTCGGCTGGGTGGTGCTGCCGTTTCTGCTGATCCAGGCGTTCATCGGCGCGAGCCTGCTCGAGGTCGTGAACTATCTGGAACACTACGGCCTGTTGCGGCAGAAGACCGCGGACGGGCGCTACGAACGCTGTCAGCCGCGTCATTCCTGGAACAACAATCACATCGTGACGAACGTGCTGCTCTATCACCTGCAGCGCCATTCCGATCACCACGCCCATCCGACGCGCCGCTACCAGGCGCTGCGGCATTTCGACGATGCGCCGCAGCTGCCCACCGGCTATGCCGGCATGATCGTGCTGGCCTACCTTCCGCCGCTGTGGTATCGGGTCATGGATCCGCGCGTGGTCGCCCACCACGACGGCGATATCCGCTTCGCCAACCTGCAGCCGGGCAAGCGCGACGCGCTCCTGCGCCGCTATCCGCCGCCGGCGGACGCCGATGCGCGCGCCGCTGACGCCAACGCGACGCCGGGCGAGACCGAAGCCGGCGCAGCCGACCTGGCCCGGGCCTCGCGTTTCGAATGCGTCGAATGCGGCTTCGTCTACGACGAGACCGAAGGCTGCCCGAGCGAGGGTTTCGAACCCGGCACCGCCTGGTCACGCATTCCCGACGACTGGGCCTGCCCGCGCTGCGCGGTGCGCGAGAAACAGGATTTCGTGCCTCTGAGCGCATAGACGAAAACATCCCGGCCGTGGCGTCAACGCCGCGGCCGGGGTGCATCGCCACCGGCGTCTATTCCGCCAGCGTCTCGCCCGAACCGCCCATCTCGGCCGGAAAATCCCGGTACTTGGGCAGGCCGTCGTGGATGTGCAGCACCGTCTCCTGATAGTTCACGTGTGCTTCCGGCTTGAACGGGAAGTCGCTCAGCACACCGGCGAATACGTCCACCAGCTCCAGCCCCGGATGCTCGGCGAAGACGTGTCCGCCGCAGTGTGAACACCACTTGCGATAAGTGTTCTCGGTCTTGTGGTAGGTCTGGATGGCGTCCTCGCCCTGGGTGATCGTCAGCGCCTCCGGCTTCCACAACGTAAAGGCGTTGACCGGCCCGGCCGACCAGTGCCGGCAGGACTCGCAGTGGCAATAACCCACCGCCACCGGACTGCCGGTGAGGGTGAACTGCACGCTCTCGCAGAAACAGTGGCCGTGATAGCTCGTCTCCTCGTTCATCGCTTTTGACCCTTGGTGTTATCGAATTCGACTATCGCGGGTTTCTTCGAGATGCCCGGGTAAGTCATGACATACGACATGTGTCCGCCGGAACACACGAGGCCACCCGTCGACGTTTGGACCGCGGCAACTCGCATTCGTTTGCGGGGCGTTGGACGATGTCAGGCATGGCCTCAGCGCGGTGCGGAGAGCGCAGGGGTCAACCAATAGCGGACATTGCAAGCGTACAAGTGACTCGAACGATTCGCCGACCATCGCGTGACTGATGGCGTCTGCGTCTACCAGGTTGCCGCGCGTTCGTATTGCCGCTGCCTCATCGAGGCTGGCCCCTAGCGCAGCCAGGCTGTCATCGCCTGCCTCTGGACGAGGCTGAAATACTTTCGACGGATAGACCGGCGAGGCGTTGTGTACGGTCGCGGCGGCTTAAACTGCTGTTTCGAGCCGTCTTGTTTCGCGACAGGTGGTCCGTGAACGCGTACCAGCGCTCTTATGCACGACTGTGCTATGGATTTCTATTCATCGGCCTGTCGCTGGCCGCGCTTTTGGCGTCGCACGCCGGGGCCGCCGAGTTACTGTCAAATCTGGTGTATGAGGAAAGAAGCTAGGCGGCTTTCCTGCTGAGTTGTCGCTCGTCTATTCCGTCGATGAATTGGATGCCATCAATG
>MDSW01001893.1_pt1 | contig 19388 bp, 19 predicted proteins | sample 811171 | NCBI WGS metagenome assembly MDSW01 (sample SAMN05326641, study PRJNA326480) | marine metagenome | isolation source: seawater | place: Atlantic Ocean: North West | collected 2012 | reverse complement strand
GAGCTGATCGAGCGCTATCTGGGCACAGTGGTCGCCAGCAATGACAACTATTTCGCTGCCCTGAACTCAGCGGTGTTCAGCGACGGATCCTTCGTCTTCATTCCGAAGGGCGTCGAGTGCCCGATGGAGCTGTCCACGTACTTCCGGATCAACTCCGGCGATACCGGACAGTTCGAGCGCACCTTGATCGTTGCTGAGGAAGGGGCCTCCGTCAGTTATCTGGAGGGCTGTACAGCCCCGATGTTCGACACCAATCAGCTGCATGCGGCCGTGGTGGAACTGGTGGCCCTCGACGACGCCTCGATCAAGTACTCCACGGTTCAGAACTGGTATGCCGGCGACGAAAACGGTGTCGGCGGCATCTACAACTTCGTGACCAAGCGTGGCCAGTGCCGCGGTGCTCGCAGTCGCATCAGCTGGACGCAGGTCGAAACCGGTTCCGCCATCACCTGGAAATACCCTTCATGCATCCTCAAGGGGGACGACTCGATCGGCGAGTTCTACTCCGTCGCGTTGACGAACATGAAGCAGCAGGCCGACACCGGTACCAAGATGATCCACATCGGCAAGAACACCCGGAGCAACATCGTCTCCAAGGGCATCTCCGCAGGGCGTGGACACAACACCTATCGGGGCATCGTCAACATGCGACGCGGTGCCACGAACGCCCGGAACTACACGCAATGCGACTCCATGCTGATGGGCGAGGAGTGCGGTGCCCATACGTTCCCCGTCATCGAGGTCTCGAACGATACGGCTCAGGTGGAACACGAAGCATCCACCTCCAAGATCGGCGAGGACCAGATCTTCTACTGCAACCAGCGAGGCATCTCCCCCGAAGACGCGGTCTCGATGATCGTGAACGGTTTCTGTCGGGAAGTCCTTGCGGAACTGCCCATGGAATTCGCCGTTGAAGCCCGCAAGCTGCTCGAAGTCAGTCTCGAGGACAGCGTCGGCTGAAAACGCTCGTCACAGAAAACAAGATTCAATCACACCACACAACCGACCGAAAGTCTCCCATGCTCCAGATCACGAACCTTCACGCTTCCATCGATGACCAACCGATTCTTCGCGGGATCGATCTCACGATCAATGACGGCGAAGTGCATTCCCTCATGGGACCGAACGGATCCGGCAAGAGCACTCTGGCAAAGGTTCTCGCAGGCGACGAAGCCTACGAGGTCACGGATGGCTCGATCGTCCTCAATGGAGAAGATCTGCTGGAACTCGATCCGCATGAACGCTCCGCTGCCGGACTCTTCATGGCCTTCCAGTATCCGGTCGAGATCCCCGGCGTTTCGATGAAGTACTTCCTTCGGACCGCCATCAACTCCATCCGGAAATACCGTGAACTGGACGAGCTCGATGCCTACGAGTTCCTCAGCCTCGTCAAGGAACGAGCCGCGATGGTCGAGCTGGATCTCGATCTCCTGGATCGGCCCGTCAACGGCGGGTTCTCGGGTGGCGAGAAGAAGCGGGCGGAAGTCTTCCAGATGGCCATGCTCGAGCCCACGGCATGCATTCTTGATGAAACCGACTCCGGACTCGACATCGATGCGCTGCGGATCGTGGCCGATGGCGTGAACAAGATGCGAGCCGACAATCGTTCGTTCCTCGTGATCACCCACTATCAGAGGCTCCTGAGCTACATCGTGCCGGACGTCGTCCACGTGCTCGTCGATGGCAAGATTGTCCAGACCGGCGACAAGACCCTGGCACTCGAACTCGAGGAACACGGATACGCCTGTGTCGAAAAGAACAACGCAGTCGACGCCTGAGCGGAAAAGCACCATGTCCACCATGACCAATGATTCCACCTGTTCGTTCAATGCCCTCTTCAAGGCCAACACGCCTGAAGGCCTGTCCACTCTGCGCACTGAGGCGCTCTCGGCCTTCGACACGATGCAGTGGCCGTCGATGAGGGACGAGGCCTGGCGGTACACGGACACCCGCCCCATCGCGGCGTTGGACTACACCGGCGCCGATGCCACGACCGAAATCGAACTGGAAGCGATCCGGCCATTCCTGCTTGATGAAGGCATGCCTCGAATCGTCTTTGCAGATGGCGTGTTCCAACCCGGCTGCTCCACCGCAGGCAAGATGTCCGGTGTTCGAATCGAACGACTGGCCGATGTCCTTGCCAGCGAACCGAATCGGCTCGACGGCAAACTGGGTGCACACTCGGACTGGAAAGATGATCCCGCCGCAGCGATCTCAACCGCCCTGTTCACGGACGGTGTGCTGATCGAAATCGAAGAAGGCTGCTCGATGACCGAGCCGCTGCACATCGTCTTCCACAACACGGGCAAGTCGACTCCCACAGCCGTTCAGCCTCGAGTCCTGGTGCTGGCCGGCAACCGATCAAACGGAACCGTGATCGAATCCCACGTCGGTACGGGAAGCCACGAGATCCTCTCCACACCGGTCACCGAGATCATCGCCGGCGATCATGTCCACCTGGACCACTACCGAATGGTTCGTGAAGGCTCGGGCACATGGCACCTGGGCGACTTTGCACTTCACCAGGGGGCCGAATCCGAGGTGTCCTCATGCGTCCTGGCATTCGACGGACCTGTGATTCGAACACGCATGCGAGCCACTCTCGGGGGTGATGACGGCAATGCGATCCTCCACGGCCTCGCACTCGGACATGACAAGCGTCATGTCGAGAACCTGCTCCGGGTCAATCACATGGTTCCGAACTGCCGAAGCCGGGAAGCCTTCAAGCATGTCCTCGAGGATAATGCGACCGCAGCCTTCACCGGAAGAATCTACGTCGCAGAAGGCGCCCAGAAGACCGATGCCGTCCAGACCAATCGGAATCTCCTGCTGTCGCCAACGGCTCGATCGACGGCACGTCCACAACTCGAGATCTACGCGGATGACGTCAAGTGCACCCACGGCGCTACCACCGGCGAACTGGATCCCGATGCCATGTTCTATCTTCAGGCTCGTGGCGTCCCCGCGGAAGCGGCACGCAGCATGCTCGTCCAGGCCTTTGCGGGAGAGATCCTGGATGACGTCAAGCCGCCCGCACTCCGTGCCCAGGCGATTGAAATGCTTCGACGACGACTGCCTGCGGCCGAACACCTCGCAATGATCGAATGATCGATGGATATACGGGCATGACTGGTCACTCACAGGCTGGAGCATCTCTCGACATCGATGCCATTCGCGCACAGTTTCCACTGCTCGATCGAATGGTCCACGACAAGCAGCTGGTCTATCTGGACAGCGCCGCGACGACGCCCAAGCCGAACGCGGTGATCGAGGCGATGGAACGTCATTACAGCCAGGGCACGGCGAATGTCCACCGAGCGGCTCATGCGTTGAGCGTCGAAGCAACTGAAGCATTCGAAACTGCACGCAAGGACATCGCCGCCTTCATCAACGCATGTTCCTCCAATGAGATCATCTACACCCGCAGTGCCACCGAGGCGGTGAATCTTGTTGCCAATGCCTGGGGACCAACAGCGATCGAACCCGGTGATGAGATTCTCATCACCGAGATGGAACACCATGCCAACATCGTTCCCTGGCAACTGCTGAGAGAACGTCTGGGCGCCGTGCTGAAGGTGGCGCCGATCGATGACCATGGCATGATCGACATGCAGGCCATGGAGTCGCTCGTCAACGAACGTACGAAACTCGTTTCAGCAACGTGGATCTCCAATGCGTTGGGGACAGTCAATCCCATCGAGCGGATCATCGAGATGGCTCACGCCGTCGGCGCCGCCGCCATGGTTGATGCCACGCAGGCACTGCCCCATCGTCCAGTCGACGTCCAGGCGATGGACGCCGACTTCATCGTCTTCTCCGGACACAAGATGTACGGGCCCACCGGCATCGGCTGTCTCTGGGGACGGGAGCGGATTCTCGAAGCCATGCCGCCCTGGCAGGGTGGCGGCGACATGATCGACAAGGTCACCTTCGAGGAGACGACATGGAATTCCCTGCCGTGGAAGTTCGAAGCTGGAACACCTCATATTGCCGGTGCCATCGGACTGGGCGCCGCGGTGAACTGGCTCAAGCAACTGTCCATGGAGGCCGTTGCCGCACATGAGCATGATCTCGTGATTCATCTGGCGGCGATGCTCGATGCCATTCCGAGAGTCACGCTCATCGGACACCCTGAACCACGTGCCGCCGCCGTCTCGTTCATGGTCGATGGGCTGCATCCGCACGACGTCGGAACCATGCTGGATCGACATGGCGTCGCTGTTCGCACCGGACACCACTGTGCCCAACCGACGATGACGCATTTCGATGTTCCGGCAACCGTGCGTGCATCGGTCGGGGTCTTCAACAACGAGGCGGACATTCAGGCATTGGATACGGCATTGAGAAGAGTCATCGAGGTCTTTGGATGAGCGAACAGACAAGCGACATCAACGAACGGATCGTCAAGGCCCTCCGGACAATCCACGATCCCGAGATCCCGGTCAATATCCACGACCTTGGACTGATCTATGACGTCACGGTTGACGATGCTGGAGCCGCAGCCATCCGCATGACGCTGACCACTCCGAATTGCCCGATGGCCGAAGTCATTCCGGGCCAGGTGCAAGCGGCGGTCGCGGCCGTCGATGGCGTGACCTCGGCGACCGTTGAACTGGTCTGGGAGCCTTCATGGACACCCGAGATGATGTCCGAAGTCGCACGGCTTGAGCTGGACTTCACAGGCAAGTTCGATCCCGCCAAGTTCATGAAGAAGTCGCCCATTTCCCTCTCAATCAATCGCAAGAAACAGGACTGACAGCGACATGGCAGAGTTTCACAAGGCAGCCTCCGTCACGGATCTCGAACCCGGCGGCATCATCTGCGTCGAGGTCGCTGGAACACGGGTTGCGATCTACAACCTCAATGGCGAGTTCTTCGCGACTTCGCCTTCATGCACGCATGTCGAAGCCGATCTGGCGGACGGCTACATCGAAGATGAGGAAGTCGTCTGTCCATTGCACTACGCCACATTCAACATCAGAACTGGCGAATCGACAGGCCCACCTGCCGATGGTGACCTGACGACCTACAAGGTCCGCGTCACGGGTCAGGACATTGAAGTCGAAATCTGAACCGAACCTGTTCAGGAATCAGTTGCAGAGTCCCCAGGCATCGAGGACCCGAAGAACATCCGTCATGTTCACGCGCCGATCGCCATTGACATCCTCCTGACACGGTGACGGGCAGGATGTCGATACGCAGGGCATGTCCTCTCCCTGCCAGAATCCACCAGCATCCTCACAGGCCGTTCTGGTGGAGATGATGCAGGCATCCCGGATACAGCAACCCCCACCCACGCCGCAGTCACTGCGGATATTGATGCTCGCCACCTCGGTCCATTGGATGCCATCCTCGTGGAATCCACAGGTCACGAACCGTGGACGACTTTCGATGCAGTCGATCGTGGCACCACCCCGGATCGAGCTGTTGAGGTAGAACCAGCAGTCTCTGAAAACAGGCGTACCCTCGTGAACATGCACAGCCCCACCATGATCAGCCGAGTTGTTGAGTATCAGGCACGCTTCAATGATTGGACTGACGCCTTCCAAGTAGAAGCCACCACCAAGGGTGCGGCATGAATCGGGGTCTTGTCGTGCACATTCAATCGTGCCCGAACCACCTGAAACCGCAAACCCCCGAAGGATCGAACCCGGACCCTCGCCCGAGCTCATCGTCACCGTGCTTCCGCCTTTGACGCCGCGTTCTTTCGATGCCCCATCGATCAGAGTCTGCTCCGCACCCGCTTCGCTGCGAATCGTGATGGCCTTGCCGTGGAAATTGATGCGCTCGCGATAGATGCCCGGTCCGACAACGATGTCATCACCATCCACAGCATGATCGATCGCATCCTGGATCGTGCGTACGCCAACCTCAACCCGATGTATCGATCCTCCCGCAGCCATGTCACATGCTGACAAGGCAAACGCCGGTGCTGGCAATGAAGGAGAGAGTGTTGCCAGCACCAGCGTCATGCGAGGACCGATTGCACTGCGCTTCCATGCGCCCATGAATCACCTCCTCGGCCGGACCAGCCTTGAATCCGGCCGAGAAGGCACCCTACTCACCAGGGGAGAGAGGACCATGGCAAGCCACCTATTTTCTCGCGAATGCAGAGACGCCATTGAAGTCATGCCAAAATGCATCGCCCTTCAGGCATGCCTGGAGGAGACAGGATCGAATGAATGACTGTCGTCGTCAGTTGGACGATTCGACCATGCGTACGGAGCGCGTACAGGCTGGGCCGAATTGAAATGACTTCACACCACCCGCAACGATCTGATCGACTTCGACCAGGAATCCATCGTCGGACACCTCGATGCGGGGAGATCCGAGACCAGCCTGCTCGATCGGCTCGTAACGGCCTGAAAGATCGGCCAATCGCCGCGGCCAGGACTGCTGTTCGGACTTGTACTGCTCAGCGGCATGGTGAATGCGTCTCAGCAGGGTCCATGCTGCCGCATCATCCGGCATCTCGAACGCGGCCGAACCCGGCTGCGCATCGCTGAACTGGACCAGCCCCCAGTACTCGGGGCGATGCATGTCGATCGCGTCCTGCCGTGTCCAGGTCCAGTTGTCTTCTCGCAGATCCGGAATGCGTTCGTAGTTCCCCTCCTCGTCGAACTGATGACGCCACTGCACTCGTGAGAAGTTGACCGGCCACTGGTCACCATCCTGTGGAGGAATCGGACGATTCGCGTGACTCCGAAGTGATTCCCAGGGGATTGCGATCTCCATGGTCCAGCTCTGGTCGACATCACGAGGATCGTTGAGCGTTCCCTGGACATCGACCGCGGTCTTCAGACCTTCGATGTCCCAACCGATGTCGTATGTGCCGCCACATCGATAGGGTCTGGTGAGCATCAGATCGAACTGCGTATTGAGCGCGTTGACCTCGAGTTCGTAGTAGTCGAGGTTGTCGCCATCGGGATCAATGAAGACCTCGAAGTCATTGTCGTTGTAGATGATCGAGTCCCGCTTGGTGAGGCTGCCCCAGACATGAGGCTCCTTCATGTCGGCCGCGATGTAGAAATAGGTGTCATCCCAGAGCATCTTCGCGCGAGTCTGGAATCTCGGCTCAGGCTTCACATCGCCCTCGATATCCTGGAAATCGTCGGTCCATGGTGCAGCATCCCACGCCGTCTCGTCGATTCGACCGTCGATGACCATCGGAGACTGGGCTCGACCGGCGACGTAGGTTTCCGGGAAATCCGATGGACTCTCAGGGGGTACATAGACGGCACAGCAGCCACAGGTGAGGCAGGCGAACAACGAGCACACGATCACGTGATTGATCCACATGTTTCGAGTCTAACGGGGACATGGCGACACCGGTTCCCGCTCGCCTCCTTTATCATTCCCGGAGATGAAAGTCTCCCTGCCCACCCTTGGAATCCAACCGCCTCCAGCCAGTGACCAACAGCGGCTGGCGGGAGATCTGAGGGATTCGCATGGCCGGGTCATCACGGACCTGAGGCTCAGCGTCACCGATCGATGCAACTTCAGGTGCATCTACTGTCTGGAACCGGACACTCGCTTCCTCCCTCGACAGGAACTGCTCTATCGCGAGGAATACGTCCAGATCATCGAAGCCTGTCACAAACTCGGTGTCCGATCCCTGCGCATCACCGGCGGGGAGCCCACTCTGTATCCGGAACTCGACGCGTTGATCGAGCAGGTTGGTGGAATTGGACTTGAAGACATTGCCATGACCACCAACGGATGGTCTCTCGACCTGGACCGGGCACGACACTGGCGAGCATCGGGACTGAAACGACTCACCTTCAGCCTGGACAGTCTTCGCGAGGATCGCATGTCCGAGATCACGCGATCCAAGACCAGCGTACGACAGGTGTTCGAAGCCATTGCGACGGCACGGTCGGCCGGTTTTCCCCGTCCCAAGGTGAATGTCGTGGTGATGCGGCATATCAATGACGATGAGGTCGTCGATTTCGCCACCACCGCGCGTCAACACGACTTGGACATCCGATTCATCGAGTTCATGCCGCTCGATTCCGCACGCGACTGGGATCGTGGACAGGTCGTCACTGCAGAGGAGATCCGACGGAAGATCGATGCGGTCTGGCCCCTGACCCGCTCGGATGACGGCAATCCACATTCCACCTCGAACAACTGGTCCTTTTCGGATGGACAACCCGGACGCATCGGTTTCATCGCCCCGGTCAGCAGGCCTTTCTGTGGTGCCTGCAATCGACTCCGGATCACTGCTGAAGGACGGATTCGCCCCTGTCTCTTCAGTCATGACGAATGGGATCTCAAACCGCTGCTGCGCAGAGGCGTTTCCATGGAGCATCTCAGGTCGTTCATCGTCGATGCCGCCTGGAACAAGCAACCGGGGCATCGCATCGGTCAGGGTGATTTCCAGCAACCGGCCCGCAGCATGTCGGCCATCGGTGGTTGAATGCATGAGACACCGTTCTCGCGAATCCGCCGGATGGCAACACTCCTTCTCCATGGGGACTCTTCGTGACTGATTCATCCGAAGCACCGCGTTCGCTTTCCATCACGCTGCTGATTCGCAGTTACCTCGGCGGATTTCTCATGGGCCTGGCCAATCTGGTCCCTGGCATCTCCGGCGGAACGATGCTGCTGGCAACTGGCATCTACGATCGCTTCATCGCCGCTGTTTCCCAGGTCACCACCTTTCGATTCAGAATCGATTCCATCGTGCTGCTCGCGATCATCGTGTTCGGTGCCGGATGCGCGATCGTACTGGGCGCCGAAACTCTCGGATCGCTCGTACATGAACAACGATGGATCATGTTCAGTCTGTTCATCGGTCTGACATTGGGTGGCGTGCCGCTTCTGTGGAGCATGATCAAGCCCTTCAATCTCTCAGCCCTGATCGGATGTCTTGTCGGGATCGGCGCCATGGCCCTGCTGACACTGGTCGATCTTGGCGAAGGTGAATCGAGCGGGAACAGCTTTGTGATGCTGCTCATCGCCGGTGCGGCTGGTGGTGCCACGATGGTCCTTCCTGGAGTCTCCGGCAGCTACCTGCTGCTTGTGCTCGGCCAATACCTCGTCATCCTGTCGGCCATTTCAGGTCTCAAGGATGCGGTGGGAGGCGACGGGTCCTTCTCCGAACCCATGGCCGTACTGCTTCCAGTCGGAATCGGTGCCGTCATTGGAATCGTGGTGGTGTCCAATGTGATGCAGTGGTTCCTCCAGAATGCCCGAACCACCACGCTCGGGGTCCTGATGGGATTTCTTCTGGGAGCTGTTCTGGGGCTGTGGCCCTTCCATGCCCCTGTGGAAGCCACCGTCCTGATTGAACAGGCCAGCCAATACGGCCTGGTTGCCGAAGAGATCGAATCCCTCAAGCCCCGTGACTGGCCAACAACGGCCTTTACACCCTCATCAGGCCAGATCCTGGGGGCATTCGGACTGGTCCTCCTTGGATTTGGGATCTCCCTGGCCATCACCATGCTGGGACGAGAAAAGGACGGCCCAGCCAACCACTCGGCCAGTTGATCGAACCTCGCTGAGGACCCTTTGAAGTCGTTTTTCAGGCTGTTTCGCCGCCCTCTGCCAAAAGGCAGCATTGGGCTGAACCCCGTTTTCAGGGTTTCTGGGGCCTTTTTTGAAGGTTTTTACGTTTTAGACACACCTATTCGAATCTCGGTCGTAGATGGGTATGTCGGGAGGCAATGATCAACAAGCCTCTCGGCCACCCCTCCTCTCTCACACACTCTCCTCTCTCTCCACCACCGGGCCCGCTGAAAAGCGGGTCCGGTGGTTTTTTGCCTGATCTCACCAAAGGTGCCGAGGAGCCTCTTGGGACATTTTTTCTCCTTTCAGCACACACACCGCCACGGGGGGAATAGATGGGGGTGAAGGAAGCACGCAACGCTCCCTCCCCCAGAACGAACATCCCTTCTCTTCTCTCTCTCCTCTCCCCACCCACGGGCCCGCCAGATGGCGGGCCCGTGGGTTTTTTGCCTGGATGGCATCCAAGAGCACCGAATACCGGACCCCCCTCCCGGACTGAGTCGGATCTGACGGAATCGCTCCCGTTGGAATTTGTGCTCTGTTCCGAATCTGCCGCTGAATTCACGCGAGTATCCGCCCGATGCCTGCTTCTGAAGATGAAGCGTTCGTGAACCAGGCAACTGGAATGGAAATTGATCTCACAAGTCCCCGTGAAGTCCGTAGTTGGAAATGGATCTTCCCTCAATCCACAGGACCCTCAGCAATGACCCTCAAGCGAACTGCCCTCTCAATCGCCCTCATCGGGATCGCTACGCTCGGAAGCGGATGTGCTTCCACGCCATCCCAAAACGCTGCCATGAACAGCAGCACGGTTCGCTTTGCGATGCTGGACAGTGATCGCAACCCGCTGGCCATGGGTGCTGGCGACACCCTGGGGGCATCCCTCTTCCTGAGTCAGGAAGCCAATTGAACACGTCTACATCCGGCCCATGTGCCATCTTGCAACCGGCCCCTGCCTCAACAGGGGCCGGTTCTGCTTTGTTTGGGCTCAGAATGCAACAACCCCAGCAAAAACAAAAGCTTGAGGGCCGATCAGTCCGACGGAACATTGGGAGCCGTGGACCTGCCAAGTACACGGCCTGGATGCACTGGATGAATGATGCTGTTCGACAACTGCGGGAACAAACTCTCGACTACATGAGTCGACTTGTCGAACGTCGAAAGGCAGATTCCATGAGAACTGAAAAAGAAGGCAAACGGGATTCCGGATCAATCGCCCGAGGACAGTCGGCCCTGGATTCCGCCATGGCCCAGGCTCAGGACATGATCAGCTCACTGGACCGGATTCTGGAACAACGGGAACCCGATGTCCAGACCTTCCGGACCAGTTGCAACGGCCTCTCCAGGCTGAAGCCCTCCCGGTTTGCCTCCTAGCTCGGACGATCGCACCGGCATACTCGGGTTCCTGTAGCCTTAGAGAATGCCTGGCCCCGTCATCCAGATCAAGAAACTCTCACCCCTGGCTCGCCTGCCCGAATATGCGACGGCCGGGGCTTCCGGCATGGATGTCCATGCCGCCATCGAGGACTCGATCACCATTCCACCTCGAAGCATTCGCATGATCCCGCTGGGCTTCGCCATGGCGATCCCCGTGGGCTGGGAAGCGCAGGTTCGGCCGAGAAGTGGACTGGCCAGTCGACATGGCGTCTCTCTGCCCAACACCCCTGGAACCATTGATGCCGACTACCGGGGAGAGCTCAAGGTACCGCTCATCAATCTTGGTGATGACGCATTCATCGTCGAACCGGGCATGCGGATTGCCCAGATGGTCATCACACAGGTTGAACAGTGTCGGCTTGTGGAAGTCGAGGATCTGGATGAGACGGATCGAGGCGAGGGCGGCTTCGGTTCAACGGGAACCGCACCGCAATCGTGATCACGGCATGCCGACAATACCCGAGAGCGCATTCAGTCCAAGCGGCTCTTTCGTATAGAACGGCTCTGCAGCAGCGGTTCCGATGCGGCTTCCGAAGTAGGTGACACTGGCCATCATCACATCGATGATGCGACGATTCTTCTCCGGGATGACGAACTGACTTTCATACGCCAGCATCGAACGTCTCTTGTGCTCTTCGTATCCGGTGATATCGAACAGAAAGCTCGGATCAGGAACACGCCGCAGGTGTGTGCAGTAGTAGTAGAACAACCATCTTGGATGAACCGGCTCGCCTGGAAGATCGGTCTTGGTCAACTTGGCGTCGAACCTGGCATCTTCGACGATGCGCGTACAGGCCAGGTGATCCGGGTGGGCATCGATTGGATGAGGCGCGAAGAGGATCTCGGACTGATGTTCCCGAATGATGCCGGCCACACGATGTCTCGACGCGATGTCATGGACCACTTCACGATTCTTGAGACCCGCCTGAAGTCGCCGGACACCGAGGACTTCGGCAGCGGCCGCGGATTCACGGGCTCGAGTGACTGGATCACCATGGGGCGTGGGCTCGCCGTCCGTGAGATCGACGAGCAGGACATCATGTCCTGCAGAAGCCAGCGCGGCGATGGTGCCGCCCATGCCAAGTTCCTGGTCGTCGGGATGTGGGCCGATGATGCAGATGCGAGCCATTCGCGCATCATAGGCATCTCTGGCCGGTGCCGGAGGTCATCTCATCATTTCCATCCGACCGGGATCGATCTCACCGTCACCCGCTCGCATGCCTGGCACCGCCAGGGGTCGAGCAGGCGTTGACGCGAGTCGGCTCAGGAGCCTTCGGGACTGCTCATTGATCCAGTCCATCAGAACATCCGCATCATCCGTTCGCTCCTGCTGTATCAACACGGAAGCATCGAGCAGACCATGGCTGATCCGGGCGAGATGAGGCTGACTGAGCCTGAAGGCGCTTGTCGCAGACGCCGGTGTCGTGAGCGACGCCAATCGGACATGATGCTTCTCGTCTGCTTGCCTTCGAGGCGATCGACTGGATACCAGCGCAATCAGTCGAAGAGTCGCGAATGCCTGTTCGAGATCCGAATGCAATCGCCAGATGTGGGCCCGGTCATCAGGCGACAGCCTTCCTGAACCGAGCATCTCAGCAGCCAGTTCATCGATGGATTCCTCGAATCGGTCGCATTCGTATTCGATCAGCTCGACAGGCAGCGACCAGGCGGGCAGGTCGTTGGCCTGTTCGAGGCCTCCGTCCTTCAGCTGGTAGAGACATTGAACATGATCGAGAAGACGACTGTACAGGTACAGATCATCCGAGGCATCACCTGCGGATCGATCATTCGACCACTGCATGACCCAGCGAGATCGTGCATCATCCAAATACTCCGCAAGTCTGTGTTCAGGATCGAATCGACCGCCGACCATCCTCGACTCTCCATCAATGACCTCGAAGAGATCGAGTTGACGCTCGAACTCGCTCAAGGCCCGTGATGCATCTTCTCGGGTTCGAACATCCGCCATGGCACCCACGAGAACTTCAAGCCGATCCACCAGTGCCGGTGCATGGTCGGGTGCCATTCGATGAATGCTTTGAGACCACGACTCGAGCTGGTGAAGTCGCTGCATGGCGACCAACAGATGTCTCGGCTCGGAAAGAATCACGACGAGTCCCGGTTCCGTCCAGGGCTCCTCGGATCTTGCCACATCGGAAAATGAATCGAACGCTCTTGTTTCCGCCAATAATCGCTGACGCATCAATCCTGCATGCACTCGTGTCCTGAAACGAGAGAGCCCCTCGTCTTCCACGGAACGGGTCCGTGCAAGAACCTCGATGGTCTGAGCGATCGAATGGGCTGTCGGGGCAGGCACAAACTGACCAGGCCAGATTTCAAGAAGATCCTCGAAGGTCTTGCTGCGACGTGTGGCGACGGCACGGCCGCCGGGTGCCTCCGCGAGTTGAGCGAGGGACACCACCATTTCGTTCATGGCTTCGATCCGCTCGGCGGATTCACGCATGTGTTCCGCGGAAAGAGCGGCCTGCTCGATCTCGGCTTGAAGTGTGGCCTTGATCGCCTTGCGTGATGGTCCATTCATCCATGAGTGGGCATCGAGATCGACGATCAGCGAAACACTGCTTCGGAAGAGGCGTGAATCCCTGGGCATTTCAGCAAGCAGTGCCCTCAATGATTCATCGACTTCGATCTCGAGAAAGGCTGACTCAAGATCCCGCTGCTTTGAATAGGACCCCTGTCTGGGTCGTGTCGCTTCAGGCCACCAGCCGCTTTCCCCTGCTTGACTGGATGCGATTTCACAGGCTGACCGAAGTGGTTGCATCAGATCCATGACGGCATGTTCCGGATTTGGAACATGACGTGTTGGAATACGAGCAAGGCCCGCCCGGATCCCCTGCTTGAAACGTACCAGTTCAGTCCGAACGGATGCTTCATCCTGATCGGAGAGCTCGTTGGACGCGAAGGCATCCAACATGTGGACGATCGACGGCTCGGCATCCATCATGCGCGTGGCATAGACGATCATTCGAGCACCCGTATCGCCCTGAAGGCGAGCGCCACGGTTCAGCAAGGCTTCGACGAGCATCCGGTAACGATCCAGGACTTCGGAAATCAATCTGGTATTTCGGTCCTGCTGAGAGACGCTTCCAACCGACCTTCTCTGCTGCGACAACTCCATCCCGATCTGCTCGGCATAGGACACCCCGCCGGACTCCGGTCGATCGAAAGCGACCAGCGTGCCTCCGGGGCACAGTAGGATCAGAAGAGAAGCGAGAGCCGTTCGAAGCATGTCATCATCTTCCTCGGAACACGGGACCCGTGGTGACAACGATACGTGCAATTCTGAAAGATCGTCATTCCGCCGAATCGGCCTGATCGCGTGCCCTCGCCAGCTGCTGCTTCGCTCGTCCGGAGCCAGCGGCCCCGAATCGGATCCACATCAGACACAGGCCTTCGGGCGGCATGGTGCGCCCGGAACGCTGTCGATCACCACTGGCGAGAATGTCGGGAATCGACGTTGGATCGATCCGACCCTCACCGACCTCCACGAGCGTACCTGCGATGATCCGGACCATGTTCCAGAGAAAGCCGCTGCCACTCACGTCGATGGACAACCGTCGATCACCGTCTTCGGTCACCGTGCAGTCGAAGATCTCACGAACCGTGGTTTCACGATTGTGTCGGACCCGCGTCATCGCTGCGAAATCATGCATCCCGACGAGATCGCCGGCGGCTTGCTGCATGGCCTTCAGGTCCAGTTCACCTGGACACCATGAAGTGACATGGCGGTCGAACAACGGACGCATCTCCGCAGTGGTCCGGGCATAGGCGAGCCGATATCGATACCCCTTGGAGATGGCGTCACCGATGGGATTGAAGGCTGGATCCACCTGCCATGCCGATCGAACCTGGACATCCTGGGGAAGTCGTGATGTCAGGGCCGCAGGCAGGACCTTGGGATCGAATTCACGAGGTGAATTGAAGCAGGCAACCTGTCCCTCTGCATGAACGCCCGAATCCGTCCGGGAGGCTCCAAGAACATGAACAGGTTCGCGGATCAGTTCTTCGACAGCCGCCTCGACGAGCCCCTGAACGGTTCGAAGCGGTTCGGAGTCGGGCGGATGCTGTTTCTGCCAGCCGTGAAAATCCGTTCCGTCGTAGGCGATCGTCAATGCGTAGCGAGGCATGCCGCAACTCGTGTTGATCAGAGGAACCGACCGGGCTAGTGGCCGAAGAGATTTCCAGTCGCAAACATGCCCTGAGCCTCGAAGAACTCCAACGCATCATCGACCGATGGGAAGATCTTGGTCGCCGTCTCGGTGATGAAAGGTGATGGTGGTTTCGCAGGCTTCCACACCACGTAGACTTCCTTGGTGTGTTCCCATGCATGCTGCAGCTCACGCTCGACACCGCTTGAAAGTGCCGGAATGCCGCCTTCGAGTTCCGGGATCAGGGACACGATCATGTCGCTCTGGTCGATGAGCTTGAAGTCCCGCATGTAGATCTGGCCATCGACATCGCCCGCGATATCGAGCACCTCTCGAACCGGGACTCGAATCGGTTCCGCATTCGCACCACCGCCGAAGGCATGAGGCGTCACGTCCACCCATTCCTTGCCCTGTTTGGCGGCTTCCGCCGCGCGGTCGAGAAGCAGTTTCTCATCGACATCCGCCGGGTCGAATGCGATGAAGTGTTCGGCGATGGCGGCTCGAAACGCCTCGATCTCGGCCAGAACATCCGGCATGTCGACTACGTGACTCATCGGGAAGCTCGGATAGACCTTCTTCATATCCGGTCTGGTGACCAGACGAAGACACGTTTCGATCGTCTCCTCATGTCGACCACGACTCAGAATGTAGAAGTTGTCATGACATCCCATGGCATGCGCGAGAAGTTCCGTGACGATGATCTCTTCCTCACGCCAGACCATGCAGTCCTTGAGCGTCGCATCGATGTCGTGTTCGTTGTGCAGACGGTGATGAGACATCTCGACGTTGTCGAGAAGACAGATGAACATGTTCGGCTTGAGCAGTGCCATCTGATCGAAGTCGAAGGCGCTGAACAGACCATGTCGCCAGCGGAATGTCGCATGCGTGTTGACGATGACATCCGGATGATCCGCCGTCGGTGTCGTCTGGGCGATGATGTCCTTGAATGCGGCCCGACGCAATGACGCCAGACGACTGAGAGGCAGATCCAGGATCCGACCGCGGCGGATGTCGGGAGCCTCTTCGTACATCATGGAGCCGACGTGAAAACAGTCGAGACGACTGCCGCGGGTGCCCGCAAGGTTCGAAACGGATTCCAGATATGGTTTCTTGTCTAGGCCGATTTGGCCTGTCACGACGGCACGCATGAGCGTCCTCTCGAAGTGGTTTGTCCCTGATCAGTCAACACCGCAGGATACCCCAACGGAGCCCGGTTTCGCAGCGGAACTACTTGGAGGATGCGGCACGGGGCCGTACGGGCCCACCGACCGCCTGCCGGAGCCATGCAATCGGTGCTCGTGGTGGCCGAATCTTCTTTCGCTTGCGACGTCTCCAGATCCAGAGGGCCACGATGACCCCGACCGCCAAGACGCTGATGGCGATGATCTTCTCGATGTTCTGCTGCTTGCGGGACATCTCATAGCCCATGCCGAGCAGCCAGCCGACACCCAACTGAGCTGCGACGACCGGCAAGGCGGAAATGCTCTCCGCCAGGGTGAACTTCCAGATCTTCATTCTCGACAGCCCGGCCGCCGTGAACACCGGCGTGCGTGAAAAGGGTATGAACCTGCTGACGATGACGACCCAGATGCCCCAGCGATCGAACTTGTATTTGATTTCAAGAATGCGCCTGGGATGGAACAGTCTTCTGAAGAACCGGAACCGGAGAATCCGACTCGAAAACCTTCGCACGATCAGAACCCAAAGGGAGTCCGCCAGCACGACACCGAAATAGGCGGCCAGAACAGTCCACCAGAACGGCATGATTCCCTGTTGCATCAGGAATCCTGCCGGGATGATGAAGATGTCCTCACCCAATGCCAACCCGACACCGGATGCCATCAGCAGACCGAAGAGCAGAATCGGGCCGTACTGGATGAACCCCGTCTCCACTTCCAGTTCGATCCGACCCTTGATTGAATCCGGATCTTTCGGCTGGAATGGGAGATCGGCCGTCGACATGCCCGCATGATCTGCGGAACCATGATCCGACTTCGAATCCGAAACGGCCTGCGAACTGGCTGTGAAGAGAACCAGAATGACGGCCGCCAGGACACCCTGGACCATCAGCCAACGTCTCATTCGAGATGCCATGATCATGGACAGATGGTAGGCGAATCCGTCGTTTGATTCAGAACATGACCGACGAGTCTTTGTTAGCCTCCTTGACCATCATGAAAGTCATCTGTGCACCGGACAGTTTCAAGGGATCGATCACCGCGTCGCTCGCGGCCAAGGCCATGGGACGTGGTGTCGAGTCGGTCGGTGGTCGACCTGACTGCTGCCCTGTTGCGGATGGTGGCGAAGGCACGATGGATGTTCTTCTCGATGCGAAGGATGGAGACCGCCGGGAGGTCATGACCCTGGACCCGCTTGGACGGGATATCAAGGCCGAGCTCGGGTGGCTCTTCGAACCACGCATGGCCATCGTCGAGATGGCCCTGGCGAGTGGATTGCCGTTGCTTTCATCCACTGAACGAAATCCGATGCACACCAGTTCATTCGGAACGGGGCAGCTGATTGCCATCGCTGCACGAGACTTCGATCATGTCCTTCTGGCAGCCGGTGGCACGGCAACCATCGACGGTGGATGCGGCATCCTGCAGGCGCTCGGGGCACGCTGCCTCGATTCCTACGGACAGCCCATGGACGACCTCATCACAGGCGGCACTCTGACTCGCATCTCGAGCATCGAAATGCCGCTTGGCACGCCGACGATCGAGATCGCCGCCGACGTGACGGTGCCTCTGTTGGGCATGCAGGGCGCAGCCCATCTCTTCGGTCCCCAGAAGGGTGCCGATGATCGAGCCGTGGAACAACTCGAGGCCAACCTGATGCACCTTGCGGATGTCCTGGATCCCGAAGGACGAACACGACTGGTTCCCGGCGGCGGCGCAGCAGGAGGCGCAGGCTTCGGTCTCCACGCAGGACTTGGCGCGAGCATCCGATCCGGGATCGAGCTGGTCCTCGAGGTCATCCAGTTCGACGATCGCCTCAGGGATGCGGAGATGGTGCTCGTGGGCGAGGGTTGTCTGGATGAACAGACGATGCTCGGCAAGGCGTGTGGAACCACGGCCAGCCGCGCGAAAGCCAGGAATGTTCCGGTCATCGCACTCTGTGGCCGCATGGGAGACGGTTGGGAGTCCTGCCTGGCTGATCAAGGTGGTCCCATTGACCGGATTCTGTCATTGACCGACTTGTACGGTGAGGAACGCGCGCAGAACGAACCCGCCGCCTGTCTTCAGGAGGCGGCAAGAACCGCACTCTCCACGACCTGATTCCCCGAGATCGCTCAGAGAAGAACGCGATCTCCACGTCTGATCGACTTGGGGAGTTCGACTGAATCCAGTTGGGCTGGATCCATCGCCGTCAGGGAACTGATCTCGATGTCAGCAACGACATCACCCGTGTCGTCACGTTCAACGTCCACGCCTCTGCTTTCCAGCCAGGAACCAAAGAGATTGCTCTGGGCCTGTCTGCATGACGCCGGCGAGTCCGCACCTTCGGCGTTCTTGATGGGTGCGAATTCACGACAACGCTCCACTTCCAGAATGGCTGACTTGCCGGCGAGTGGCAGGGCGTCGAAGATGAATCGTTCGAGTTTGACCGCGTTGGGGGTGTCCGGCTGGATCTCCCGCCCCGACTTCCGATCGAACCACGGCACCTTCTTGATCGCGCGATGCCATGGCAGCTCATCGGCGGAACACAGCTTCTGTGCGAACTCGACGCCCAGCAGATGAAGGGCGATGTTGCCGGCGTCATAGACGAGACGCCCCTTGTCATCTCGCATTTCCTGAAGTTCATGAGGCATGTCCGAATACTCGATGACCTCGAGACGGTCATCGACCATGCAGAACACGCCCACTTTCTCATCCGGCGAGACCTTGGGGACCATCTTGCTGGACAACTCTCCTGATGAGCACGCCTCATCGGCATGCATGCCGATGAAGACCGGATCCACCACGGGTGCGACCGGATTGTCCACCTGGAAATAGGAGATCGTGTCGATGCCCAGCATCGACATCTGTTCAAGCGCTCCGCTTCTGTGCAGCGCCGAGATGGAGCCGCCATGACCATCCGGACTCATCGCCAGGCGTCCCGGTGACTCCAGCAGCATGTCTCCCGAATCGGCGTCGAAGCAGGGCATCATGCCCTGCGGGAACAACATGACCTGCGTTCGTGGAAGACCGAACCAGTTGTTGTCCGCAAAGAAATCTCGTGTCGCCGAATCATTCGCCTCGCTCGTCATGATGTACCAGCAGATGCGTGTAT
>MDSW01145296.1_pt1 | contig 19392 bp, 21 predicted proteins | sample 811171 | NCBI WGS metagenome assembly MDSW01 (sample SAMN05326641, study PRJNA326480) | marine metagenome | isolation source: seawater | place: Atlantic Ocean: North West | collected 2012 | reverse complement strand
CTTGCAGATCTTCTCGGCATGGGTTTCCGACAGCGAGCCGCCGAAGACGGTGAAGTCCTGGCTGAACACATAGACCATGCGCCCGTTCACGGTGCCCCAGCCGGTGACGACGCCGTCGCCATAGGGCTTGCTCTCTTCCATCCCGAAATCGGTGCAGCGATGGGTTTTGAACATGTCGAACTCTTCGAAAGAGCCCTCGTCGAGCAGCAATTCGATCCGCTCGCGCGCGGTCAGCTTGCCCTTCTTGTGCTGCGCCTCGATGCGTTTCTCGCCGCCACCAAGGCGGGCTTCGTCGCGCCGATGCTCCAGCTCCTTCAGGATGTCTCTCATGAGGGTCCTCCGCATAATTTCCCGGCACACTATTCCGAACGCAACAATCTTACAAAGGGGATTCGAGAAAATTTGCAAATAATTGGCAAGCAACGGATAGCGAATTGCATAACTGCGAAGTCCGCCGCTGATCGAAGCGTATCGCCGATTGACCGCGTGGCGCCGTTTCTGACCCGGGAAAATTTGACGCAGGATTTTTGCAAAGCTACAAATTCATTTGCAAAGGGAGGGGCAGATGGCGACTCAGAAACTCTATGCCGGTGTGAAACTACGCGAAACCCGCACGCGGCTCGGCCTGACCCAGAAAGCCTTCGCTGAGCGGCTCGGCGTGTCGCTGCCCTATCTCAACCAGATGGAGAACAACCACCGCCCGGTCTCGGCGCAGGTCGTGCTGGCGCTGGCGAGCGAATTCGGGCTCGACGTGACCGAGCTCTCGGCAGGCGATGCGGAGCGGCTGGTCTCGGACATGCGCGAGGCGCTGGCCGACCCGATCTTCTCCGATGGCGCGCCGCCCCTGGCCGATCTGCGGCTCGCGGCGTCCAATGCACCCGCCCTCGCCCGGTCCTTCCTCGAGTTGCACCGCGCCTATCGCCAAACCCATGAACGCCTCGCCTCGCTCGACGAAGCCCTGGGCCGCGAGGGCGCGCAAACGGTGGTCTCCCCTTGGGAGGAGGTCCGCGACTTCTTCCACTATTGCGACAATTACATCGATGCCGCCGACCGCGCTGCCGAGCGCTATTCCTGCCGCGATGGCAATCGGTTGGAGCCCATTCCTCATGCGATCGATACGCTCGCGAAACGGGGCATCGACGTGCAGTTTTCCGACATTTCGCAGCTGCGCGAGCGTGACGGAAATCGCCTTCTGATCAACGCCCATGCGGGCCGCCCGACGCAGGCCTTCCAGCTGCTCCATCAGGTCGCGCTGATGACCCAGAACGACCTGTTGGAGGCCACGCTCGACCTTGCGCGTTTCCAGTCCGACACGGCCCGCGCCATCGCCAAGATCGGTCTGGCCAACTACTTCGCGGGCGCGGCGCTTCTGCCCTACCGCCCCTTTCTGGAGGCGGCGCAGGACACGCGCCACGATCTGGAGCGGCTCTGCGACATCTTCACCGCCTCGACCGAGCAGGTCGCCCACCGCCTCTCGACCCTGCAACGGCCCGGCGCGAAGGGCATCCCCTTCTTCTTCGTCCGCGTCGATCAGGCCGGCACGATCACCAAGCGCCACTCCGCGACCCGGCTGCAATTCGCCCGGTTCGGCGGCGCCTGCCCGCTCTGGAACGTCCACCAAGCCTTTGAAACACCGACAAAATTCCTGCGGCAACTCGCCGAGACCCCCGATGGCGTGCGCTATCTCTGCCTCGCGCGCGACGTCTCGAAATCGGGCGGCAGCTTCACTGCGCCCGTGCGTCGTTACGCGATCTGTCTTGGGTGTGAGGTGAGCCACGCGAAGGGGCTCGTTTATGCCGACGATATGGAGCTCGGCAATCCCAAGGCCTACCAGCCGATCGGGATCTCCTGCCGAATCTGCGAGCGCAAGGACTGCCACCAGCGCTCGGTTCCGCCGCTGGAACGCCGGCTGCATGTCGATCCCGACCATCGCGGCCTTCTGCCCTACGACATCGCATAGAAAAACGCCCCGGGGCCGAAGTCCCGAGGCGTCTCACCAAAATCACTCGTTACCCTACAACTCAGGCGTCGGCGGTGCCCAGCATCCGCGCGATCTCGTCCTTCACTGCGGCGCGTTGCTTGCGCAGGTCGGTCTCGGCCAAGCTGTCCATCGGCTCCACATTCGTCTCGGCCCGGTGCACGCGATCGTTGAGCGCGTCGTAATCGTCCAACAATTTTGCAAAATGCGCGTTGGAGATTTTCAACTCGTGAATCCGATCGAGTTTCGTCGGGAATTCTTCTTGCAGCGTGTGCGGCGTATTGGCCATGTCGCTCCCTTTCCTTGCTGTCGGGTCGACATTAGGCCAGCGCGACTCGTCCCACCTTGATGCGCATCAAATCAGCCGCCCGCGCGACGCCATCCGGCCGATTTTGCATCGGCTTCCGAGCAGAACCACCGCTCGCCCTTGACCTCGTTGATCCGCGTGGCGGCATAAGCGCGCGTGCCCGGCAGATGATAGAGCCGTCCGCGCCCGGAAATATTGCCTTTGATCGCGCAATTTCCCGGCGGGTTCTGCACCTTGGCCGCTGCACGGACCTCTGCGGGGCGCTCCGCCGCGCCCTGCCAGACGCCGAGCCCCGCGCGCCGCGCCCGGTCCTCCTGCGACACGTAATCTCGCGAATATTTCCGATAGGCGAAGGCCGCCCCGCGCGCGACCATCTCGGCATTCAGGTCGCGCCCGCCTGCCCGGCAGACCGCGATCAGCCGCCCGTAGCGATCTTCCTCATCGCCCGAGCAGCGCACCCCCTGCCCCGCAAGCCGCCGCAACTCCGCCGTGGCCGCCCGACCGCAGGCCCAGCGCACACCCTGCGCCGTCTTGCAGCTTTGCTTCGCCTCCGGCGCATCGATCCCGAAAAGCCGCACCCGCGTGTTCTGGACCACCAGCGTATCGCCATCGACGACGCGCGGCAGACCGGTCACGGTCGCTGCCGAGAGCTGCGAGGCGGCGGGCACTGCCAGTAGAACGAGGAGTGAACAAATCCTTAACATGCCCCAGATATCGGCGGAACTGATCTCGCACGCAACAGATTTCGTAGCCGATTGGTAAACGCGAAACTTGGGAGGCTCACATGTCCGACGCGCTCAACCTGATCGGCCGCATCCTGATCGCTCTGCTGTTCTTCGGCGGCGCGGTGCAGAAAGTCAGCGATCCGCAGATGGTGGAGGAGATGATCGGCTGGCTCGGCCTGCCCGGCTGGCTGGTCTGGCCCGTGGCGCTGTTCAATCTAATCGCGGCGCTCGGTCTGATCTTCGGCCCGAAGGTGCGGGCTTGGGCCCTCATCCTCGCCGCGTATTGCATCTTCACGAGCTGGTTTCACTGGCAGCTGCGCGCCGACCCGTGGCAGGTGACGATCTTCGTGAAAAACTGGGCGATCGCCGGCGGGCTTTTGATCCTCGCAGCGCAGGGGCCGGGACGCTATGCCCTCAACCTCCCGCGCCGCGAGAACGGTTAGATCAGCGCTGCGCCACCTGCCAGTTCGGTGCCACCCATGGCTCGAGGTTCTCGCGCGCGAGCGGCGCGCGGCCCAGCAGGTGATCGGCCATCTTCTCGCCCACCATGATCGAGGGCGCGTTCAGGTTGCCATTGGTGATGCGCGGGAAGACCGAGCTGTCGGCGACCCGCAGCCCCTCCACCCCGATCACGCGCCCTTCCGGATCGACGACCGCACTCGGATCGTCTGCCGCCCCCATCTTCGCGGTGCCGCAGGGGTGATAGGCGCTCTCGGCATGCTCGCGGATGAACGCGTCGATCTGCTCATCCGTCTCGACCGCAGCGCCGGGCTGGATCTCGTGCTTCACATGCGCGGCCATCGGCCCTTGGGCAAAGATCTCCCGCGTCAGCCGCACGCATTTGCGAAACTCGGCCCAATCGTCGGGATGGCTCATGTAGTTGAACTTGATCTCCGGCTTGGCCTCGGGATCGCTCGAGCTGAGCCGCACATGCCCGCGCGATTTGGAACGCATCGGCCCGACATGCGCCTGGAAGCCGTGGCCCTCGGCGGCGGCCTTGCCGTCATAGCGCACCGCGATCGGCAGGAAGTGATACTGGATATCCGGGTAATCGATCCCGGCATCCGAGCGGATGAAAGCACAGCTCTCGAACTGGTTCGACGCGCCGAGCCCGCCCTTGGTGAACAGCCACTGCGCGCCCACCCGGGCCTTGCCGTAGAGGTTCCAGTATTTGAACAGCGTCACAGGCTGTTTCGCGGCGAATTGCATATAGATCTCAAGGTGATCCTGCAGGTTCGCACCCACACCCGGGCGATCCGCAAGAACCTCGACACCATGTTCGCGCAGATGCGCGGCCGGACCCACGCCCGACAGCATCAACAGCTTCGGCGTGTTGATAGAGCTGGCCGCCAGCACGACTTCCGAGCTCGCCCGGACCACCTCGATCTGGCCCTTGCGCTTGATCTCGACGCCGACGGCCTTCTTGCCATCGAAGACCACGCGCCGCGCCAGACCGCGGACGATCCGCAGCTTGCCGGTCTTGAGCGCCGGGCGCAGATAGGCATTGGCCGCCGACCAGCGCCGCCCCTTGTAGATCGTGGCCTCCATCGGCCCGAAGCCTTCCTGCTGCTGGCCGTTGTAATCCTCGGTCACCGGGTAGCCCGCCGCCTTGCCCGCCGCGACGAAAGCGTCGAACAGCGGGTTGGCGCGCGGCCCGCGCGTCACATGCAGCGGCCCCGAACGGCCGCGCCACTCGGTCTCTTCGCCGCCATGCCAATGCTCCATCCGCTTGTAATAGGGCAGCACGTCGGCATAGCCCCAGCCGGTCGCGCCGCTTTCCTCCCAATGGTCGAAATCGCGCGCGTGGCCCCGGACATAGACCATGCCGTTGATGCTCGACGAGCCGCCCAGCACCTTGCCGCGCGGGGTCGCCAGACGCCGACCGCCCAGATGCTCTTCAGGTTCCGACTGAAAGCCCCAGTCGTAGATCCCCATATTCATCGGATAGCTCAGCGCGCCGGGCATCTGGATGAACGGCCCCGCATCCGAGCCGCCATGCTCGATCACCACGACGTCGCGGCCCGCTTCCACGAGCCGATACGCCAGCGCCGAGCCACCCGAGCCCGCGCCTACGATCACAAATTCTGCCGAAACACTCATATCTTCCCCTTGGCGGAAATATCCCGGGGGCGCCGGTTGGTGCGCCATCGGTCCGAGGACCAACCGGCGACGGGCAGCGCCCCCAGCCTCCCCAAATTCGAACTCAGTAAGGGCTCTCGACCGGCCCCATGCCGACATAGACGGATTTGAGCTGCGTATAATGCTCCACCGCCGCGCGCGAATTCTCGCGCCCGAAGCCCGATTGCTTGACCGCGCCGAAGGGCATCTCCACCGGCGTCAGGTTATAGGCGTTGATCCATGTCGTGCCCGCCTGCAGCTGGCTGACGACGCGGTGGCCGCGCGCCAGATCGCCGGTAAACACACCCGCGGCGAGGCCGAACTGCGTGTCGTTGGCCCGCGCGATCGCCTCTTCCTCGGTCTCGAAATCCAGCACCGACATGACGGGGCCGAAGATTTCTTCCCGCGCAATGGTCATGTCGTCGGTGACATCGGCGAAGACCGTGGGCTGCACGAAGAGCGGCCCCTCGTTGCCCGCAGAGCCGCCGCAGACCAGCCGCGCGCCCTCGGATTTCGCGCTTTCGACATACGACATCACCTTGTCGAACTGCGCCTTCGAGATCAGCGGACCGAACTGCGTTTCCTCATCCAGCGGATCGCCCGCGACGATGGTCTCCGTGCGCTCTTTCAGACGGGCGAGGAATTTTTCCTTGATGCCCTTCTGCACGAAGACCCGCGTCCCGTTGGAACAGATCTGCCCCGAGGAATAGAAATTCCCCAGCATCGCCGCCCCGATCGCGCTTTCGATATCGGCGTCGTCGAACACGATCATCGGGGATTTGCCGCCCAGTTCCATAGTGACGTGCTTCATGCCCGCCGAAGCCGCCTGATAGACCTTCGCACCCGTCGGCACCGAACCCGTCAGCGAGACTTTCGCGATGCGCGGATCGGTGGACAGCGCCGCCCCCACCGGGCCGAAGCCCTGCACCACGTTGAAGATACCCGCGGGCATCCCGGCTTCGATGAAGATCTCGGCGAGCTTCAGCGCGCCCAGCGGCGTCATCTCGGAGGGTTTGAACACCATCGCGTTGCCGGTCGACAGCGCGGGCGCGGATTTCCAGCAGGCGATCTGGCTGGGATAGTTCCACGCGCCGATTCCTGCGCAGACGCCCAGCGGCTCGCGGATCGTATAGGCGAAATCGCCGCCCAGCGGCATCGTCTCGCCGGTCAGCGTCGGCGCGAGACCTGCGAAATATTCCAGCGCCTCGGCGCCCGAGGGCCAGTCGGCCTCGCGGGTTTCCTGAATCGGCTTGCCGGTGTCGAGGGGTTCCAGCAGCGCCAGCTCCTCGGCGCGCTCGCGGATGATCGCGACGGCACGGGTCAGGATGCGACCGCGCTCGACCGGGCGCAGTGCGGCCCAGTCCTTCTGCGCCTCAACTGCCCCGGAAATCGCGGCGTCGATCACCGCAGGCGTCGCGGCATGCAGCTTGGCGATCACCTCGCCGGTGCCGGGATAGGTGACGATCAGCTCGTCGCCATCGGTATCTTCCATCCAGTCGCCATTGACGAAATGGCTCGCTTTCGGCTGTGCCCTCATTGGTGGACCTCCAATTCTTTTTCCAGATGCGCCAGCACCAGATTGCAGGCGGCCTCCCGGTCGGGATCGCCCGCGACCAGCGCCGCGCGGATGTAGACGCCGTCGATCAGCGCGCCCAAACCCTCGGCCACGGAGCCCGCCCGGTCGCCGACCAGCGGGCGCAGCCCGTGCACGAGATTCGAGCGCAGACGGCGCTGATAGATATGCAGCAGGCGCCGCGCATCGGCGCTCGACTGCGCGAGCACGTAGAAGTTCAGCCACGCGGCAATCGCCTCGTGCCGGAACGAGCCCGCCGCGAAAGAGCCCATCACAACTGCGCGAACACGCTCGTGCGGGGTCTGTGCCATCGCCATCGCACCGCGCACTTCCGCGCCGTAGATCGACAGGATCGAGCGCATCGCGGCGAGGAAAATCCGGTCTTTCGACCCGAAATAATGGTGCGCCAGCGCCGAGGACATACCTGCGCGCCGGGCGATCTGCGCGACCGTCACGTCGAGCGATCCCGCCTCGCCCACTGTCTCAATAGTCGCTTTGACCAAGGCAGCGCGCCGTATAGGCTCTGCTCCAAGCTTCGGCATGTTCGGCCTCCTTCCGGGTGGCTTGCTTGCATGTCGAGCTAGAACATGTTTATTGACTCGTCAATCAACAACCGCATCCCGCGGTTTTTCTTAACGCTGCACAGGGAGAAAAAAGCATGAAACTTCGTTCCACGCTCCTCGCAATGGGGGCTGCGCTCTCGCTCGGGCTGGCAGGCACCGCGCCCGCACAGGCCGCCGATTGCTCGAAAGTGACCTTCTCCGATGTCGGCTGGACCGACATCACCTCGACCACCGCGGTCGCGACCACGATCCTCGAAGCGCTCGGCTACGAGACCGACACCAAGGTGCTCTCGGTTCCGGTGACCTACGAGGCGCTGTCGAAAGGCGATGTCGACGTGTTCCTCGGCAACTGGATGCCCTCGATGGCCGCCAACGTGGATCCCTACACCAAGGACGGCACGGTCGAGACGCTCGGCACCAACCTGACCGGCGCGAAATACACGCTCGCGACCAACGCCGCCGGTGCCAAGGCCGGCATCAAGGACTTCTCCGACATCGCCAAGCACGCCGACGAGCTGGACAACCAGATCTACGGCATCGAGCCGGGCAATGACGGCAACGCGCTGATCCTCGACATGATCGACAAGGACGCCTTCGGCCTGAAGGACTTCGACCTGAAGGAAAGCTCCGAGCAGGGCATGCTCGCGCAGGTCGCGCGCGCGGACAAAGCCGACAAGCCGATCATCTTCCTCGCGTGGGAGCCCCACCCGATGAACTCCAACTTCGACATCACCTACCTGTCGGGCGGCGATGACTTCTTCGGCCCCGATTACGGTGGTGCGACGGTCATGACCAATGTCCGTGCGGGCTATGTCGACGAATGCCCGAACCCGGGCAAGTTCGTCTCCAACCTGAAGTTCACCCTCGGGATGGAAAACGAGATCATGGGCAAGATCCTCGACGAGGGCGATGATCCCAAGGACGCCGCGAAGGCTTGGCTCAAGGCCAACCCCGACGCTTGGAAAGCATGGCTCGACGGTGTGACCACGAAGGATGGCGGCGACGCGCAGGCAGCGGTCGAGAAAGCGCTGAACTCGTGAGCCTTCGGGCGAAATATTCGCGCGGGCGACAGGGCATGCCCCTCCGCCCCCGCTTCCCCTCGGTCCGCGCCCTCACCGGCGCGGCCCTTCTCTTCGCGGGGATGATCGCAGCGCCCCTCACCCCGGCGCGCGCCGCCGATTGCCCGGACGCCGGGGCCCTGCACGCGGCGGGCGTCACGCTCACCCGCAACACCCCGAAAATGGCGCAGGCCTATCGCTACGAGAACGGCACGCTGACCTCCTACCGGGTCGACGATCCCGAACTCGGCCGGCCGCCCAAGCGCGAGCGCTACGACCATCCGCTGGCGGTGAGCCTGCAGGAAATGGACGGGCGCAGCTTCGCGCTCATCTATGACGACGACCCCGCGCGCCTCGACCAACTGCCGCAACTGGGCAACTGGCGCACCCCGGTGAGCCTGAAAGTCGACGGCGAGACCAAGGATCGCGGCACCATCTCCTACGCCTATCGCGGCACCGGCTCGGTGCAGATCGGCGCGTGCCGCTACGATGTCTGGCAGGTCGTCGAACGGATCGCGATGGGCAAGCTGCGCACCGCCTTCCTCAAGGAATTTTCCCCCAAGGCCGGGCTGGTCCTGCGCGTCACCAAGCTCGACCCCGAAACCGGCAAGGCGCAATCGCAAGTCGCCTTCGACCGCATCGAGACGCGCCAGAAATAACAAACCGCAAGGACAGCTATGAACTGGTTGACCGATACCAAAATCCCCGTGGGCAAGACGGCCAAGATCGTGATCGACTGGCTGCAGGACCACGCCGCACCGCTCTTCGACGCGCTCTCCGTCGCGTTGAAAGCGCTGATCGACGCAACGCTCTGGGTGCTGCAAGGCCCCCCGCCCCTTCTCGTGATCCTCGCCTTCGCGGTGATCGCCTACCTGCTGCAACGCAGCTGGAAGATTTCGCTCCTGGTGATCGTGGGCTTCCTGTTCATCCTCAATCAGGACTACTGGGAGGAAACCACCGAGAGCCTCACCCTCGTGATCGCCGCCTGCGTGGTCTGCATGGGCATCGGCGTACCGATCGGCATCGCCGCCGCCCACCGTCCGCGCCTGTATTCGGTGCTGCAGCCGGTCTTGGACCTGATGCAGACGCTGCCGGCCTTCGTCTACCTGATCCCGGCCATCGTCTTCTTCGGCATCGGCATGGTGCCGGGCCTGATCGCGACCGTGATCTTCGTGCTGCCCGCGCCGATCCGCCTGACCCATCTGGGCGTCTCCTCGACCCCAGACACGCTGACCGAGGCCGCCCAATCCTTCGGCGCGACCAAGAGCCAGCTCTTGTGGAAGGTCGAGCTGCCCTACGCCACGCCGCAGATCATGGCCGGTCTGAACCAGACGATCATGCTCTCGCTGTCGATGGTCGTCGTGGCCGCGCTGGTCGGCGCGGACGGCCTCGGCGTGCCAGTCGTGCGCGCGCTCAACACCGTCAACACGGCGCTCGGCTTCGAGTCCGGCTTCGTGATCGTCGTCGTCGCCATCATCCTTGACCGCATGCTGCGCCGCGGAGGTTCGAAATGACCCAGACCAAAGCCAAAACCGCCGTCAAATTCGACAATGTCTCCATCGTCTTCGGCGACCGCCCGCAAGAGGCGCTGCCCCTGATGGACGAGGGGCTTTCGCGCCCCGAGATTCAGGAGCGCACCGATCAGGTGCTGGGCGTGCATGACTGCTCGGTCGAGGTGCCCGAGGGCGAGATTCTCGTGCTGATGGGCCTCTCGGGCTCGGGCAAATCGACGCTGCTACGCGCGGTGAACGGGCTGAACCCGGTCGTGCGCGGGCAGGTCGAGGTGCATGACGGCGAGCGTCTCGTCGACGTCACCCATGCCGACCCCGCGACCTTGCGCAAAATGCGCCTGAACAAGATCGCGATGGTCTTCCAGCAATTCGGCCTGCTGCCCTGGCGGACCGTGCGCGAGAATGTCGGCCTCGGCCTCGAACTCGCCGGCATGAGCAAGACAGAACGCCGCAAGAAGGTCGACACCCAGCTGGAACTGGTGGGCCTGTCGGACTGGGCCGACCGTCAGGTGGCAGAGCTGTCGGGCGGTATGCAGCAGCGCGTAGGCCTCGCCCGCGCCTTCGCCACCGACGCGCCGATCCTTCTGATGGACGAGCCCTTCTCCGCGCTCGACCCGCTGATCCGCACCAAGCTGCAGGACGAGCTGCTGGAGCTGCAAAACAAGCTCAAGCGCACGATCATCTTCGTCAGCCACGACCTCGACGAGGCGTTCAAGATCGGCAACCGGATCGCGCTGATGGAAGGCGGGCGGATCGTGCAATGCGGCACCGCGCGCGACATCATCGCCAAGCCTGCGAATGGCTATGTCGCCGATTTCGTGGCCCATATGAACCCGCTCGGCGTGCTGACCGCCGAGGACATCGCCGATCCCGTCGGCACGCCGACCGGCGACGCCACCGGCGCGCCGATGCCCGCCGACGCGCCCGTGCGCGACGTGATGGAGCGGCTGCGCTACGAGCCCGCCGTGCCGCTTACCGATGGCCGCGTCGTAACCCGCGAGGGCGTCATCACGCGGCTCATCGACCCCCAGCGCAGCGCCGAGGCGAGCTGAGGGACGCTTCGCGGAGGATATTTTGACCAAGCCGAAACCAAGGCGCGCGCGCTCCTTCGGCTTGGCTCAAATATCCCCGCCGGAGGCATCCGACATCTGCAAGAAACGCCGTGCTGTCAGATTTTGGTGGCCGGCGGAGGCGGCGTCACCCGGCGTTTGAGCTGCGCCTCGCGGAAGGTCATGTAGCTCACCGAGGCGATGATGATCGCGCCGCCGAGGATCACGTAAGGGTCGGGGCGCTCGCCGAAAATCGACCAGCCCGCAATCGCCGCCCAGACCAGTTGCAGGAAGATGACCGGCTGCGTCACCGTCACAGGCGCCGCGGCGAAGGCTCGCGTCATGCAGTAATGCCCGCCCGTCGCGAACACTGCCACCGCGCCCAGCCAAAGCGTCTCCGACAGCGTGATCGGCTCCCATTTCCAGATCGCCACCGGGGCGAGCGCCACCGTCACCACCAGCGTCATCATCGCGACCACCGTGCCCGCGGGGACGTAATCGGTCAGCCGCTTCGCGGCGAGATAGGCGCCGCCGAAGAACAGCGCCGCGCCAAGCTGGGCGAGATGGCCCGGCTCGATCGCGCGCATCCCCGGACGCAGAATGATCAGCGCGCCGATCAGCGCGACGACCACCGCCGTCACGCGCCGCCAGGCCAGCCCCTCGCCCAGCAGGAGCGCGCCGCCCACCGTCACCACGATCGGGTTGAGGTAGTTGATCGCAGTGACATCGGCGATCGGGATATTGCTCATCGCGAAGAACCACAGCCCAACTGCAACCGCGTGCAGGAGACCGCGCACGCCGAACAGCGCCCAGACCTGAGGCGGGAAGTTCTGCCGCAGGATGCGGGCCAGCGCGGGCGCGAAGAAGATCACCCCCCACATGAAGCGCACGAAGGCCGATTGCGCGGCGGGCACCTGATCGCCGAGCCAGTGGACGATGATGTTCACCATCACGAAACAGGCCGTGGTGGCGAGCATCCACAGGATGCCGATCAGCGGTTTGTTGGGTTTGTCTTGCGCGGTCATGACCCCTCTTGGACGCTGGTTCGGCACCGCGCGCAAGGGGCGGCTTTGTGTCGGTTATAATGCGCCCGCCGCCAGCTTCCAGGCGATCGAGCCCATCAGCACCGCGATCAGCGCATCGAGCACGCGCCATGCGCTCTCCTTGGCAAAGAGCGGCGCCAGAAGTCGCGCGCCATAGGCCAGCGCGAAGAAGAACACGAAGGAGGCCAAGATCGCGCCCGAGGCGAAGCTGATCCGCGCGCCCGCGAACTGCGCCGAGACCGCACCCAGCAGCACCACCGTATCGAGCCAGACATGCGGGTTCGCCCAAGTGAAAGCGGCCACCGTCACCAGCACGGCGCGCAGCGACGGCGCGCTGCCTGCGCTCGGGTCGAGATGCTCGCCGCCCCGGATCGCCGCCAAAGCGGAGCGGATCGCATACCAGCTGAGAAAAGCGACACCGCCCCAGCGCAGCGTCTCCGGCAGCCATGGCAGCGCCGTGGAGGCCGCAGCGAAGCCCGACACGCCAAGCGCGATCAGCACCGCATCGGAGAGCGCGCAGAACAGCGCCACCGCGAAGACATGCTCACGCCGCAGCCCCTGACGCAGCACGAAAGCGTTTTGCGCGCCGATCGCCACGATCAGCCCGAGCCCCAGTTTCAGCCCCGCCCAGAATGCCACCAATTCCATCCGCCTCACCCCCAGTCTTCACAGAGACGCTTCTCAGTGCCGGGACGTGCGTATAAGTTCAACTTAATTAAACTAACTCTGTATAAGTAAAACTTATGTTCGACTATGCCGCGCTGGATGCGCTCGCCACCGTGATCGAGACCGGAAGCTTCGAAGCCGCCAGCGCGCGGCTCGGGGTGTCGCAATCAGCCGTCTCGCAACGGATCCGCCAGTTGGAGGAACGCATGGGCGCGGTTCTGGTGATCCGTTCCACGCCTTGCCGCGCGACCGAGGACGGGGCGCGGCTGATCGCCCATCTGCGCGAGGTGGCGCTTCTGGAAACCGAGCTTGCGCCCTCCGAGACCCCGCCGGTTCTGCGCGTCGCGGTGAATGCGGACAGTCTGGCGACTTGGGTGCTGCCCGCGCTGGCCGAGATCGAGGGCGTGCGGTTCGATCTGGTGATCGACGATCAGGACCATTCGGCGGGGCTGCTGCGCCGGGGCGAGGTCGCGGGCGCGATCACCGCCGATGAGGGGCCGATTGCGGGCTGCGACAGCGTGAGCCTCGGGCGGCTGCGCTATATCGCGACGGCGAGCCCGGACTTCGTCGCGCGCTATTTCCCGGACCGGATCGACCGGCACAGTTTGCGCGCGGCTCCGGCCCTGCAATTCAACGCCAAGGATCGCCTGCAGGATCGCTGGGCCTCGATGATCGCGGGCATGCCGATGGGGCTGCGCGCGCATCGTATCGGCTCGACCGAAGGCTTCGTGGAGGCCTGTCTGCGCGGCATGGGCTGGGGGCTGAACCCCGAGGCGCTGGTGCGCGCGCATCTGGAAAGCGGCGCGCTGGAACGGCTGGGCCCGGCGCCAATCGATGTGCCGCTCTACTGGCAAAGCGCAAGGCGGCTCAAAGCCCCGCTCGCGCCGCTGACCAAAGCGCTGCGGCAGGCGGCGAAAGCGGTGCTGTTGTAAGGGGCCGGGAACAGGGCTGATCCGGCAGCCTGAGCGCACGCATTGCCCGCGGCCTGCGCGGCGCACATAGTGACGCATGTCCCGTAGGCTCGTCAGGAGGAGAGACGCCCATGGAGCTACCCGATTTCATTCAGGCCTTCCCCGCCCTCGACCTGCCGTTTCCCGAAGGTCAGGTGCGCAGCCACGCGATCCGCTCGGAGGCGGGGCTGGTGGTGTTCCTGCACTTCCTCACCGATTTCGACCTTCCGCCCCATGCGCATAAGGCTCAGTGGGGTACGGTGATCGAAGGCGAGGCGGAGTTGACCATCGCAGGCGAGACGCGGGTTTATCGCCCCGGCGAGACCTACAACATCCCCGACGGGGCGGAACATTCCGCGCGTCTGAAGGCCGGAACGCAAGTGATCGACGTCTTTGAAGAAGCCGATCGCTATCCGCTGAAAGCCTGAGGAAAGGCGCTCAGACCCGGATCACCGAGACGCTCTGGTTGATCAGCATCGCGGGGGCCTGCGATTCCATGAAGGCCACGTCATAGGCATCGCGCCCCACCGCGACCAGCGCCATGTTCTCGGGCCCGCACATGCCGGTCGCATCGACCATATGCCATGCGCCATCGAGCCAGACCTCGGCCACGGCGTGGAAGTCCTGCGGCCACACATCCGGCCCGTAGGAGGACGCCATGCGCGCCGGGATCTGCGCCGCGCGCACCATCGCGCAGAACAGATGCGCGTAGTCGCGGCACACCCCTGCCCGGCCCGCGAAGGTCTCGAGCACGTTGGTGTCGCTATCCGATGCGCCGGGCACGTAAGACAGGTTCTTCTCGATCCAGTCGCGGATCGCGGCCACTTTCGCCCCGCCCTGCAGATCGCCGAAACGCTTGCTCACGAAGGAGACAAACTTGTCCGACTGCACGTAGCGCGAGGGCCGGATATAGGGCGCGGCCTCGGCGGGGAGTTCGTGCAGCTGTGCCGCCCGCATCTGCGTCAGGTCGATCGCCGGACGCGTGATGTCGATCAGCGCCTGATAATGCAGCGTCATCTGCGTGCCGACCTGCGCCCAGATCCGCTCGCCCACGCCGCAATCGCCCGCGATCCGGCCCACGCTCGCATCGCCGAGATTCATCGACGCGTCGACGATCTCCTGCCCCGGAGCCTGCGCCGCTTCGAGCACCAGCGCGACCGTATTCGGCTGCGGGAACTGGTATTGCATCTGCACGTCGACCGAAATGCGCATGGCGGCTCCTTCTCTCGGGATTCAGGTGGTGTCACTGGGATGGAGCGCGCCGCGTAACAGAGACACGTCGGTGGGGAAAGGGGGGCGCAGAGGGTTTGGTTCCCAAGTGACGTAGCGCCGCGAACGAATAGCCGTGAGCGGGGTCGTCGCGACGGTCGCGCACTGCATCCGAGGCCTCTTTGAAACGAGAACGGCGGCTGCGCCTCGAAAGCACAGCCGCCGTTGAATCACGCCAGATGCGTGCAGGCTTACGCGTCGATCTTGACGAGTTCGACGTCGAAGGTCAGCGCCTTGCCGGCGAGCGGGTGGTTCGCGTCGAGGACGAGTTCTTTCTCGTTCGCCTCGGCGACGGTCACGTTCACGGTCTGACCGTCCTGGGTCTGAACCTGAAGCTGGGTGCCCGGCTCGGTCGGGATGTCGTCGGGGATGTTCGCGCGGTCGACCGACTGCATGCGCTCGGGGTGATGCTCGCCATAGGCCTCTGCGGGCTCGACGCGCACGGTGCGCTTTTCGCCCTCTTCCATGCCGGTCACGCCCTTGTCGAGGCCGGGGATGATCTGGCCGGAGCCGAGCGTGAAGGACAGCGGGTCGCGGCCTTCCGAGCTATCGAAGACGGAGCCGTCATCGAGCTTGCCGGTGTAATGAAGATGCAGGGTGTCGCCAGCCTTTGCCTGGGTCATGGTGATATCCTTTCGCGGGGAGATGAATTTGCCGAGGCCACGGGGTTACGCGGGTGCTCGGAGCGTCACGCGACAAACTGGGGGTTCTGACCCGGAATGTAAACCGGGGGGCCGGAATTCGGGCGGTTTGAGGCCGTTCGAGACGCAAAAAGCGCCCCGGAGGGCGCTTTTGACGATTTTCAGGGCATTGAGCCTTACAGCTGGGCTGCGACCTCTTCGGGCACGTCGAAATTGGCGGTGACGGACTGCACGTCGTCATCGTCTTCGAGCGTGTCGATCAGCTTCATCAGCTTCTGGGCGGTTTCCAGATCGACCTCGGTGCGGTTCTGGGGCTTCCAGATCAGCTTGGCTTCCTCGGCCTCGCCCAGTTCTTTCTCCAGCGCGTCGGAGACATCCGAGAGGTCTTCCATCGTGCAATAGATCCAGTGGCCTTCGTCGTCGCTCTCGACGTCTTCGGCGCCCGCTTCGATGGCGGCCATCAGCACGGTCTCGGCATCGCCCACGGACGCGGGATAGATGATCTCGCCCATCCGGTCGAACATGAAGGACACCGAGCCGGTGGTGCCCAGATTGCCGCCGTTCTTGGTGAAGGTGGAGCGCACATTGGACGCGGTGCGATTGAGGTTGTCGGTCATCGCCTCGACGATCACCGCGATGCCCTCGGGGCCGTAGCCCTCGTAGCGGATCTCGGTATAGTCATCGCCGTCGCCCGCTTGCGATTTCTTGATCGCGCGGTCGATCACGTCTTTCGGCATCGACTGGGACTTGGCCGCTTTCACGGCGAGGCGCAGGCGCGGGTTCTTCTCGGGATCGGGGTCGCCCATCTTGGCGGCGACCGTGATCTCCTTCGAGAGCTTGGAAAACATCTTCGAGCGCGCCGCATCCTGCTTGCCCTTGCGGTGCTGGATGTTGGCCCATTTTGAGTGGCCTGCCATGGGTATCTCCGTTCGGAATAGTCGCGAAATCGACCCCGTATAGTGCGCAACGGGGGGATGATTCAAGATAGATGGGTGGCGGGCGTCCTCTGCGCCCGGCGGGAGCGCCTTACTGCGGCAAGGTCAGCGTGCCCGCGCCGCGGCCGCGCGGCGGGATTTCCTTGGGCGTCTTGAACTGCCAGCGCCGCCCGGAGGCGTCTTTCAGCGTCACCTCGGCATAGGGCTGGAACAGGCCGCCCACGCCGCTGCCCGCGAGATAGCTGGGCTCGAAGCGGGTCACCTGATAGCGCATTGGGTACGGGCACCCGGCGAGATCGCCGGTATACTGGCCCGAGATATTCGCATGGCAGACCGTGCCGTCGATGAAGGAGACACGCATCACCGTGCCCTGAAAGCTGACATTGTCCGGCCAGGAGGGCGCGCGGCTGCCCTGCCCCGGCACACAGGCGGCGAGCGCGAGCGGTGCGAGAAGCGACAGGGCGGCGAGACGGGCGGCAAAGCGCATGGGGGAACCTCCTCAGAAGGGCCAGATCAGCGGGATCAGCAGGCAAGCGGTCAACCCGGTCACGATATCCATCGGGATGCCGACGCGCAGGAAATCGGTGAACTTATAGCCACCGGGGCCATAGATCATCATGTGAGTCTGATACCCGATCGGGGTCGCGAAGGCCACCGAGGCCGAGAACATCACCGCCACCGCGAAGGGCCGCGGATCGAGCCCGAGAGCCGCAGCCAGCGAGATCGCGATCGGGGTGTAGATCACCGCCACGGCGTTGTTCGACAGCAACTCGGTCATGACGAGACCGAGGAAATAGACCACGATCAGCGCGAGTTGCGGCGGCAGCATCTTCAGGAAGGGCGCCACGCCCGAGACGATCAACTCGACCGCGCCGGAATGCTCCAGCCCCGCGCCGACCACGAGCATCGCGAAGATCAGCGCAAGCAGGCGCCCCTCGATGAAGGTGAAGGCCTCGTCGGTATCGATACAGCGCGTCACGAGGATGCCCGCCACCGCCACCATCGCCAGCGCGAGGATCGGGGCCACGCCAAGCGCTGCGAAGATCACCACCGCGCCGAGCGCGCCCATGGCAAGCGGCAGATGCGAGCGGCGATAGGCGCGCGCCTGGGGTTTCGACACGTCCACGAGGTCCATATCGGCGGCCAGACGCGCGATATCCTCGGGCGCGCCTTCGAGCAGCAGCGTATCGCCCACCACCACGATCAGATCGTCGAGCTGACGGCCGATATTCTGGTTCCGGCGGTGCGCGGCCAGCGTGTAGACCCCGTAGCGGCGGCGCAGGCGCATATCGCCCAGACGCTGCCCGATCATCCGGCAGCCGGGCGAGATCAGCACTTCCACCGTCTCGGTCTGCACCGAGGACAGCTTGTCGACCATGCGCAGGTCGCGGTTCTTCTGCATCCCCAGAAGCTCTTCCATCTCGGAGCGCAGAACGACGCGGTCACCTGCCATCAGCTCGACCGAGGCGAGATCGCGGCGCAAAGAGGCATCGCCGCGCAGCACGTCGATCACCCGCACGCCCTCGCGCTTGAACGTGTCGGTCTCGAGCACCGACTCGCCGATCAGCCCGCTTTCCTCCGGGATCGCGACCTCGGTGAAATATTTCATCTTCGGACGGTCGCCGAGCATGAAGGAGAGCGATTGCCGCTCGGGGATAAGTTTCGGCGCGAAGATCGCAAGGAACGTCCCGCCGACCAGACAGATCGCGAAGCCCAGAGGCGCGATCTCGAAAATGGTGAAGGGCTCCATCCCCCGCCCCCGCACGACGCCATCGACGAGAATGTTGGTCGAGGTGCCGATCAGGGTGATCATGCCGCCCATCACGGTGACATAGCTCAGCGGCATCAGCAGCCGCGACGGCGAGAGGTTCAGCTTGCGCGCGACCTGAATGAAGACCGGGATCATCACTGCGACGACCGGCGTGTTGTTCATCACGGCGCTTGCGAACATCGTTACCCCGAACATCAGCAGCACGGTCAGCTTCGGGTTCTGGTCGATCCGCGATTCCGCATAGCGCGTCATCGCGTCGAGCGCGCCGGTCCGAACCAGCGCGCCGACGATCAGGAACATGAAGGCGATGGTCCAGGGCGCCGGGTTCGACAGAATCGCGGCTGCGTTCTCGTAGGGCACGAATCCGAAGATCAGCATCAGGGCCGCGCCTGCCATGGCGGTGACCTCTGGCGGCCATGTCTCGCGGACGAACATGACGAACATCCACCCCACGACGAGAAGGGCCGCGATGGCGGTCTCGGTGCCGGTGAAGGGCAGTTGGATCATGTCAGGCTCTCGCGTAAGCGCATCGGCCCGATACTATCGACACGTGTTGCACGAGCAAGCGCGCTCTGCCCGCGGCAGAGGAAATTTCCACGTAACGGCATGAGGTTCGGGCAACTCGGGACGCGAACGACGCTCAGATTGGCACCGATTGTGCGAGCCTGCCGCCGGTGCGCACTGCCTCGCAGCGGGTGGCGCGCCCGGTCTTGTCGTCGGTCTCGACATAAAAGCCGCACAGCGTCACCGGACCGCGCGCGGGCGAGAAGCGTTCCTTCGACATGCCGGTCACGAAACGGCGCATCGGTTCGGCCTTCGCCATGCCGATGACGGAATCGTAATCGCCGCACATGCCCGCATCGGAGAGGTAAGCCGTGCCCTTCTCGAGAATCTGCGCGTCGCCCGTGGGCACATGGGTATGGGTGCCCACGACGACGCTTGCACGCCCGTCGCACCAATGACCCATCGCCATCTTCTCCGACGTCGCCTCGCAATGCACATCCACCAGCGCCGCCTGCACCGCCCCGCCCAGCGGGTAGCGTTTCAACTCTGCCTCGATGGCCGAGAAGGGATCGTCAAAGGCGCGTTTCATGAACACATTGCCCAGCACCTGCGCCACCAGCACCTTGCGCCCGCGCCGGTCCTGAAACACCCGCGCGCCCTTGCCCGGCGCTTCCTTGGCAAAGTTCACGGGGCGGATGATGCGCGGCTCGCTCTCGATGAAGCGCAGCATG